>Ga0335074_10000016_pt1:2500-368582 | contig 368582 bp, 313 predicted proteins | sample Lox_Sample_23_FD_206715 | JGI IMG/M metagenome (GOLD analysis project Ga0335074, IMG submission 206715) | Soil microbial communities from Loxahatchee National Wildlife Refuge, Florida, United States - Lox_Sample_2.3 | ecosystem: Environmental > Terrestrial > Soil > Wetlands... | reverse complement strand
CGGTCGGACCGAGGAACAGCAGGTTCCCCACCGGACGCCCCGGCGAGTTGAGGCCCGCGCGAAAGACCTGGTACAGGTCCACCACCGCCTGCACCGCTTCGTCCTGCCCCACGATCTTCCGGCGGAGGGCCGCTTCAAACGAGCGCGATTCACCGCTGCGTTGCTCCGGGTCGAGCCTGCGATTCGACAGGAATGCCATTGGTTTGTCCTCCGACCTCGGGCCGGTATCCATCTACTCATCGGCCAAAAGAACGAAGCGGTCAAATAGGAGGAGAGCAAATGGGGGACCAAAGGGGAAACCGCCCATCGTCACATAACAAGCGCTTTATCATATACATAGCAGGGCTTCCCGACAGAAGATCGTGTACTTAAAGCGGTCACTGTGTTCCAGAAAGCTCATGATGGGCGGAATGAAACGATGTTACTGGCGGATTAAAAATGGGACTAAACCACGTGCCCATCTTGCGAACATCAGATGAAATCCCGTATGTTGTCAAAGAATCCGACACAAAAAAACCATGAAAAGACTCCTGGTAATAGAAGACGACAAGGACATTGTCGAATTGGTGCGTTACAACCTGGAAAAGGACGGCTACCAGGTGACGGCGAGCGGCGACGGGGCAACCGGCTTGGCGCAGATCCGCAAGTCGCCTCCCGATTTGCTGCTGCTCGACTTGATGCTGCCCAAAATGTCGGGCCTCGAGATATGCAAAGAGGTGCGCAAGGATGTCGCGCTGAACCGGCTGCCGATCCTGATTCTGACGGCGAAGGGCGAAGAAGCGGACCGAGTGGTGGGGCTCGAGTTGGGGGCGGACGACTATGTCACGAAGCCGTTCAGCCCGCGCGAATTGGTGGCACGCGTAAAAGCGCTGCTGCGGCGCGCCGATCCGGGTGCGGCGACGGAGAAGGCTCTGGAGGTCGGAACGCTGCGAATCGACCCGGCGGCCTACCGCGTGACGCGGGGTGGAAAGGCGGTGCCCATGAGCACATTGGAGTTCCGCCTGCTATACTTCCTGGCCACGCGTCCGAATCGGGTGTTTACGCGCGATCAACTGCTGGATGCAGTGTGGGGGACGGAGCGATTTGTAACACCGCGGAGCGTGGACGTATACGTGAGGCGGTTGCGGGAAAAAATCGAGCTGGACCCGCAGCACCCAGTGTTTATGAAGACGATTCGGGGGGCAGGCTACCTTTTCGAAACTCGTGCGAGCTAGGATTTTCTGGAAGCTGGGGCTGACGTACGTCTGTCTGCTTTTTGCGGTGCTCATCGCGGTTGACCTGTATTCCGCGCGCGTCCTGCGCAGCGATCACATCCGGTCGGTAGACAACCAATTGCAATCGCTCACCCAACTGGCGGAGTCGCGTCCTCCGCGAAGCCAGAATCCTGCGGATTTGCGCGCGTGGTCGGACTGGATGGCCGGCAGCGGAGCGCGAGTGACGCTGTTCGACGCGGCCGGAAAAGAACTCATGGACGCGTCCGAACCGCCGGAAAAGGGGAGCGACGAGCCGATTCCCCCGGAGGTCCAGCGGGCGCTCGAAACGGGGAGCGGCGAAGCGATGCGGCGCAGCGAACGCATGGACCGAGATTTCGCCTACCGCGCATTCCGCATCGAATCCGCGGACCATTCGGCGTACGTAATCCGGCTGGCCTTGCCGCTGGCGCAAGTGAATTTCACGCTCGGCGAGCTGCGGGAGCGCCTGGTGGCGGCGTCTGTGGGAATACTGCTCGTCGGAGCGATCGTGTCGCTCCTGTTTTCCCGGATGTTTGCGAGCCGCGTGGAAAAGCTCGAGGAATTTTCGCAGCGAATCGCGGTGGGCGATTTTCAGCCGCTGCTTTCCGATTCGAAAGAGGATGAACTGGGATCACTGGCGAAGACGCTGAACGAGACGGCAACACGGCTGCATGAAAACGTGCGGACGCTGAGCGGAGAGAGGAATCAATCGAGCGCAATCCTGCGAAGCATGGTGGAGGGAGTGGCGGTGATTGACGCGCAGGAACGGCTGGTGTTCTACAACCGCGCTTTTTCCGACATATTGACGCTGCAGGATTCGGGCCTGGAGGGAATGCCGATCATCGAAGTGGTGCGCAATACGGACCTGCTCAATCTAATCCGCAAAGCTCTCCAGGGAGAGGAGGGATTGCAAAGCGACATTTTGACGGGGATCGTGCAGCCCCGATGCTTCGCGGTGACGGCCGCGCCGGTGAAGAGACAAGGACCAGCGGGGAGCGCCGCGGTCCAAAAGACGCAGAGCGAAGGCGGCAACGGAAAAGAAAAACCCTCGGGCGCGGTGGTGGTGCTGCACGACGTGACGGAGCTGCGGCGGCTCGAACGAGTGCGGCAGGATTTTGTCGCCAACGTATCGCACGAGTTCAAAACGCCGCTGACCGCAATTCAAGGGTTCGCCGAAACGCTCCTGGGCGGCGCTTTGGAGGACCCGAACAATAACCGCCGATTCCTGGAGATCATTCGCGAACATGCGGCGCGATTGGCGCGGTTGACCGACGACCTTCTGAAACTCGCGCGAATCGAAGCCGGAAAACTGGAACTCGAGTTCCAGCCGATGGGGCTCGCCGAATTGATCGAAGGGTGCGCGGAAACCACGCTGTTGAAAGCGAGCCGGAAGCAGATCGCGCTGGAGGTGGACGTCCCGCCCGGGCTGCCGCCCCTTCTCGGCGACTCAAGTCTGCTGCGCGAAGTGCTGCAAAACCTGCTCGACAACGCCATTCAGTACACGCCTCCGGGCGGGCGAATTCGCGTGAGCGCCACGGCCGGAGCGCGGGAGGCCCTGGTGACGGTTTCCGACACGGGCATCGGAATACCCCTGGCCGACCAAGAACGAATTTTCGAGCGGTTCTATCGCGTTGACGCGGCCAGGTCCCGCGAGGCGGGTGGGACGGGCCTTGGGCTTTCCATTGCCAAGCATATTGTGGACGTGCATGGCGGACGCCTTTGGGTGGAAAGCCAGGTGGGGCGCGGATCCGTTTTCTCCTTCTCGATTCCTCTGGCGACCTGAACTCCCTCCGAATTGCAAGTCACGGAAAATTCATGGCTGGGTCATCGGCTTGAAATGACACATGAAGATTCTGCATGTGTGGATCTAGATTTTCTGGCTGGCGAGACAGCCGTGTATTAGGAGACCGTTGGCGGCGGGGAGGGGCGGCGCGCCGGGGACGGAAAAATACTTGGCAAAAGGAAGCGAGAAACGAGGAAAAAAGGCCATGGGAGAAACGGGGACAGGACACCAGGGTGTATATCAGAACGTGCTGACGAATTATTTGATTTCGCAGGCGCGGACGGTCGAGGCGTCGGTGAATCGCGCCTTGTGGGCGCTGCTGGAGAGAAGCGAGCGGATCGCCAGCGAAGTTTTTCTGACGGAGCCGCGCATCAACGAAATGGAGATCGTGATCGACGAGCACGCCATCCGCATGCTGCGCCAGGGAAATCTGCAGGAAGCGGAAGTGAGGCTGATCGTCGCCACGCTCAAAATCAACAACGACCTGGAACGGATGGGCGACCTGGCAGTGAATCTGAGCGAGAGAACGATCTCGCTGGCCAACCTCGGGAACGTCGCGTCGCCGGCGGAATTGGAGCCGATGGCGACGGCGGTGCGGGCGATGGTTTCGAAGTGCCTGGGCGCGTTGATTTATCAAAATGTGGATCTGGCGACGCAGGTGCTGGAAAGCGACGACGTGGTGGACCAGTACAGGGACCGGTTGTTCGAGGCGCTGCTGGCGGGAATGACGGCGGATCCCGCCGTAGCCGCGCCGAATTTGCATTTCGTTCTGGCGTCCAGGCATCTCGAGAGGCTGGCGGACCACGCGACGAACATCGCGGAGGATGTGCTGTTTTGGGTGCGGGGATTGGAAGTGCGGCACGGACGAAGCCGGCTATCGGAAGCCGTGGATGAAAACGCACGCGCGGCGGGAGCCGTGTAACAAAGTTTTCATCCGAAGATCATATTGGATTCAATCCCCGGAGATAGGTTGCCGGGCGTGGCGAGGCGGCCCAGGAAATTCGTGCGAGCGATGAAGGGGCCGCCGGGGTGGCCGGAAGGCGTCAGATATCGTTAAGTTTCGGCGCAACCGCAGTTTGCGCCGGATGTAAATCCTCAACAAACTGCCCACCAAAAAGGCGCGGCCTGACTTCACCCCCCGGCGCCGCGCCTTTTGTCCTTAAAAAAAGGAGAAATGGGCGTTTTCATTCCCAATTCGTCTCGGAGTAACACGGCTGTAACAATTCACGCCAAGGATGGTTTGAAAGGAGAATCGAAAAGAAATGAAAAAGACACTCGTCCTCTTCTCTCTCATGCTGGGGTTCGCCTATGTGGCGATGGCGCAAGGCGGAACGATTCTTTTGAACGCCGCAGGAGCCACGTTTCCATACCCAATTTATTCAAAATGGTTTAGCAACTATAATCAACTGCACTCGAATATTCAGATCAACTACCAGTCGATTGGTTCGGGCGGGGGAATCCGCCAGCTCAAAGCGGGCACGGTGGATTTCGGCGCTTCCGATATGCCGCTGAACGACGAGCTGCTGAGCCAATTCAGCTACAAGATTCTGCAATTTCCCACCGTCCTCGGAGCCGTGGTTCCCACCTACAACATTCCCGGGGTAAACACGGAGTTGAAATTCACGCCCAAGGCGTTGTCGGACATTTATCTCGGGAAGGTCACGAAGTGGAACGACAGCGAAATCACGAGCAGCAATCCGGGCGTAAGCCTGCCGGGGAACGACATCGTAGTGGTTCACCGGTCGGATGGCAGCGGAACAACCTTCGTGTGGACGGACTACCTCTCGAAAGTCAGCCCCGATTGGAAGAGCCGCGTAGGAAGCAACACTTCCGTGAATTGGCCGGTGGGGCTTGGGGGAAAAGGTAACGAAGGCGTTGCCGGTCTGGTGAAGCAGACGCCCAACTCGATCGGATACGTCGAACTCATTTACGCCATTCAGAACAACATGGGTTACGGGCTGGTTAAAAACTCGTCCGGGAAATTCGTGAAGGCGAGCCTGGCCACGGTGACTGATGCGGCATCCGGAGCCGCCGCGAAAATGCGCAGCGACATCCGCATCTCCATCACCGACGCTTCGGGAGCCGAGGCATACCCGATTTGCAGCTTCACGTATCTTTTGATCCCCGAAACGATTTCGGATGCGACGAAGAGGGACGCCATCAAGGGCTTTCTCCACTGGATGCTGACCAGCGGCCAGGAGCAAGTGGAAGCGCTCAACTACGCGCGGCTGCCGAAAGCGGTGGTCGCGATTGAAATGAAGCAAATCGGTGAAATCAAGTAAGGGATGAGCACGAGCGTCAACGCGGTGGAGCGCGCGCCGGGCAATTGGACCCCGCGCGCTCTGCTGCGACGCCTGGCCGGAGGCGATGAGGTCGCGCACATCGTCACGCTGATTTTCGCCTCGGCGATCATCATCATCACTTCGCTGCTGGTGTTCCAGCTGTGGGTGAATTCGGGCGCCTCGCGGCACGCGTTCGGCTGGCATTTTCTGGTTACCAGCGTCTGGGATCCGGTCTTCGAGCATTTCGGCGCGCTGCCCTTCATCTATGGGACGATGGTGACTTCGGCCATCTCCCTGATCATTGCTTTGCCGCTGGGGCTGGCCGCCGCGATCTTTCTCGCCGAACTCGCTCCGCGCAACATTTCGGACACAATCTCGTTCCTGATCGACTTGCTGGCGGCGGTGCCGAGCGTGATTTACGGACTTCTCGGAATTTTCGTGGTCGTGCCTCTGATGCGCACCTTGATCGGGCCCGCGCTGAAGAAAGTGTTCGGCTACCTGCCGATTTTTTCGGGCCCGAACTACGGCGTGGGATTTCTCACGGCGGGCATCGTCCTGGCGATCATGATCGTGCCGTACATTATTTCCGTATCCCGCGAAGTGCTGTTGACCGTGCCTCGCGACCAGCGCGAAGCGGCTCTGGCTTTGGGCGCCACTCGTTGGGAGGCGACCTGGCAGGTCGTGGTGCCATGGGCGAGGACGGGCATCTCCGGTTCCGTCTTTCTGGCCTTGGCTCGCGCCATCGGCGAGACGATGGCGGTGACCATGGTGATCGGCAACGACCCGAAAATCTCGGCGTCGCTGTTCGCGCCCGGCTACACGATCGCGGCCGTCATCGCCAATGAGTTCACGGAAGCCACCGGAAAGATTTATTTGAGCGCCCTGATCGAACTGGGCCTCGTCCTCTTTTTGATTACGTTTATTCTCAACGGAATGGCCCGGCTCCTGATTCTTGCCACTGAACGCGCCGGAGGGCGGACCGCATGAAGCGCGCGCGACTGATCTGGCGCAAATCCGTGAACGTTGTGATGCTCACGCTCACCGGAGTCGCCGCGTTGTCGGTGGTTTCGATTCTCTTCCTGATCCTCGGCTACCTCGTCTACAACGGCGGAAAATCGCTCAACTGGGCCTTCTTTACACAGCTTCCCAAGCCCGTCGGTGAAACGGGCGGCGGGATGGCCAACGCAATCGTGGGGAGCTTGAAGCTTCTGCTTCTGGCGGCCGTGATCGGGCTCCCGGTCGGGCTGATGGGAGGAGTTTACCTGGCGGAATTCGGCGGAAAGACTTTTTCGTTCGTCGTCCGTTATACCACCGACTTGTTGAACGGAGTGCCATCGATCGTGATGGGCATTTTCGCCTATTCCCTGGTGGTGGTGCCGATGCGGCATTTTTCGACTCTGGCCGGCGGCGTGGCTCTGGGGATTATGGTTGTCCCCATCACCCTGCGCAGCACGGAGGAGTTCTTGAAGTCCGTGCCCCGGTCCATGCGTGAAGGCGCCATGGCGCTGGGGGCGAGCAAATGGCGGACCATCGCCACCGTGGTGATTCCGGCGGCAAGCGGCGGCGTCATCACGGGAATGCTGCTCGCGCTGGCGAGAGTGGCGGGAGAAACCGCGCCGCTGCTGTTTACCGCCTTTGGGAACCAGTTCTGGAGCCCGGGCTGGGACCAGCCGGTTGCTTCCCTCCCTGTTATGATTTATACGTATGCCATCGCGCCGTATGACGACTGGCACAGACAAGCATGGGCCGCCGGGCTGGTGCTTTTGGGAATCGTGCTGATTGCGAATATTGGCACCCGTTTGGCCCTGGGCCGCGGAGCAACTATCCGGAGCACATAAAATGACATCGACTTCGCAGGGACAGGGGGGAGCGGCAACCCGACTTATGCCAGAAACAACCGGAATTAATCCTGGCGCGCAGATTTCGGATAAGGAGACGCCGTTGCGTTTTCAGATCTCGAATCTGGACTTTTTTTACGGGCCCAAGCAGGCCGTATTCGGCTTGAGCATGAAGATACCCGCCAACAAGGTGACGGCGCTGATCGGGCCATCGGGCTGCGGGAAATCGACCTTCTTGCGGACGCTCAACCGCATGAACGACACGATCCGCAATACGCACGTGAAGGGCGAAATCCTGCTGGATGGGAACGATATCTACCAAGTGGACTCGGTCCGGCTGCGCCGGCGCGTGGGAATGGTGTTTCAGAGGCCCAATCCGTTTCCGAAATCCATTTACGACAACGTGGCGTATGGACTGAGGACGAACGGATACAAGGGGCGGCTGAGCGAATTGGTGGAGCACAGCCTGCGGCGGTCGGCCCTGTGGGACGAGGTGAAGGACCACCTGCACAAATCGGCATTCGCCCTTTCCGGAGGGCAGCAGCAGCGCCTGTGCATTGCGCGGGCGCTCGCCGTGAATCCGGAAGTGCTGCTTCTGGATGAACCGTGCTCGGCGCTCGATCCCGTTTCCACCGCGAAAATCGAGGAGTTGATGTTCCAGTTGAAAGACAGCTGCACCATGGTGATCGTCACGCACAATATGCAGCAGGCGGCCCGTGCCAGCGACTTCACCGCTTTCATGCTCGACGGCCGGTTAATCGAGCACAACGAAACCTCCAAAATCTTTACCACGCCGAAGGACCCCAGAACCGAGGCGTACATTACAGGCCGGTTCGGATGAAGCGGGGCGGAGCGGCCGCGAAGGAACCGGCGGCGGCTCCCGGGGAAGGGATTCCAAGGAAATGGAAAGACATTTCGAACACGATCTGGAAGAGCTGAAACAGCGGCTCCTGTGGATGGGAAGCCTGGCGGAGCGCGCCGTGCACCAGGCGGTGCACGCCGTCCTCGACGCCGAAGAGCATCTGGCCGAAGCCGTCTTGAACGAAGAGCCGGCGATCAACGAGATGCAGATCGAGATCGACGACCGCGTGCAGAGGCTCCTGGCGCTGCAACAGCCCATGGCCGCCGATTTGCGGTTTCTGCTGGCGGTTTCGCGGATTAACGGCGACCTCGAACGAATCGGGGATCAGGCCGTGAATATCGGGCATTCGGCCATGAGGATTTTGCGGCACCCGCAGGTGAAGCCTTACGTGGATCTGCCGCGGATGAGCGAGCTTGCCGAGACGATGGTGCGCGACAGCCTGAATTCCCTGGTCAAGGGGGATCAGGACCTGGCGCAAAGCGTGCTGCAGCGGGACGATCAAGTGGACCGATTGCGCGACCAACTCTTCCGCGAGTTGCTGACCTACATGATGGAGAATTCCGCGGTGGTTTTTCCGTCCTTCGAGCTGATTCTGGTGGCCAAGAATCTCGAACGGATCGCGGACCACGCCACCAACATCGCCGAAGACGTGATCTACTACGTCGCCGGACGCGACATTCGCCACCCCGCGCTCGACCGGCGCTGACCCGGAAACGACTCAAACTTTCGCCCCACTCGATTTACCGTGCCATTGCGTTCCGAAACCCATTCAGAAAGCAAACTGGCTTGCCAGAAAAACTCCCGCCGCCAGCAGTGCCCCCGCAGCCACGTCCCAGGCGTAGTGGTAGCGTCCTAAAAACGCGCCCAAAGCAATCGAGACACCAGCGATAAGAAAGACGGCTCCCCAGGCCGGAGACACGCGAAGCAGCACCAGGGCCGCAGCCATGGTCGAGGCCACGTGCGCACTCGGAAACGTAACGGCCTGAATGCTTCCGCGATTCAGGACTTCGAGATTGAGCGAGCGCACTTCGTTCCCCGCAACTTTTCTGCTCGCAGGGTCCTCGGCGAGCACCCGGGGCGGCATCGCTGGAACGAAAATTGTGCACAGGAAGCAGAGGTCGCTCGCCGATACAACGACCGTCCAATAAAAATTCGTGGCCGCCGAGTGATGCGCGAGCAACAAGACGCCGAAGCCAAGCGGAACCATCGGATAGCAGATCAGGTAGGCGGTCTCCAAATAGGCGGCCCAAAAAGCGCCCCGCGACCGGGCCAGGCGCGGAAAGGCCGCGAACAATTTCGCGTCCGCCGCCAATAGCCGATTTTGTATGCGCTCGTCCGGGCCCATGAAAAATTGGCCGGCCTGCCAATAAGGAATCAGAAGGAGCGCGGCAGGAAGCCAATCGCGGATAATTCCAGAAGCCGCGCCAGGGACCAGAAAACGCGCCACCAGAATCGTGAATGCCGGAACCACCGCGAGAAGAAGGATGCGGCCTCGCCGCCGGGAACCCAGCGGGCGAAAAAGGGCCAGAAGAAGCATGACGCCGGCCGCGGCGATGTGTATCGATTCCTGCGGACGCATCGGACTATGCGCGTATTACGGTAACAGAGGCGGGGCGAGGGAACATCAGGAGCCGAGGCGGCACTTCAGACGCGGGCGAGAGCTGTGGCTTCGTCTTCCGTGATATCCAGGACGGAATCGAGGCGCACCATTTTGAGGAGCATCTGAACGCGTTTATTGGGGGCGTAGAAAGTGCATTTGCCGCCCGCGCGTTTCAACGTGGTAAACGCCCGGACCAGCGCGCCAATGCCCGAGCTGTCCAGTTCGGTGACTCCGGCGAGATTCACGGCAATGCGGGCGCAGCCGTCGTCGATCAGCTGTTGGATCTGGCTCCGAAACGCTTCTTCCGTCTCGCCCAATTTCAAGGGGCCGTCGAGATCGAGAATGGTGGCCTGCCCAGCCTTGCGAATCTTGATGGTCACGGGTTCCTCGAACTGCTCAGAAAAGCTAACTGAATTAGGGCCGTCAATCAAGGGGATGGGTAAATAAAGAGGCGAGTATGAAACGCCCGTGCGGAAGGCCATTTCTTGACGCGTAAGCGTGCCATTTGTTAGGCTTCGCCCGCGTAAGTATAAGGTCCGCCGGCGCAATCGCGCGCCGCCGCGGGAATCGAAGTCCCTTCCTGAGCGGGGAGAGCCATGGAGTCATCGTCAGGGCTGTTTGAATTGGCCAGTGTGTCTCTCGCCTGCCGCGATCGGGAGACTCTCCTGAAAACATTCGCATCGCGCGCGGGCGGAATTCTGAGAGCCCAAGCCGTGCTGGTGTGGCTATACGAGCCGGGAAAGGAAGGACTGGAGTGCCAGGTGCGGTGGACCGAGACCGGAGAGAGGCTGAATCTTTCCGGAAATGGAGCGGGAGAAGGAATTCTCGCCGAAGTCTTCGAATCGAAGAAAAGCCGGCGCATGGGACCCAAGGAGACGGGGGAGGAGGATTTCGAGCACCTCGAGGAGGCGTCGCGAAAACGCCTGAAGACGGCTCTGCTTGTGGGCTTGCCGGGGGGACAGGGCCTCGCGGGGGTGGTGGAAGCGCTGAACAAGCGGGCCGGAGATTTCACCGCCGAGGATGAGCAATTCCTCGAGGAAGCCAGCCGTCTGGCGGGACAGGCGCTCACGCATCTCGACGAAATTGAAGGCGAGCGGCAGACGCAACTCTCGACGCTCGAACGCCTGACGGCGCTCTATGACCTCGGCCGGACGTTCACTTCCACGCTGGAATTGGAAGTGCTGCTGCCGGTGGTCGCGGGAAAAATTCGAGACATCCTGGGCGCCGCGGCGTGCAATCTGTGGCTTGTGGATAAAGGCTCGGGAGAATTGTACCTGGCGAATCGGGCCGGAGAAGATCCGACGCTCGAGGAGGATGCGAGAGTTCCGGCGGAAGAGGGGCTTCTCGCGGGCGTGCTGCAGCAGGCGAACCCCCGGCTCATCGAAGACGCCGCGGAAGCGAGCGAACTCGCCGAACGCCGGGAAGCCGGCGGCGAATTCGAGATGAAGTCGTGGATGGCCGCGCCTTTGCGGAAAGACGATGAAGTGCTGGGGGTCGTCGAGCTGGTGAACAAAACGGACGGCGCGACGTTCGATGAAGATGACCTGTTTTTTCTGGCGAGCATCAGCGAGCAAGCCGCCGTGGCGATTCATAACGCGAATCTGCTCGAGTCCGAGCGAAAAGTACACGCACTCGACGCCCTGCTGAAAATCTCGAAGGAAATCACGTCCACTCTGGACCTCGACCACGTGCTCACCACCGTGGTGGCTAATGCCTCCGAGGTCGTGACGTTCGACAGTTGCGTGATTGGATTTTACGACCGGGGAAAATTTCTTCTGGGGGCGGTATCGGGCGAGACGGAAGTTCCCAAGACGCGCGAGATGGACGAATTGCGCGATTGCCTCGAATGGGTGGCCACGCAAGAGAGCGGCGTCTCGGCCGACCTCTACGAGGATGGATGGCATTTGTCTCCGGAAGAGGCCCGGGCGCAAATCGTGGCGTTTCTCGAAGCGCGGGAATACAACGGATTTTACGCGCTGCCCCTGAGGGACGATCAGGGAACCCTCGGCGTGCTCGCCCTGATCAGCGGCGATGCCGATTTTCTCACCGAAAACAACAAGGAGACGGTGGCCATTCTCGCAAATCAGACGACGGTGGCCATCCGAAACGCCCAACTGTACCAGCAAGTGCCGCTCGCGAACCTCCTGGCGCCGCTGGCGGAAAGAAAAAAGAGATTTCTGGCGGCGATGCCATTGAGCAAATGGCGCACCTACGCGGAACGCGCCGTGTGGATTGCTCTCGCCCTCCTGGTGATTCCCTGGCCGCTTCGCCTGGGGACCGACGCCACCGTTGTTCCGGCCGAAAAACGCGTCGTCAGCGCGTTCGTGGGGGGTGTCGTCCGCCAGGTTTTCATTCACGAGGGGCAAAACGTCGAAAGCGGCGAAATCCTGGCGCAATTGGACGACGGCGACGACCGCATGAAACTCGCGCAAGCGCAGGCCGACCTCGCGCAGGCGCGCCGCGATCTGGCCGAAGCGGAATTTCGCAACGACACGACGGCGGCCGGGCAAGCAAAAATTCGCACGGACCTTCACGAGGCGGAGGTGGACCTGGAACAACGGCGCATCGCCGAAGCGCAACTTCGCGCGCCGATCTCCGGAATCGTGACCACTCCGAAAGTCGAGGACAAGGCGGGAATCTTGCTGCACCCCGGCGATTCGTTCTGCGAAATCGTTCAGCGGGACCAGATGGCGGCGGAAATGAGCGTGGAAGAATCCGACCTGGGGCTCGTGCGCCAAGGGAAGAAAGTCGCCCTGAAGCTCAATGCGTTTCCCACCGTGACCTTCCAAGGAACCGTCGAGCGCATCGGGGCGCAAACGCATTCCCAATCGGGCGACCAATACTTCCTCGTTCGGACTCTCTTTGAAAACACCGGAGGGCTTGCCCGGACCGGGATGGTGGGCGAGGGACGGATCCGCGCCGGCGGGGGATGGTTCAAGTCCGGATGGTATCCGATCGGATACGTTCTGCTTCGCTCGCCCGTGCGCTTCATCTGGCGAGAGTTGTGGGCTTTGCTGCCGTGAAAAGAGGAATGGTGATGAATAAACCCGCCGCATGGATGATTGCCGCCGCCCTGTCCTTCGCAATCGCGGGGTGCGGTGATTCGACGACACCCGGCAGTTCGAGCGCGGCAAGCCCGCCGGCTGCTTCCGTCAACACCGCTCCGCCGGCGCCTTCCCCGGCCAAGCCTCCCGCGAATCTGGAAATTTTGAGCGTTCTTTCCGTCGAGCATCAGGTGGACGTGGGAACGCAATTGGACGGCGTGGTGGTGAGCGTTGCGAAAGATGAAGGAAGCCCGGTAAAGGAAGGCGAGGTGATGGGCCAGCTCGACGACAGAAACCTGCAAATGGAGCTGGTGAAGGCGAAGGACGATTTGAAGGTCGCGCAGAACAACGTTCTCTATAAGGAAGCGGAGCTGAAAGCCAAGGGCGCGGCGTACAAGCGGCAGAAACAGCTCCGCGAAGACGGGATTTCAAGCCAGGCCGATCTGGAAGCCGCGGAATTCGAGGCCAAGGCGGCGGAATTCGATATGAAAGGCTGGCAAGCCGAAGTCGAAAGCAGCCAGGCGCAGATCCGCCAGCTCGAGCTTCAAATTGACGAGACTCGATTGCGAGCCCCTTTTTCCGGAGTCATCGTGCGGCGGTACATCCGGGTGGGCCAGATCGTCGGGAAAAACGAAAAATGTTTTCGCGTGAGCCAGCTGGCGCCGCTGCTGGTGCAATTTCAAGTGCCGGAATCGAGCCGCCGCAAGCCGGAGCGCGGCGCCGCCGTGCCGCTGGCTCTGGTGGACGCCTCGAGCCGCCCGCTGACGGCGCACATCACTCGAGTCAGCCCTACCGTGGACCCCGCGAGCGACAGTTACGATGTGACGGCGCAATTGGGCGGGCCCGGATTGGGAGATCTCCGCCCCGGAATGGCCGTTCGCGTGTCATGGCCGGGAACCGTGCGAAGCAATCCCTGATCGGATCCGACGATGCGATTTGGCCCCACCAGCCTGCAGGTTTCCAGCATTCTTGCCAAGGGACTCCGGCGTCCGAAGCTGAGGCAAGACTTGCGAGTCAGCGAACAGACGGTCGCCGGCGAGACCAGCGTCGTCATCAAGGTCGAAGAGACCAACTCCTACAACCGCTTCGGCGAGCAGGAATTCGAGCTCCTTCAATTGTGCGACGGGACGCGGACCCCCGCCGAGATCGCCCAGGAAATGACGCGGCGGCATCCCAACCAGCCGCTCGAAGAAGCGGAAGTCCTGGATTATCTCGATAGCGTCGAGCCCGCCATGTGGGAGCGGTCGGTGGGGGAGAAAAATCTGGCGGTGCTCGAAAGAATCCGGGACGAACGAAAAAGCCGGGTGGATCAGAGCAGCGTCCTCTATATATCTTTCAAAGCCTGGGACCCCAACAAAACGCTGGAGAGGCTCGATCCGTACCTCAGCTGGATTTATTCCTACGGATTTGTCGTCTTTTCCATCTGCATATTTGTCGCCGCCTGCTACCTGCTTGCGGGCGACTGGACGCGCGTGCAGCAGGACACGGAGTCTCTCTACAGTTTCGCCAACAAATCGGCGTACGACATCTGGGCGTTCTGGCTGCTGCTGCTGCTGCTGGGCGGCGTTCACGAATTCGGCCACGGATTGACGTGCAAACACTACGGCGGCGATGTGCACCAGATGGGATTCCTGCTGATCTATTTCACCCCGGCGTTTTATACCGATACGACGGACATTTTGCTGTTCAAGAGGGGCCGCGAACGCCAGCTGGTGATTTTCGCGGGCATCTGGATCGAGCTTGTGTTTTGCGGACTCGCCGCGCTGGTGTGGCATTTCACGCCGCCCGGTTCCGTGACGAATGACCTGGCGTACAAAGCGATGCTGCTGAGCGGAATTCAGGGAGCGCTGCTGAACCTGAATCCGCTGATCAAGGCGGACGGCTATTACGCCCTCTCGCAGTATCTGGAAATCGACAACCTGCGGGAAGACTCCTTCGCCTACCTGCGAGCCTGGTTCGGCAAATATTTTCTGCGGAAAGACACCGACCTTCCCGCGGCCAGCCGGAGGCAGCGGAGAATTTTCCTGATTTTCGGAATCACCGCGATCATTTACAGCGTTACGCTGATCCTTTTCTCGCTTGTGTTCGTTCGCAATGTCTTGGTGAACAAACTCGGCAATTGGGGATATCTGGCCACGCTGGCGATTGTCTATTTTTTCGCCCGCAAGGGTTTGCGGCAGAACTTGCCTGTGGCACGGGCGTGGTTGAAGGAAAAAAGGGAGGTGATTATGGCCTGGAAAATATCGCGGGGACAACAAGCCGCCTTGGCGGGCGTTTTTCTCCTCCTGTTGCTTCCGCCGGTGCCCTCCACCGTGAATTCGGATTTCGTTCTGGAGCCCGGCCATGAAGCCGCGGCGCGGGCCGAGGTGGGAGGAAAAGTTCGCGCCGTGTATGTGCATTGGGGAGAATCGGTCAAGTCGGGCCAAGTGCTCGCGGTGATCGACAACGCCGAGACGTCCGCGGAAGCGGCCATTCTCGAAGCGGAGCTGGCGCTGGCGAACAGTCAACTCCGTCTTGGAGAATCGCGCTCCGATCTCGACCAGGCCGCCGGCGCCATGCCTCGAGAGCAGGAATTGAGCGAGGATCTGGACGTCGCGCGGCGCAGAGTCAATGAAATGGAAATCAGGGCGCCCATCGATGGCGTGGTGACCACGCCCGAAGTGGACCAGTTGACCGGACAATATCTGGGGAGCGGCGATGAGCTGTGTGAAATCGCCAACCGCCAGAGCATGAAGGTCCGAATTCTCGTCCGCGACTGGAAATTAGAAGACGTGAAGCAGGGCGCCCCCGTCAAATTGAAGGTGCTCTCTTTTCCCTATCGCACCTACCAAGGAGAAGTGACCAGGATTATGCCCGCCGCCGCCTTGGATCGTCCGGTCGCGCACCCGGAAAACCTGGAACGCCTGGGGCAGCAACTTACAAATTATTTTGCCGTCGAGGTGATCATCCCAAACACCGACGAGTCGCTGCGCGAGGGAATGACGGGTACCGCAAAAATTGAGGCGAAGAGCCATCCGCTCGCCTGGCAGGCGGCCCGGGGCGTCTGGCGGTGGCTGCGTTCGCAAATTTGGTAGGAAGTCGAGAAGATGTCCCGGCACGCTCGGCGGAAAGTTTGAAAAACGAAGCGCCCGTAACGGGTGCGAAGAGGAAAGGGCCGCCGTTCCTGGGACGGCGGCCCTTGGGGGTTGCTGCAACTTCAACCCTCCCGGCAAAGTGGAGAGCTTTGCGGGATGATCGAAGAACTCTTTAGTTGAATTTCATCAGAGGCTTGATGGCCTCAATGCTGCGCGACAGCGGCTTCACGGCTCCCACTTTCTTTCCCTTCTTCAATGGCTTCGCTGCTGGTTTCATGACTGTCTCCCTCGAAAGATTTTTTGTCCCCGCTTTCGGAGGTAAAGGAAGCAATCCATTCGCCATTTCCCGACGAGAATCAGCCTCTTCGTAACTCGTTGCAACTACAGGAGTTCCTGTCCCCGCCATCACCGGATCATTTGACCCGGCCAATCCCTTTCGTTGAAAAATTCTCGATCGGTTGAAATTTTAAACAGCGCTCGCGATCGTTTGCTTCTGAAAGCTCTGCGGACGCTCGGCCGGCTCCACGGGGGCCGGGGCGCCAGGGAAACAGGCGCGGGACACTCAATTCTTGGGGAGTTCGCCGAATCGAAAAAGCTTAAAGACCGTATTTCCGGCAGAGGTAATTGAGGCGGTTTCTGTCCACACCCAAGAGGCGGGCGGCGTCGGATTTGCTGTTTTTCGATTGTTGCAGGGCTTCTTCCACCCAGCGGCGCTCCACGGCTTCCATTTCCCGGTCCAGGTTGATTCCTCCCGGCGGGAGCCGGAATTTGCCGCGAGAATTCCGGCTGACGGCCTGAATGATTTCCGGCGGCAAATTCTGAAGCTCGATGGTCTCGTCGTCGGTCATCAGGACGAGGCGCTGGAGAGCGTTCTGCAGCTCGCGAACGTTTCCCGGCCACGGATAGCGCTTCAAGGCCTGCATGGCTTCGCCGGAAATTCTTTTGGGTGGAAATCCGTTGGCGGCGCAATAGACGCTCGTAAAATATTCGGCGAGCAAGGGAATATCTTCGACTCTTTCGCGGAGCGCCGGCACGAAAATCGGGACCACATGAATGCGGTAGTAGAGATCTTCCCGGAAGCGGCCTTCCCGGACCATATCTTCCAGGTCTTCGTTCGTGGCGCAGACAAGCCTGAAATCAACGCGAATGGCTTTTTTGCCGCCGAGACGAGTGAGGGCGTGTTCCTCCAAAACGCGCAGGAGCTTGCTTTGCAGCGCGGGAGTGAGCGTGGCGATCTCGTCGAGGAAGAGCGTTCCCTGATGCGCCAATTCGACGCGGCCCTCTTTCGAAGCCGTCGCTCCCGTAAACGCTCCCTTTTCGTATCCGAAGAGCTCCGCTTCCATGAGTCCCTCGGGAAGCGCGGCGCAATTCACGCTGACGAACGCTCGGCTTCGGCGCGGGCTCTGATCGTGGAGGGCGCGCGCCACCAGTTCCTTGCCCACTCCGCTTTCGCCGCGAATGATTACGCTCGTATTGGCGCGGGCCATGCGCTTGATGGATTCCACGACGTGCTTCATCGACTCCGTGGACCCGATCAGATCGCCGAGCGCGTGCTTCCGCGTGATTTCGTCGCGCAGCAGCCGGTTTTCGCGTTGGATGTACAGCTTTTCGACGGCGCGTTCCAGAAGGTGCCGCAGAACGTCGTTGTCGATCGGCTTGATGAAATAATCGTACGAGCCCGCGTCAATCACCTTCAGAGCCGTCGGCTTGGTTTCATCGGAGCTGAGAACGATCACCAGCGTGTCGATCTCGCTTCCCACCAGCCGCGAAAGAAGCTCCGTGCACTCCTTTACGCCGCCGGAAGCGATCGGCAGGCCCAGCAGCAGCACGTCGAGTTCCCGCTCCTGCAGCAGCCGGTAAGCGGCCTCATAATCGGTCCCCTCCAGAATTTCGAAATCGGAGCGCAAAGAGGAAGCGATATGCGAGCGAAGCGCGTTATCGTCGTCCACAACTGCAATTTTGGGTTTGGGGGCGCCCGGTGCGATGACCAATCTCCCGCGGGGAGCCGAATCGAAAAAATAACGAATCAATAAAGGCGGCGCCCCGAGCCGCGGAGATTTTAGGTGCGGGAGAATTCGAAGTCAAATCCGGCGCGGCGCGTTCGATTCGTTCCCCGGTTCGGGCCGGAACTTTCCCTATTTCTCCAGCATTTTCGCGAATTCGCGCAGCGTGGCTGGAGCGTGGCCCGCGTAATGATTATTCGCGTAAGCAAAAATTTGGATGCGGCGCTGATGGGCCCGCCGGACCACTGGCACCCATTCCATCAGGTCTTTTTCGCGAGGCACGATGACTTTGTCCCAGGTCTTCGTTTTTTCTTCGATGGCCTTGCGGTCGCCCAAAAAACGGATGTATGTGAAATCGGCGGTAAAGGGATCGATGCGCTGGAAAACTTCCGCGGGGCGCGGCATCCACGGGTGGTCGATCAAGGCCAGCGCGGCCTTTTTCTTCCGCAAAACGTCGGCGAGCCTCGGGACGAGCCACTGTTTATTCCGGATCTCCACCGCGTAACGGAAGCTCTCGGGCAGTTTCTCGAGGAACGGCTCCAATCGGTCCAGGAATGAAGCGCCGGAAGCGAACGCCTGCCGGTTGAAATAAGGAAACTGAAACAGCAGCGGCCCAAGCTTTCCCCGGAGCAGAGCGGCCGCGTCTAGGAATTCGCGCAATTCCTCGACGCAATCCACCAGCACTTTTTCGTGGGTGACCGTCTGGACCACTTTCAGTGCGAAGAGAAATTCCGAAGGAGTCTGCGCGTACCAGCGCTTCACCGTCGCCGCCGACGGCGTGCGATAGAATGTGCTGTCCACTTCGACCGTATCGTATTGCCGCGAGTAAAAACCGAGATACTCGGCGGGCTTCATCCCTCGCGGATAAAATGTCTCTTCCCACCCTTTGGCGGTAAAGGAAGACGTTCCCAGGTGAATGTCATCGGCCATCGAGGCGGCATTCTAGGACAAATTCACCGCGCTCGCACGCGCGGATCGCGGCCGTCGAAGGAATATCCTGCACGCCTACGAGCTTCCCAGCAAGACCCCGACAATGAATACAAGTACCCCGCCGACAATCACCTGCATGGTCGAAGAGAGCAGGGGAGTGTCCATGTAGTGGTGCCGGACATAGCTGATGATGCCCAGCTCCGCCGCCACGACGATCACGGCAACCGTGAACGCGAGATGAAACCTCGGGATCAAAAATGGCAGCGTGTGGCCCAATCCTCCCGCCGTGGTCATCGCGCCGGTAACCAACCCGCGAATCAGAGGCTGGCCCCGGCCGGTGAGAGAACCGTCGTCGGAGAGAGCTTCGGCGAATGCCATCGAAATCCCGGCGCCCAACGACGCCGCCATGCCCACCAAAAACGCGTCGTGCGTATTCCGCGTGGCAAACGCGGCTGCAAAAATCGGAGCAAGCGTCGAAACCGATCCGTCCATCAAGCCGGCAAGCCCGGGCTGAATGACCTGAAGCACGAAAAGCTTTCGCTGCGATTCCGCTTCCTTGGTTTGCGCCGCGGGAGTCAGATGCTCCTCTTCGAGCGACTCGGCCATGGCGTAGTGCCGCCGCTCGACATCGGCCAAGTCGCCGAGGAGTCTCCGGATGGATGCGTCCGTCACTTGGCGGATGGCGCGCTCGTAAAAGCGCCGGCTCTCCAGCTCCATGATTTCCGCCTGCCGCCGGACTTTCTTCAATCCCAGCGGGCGGACGAGCCAGATGGGACGCGCCTCCACGAATCCTTTTACGTGGTCGCGGCTCACATAGGGAATGTGCTCTCCAAACTTGATGCGGTACAGGTCAATCAGCGCCTGCCGGTGGCGCGATTCCTCCGCCTGCATATCCTCGAACACCTTGGCCGAAGACGGATACGACTCCCGCAAGCCCTCGGCGAATTCGCCGTAAACGCGGCCGTCTTGCTCTTCCAGCGAAATCGCGAGCGCCAGAATTTCGCGCTCCGAAAGCTCGCGGAAACTTTTTTTGGCCATGGGTCACCCTCTAACGGAGGCAAATGTGCGGACATTATAAGGGATTCCGGCGGTTCACGCGGCGCATCCGCGCGCGGCGAAGAAAATGGCGTCGGCCGGGCGGCGGCCGCATCCAATCGGTTGAACGCGGTGCGTGTAAGATACAAGCGAAGAGGTGAATGAAAATGGGTGAGACGCTGGGTTTCATCGGCCTGGGAAAAATGGGCGAGGCAATTGCCGCCAATCTGTTGAAGGCTGGTTTTTCTCTGAGGGTCTTCAACCGCACCCCGGCCAAGGCCGCCGCCCTTGCCGCGCAGGGAGCCGTCGTGGCGGCTCGGGCCGGCGACGTGGCGCAAGAGGGCGGAATCGTGTTCTCCATGCTGGCGGACGATCGCGCCCTCGAGAACCTCTGCAAGGAGCGCGATTCCTTCGTCGAGCGCCTGGGCAAGGGCGGAATCCACGTCTCGCTCAGCACGATTTCTCCCGCCACGGCCCGCGACCTCGCGGCCCACCATGCGAATTTCGGCGTGACCTATGTAGCCTCTCCCGTGTTTGGACGCCCGCCGGCAGCCGCCGCAAAACTCCTTTGGGTCTGCACTTCCGGCAGCGAGGCGGCGAAGAAACGCGTGCATTCGGCGTTGGAGGCGATCGGCCAGGGCATTTTCGATTTGGGAGAAGAGGTGGGAGCGGCCAATGTCATCAAGGTGTGCGGAAATTTCATGATCGCCGGCGCGATCGAGGCCATGTCCGAAGCCTTCACCCTGGCCCGAAAGAACGGCCTGGACCCGCGCCAGGTGGCGGACTTCTTCGGCAAGACACTCTTTACCTGCCCGGTGTATCAGAATTACGGAAAGATGATTGCCGCGGGAGAGGTGAAGGCTTCGGGATTTGACCTGGCGCTCGGCCTCAAGGATGTCAATCTGGCCCTGCAAACGGGAGCATCGAGCGCCACCCCGCTCCCTCTCGCCAGCCTGATGCGCGACCGCTTTCTTGCCTCCATCGCCAAGGGGCGCGGCGAGCTCGATTGGACCGCGGTTTCTCTCGATGTCGCCGAGCAAGCCGGGCTGAAGTAGAATAGCCGGGCTGGCATGGGTCCGGCGCGCGTTCACTTGCGGGCCTGCCGAGCGTCTCCCTTTGAAGCCCCTCGCAAAAATCCTGTTGCACGATAGCTTTCGAGCGGGGATCACCCTGAAGGGCATCGACGGCCTGCTCGAGGCTTGCGGCGGAGTGCTGCTCTGGTTCGTCAACCCGGAGGCGCTCACCCGCGGAGTCCGCCACCTGCTCCTCCACGAACTCAGCAAAAATCCTCACGATTACATTGCCACTCATTTGCTGCACTCGACGATGAAGCTCGCTGCGGCCGACCCGACGTTCGCCTCGATCTACCTGGTGTCTCACGGCCTGGTGAAGGCCCTGCTCGTCCTGGCGCTTTGGTTCGACAAAATCTGGGCCTATCCTTTGACGATCTTCGTGTTCGGCGCTTTCACGGCCTACCAGGCCTACCGGTTCGTCATCACTCACTCGGGCTTTATGGCGGCGCTGGCTGTGTTTGACCTCATAATCATCTATCTGACTTGTACGGAATATCACATGCAACGCCAGCGCCGCGCCGCCCGCTTGGCCGCGTCAGTCCCTCCCGAATCGAATTGACCCACGCGATTGGCCCAACCTGTGGCAGACTATGGCGCCAACGGGGGCAGACTTCCATTTCTCTCCATAAAGTTCACACGGGTGCCAGCCCTGGGACTTCGGGAAAGTCTCATGAAAATTCGACGCGCGAGAAACAGAACCCGCTTGAACGATACGTAATTGACGAGCAGATCGGCTTCCTGCTGCGTCAGGCCAATCAGCGCCACACCGCCATCTTCGCCGCCAGAATGATCGAAGGCCTCACCACCACGCAATTCGCCGCCCTTGCCAAGCTTTACGAAGTCGGGCCGTGTTCGCAGAACCGCCTGGGACGCCTCACGGCAATGGACGCGGCGACCATCAAGGGCGTGATTGACCGACTTGCAAAACGCGGATTCACGGCCGCCAGGCCTCACCCCCGCGACACGCGCCTCCTGGTCCTCGAGTTGACGAAGACCGGGCTCGCCGCTGTCGAAAACGCAATCCCCTTCGCCGTGAAAATCACCGAGGAAACCCTCGCGCCTCTCACTCCCTCCGAGCGCGCCTTGCTCCTGAAGCTCATCCGGAAGATCTGCTGACTCAGCCGCTTCGCGAAATCTCCGGGGCCTTGCGCCCTGTGCATTCGTTTGTATACTAACGCCCCAGACCCAGGAGGCGATCCATGGCGCAGGAAGAATCCGCAAAGGCAGCGACGGCTTCGAAGCTCGTGATCCGCAATATTGGCTTGCTCCTGAGCGGCGACATTCGCCGGCCGGTTCTCGACGCCGATACAGTCATCGCCGTGAACGGAAAAATCGCCGCGGTTGGAAATGAAAAAGATCTGGACGCCTCCGGCGCCACCTCGACGATCGACGCCCACGGCACCGTCCTCGCTCCCGGCCTGATTGACAGCCATGTCCACCCCGTCGTCGGCGATTGGACGCCCCGCCAAAATCAATTGGGATGGATTGACAGCTGCCTCCACGGCGGCGTCACCACCATGGTCTCCGCAGGCGAAGTCCACACGCCGGGCCGGCCGAAAGATGTTCTCGGCGTGAAAGCCATGGCGGTTTTCGCTCAGCGTGCGTTTACGGCGTTTCGTCCCGGGGGTGTGCGCGTGCTGGCCGGCGCGCCCGTGCTCGAACACGGAATGGTCGAGGAGGATTTCAAGGAACTCGCCGCGGCGGGAGTGACTCTTCTTGGTGAAGTCGGGCTCGGTAGCGTGAAGGACGGTCCAACCGCGCGGCAGATGGTCGCATGGGCGCGGAAGTACGGAATTCAGAGCACGATTCACACCGGCGGGCCCTCAATTCCCGGATCGAGCCTCATCGACAAAGACGTTGTGCTGGATGCCGACGCCGACGTCATCGGGCACATCAACGGAGGCCACACCGCGCTGCCGGACGACCAGATCGTCGCTCTGTGCGAGCGAAGCCCGCGCGGCGTCGAACTCGTTCACAACGGCAACGAGCGCGCCGCTTTGCTTGCTCTGCGCACCGCGAAGGAATTGAAGCAGCTCGAGCGGGTGATCCTCGGGACCGACGCGCCGGCGGGATCGGGAGTCCAGCCGCTCGGGATCGTGCGCATGGTTTCGATGCTCTCTTCGCTCGGAGAAATTCCCGCCGAAATCGCTTTTTGCTTCGCGACGGGAAACACGGCGCGCCTCCGCGGTCTCGAAGGCGGTCTCGTGGAAACCGGCCGCGCCGCCACGTTCACGCTGATGGACCGGGCGCAGCACTCCTCGGGGAAGACTTTCCTCGAAAGCATTCAGAAGGGCGACCTGCCCGGCATCGGCATGGTCATTGTCGAGGGAGCCGTCAGCATCCAGCGCAGCCGCAACACTCCTCCCGCCACGAAACTCCCTGAAATTGTCGCGCCTTCGCGCTGATTCCGTTTCGCAAGCGAAGGGAAGAAACGTTGAGCGCCTTCGCTCGAATTCACGCGCCACTGCTTAAGGATGCCGGTGCAGCACGTGAACCGCAATGTCCGGCCAAAACTCGCGGAAGACGTTTGTCAGGACGTCCCTTCCGATCGCGTAGCCGTATTTTTCGCCCACCGACCCCGCCGTCCTCGTCTGGCTCGGATAGTACGTCACCGAAATGGCCTGGGCGATCGCTCTTCCGAGAAGCTCGGAAATATTCAGGCTGTTGTGTCCGTGGTAGTTGGGCGTGATAAACACGCGAGTGGAGGAGTAGATCGCGCGTTTCCAGAAACTCCCCTCGCCCATCGCGTAATACCTCTCGTCCTGGTGAAACACCGTTGGCAGCGCAAAGACCACCAGATAGTTTCCGTCGGTCTTGTCCAAAAATCCCCGCCAGTAATACCGCCCGAATCCCGCGACTCCTTTCCCCAGCTGCGGGTGCGCGTTTGTTCCCTCCGCCAGCATGGACGTGATTCCCACGAAAATGAACGAGGAGTAGTCGAAACTGTTTTGCGTGGCGATTTTGAACGCCTGCCTGGGCGTTGGCGGAGGAGGACGCGTTCCCGCGCTGACCGCCCGGAAATTCGGCATCACTCCCAGAATCCGCTTCGGCTGCTGCGGCGGCTTGGCCTGGCATCCGCTCTCTTTCGGATCGCACGGCGGCGCCGGGTTTGCCGCGCCCGCCTGGGGATTTTCCGCCGCGCCGGATTGCCCCGTTGGCGAAGGCTGCCGTTGCGCGCTTTGGTCCTGCGGCGGATAGAAAGGAAAATCGGGAGATGCCGTCAATGCCGAGAAGGAGGGTGCAGGCGGAAGCGGTGCGGGCGCGGAAAACATCTGTTGGGCCTGTGCGGGTATCGCGGCAAAAATCAGTCCCAATGGCAGAAAATGACGCAGCAAGTAACGTCCTCGGCAATCCAGATCTCGAACATTCGCCTCAATGTTGCGGCCTTACAAGTCTATCTCAGCTCGCTTCCGATTCAGGCCGCCGCGTCTGTTCAATGAGCTTCTTTAGTAAAACGGTTTTTCGCCTTACGCTCAGCGGAGTCCGTCTTCCCCCTTGATCTGGTCCTTCGTGAGCCCCCCGACCCGCGCCAGCGGCCGCCCGCTGTCGGTGACCGCGATGGCCACGACAATTTCGTTGGCGCGCGGCGCGTCCGCGATGCGGATCTCCATCCCGTCAAAATGGCTCCGCACAAACGCCGCGTCCTTGTGCCCCAGCGGAATATCCAGCGGCACGCCGAGTCCGCCGCGTTTCTTCGAAGACGGTATCAGCGCCGCGCCCTCGCCCAGAGCCTTGCGCACCGGCGCGCCCAGTTTCGGATGGAGAATCGCGGCGGCGTGTTCGATTTCGCCGTTTTCGCCCACTGCTGCGGCCTTCCCGTAGCTTTCCGCCGACGCCCCCGAAATCCCCAGCGCGGCGACTGCGCGCTCCGTCAGCAGGCCGCCGAGTTCCTCGCCGATGTTCATCAGCTCCGTCAAATCCTCGACGAATTTTCCCGCGAACGGATTTTCGATCACGGCCGCGGCGGCCGCGCGGCGGGCCGGAGGCTTCACTTCGCGGCCCATTTCCGTGCGCGTCTCCTCGACGAACGTCACGATTTTCCGGATCTTCGCTTTCCCCGCCGCTTCGTCTGTCATCGCAAACCGTCCTCTCCTTTTATATCCGAGGCCTTCAGGCCTCCCGAGCGGGCGTGGATGCGCGGCCCCGTAGACATTACCAGAGCCAGCAGCATTTCATCGGCGCGCGGAGCGTCGGCGATGCCGATTTCCATCGCGTCGAAATGGCTGCGCACGTACGAGGCGTGAATGTGCGTCACCGGAACGTCCAGCCGCGCGCCCGGCCCGCCCACTTTTTTCGTCGACGCGACAATCGCTTTCGCCCCGCCCAGAACCTCGCGCATTCCGTACCCCCCCGGCGCGTGCCACAACGCGCCATGCTCCAATTCCCCCGCCGAGCCCACAATCGCGCCCTTCCCGTAGCCCTCCACGATTTTCGCGTCGCCGCCCAGCGCAGCCACCAGCCGCTTCGACATTTCCAGCCCCAGCGGCCGCAAGTCGTCCATGAACGGCTGGATATTCTCCACGTAGCCGCCGGCAAAAGGATTGTGTATGACGGCAAGAACCGCGGCGCGGCGCAATGGCGCGGTCGCGGCCGGCCCGCCTTCATGGAAAATCTCCTCGACGATCGTCTCGATCTTTCGTACCCGGACTTCATGCATGGAGAAAATTTCCTCCCGAAGGAGACCCCGGCGAAACAAACCGGCCTTTTTCCGGCGATGCGTAAATTCCCGTCGAAATCGTTTCGCCCTGAAGATGCAGCGCGGCGGCTCCAATCCATCCCGCCGCCAGCAATTCATCCGCTTTCGCGAGTCCCCGCGCCAGCGCCTCTTCGATTTCCAGTTGTTGCAGAGGCCCCACCGCGCGCGTCACGCGCATCTCGCCCAAATCGGTGTCCGGCTGAATTTCGCGCGCCGCCACGCGCTCGATCGCCGGATGCCCCGGCAAATCCACTGCGTTTGCCACGATCGTGGCTGCCGCATCCGCGCCCGCCGCCGTCGCCGCCAGAATCGTCACCGCGTCGGCGATTCCCAGCGAAAAGCTGCGCCCCCTCCACCCGCTTGTCGCGATGCCGCGAATCCCGTCTTCCGCTCGCAGCGTCGCTCTCCCGAATAGCGACGGCTCATCCGGCCGGTCCACGAGAGCGACGGAAAATTCTTCGCCGGGCGCCAGATGCAGCGCGATATCCCCTCCGTTATTGGCGTAGGCGCGGGAAAGCGCGGCAGCCGAGGTCATCACCCGCAGAATTTCTTCCGCCACGGCTCCTGCGACCGCCGCCATGGGCGTGATAAACGCCGATGCCGCAAATGGCGCCACGGCCGCGAACATTCGCTTCGCTACAATTCCCTCCGGAACCGCCGATCCTGCGCCCGCTTCCTGCCGCAGCAGCTCGAGCTCGCCGCATAGCTCGTCCAAAATTCCCACAAACCGCTCCGCGGCCGCGCGATACGCCGCGCGAACACACTCCGTGCCGCCATACGCTTCCACGATCAGATCCATCGGCCCGTCGTGAAGGTGCAAACGCTTGCCGCCGGGAAGTATCCGAATCTGCGCCGGCTCCCTCATTTTGCCGCCTTCGGCGCCGCCGGGGCCAGCGGCCAAGGATTTTCCCCGTGAGGCGCGGCCCGCCGGCTCTCATCTTTGAGAATCGAATCGAGCGGCCGGATGAAATCCACGTGTCCGCCGAGCGCCGCATAGTCCGCATGTCTCAGCGTGAATTCGATCGGCGCCACAAGCGCCGGAGTGGGCACGTACCCAAACGCGTTTTCCGGCATCCGCGTCACGTCCACCATGAAAGTGATGCCCCCGCCCGGCCAGACGTAGACCGGCGCTCCTCCGCACGTCACCCGCGTCAACGCGGCGCGAACCGACTGCGTCAGCCTCACCGGATTTTCCGTCACCCCCGCCCGCAGCGACCCGCCCGCTCCCGCCATAAACAGCACGCTCACCAGCGCCGGCTCGCAATTCTCCGCCACGCGCTCCACCGATTCCGCCAGCGACTCCGGGAGACTTTTCTCCACGGGTCGAAGCGTTTCGTCCAGCTCGTAATAGGCGTAGTGCTCTCCCGTCGTGCTCACCATCAGCAGCCGCAATCCCGGCCGCGCGATTTTCGGATTCCACTCTCCCAGAATCGAAAGCGGATCCGTGATGCTCGTCCCACCCCATGCCGTCCCCGGCTCGGCCACTTGAAAATACCGTCCGGGAGTGGACCGCCGCCCCTTCATCTTGATTCCCGTGGGCTGGATGCCGAGCAGTTTTCCCGCCTGATGCTCTGAAAGCACGCCCGTGATGTGATCGTCCACGACCACCACTTCATCCACCTTTCCGAACCACTGCTTGGCGAACATTCCGATCGTTGCCGAACCGCATCCCACCCGCATCCGCTCTTCCAGCGCTCCGTTCACCGCCGGCGGCTTCCCCGCCTGCGCCACCACGCTCGCCCCGCCGTCAATCGACAGCTCCACCGGTTTTCCGTTGCACAGGTCGAGAAGCGTCTCGCACGTCACTCGCCCTTCGCGCTTCCCTCCTCCCGTAAGATGGTGCACGCCTCCGAGCGAAAGCATCTGCGAGCCATATTCGCTGGTCGTCACATGGCCCACCGGTTCTCCCTGCGCGCGCACCAGGTTCTGCTCCGGCCCCAGGAACCGGTCCGTGTCGATTTTCACTTTCACGCCGCAATAGCTGAAAATTCCTTCGGTGACCACCGTGACCATGTCCGCGCCGTCCACCTGCGACGAAATAATGAACGGGGCGGGTTTGTAATCCGGATACGTCGTGCCCGCTCCGATGGCCGTCACGAACGTCTCCGGAGTTTGCACCACCCTGCCGTCCCATTCGCGGCTCGCTTCCAGAAACGGAACCACGGGGTCTCCGTGCGACACCGCCCGGTTCAGCACCACGTGCGGGTCCAGCCGCACCAGCTGGCCTCCGCGATTCGCGTAGCGGTCGCACGCTCCCGTCCGCCCTTCCTTGATATGGCACAGCACAGGGCAGGCGTCGCAGCGAATCGTGTCAGCTTCCTGCACGCTTCTCTCCTTTTGATTTTTCCGCCTCGCGCGCCGCCAGGATCGCCGCCCGCATCCGGTCCGGCGTCGCCGGCACTTTTCGGATCCGCGCTCCGGTGGCGTCGAAGATCGCGTTGAGAATCGCCGGCGCCGTGGGAATCGTGGACTGCTCGCCCACGCCCTTCGCCCCAAACGGGCCGATCGGCGAAGCATCCTCGATCAAGATCGACTCGACCGGCGGCATGTCGCCGATCGTGGGAATCAGGTAGTCATGCAGATTTTCGCCCCGGCCCGGAAAAAATTCCTCCATCAGCGCCAGGCCCAGCCCTTGCGCGGCGCCGCCTTCGATCTGTCCTTCCACCAGCGTGGGATTGATCGCCCGCCCCACGTCGTGGGCGGCCACAATCTTCAGCGCTCGCACCGTCCCCAACTCTGTGTCCACCTCGACTTCCGCCAGGTGCGCTCCGAAGCCAAACAGCGCGTATGGCGTGCCTTGCCCGTCGGCATCCAGCGGCTGCGTCGGCGGGTCAAACGTCGCCTCCGCCGTGATCACGTAGCCGTGCTCATCGAGCGGCAAATCGCCGAGAGCGATTGCTCGCGGCTCACCGCAATCGTCAATCAGGACGCGGCCGTCCTCGAATGTAATCCGCGCCGCGTCGCAGGCCTTCGCCAGTCCCAGAATTTTCCGGCGCAGCTCCGTGGCCGCCATGCGCGCCGCGTTGCCGGTGACGAACGTTTGCCGCGATGCCGAAGTCTTCCCGCAATCCGGCGTGATTCGCGTGTCTCCCGAAATCAGGTCGAACCGCTCGAGCGGCGCTCCCAGCGCGTCGGCGCTGATCTGCGCCACGATCGTGTTCGACCCCTGTCCAATGTCCACGGCCCCCTGATGCAGCGCGATTCGCCCGTCGCGCTTCAATCCCATCCGGAATCTCGAAGGGTTCGGCAGCGACGTATTGCCGCAGCCATACCACATTCCCGCCACTCCCACTCCCCGCCGCAGCGGGCCCATCTGCGCTTCATTGAACACAGCAAATTCGCGCCGCGCCGCCGCATATTCCGGGCGCAGCGCTTCCAGGCACGCGCGAAATCCGACGCCTTCGCCCAGCACCTGCCCCGTCACGGTCGGCGTATCGTTTTCGAGCGCGTTCGCGATTCGGAATTCCAGCCGGTCGATTCCCAACCGGTCCGCCAGTTCGTCGTACAGCTGCTCCTGCGCCACCGCCATTTGCGGCACGCCGAACCCTCGAAACGCTCCCGCCGGAACGATGTGCGTGTGGACCGCGCGCGTCACCGCCCGGTAGTGCGGCACCACGTACGGCCCCGAAGCGTGCACCGGAACGCGCGCCGCCACTGTGGGGCCCCACGACGAGTACGCTCCGGTGTTGAAATCCGCCCTGAAATCCATCGCCTGAATTTTCCCGCCTCGCGACGCTCCCACGCGCGCTCGAATCCGCGCCGGATGGCGTTTCGTCGTGGACATGATCGATTCCTGCCTCGAGTACACCATCCGCGCCGGGCGGCCCAGATGCCATGCCGCCAGCGCGATAAAAGGCTGCACGGAAAGATCGAGTTTCGATCCGAACCCCCCGCCGACCGCCGTGGGAATGATGCGCACCGACTCCGGCGGAAGGTCCAGAATCCGCGCCAGGTCCGCTCGATCCATGTAGGGCGATTGCGTGCACGCCTGAATTTCGATTTCATCGCCCACGCGCCGCGCGAATCCCGCCTCCGGCTCGATGTAGGCGTGCTCGATGAACCCCGTCTCGAATTCGCCCTCCACTGTCACATCGGCTTCTCGCAGCGCCTTCTCCGCGTCCCCGCGCGCCACCCGGCCGCTCACCAGAATGTTTCCGGGCCGGTTCGCGTGAAGCAGAGGCGCGCCGGGCGCCAGCGCTTCCTCGAATGTCAGCAGCGCGGGTAATTCTTCCCAGCGGACCGGGAATTCGGCAGGATCGAGCGCCTCCAGCGCTTCCACCTCTCCCGCCACTCCCGCCACCGCTTCGCCCCGATGCCGCGCTTCGCCCTCCGCGAATACGGGCTGGTCCGCGAACGGCGGGATCACTCCGTAGCGGTTCACACCGGGAACATCTTTCGCCGTGAACACGGCGAGGATGCCGGGATGTGTTTCCAGAAAAGCGGCGAAATCGCCGAAAGAAAAACGCGCGTGATGGAACGGGCAGCGAATCGCGCGAACTCCCAGGGTGCCGGCGGGTGTCTCGTCCGCGCCGAAGATCTCCGCCCCGTTCACTTTCTTCGTCCCGTCCAATCGCGCGAGTCTCGCGCCCACCGCCGACCCTGCCGCCGGATTGACGCTTTCCGGCCGGGCTCCGCCCGCCTCCATCACTGCCGTGATGATCTTGCGGTAACCCGTGCACCGGCACAGGACTCCGCCGAGCGCGTCCATCACTTCTGTTTCGCTCGGAGACGAATTGCTTTCCAGCAGCGCCGTCGCCGCCACCAGCATTCCCGGCGTGCAGGCGCCGCACTGCGCCGCGCCGCTGTGCAAAAAAGATTTCTGCAGCTGATCGAATAGCGGCGCGCGATTTTCCAGCCCCTCGACTGTCGTCACCTCGCAGCCTTCCACCTGTGCCACCGCGACCAGGCAGGAACACGCCGGCACGCCGTCGATCAACACCGTGCAGGCGCCGCAATCTCCCGCGTCGCATCCCACCTTCGTTCCCGTCAACCCCAGCACATCGCGAAGCACGCGCGAGAGCCGCTCGACGGGCGCGGCGGCCGTGGACACCTCGCGCCCGTTCACGCGAAAATCCACCTCCGTTTTCACCGCGCAGTCGGTTTTGAGCGTTTCAGCCATCGTATTTCAATTCCGAATGCAGCTCTCGATCGCCCTCTGAATCAGGGTCAGCGAAGCGTCGCGGCGGTATTCGGCGGTCGCCCGAATATCGTCGATCGGCGACAGCGGCTCCAGGTGAGCGGCCTTCGCCGCCTGCGCCAGGCCTTTGCGAGCCTCCGCTCCAACCAATTCGCGCTCCAGTTGCGGCAGCCGCCGCGCCCGCGCCGCGCAGGAGCCCACCGCGATGCGCGCCGCGTTCACGCGGCCGTCTTCCCCTGTTCCGAGAATCGCCGCGACCATCGAAATGGATATCACCAGGTAACGCCGCGCTCCCAGCTTCAAAAAAGATGACGCGGCATTCTCGACCGCGCGCGGGATCGTCACTCGCGTCAGAATTTCTCCCGCCCGCCGCGCCGTTTTGCGGTTGCCGAGCACGAATTCCGTCAGCGCCAGCCGCCGCCTTTCCTCCGCGGACGCCAGTTCCACCTCCGCGTCCAGCGCCAGCAAAGGAGGTATGCCGTCCGCGGCCGGAGACGCATTGCATAGGTTTCCCGCAATCGTCGCGCGGTTCTGGATTTGGACCGAGCCCACTTCGCGAGCCGCCTGCTTCAAGCACTCGAAACACCGCGGCAGCCTCGCGGCCAGAATCTGCGTCCACGTGGCGCCACCGCCGATGTGGATCGCCTCGCGATCGATTTCAATTGTCTTGATTTCGGGGATGGCCGTGATGTCCACCACCGGCTGGGTCACACGGCGTTCCCCCAGCGCGGGATAAAAATCCGTTCCGCCGGCGAGTATCTGCCCCCGCGAGGCGGCCAGCGCCTGCAGCGCTTCGGGCAGAGTCCGAGGGCGAAAATAGGGGGAGTGCGTCACGGCTCCATCATCCCTCCAACCGCCCCGCTCGGCGATGGGAATTAATTTGTATACGAACAAACGCGAAAAGTACAGCGCCCAGCCCTTCCCCTCGCTTCCCGCTCCTTTGGGTTCGCGCCTCCAATCGTGAGAGAATTCCTGCGCCCAATCGAAGAGGGGGAACGAAGAAATGCTCGTCAGCGAACGCCGAATCCGCGTCGAGTGGGGCGATTGCGACCCCGCCGACATCGTCTTCTATCCGAACTACATGGTCTGGTTCGATGGCTGCGTCACGTCGCTCTTCGCTTCCGCCGGGTTGCCTCTTCCCCGGCTCTTCGCGGAGCACAAAGTGGTCGGGATTCCCGTCGTGGATGTGAAGGTGAAATTCCTCGCCGCGTCCCAATTCGGCGACGAACTCCGCGCCGTCTCCACTGTCACGGAGTTCGGCCGCTCGAGCTTCGTGATCCGCCACCAGTTTTTCAAGGGAGACATCCTCGCTGTCGAGGGCTTCGAAACGCGGGTCTGGACCGGCTACGACGCGAAGTCGCGCGGCGGGTTGAAATCCCAGCCTCTTCCCAAGGAAATCAAAGACAGGCTTTCCGCGCCGGCGAAATAATCTGGCTCGGGCGAAAATTCAGCTCAGCTTGTTCGCCACCGGCTTCGCCGGATCCGAATAATCGTAAAATCCGCGCCCCGCTTTCCTGCCGGTCCATCCCGCCAGGACCATGCGCTTCAGCAGCGGCGGCGAGGCAAACCGCTTCTCTTTGAACTCCTCGAACATAATGTGCGAGATGTAGTAAGTCGTGTCGAGGCCGACGAAATCCAGCAGAGTGAGCGGGCCCATCGGGTACCCGCAACCCAGCTTCATCGAATTATCGATGTCCTCGATCGAGCCCACCCCTTCTTCAAGCGCCCTCACCGCGTCCAGCAGGTACGGCACCAACAGCCGGTTCACGATGAATCCCGTGCGGTCCGTCGTCTTCACCGCCGTTTTTCCCAGCTTCTTCGCGAATTCCAGCGCCTCTTCGTATGCTCCCGCGTCCGTGGCGATCGTCCGAATCACTTCCACCAGCTTCATCAGCGGCACCGGATTGAAAAAATGAAGCCCCAGAAACCGGTCCGGGCGCTTCGTGAACGTCGCCATCTCCGTGATCGAAAGCGACGATGTGTTGCTCGCGAAAATCGCGCGCGGCGGGCAAATCGCCTCCAGCGCCGTCCAAAGCTCGCGTTTCGCCGGCAACTGCTCGATGATCGCCTCGACCACCAGGTCGCAGGATTTCAGCTCCTCGAGGCTCGTGGTCCCGTGAAGCCGCCCCCGCGATTGATCCCGGTCCGCCGCGGCCAGGCTCCCTTTATCCACCAGGCGTTGCATGTTTTTCTCGATCGACTGCAATCCCTTGTCCACCAGCGCCTGCGACACTTCGCGCACCGTCACCTGAAATCCCGCCTGCGCCGCCACCTGCGCGATTCCAGAGCCCATCAGCCCGCACCCGACCACTCCTACTTTTTCGATTGCCATGGAAAATGCCTCCTATGAATTGTCCGGGAAAAATTCGGTTCGCGGCACGCCTACCGCCCCGCGTCGATCTCCGCGAAGACTTCTTCGGCGATGTGGAACGCCGTGTTCGCCGCCGGAACGCCGCAATAAATCGCCGCCTGCAGCAGAACTTCCTGAATCTCCTCGCGCGTCACTTGGTTGCGTATCGCCGCGCGCACGTGCAGGCGGAATTCGTCGCCGCGGTTGAGCGCCACCGTCATCGCCAGCGTCAGCAAGCTCCGCGTCTGCCGCGTCAATCCCGGCCGCGACCAGATTTCCCCCCACGCGTACCTCGTGATCAAATCCTGAAAGGGCTCGCCGAACGGCGTCTGTTTCGCCAGCGCGCTGTCCACGTACGCCTCCCCCAGTACTCCGCGCCGCGTCTCCAGCCCTTTCTCGTAGCGTTCGTCTTCGTCCATCGCCATCACTCCCGCTCCGTAAGAAATCGCAACGCCGCTTCGTTGAACCGCTCCGCGGCTTCCACGTTCGAAAGATGCGACGCTTCCAGCTCCGCGAACTTCGCTCCCGCAATCCGCCCCGCCATGAATTGCGAGTCGGCCGCCGTGCTCACCGGATCGCGCGACCCGCCGATGATCAGCGTCCGGTTGTGGATTTTTCCGATCTCCTCGCGCAGGTCCGCGTCGCGCAGCGCCGCGCAGCAACCGATGTATCCCTCCGGCGAGCATTTCCGCAGCAATTTCAAGATCCCTTCCACCGCTTCCGGGGCTCGCGCCGCGAATTCCGGAGTGAACCACCGCCCGATTTGCGTCTCCGCAATCGACGCCATTCCCCCCTCGCGCACCTGCGCGATTCGCGCGTTCCACGTTTCCGTCGTCCCGATCTTCGGCGCCGTATTGCAAACCACCAGCCGCTCGATCCTTCCCGGCGCATGCACCCCCAGCCACATGCCGATCGTCCCGCCGAGCGACAATCCGCAGAAATGCGCCCGCTCGATTTCCAGGCTGTCCAGCAGCCCCAGCAAGTCGCGCGCCAGCATTTCAATCGCGTACGGCCCGGGCGTCACATCCGTGGATCCGTGCCCGCGCGTGTCGTACCGCAGAACGCGGAATTTCCGCGCGAACGCCGCGGCCTGCGGGGCCCACATCGAATGGTCCGCTCCGAGTGAGTGCGAAAGCACCAATACCGGCGCCGTTTCGTCGCCATCGAACCGGTATTCGATCTTTATTCCGTGCGCTTCCGCAATCGCCATACGCCCGCCTCGCTCCACTTTACTCTCATTTCCGCGCTCCCCGGTGCGCCGCCACCACCGATTCGATCCATTGCGAAGCCGAGCCCAGATAATTCTTCGGCTCCAGCCGCGCTTCCAGCTCCTGGCGCGTCATCGCCTGCGAAACCCGCCCATCCTCCAGCAGAACCTCCGCGAGCTCGCGCTCTTTCGCCGCCGCTTCCCGGCACGCCGCCTCGACAATCGCCACCGCTTCCGTCCGCCCCATCCGTTCCGCCAGCGCGAACACGGCCGCTTCCGCCAGGATCAGCCCGTGCGTCATCTTCAGGTTTTTGCTCATCCGCTCGGGATCCGCCTCGAGGCCCTCCGCAATCTCCATCGCGCGCGCCAGCGCCCCATGCGCCAGCAGGCAGATTTCCGGCAGCGTTTCCCACTCCGCCTGCCAGCCGCCCAGCCCGCGCTCGTGCTCCTGCATCATCGAAGCCAGCATAACCGACACCAGCGCCGGTACGCGAACTCCCGCTGCCAGCATCGTCGCCGCTCCCACCGGGTTCCGCTTGTGCGGCATTGTTGACGAGCCCCCTCGCCCCGGCCCTCCCGGCTCAAACGCCTCGCCCACTTCCGTCTGCATCAGCAACGCCATGTCGCGCCCGATCTTTCCCAGCGTCCCCGTCAGCAACCCCAGCGCCGTCGCAATTTCCGCTATGCGATCGCGCTGCGCATGCCACGGTATCGCCGGAAGCTCCAGATCGAGCTCTTCCGCTAGCGCGCGCGCCACCTTCGGCCCGCGCTCCCCTAGTGCCGCCAGCGTGCCCACCGCGCCTCCAAATTGCAGCGCCAGCACGCGCGGTTTCAATTCGCGCAATCGCTCGCGGTGCCGGTCCACCGCATCCAGCCATCCCGCGATTTTCAGCCCCAGCGTTACCGGCGGCCCCTGTTGCAACCACGTCCGCCCCGCCATCACCGCGCCCGCCTGTCTCTTCGCCGATTTCGCGAGCGTATCGCCCAGCTTCGCCAGGTCTCCGCTGAAAATCTTCAGCGACTCGCGTAGCTGCAGCACGAGTCCCGTATCCATCGCGTCCTGGCTCGTCGCCCCCCAGTGGACATACTCCGCCGCCTTCGGATCGTTCTTCGCCACGAACGCCTTCAGCGCCTTCACCAGCGGAATCGCCACGTTTCCCGCCGCCGTCGCTTCCTTCGCCAGTTCCCCCATCGCATAATGCTTCGCGTCGCATCCCGCTTGAATCGTCTTGGCCGCCTTCGCCGGGGCGATCCCCGCCCGGGCAACCGCCCGCGCGAGCGCCGCTTCAAAGTCGAGCATGCTTTGAATGCGTTGTTCGTCGGAGAAAACTTCGAGCATCTGGCTGGTGCTGAAGAGAGGCCCGAATAGACGCTGGCGGCTCATTCGCGACTCTCCCTAGCGGTGGCTTGCGGCCCCAGACAAGCTAGCAGCGATGGAAACACCGTTCAAGCGGATGTTGCGCCCTCGCCTCCTCGAGGCCCGCAAACCTGGAAATTGCCGCCTGACTTTTCCTTGCGCCCCCGCCCTCCGCGAGAGCAGAATTTTGTTGCCTGAGCCCGCAACTGAATGTAGCCTTGTTCTTTACGGCTTTCTCAGTGCTGCGTGCGGAATTGATTTCGCCCGTTGCACGCTCCGGCCCGCCTTGCCAACCCGTATCTTTTCCGTTGGCATTTTTTGCGGTCAATCTTTCCGGTCACATTTTGAGGAGGGTTCATGAGGATCGCGGTTCTCGGTGGTGACGGCTATTGTGGGTGGGCCACGGCGCTCTATTTGTCGAAGCAGGGCCACGACGTCGCAATCGTCGACAATTATATCCGCCGCCTCTGGGACCACGAGCTTGGCGCCCAGACTTTGACTCCCATTCGCCCCCTCTCCGACCGCGTCCGCGCCTGGAAGGAACTCACCGGCAAAACCATCGAAATCTTCGTCGGCGATGTCACCGACTACGATTTTCTCTCCAATATGATCAAGGCCTTCGAGCCGGAATCCGTCGTTCACTTCGCCGAACAGCGTTCCGCTCCCTACTCCATGATCGACCGCCAGCACGCCGTCTTTACCCAGGTCAACAACGTCGTCGGCACTCTCAATCTTCTCTTCGCTCTCAAGGAAGTCGTTCCCGATTGCCACCTCGTCAAGCTCGGCACCATGGGCGAATACGGCACGCCGAACATTGATATCGAAGAGGGCTACATCACCGTCGAGCACAATGGCCGAAAGGACGTTCTTCCCTTCCCCAAGCAGCCCGGCTCCTTCTACCACCTCTCGAAGGTCCACGACAGCCACAACATGATGTTTGCCTGCAAGATTTGGGGCCTTCGCGCCACCGACCTCAACCAGGGCGTCGTCTACGGCACCGTTACCGACGAATCCGCTCTCGACGAAGCCCTCATCAACCGCTTCGATTACGACGAAGTCTTCGGCACCGTTCTCAACCGATTCTGCATCCAGGCCGCTGTCGGCCATCCGCTCACCGTTTACGGCAAGGGCGGACAAACTCGAGGCTTCCTCGACATTCGCGACACCGTTCGCTGCGTCGAGCTCGCCTGCCTCAACCCCGCCGCCAAGGGCGAATGCCGCGTCTACAATCAGTTCACCGAGCGCTTCTCCGTCCTCGAGCTCGCCAAGATGGTCGAAACCGCCGGCAAGAAAATGGGCCTCGATGTTCGCCTGGACCATCTGCCCGATCCGCGCGTCGAAGCCGAAGAGCACTATTACAACGCCAAGCACTCCAAATTGATTGACCTCGGCCTTGTCCCCCACAACCTTTCCGATTCGCTCCTCGATTCGCTCATGAATATCGCCATCCGCTATCGCGACCGCGTCGATCCCGCCGTCTTCATGCCTCAGGTCGATTGGCGCAAGACCCGCAACGTCCGCCAGCGCAGGGTTACCATCCCCGAGAAGCATTACGATGGCTCCGACGTGAACGGCGAAGTGAAATCAAGCGGCGAGAAGGCCGCCTCGCCCCTGAAGTCTCGCAAGAATTAGCCGCTCGCTTCTTCGGATTCATTCCGGACGCCCGCTTCGGCGCGCCGTCCGGAATTTTCCATTACGCTGCCCTGGTAGGCTTCACCGCTGCCTCTTCGCTTCCACCGATTTCCGAATCGCTTCGCCCAGCGGAACTCGCGCCCTCCAGTCCAGGCGTTTCCTCGCTCGCTCCGTCGAATAGAACCGGTCCTCCACCATCCGTTTCACCTGATAACGGGAAAATCTCGAATCGCCCATCAGCCCCAGGGCTCGCGTCACCCCGTCCACCGCCGGCGACGAAAATTCCACCGGCCAGCCCGGCAGAAAAAATGTTCTTCCTCCGTCCGCTGCCCTCAGCTCCCGGTGATAATCCTCGAGCGTCAAATTCTCGTCGTCTACGATGTTGAACTCTTCCGGCCCGCTCGATTCCATCCGGCCGGCCATTTCCATCGCGTCGAGCAAATTTTCGACGTAGTTCAGCGGAACGTGCATCTCCGGCCGCCCGAACACGAATCGCAGCTTCCCCATCGCGAACGCCAGCAGCCCCAGGGGGATTCTCCCCGGCCCGTACACCAGTCCCGGCCGGAAAAGCACCAGAGAGAATCCTTTCTCGCGCGCGAACGAGACCGCCGCCCGGTCCGCCGCGATTTTCGATTGCGCGTAGTAGCCGCGAAGTTCCGCCTTCGCATCGAACGCCGTGCTCTCATCAATCGCCGACTCCCCGTAGCCCGCTCCGTACACCGCCAGCGAGCTGTGATAGATCGCCCGCCGCACTCCTTGCCGGACGCACGCCTGCAAGACTCGCTCCGTCCCGCCTGCATTCGCCTCCATGTACTCCTGTTCCGCCCCGCCTCCCGACACGCGCGCTCCCAAGTGGTAGAAAATCTCCGCGCCTTCGGCCGTTCGCTCGATTGCGCCGGCGTCGCTCAAATCTCCCTGCACCACCTCCACTCCGCTCGCTGCGAGCTCCTTCGCTTTCCCCGGCGATCGCGCCAGCGCTCGCACCGAATGCTTTTCCGCCAGCAGCCGCTTCACCAGCGCCCCGCCGATGAATCCCGTCCCGCCGGTCAACGCGATTCGCACGGCGCCTCTTGTTCTGTTTCTCTCAAATGTTCGTCCGGAATGGAGGTAAGGAAGATTTTTGTCCGTCTTGGCTTGGGTTCCCGCTCAGCTTGGCTCCCGGCCTTTCGTGTTATCTTTACCTTACTGAGCCGGGTTGGCGCAATCCACGGCCTTGCGAATTGCGGCCGCCTCGATTGCGCCCCCTTGTGCTGCGCGATTCTTCGGCTCGGGCGTTGGCCATGTTCGGGCGGTCCGCTGCTACACTGTAAATCTTCCGCGCGTCTCGTCGTGGCGCGCAAGAACCCGCTCTTCGAGAGGTGCGAAGATTTGGAAGGTTGCTGAATACATCCTGCTCGGCGTCGCCGCGATTCCCTTCATCTATTATCTCCTCGCGATTTTCAGCACCACCCATTTTTTCGTCGCGAGCCGCCGCGCCGCCGCCCACGCCTCCGATTTCACTCCCCCCGTCAGTTGCCTGAAACCCATCAAGGGACTCGACGAGGACGCCTACGAAAACTACGCCAGCTTCTGCCGCCAGGACTATCCCGACTACGAGATCGTCTTCTGCGTGGACGAAGACGATCCCGCCCTTCCTCTGCTCAAAAAACTCACCGTCGAATTCCCCGACCGTCAGATCCGCATTCTTTACGGGTCCGGCCGCAACGCGATCAACGACAAGGTCGGCCGCCTCGTCCGCCTCTCTCAGGAAGCCCGCCACGATCTCTTTGTCATCACCGATGGCGACATCCGCGTCCGCCCCGACTACTTGCGAACCGTCGTCGCTCCCTTTCGCAATCCCAAGGTCGGCGGCGGCACCTGCCTGTATCTCTCGACGAAAGAAACCACGCTTCTCCAGGAAATCCAGTCCATCGGCATGATCTCCGATTTTTTCGCGGGCATCATGGTGGCCTGGCAGCTCGACGGCGTCAAATTCACTTTCGGCCAGACGATTCTCGCCCGCCGCAAGGCGATCGAGGGTTTCGGCGGCTATCAGGAAATTGAAAATCGTCCCGCCGACGACCTTCTCGTCGGCCGCCTCATCGCCGAGCAGGGCTACCGCGTCGAGCTCCTCCCCTACATCGTCGAAACCGTCGCCGATTTTCAGTCGTTGAAGGATCTTCTGTATAAACGCGTCCGCTGGATGACCGTGATGAGGCTCATGCGCCCTTGGGGCCACTTCGGTTTGATTTTCACCTGGGGTCTGCCATGGGCGCTCTTCGCCGTCGCCCTTCATCCCACTCCTCTTGTGGCTGCCGCCTATCTGGGAACCTACGCTTTTCTCCGCGTTGTCCTCACCTGGTTGCTCGGCGTGCGCGTCATGAAGGCTCCTGGCTTGTGGAAGAAAATGCCGCTGATTCCTCTCTGGGATGCCATGGCGTTTTTGATCTGGCTCGCCAGCTTCACGCGCAAGAGCATCCGCTGGCGCGGCGTCGATTATTTCATCCGCGACGGCAGGCTCGAACCCGCCGCTCCCGCCCCTTCCTCCGGCGCTTCTCGTTAGGACGCGACTGCCGCCGGCGTTCCGGCCGCGCCGGAAACAAATCATCCTCGGTGCGGCTCTAGCCCCCTCGTCGCTCCTCGCTTGTTCGGGTTACACTGTCTTGGAACGAATAAAAAGAGCGCCCCCAAAATTCATGTCTCTGAAGATCGCCGTCGCTGGCGCCGGAATTTATGGCTCGGCCATCGCTATCCGCCTCGCGGAACGCGGCCACGCCGTTCGCTTGTTCGATCCCTTGGGCGTTCTCCGCGCCGCTTCGGCCATCAATCAGTTTCGCATTCACTCCGGGTATCACTATCCCCGCAGCCCCGAAACCATTGAGGAAACTCTCGAGGCCCGCGCCGAATTTCTGCGGGCCTATCAGCCGGCGATCGTCCGCGGCAGCCGCCATTTTTACGCCATCCCCCGCGAGGGCTCCCGGACTCCGCCGGAACTCTTCGAATCCGTCATGGCGGCGCGCCATATCCCGCTCAAGCCCTGCCGCCCCGATTGGATGAATTTCGAATTTATTGACGCTTGCTACCAGGTCGAGGAAGAAATTTACGATCCCGATTCTCTGCGCGCTCTTCTCGAAGACCGCATTCGCTCTCTCGCCATCCCTTTTGAGCCCCGCGCCTTCTCTCCCGGGGAACGCGCCGGCTACGATTTCGTCATCTGGGCGTGCTATGGCCTGGGCCACAGCCGCGGCATTTTCACCGCCGCCAAATATCAGGTCGCGGAAAAAATCCTCATCGAGCTTCCCCCGGCCCTCCGGGGGATTTCGCTCGTCGTGATTGACGGCCCCTTCACCGCTTTCGACCCTTACGGAAATTCTCCTCGCTCGCAGTTCGGCTCCGCCAAGCACACCAATCACTGGACCACAAAAAATTCCGCCGAGGCCATCCCCGCGCCTTACGCCTCCCTTTTGAACCGCCGTCAATTCGAGCCGGTCGCCTTCACCCGCTTCGACGCCATGCGTGCCGATTCCGCTCTCTCCGTTCCCGCTTCCCGCGACGCCCAATATCTCGGCTCGCGCTTCACGCTTCGCGTCGTCGAGGACAATCCCGAGCAGGATCGCCGCACGCTCTACATCCAGGAAAAATCACCTCGCGAATTGCATGTTTTTTCGGGAAAAGTTGTCAGCGCCGTGAAAGCCGCTCGCCTGGTCGAAGAAAGGGTCGCCCGGGATGCCTGAGGTCCCCCGCTACGCCATTCTCGGCCGAGGCCGCTGGTCGGGAGTCGTTCAAAAAGCTCTCGAAAGCGAGGGGCGCGCCGTGGAAATTCTCGGCGGCGCGCGCCGGCGTCCCGGCGAATCCGATTCCGTCTACTCCTCTCGCCTGGCGGAATCTCTCGCGGCGCCGCGCGCCTCCATCGCCTGGATCTGCGTCCCTCCCGGGCCGCACGTTTCTTTGATGATTCTCGCCGCTCTTCGCGTGGGGCTCGACGTGATCGCCGAATCTCCCTGGCTTTGCCCGCCGGATGTGACGCGGGACCTGCGCAAAATCTCCGCTGAAAATAATCGCCTCGTCGGCGTTCATTTCGAATATTGCCTGCTCGATGAAGTGGAATCCTGGCGGGGAGATTTCGGCGCGGGCCGCGGATTCACTTTCGGCGGCCGCTTTGTTCTCGGCCGCGCCAATAAACAGGGAATCCCTCCGCTCGCCGATCTCGGATGCCATCTTGCCGCGATCCGCGAATACGCCGTCCCGGAATCCAGCCTCGGGCCGCTGCACTGCGGTTACGACGCCCGCGACGAACGCGCCGTCTGGCTTGAAAAAAATGGCGCTCGCTTCGCTTCGATCGACTTCACCGCCAATCGCCAGCCCATCATTCAGCGCTACGCGCGAAAATTCGAGGACTCTCTCCGCACCTGCGATTTTCCCTTCAGCCTCGATTTCGCCGAAAAAATTTCCCGCCAGGTTTCCGCCCTTGGCGCTTCCTGAACGCATTCTCCGGCGGGATTTGCGGCGAGAGATTGTCTCGCAAGCGGGGCCGCATTTGCGGTAGTGTAGGCTTCGCTTTTTGCCGTGCCACTGGCCACACGGACGGAAAAATCGGCTCATGACTTCGAAGCGATACACCATAGGCGTGGATCTGGGAGGCACGAATCTTCGCATTGCGGCTCACTCCGAAGGCAGGAATTTTCTCGACTCTATTTCTCTCCCCACTCGCCTCCAGGCCGGCCGCGACGCCGTCGTTCAGGACATGTGCGGCGCCGTTCAGCAATTTCGAAAAAAATTTTCCGATTGGGCGCTCGCCGGCGTCGGCATCGGCACTCCCGGTCCGCTCGAGCTTCCCATCGGCCGCCTTCGCAAGCTCCCCAATTTTCCCGGCTGGGACGGCTTCAATTTGCGCGAGGCCGTCGAATCCCGCATCGGCATGAAAGTCTCTCTCGAAGTGGACGCCAATGTCGCCGCTCTCGCCGAATCCAAATTCGGCCAGGGCAAAACTCTCGGCCTCGATTCCATGTACATGCTCACTCTCGGCACCGGCGTCGGCAACGGCATCATCCTTGACGGAAAGGTGTTTCACGGCATGAGCGGCATGGCGGGCGAGGGCGGCCATTCCACCGTCTGGCCCAATGGCCCGCGCTGCGGCTGCGGCAACCACGGCTGCGTCGAGGTTTTCGCCTCCGCCTCCGCCGTTCATCGCATGGCGCGAGAACTCATCGCCCAGGGCGGCTCGCCCGGACTCGCCGCGCTCGAAAAATCAAATCCTTTCTTTGCCGCTCGCGATGTCGCCGAACTCGCCGCTGCCGGCGACCCCGGCGCGCGCAAAGTTTTTGAAAACGTCGGCGAAGCTCTCGGCATCACACTGGCGGCGATGATCAACACGCTCAATCTTCCGCTCTATGTCGTCGGCGGCGGCATGACCAACGCCTGGGCCCTTTTTTCGCCCCGCCTGTTTGCTGAACTCGAAAGCCGCAGCTACGTCTATTGCCTCAACAACGGCAAGGTGGATGAATTTGGCTATCAAGCGCGCATGACTCACGTCGTCCCCGCCGAACTCGGCGCCGAAGCGGGGCTCCTGGGAGCGTGTCTCCTCCCTCTGACCGAGGCTGCGTCGTGAGTTTCCTTCGCTGCTTTTTGCGGAGAGTTTTGTAGGCCGCGCCCAGCGCGGGGGCATTGGCCCCCGAAGTACAAAGCTTCGCGTGACTTCTTGATTCGCGAAACGCTTCAATCGGAGGCCGAATGAAACTCAACTTCCATCTGATCAAGGGCAGCCTCGTCGGCGCCCTCGGCGGCTTGCTCTTTGGATTCGACACCGCCGTCATCGCCGGCACCACCCACGGGCTCACGGCGCAGTACGCCCTGACTTCCCGCTCGCTCGGCATCACGGTATTCATGGCTCTCGCCGGCGCCGTCATTGGAGCGCTGTCGGCGGGCGCTCCCGGCCAAAAATACGGCGGGCGAGAAACGCTGCGATTTCTTGCCCTCTGTTACGTCATTTCGGCCCTCGGATGCGCCTTCGCCTGGGATTGGACGACCCTGCTCATCTTCCGGTTCATCGGCGGCGTGGGCATCGGCGGCTCGTCCGTTCTCGGCCCGGTTTACATCGCGGAAATCGCGCCGGCGAAATGGCGCGGCCGCCTGGTCGGGACGTTTCAGATCAATATTGTCATCGGGATTCTTCTCGCCTATTTTTCGAACTACTGCGTCGCTCGCTGGATTGGCGGGCCGGAAGATTGGCGCTGGATGTTCGGCGTCTCCGGGATTCCCGCGCTGCTCTTCCTGGTGCTGCTCTTCACCATTCCGCAGAGCCCGCGCTGGCTGGCCACGAAGAACCGCTCCGAGGAAGCGCACGAAGTGCTCTCGCTGATCGGCGCGGAAAATCCCGAAGGCGAGCTTGCCGAAATCATGGCTTCGATCCACCTCGAACGGTCCCAAAAACAGGAGCGGCTGTTTTCGCGAAAATACGCGTTTCCCCTGTTTTTGGCGATCAGCTTGGGCGCCTTCAACCAGCTTTCGGGCATCAACGCGATTCTCTACTACCTCTCGGACATTTTCTCGGCCGCCGGATTCAGCCAGATTTCCGGCGACCTGCAATCCGTGGCGGTGGGCGCGATGAACCTGATCGCGACGCTTCTGGCGATGAGCGTGATTGACAAGATCGGGCGGAAGGCGCTGCTGTTGATCGGCTCGGTGGGAATGGCGTTCAGCCTCGGCGGAGTCGCTGCCGTTTTTCTGTCGCATTCGCACCAGCGCGACCTTCTGTGGTGCCTGCTGGGGTTCATCGGATTCTTCGCGATTTCGCAGGGCGCGGTGGTTTGGGTTTACATCGGCGAAGTATTTCCGAATCAAGTGCGGGCGAAGGGCCAGAGCGCGGGAAGTTCCTCGCACTGGATCATGAACGCGGTAATTTCGCTGATCTTTCCCGTAGTGGCGGCGCGGTCCGGAGGCTACCCCTTCGCGTTTTTCGCGGCGATGATGGTCGTGCAATTTTTCATGGTGCTGTTTTTCTTCCCGGAGACGAAAGGCGTCTCGCTCGAAGCGTTGCAGCACCACCTGGGTCTCGACTAGAAGAGCGTTTTACGCGCTGCGCCCATTCCCATTGGCGCGCGGGAACGATCCCGGGAAATGCCGGGGCGCGAGCTCGAGCCCTTTCGCGGCGGCCTGGCCCGCGGCGGAAGCGCCCGCGGCCAGCCTTCCTTCGGGCGAGCGGAGCATGCGATCGATTCTCTCCGAAATCTGCTGAGCGAGCGACGCTTCGCCGGGCGCGCCCTCGAGGACGGTCAGGATCCGGTCTTTCAAAACCGAAAAAACGGACTTGGCGTCGCGCGAGGCGTCCACGATTTCGAAGCCGAACTCTGCCGCCAGCCGCTCGAATTCGCGCAGAAGCGCCTTTTGATAACTGCAGAAGGCTTCATACATGTCGTGCGCGGGAAACAGATCCATTCCCGACTCCCAATAATCGAATCCCCGCGAAAAAACAACTCGAGGAATTAGTTGCTCGATTCCGACGCGCAGGTAGAACACGGCGTCGGGCTTGAGCGCCGTGCTGTAAATGCTGCGAATCCACTCGGGATCCACGCCGCGAACGACCGCTCGCGCCATCAGCGAATAAATGTAACGGTCGGTGAGGACGACGAAGCCGGCGCGCAGCGCCGGAGCAATTTCGTTTTCAAGGCGGTCCACGAAATCCGTGGCGTAGAACAGGCTCTGCGTCAGGCGGCCGAGGTTGTTTCCCTCTTTCGCGCGCTGGATGCCTTCGCCGGCGAGAGGCGAGCGAGTCATCCCGGTGTCGAGGACGGCGTGGCCGCGTTCCTCGAGCCACGTCTTCAGCATGTTGATCTGCGTCGTCCGCCCCGCGCCGTCCGTGCCTTCGATGACGATCAGCTTTCCCGCCAGATCGTTCAGCTTCATTCCCGGCAACGATTTCCCGTAGGTCTCCCTCATGGTTTCACCCTCAATTCCTTCGCTTCATCGAGATGCCTTTTGGCGATGCGGCGCACCTGGGCCTGCTGGGCTTCGACCGGGAGAGTGGCGTCGACCACGGTGAGGCCGAATTCGGGGATCATGCGCTCGTATTCTTCGAGAATTCGTCCCTGAAAAATCCGGAAACTTTCCACGGAATCGTCGCTCAACCCTAAATCCATTCCCGCTTCGTAGAATTTCAGGCAGTCGCGCGACGCGGTGATCCGGCCGATGGCCGTCTCCAGCGGAACGCGAAAATAAAACGCCACGGCCGGCCTCACGGCGAAATCGTAGAGGTCGCGGACCCATTCGCGGTCCATTCCGCGAGCCACGTCGCGGGCGAACGCCGTGTAGGCGTAGCGGTCGCAGAGCACGACGGCGCCCGCTTTCAGCAGCGGGAGAATGCTTCGCTCGGTCCGGTCGGCGAAATCGGTGGCGTGGATGAGCGAAAACGTCGCCGGCGACAGCATTTTCTTTTTCTTTCCGAGCTTCGTCGTGTCTTTCACCAGCGGCGAAGAGTTCCACTCGCTGAAGACGACGCCGTAACCCTTCGATTCGAGCCATTTGTGCAGCAGCATGAGCTGCGTGGATTTTCCCGAGCCGTCGATCCCCTCGACGATGAAGAGCCGCCCCGGATATTCCTGGTTGTTTGCCGGCCTGACCGCGGACGACGCCTGTGAAATGGGCTGGCGCGGCAAAAATACTTCAAACGGTCCGATTCTGACTCCCGCGCCGGCGTTTGTTTCCGGCGCGAACTGCCCCGCTCCCAATGCAGCGGTAGGAATGCCGCTATGAAAGTGATCCAATGGTTTTTCCCGCTCCTTATGAAGATGGCTTTGCGCGCGGCGGAAAGAAACAGCCGCAGGCGCATCTAAGTTCCGCCAGGGTGGAGCGAATTTCAGTATCGTTTTGATACAGATGTAACCAAGTAGTGCTGGTCTGGTCCTAGTACCAGCTTCGTTTCCGGGGTGGAACAGAGGCCCCGCCGGGCTGAGCCGCCGCCCCGCTGCGTCTCGCCGGGATGGCGGGAATTCGTTCGTTTGGGATGTCAACAACAGCCGCATGACTTCCCTCGAATCGCTTCCTTGGCTTCCCACAGAATCAGCGGCGTGATTGCCTGCGCGGCGAGAGGGTCGGCCCAGGAAATGTGCCCTATCGCGTTCGCGGCAATTCCAGCCAGGGCAATCAAAGAAAGGTAAGCGCAGAGCCCCGACTGAGCGGCATCGGCTCTGAGCGCCGCGCTGCCCGTCGTTGCCGAAAGCTCGCGCTTCTGGATCGCAAGCCAGGGCATGATGGCCGCCGCGGCAATCAGAATCGCAATGCCCATATAGGACGGCTTGGGCTCGCTGTATCCCAGCAAAGCCATCGCAGAAACGATGGTCACGTACGCGGCCAGCGCAAAAAGCAAAATTCCCGCCGCTCGGGCGGCGCGCTTCTCTTCGACGCGATGTCCGGATTTTCGACGGAATGCCCATAGAACCACCGCCGCCGAAAGCAGCTCGATGGCGCTGTCGCCGCCGAACGCGGCAAGCGCAGGGCTGTGCGCCGTCCACGCGGCCGCAAGAGAGACGCCCGCTTCGACGCTCATCCAGACGATGGTGAGTATTTGAATCCGGTGAATCCGCCGGAGCGCGTTGGCGTCTGGGCTGAGGGTGATCGAAACCATTTCCGTATTATTGCACTGGCGGCGAAGGAAAGGCCGATCATCGCGCAGCCGCGGGCCGCCGGCTGGCGGGCAGGGCAAATTCAAGCGCCCACGGCGCATGGCGAGAAGTGTGGCGAACCGGGCGAGGCCCGGTTGTTTATTTTCAGCGGGTTGCATCATTTCCGGTTTCCGGGAGTGTGGCGAACCGGACGGCGGATGCGGGCGCGCGGAACGGGCCGGCCGGGCAAGACGAAATGAGTGGTGGGCGGCTCGATCCAGGCGCCTTGGTCGTCAATGTGAGCGTAGGCGCGAGCGGCTTCGACGACGGCAGAGGCGTTGGGACGGACGCGCTCGGCTTCCTCGATGACGTGCTCGAGAGCGAAGCGGAGATTCGCCTTGCGGCGAGGAAAGAGGCCGAAGGCGTGAGCGTGGCGATAGACGGAGGAGCGGTCGGGCAAGCTGAATTCCTTGACGAGCCAAATGACGTTGCGCCATTGGAGAAAGGCTTCCTCGATGGCGGGGCAATCGCGATGCTTGCAGACGGCGCAGCGGCGGCGATGCTGAGCGAGGTCGAGCGAGGGGCTGGGGGCGGAAGAAGGTCTGCGAGGCTCGATGCGGGAGGAAAGGTCGGAGACGGCGACGGCGGCCATAGCGGCGATGTCGTCTGCCGTGGCGACGGTGCCGGCTTCGGGGCCTTCCATGACAACGGAGGGCGGATCGGCGGCGGATTTTCTGGATTGAATGTAGGCGCGGCGGATGGCGGGAGGGACGGGGTGAATCTCGTCAAGGCGTTCGGCGATGGACATTTTTTTTCTCCGGAAATCGTTCGGCCCCGCGGGGACGGCGATGAAGCGCCGAAGGCCGCGAGGCCGTGGGAGGAGGCTAGCAGAGGGATACGCGGAGGAAAATGGAACGCGGGAACGGTAATAGGACTGGCCTGCTAGAACTGTACTAAAGGACAGGAGGAAGGCAGTGGCGAGTGGCGAGCAGGAGGTGGAGGAGGCAGAAGAAGTGAAGGAAGTGAAGGAGGCAAAGGAGACGGCCAAGGCGAAAACTCGCGGAAACTTCACCGCGAGCGGCAGGCGCTGCGCGCGATCGATATACCCAGCGCTTACGCGCTGGGCTAGCTATATTTCGCGCCTACGGCGCTGAGCTGATGGGGATTACTTTCTACGGCGAGCGGGCCATGCCTTCGGCAGGCAGGCCATGCCTTCGGCAGGCAGGCCATGCCTTCGGCAGGCAGGCCGTGCCTTCGGCGCAAATGCAAAGCGGCGGAATGCCGCCGCACTCCACAAGAGCAAGGATGCACGAGACGCCAGCACTAAAACACTCGCGAGGCGGTGCCGGATCACAAATCATTCCTGCCTCTTCAAGCTGCATCTAGCGTGGTCGTCTATCCGGCTGAATGGAGATGCGAGGAGAGACGATGGAGCTGGAGCGCGGGAGCGCGGCGGGAGCTGGAGCGCCGGAATGCGGCGGAGGATGGAGGCGCGAGCGCGGCATGGACGCGAAGGGAGGAGAGCGAAGGAAAGAGCGCGGGGGGAGCGCGGGAAGAAAGGCTCGACGGGGCGGGCGGGGAGGGAGCGCGGATGCGGAGGGCAAGATTCGAACAAGGAGAATTTTTGCCGCGAGCGAAACGCGGGGGGTATCGTAGTTGGAGGCGATTCAGGGAAAGCGAGATGGAGAAAGGCTCTCCCGAATCTCCGAGGAGAATCCGATGAGCCATCTGGACAAATTGCTAGAGAGGAACAAGGAATTTGCGGCGCAGCAGAAAGCCGCGGGAACGCTGATGAGTTCGCTTCCGCGGGCGTTGCCGAACGTGAAGAGCGTCATCATCGGCTGCGCGGACATGCGGGCGGATCCGGCGCACGTGCTGGGAATCAAGCCGGGCGAAGCGGTAGTGTTGAGAAACATCGGCGGGCGAGTGACGCCGGGACTGCTGGAGCAAATGGGACTGCTGGGACGGATCGGCGAAGTGGCCAAAGCGATTCCGGGGGGCGGAGGGGAGTTTCATCTGATCGTGATGCATCATACGGATTGCGGGATGACGCGGCTGGCAGGCGACGCGGACAAGTTGGCGCACTATTTTCAAATTCCGGAAAGCGATCTGAAGGGAAAAGCGGTGAGCGATCCGCGGGCGGCGGTTGCGGCGGATGTTGCGACGCTGCGCGCGATTCCCGTGTTGCCGGCGGCGTGGATGCTGTCGGGGTTGGTGTACGACGTGGCGACGGGGCTGGCCGAAGTGGTGGTGCCGGCCGCGCCGATTCGCGCGTCGTAGGAGCCGGCGCGGGAACCGAATGCTCGCGGAAAAGACACCGCGAGCGGTAGGCGCTGCGCGCGATCGACATTCCCAGCGCTTACGCGCTGGGCTAGCTATATGTCGCGCCTACGGCGCTGGGCTGATGGGGATTCCTTTCTAGAGCGGGCAGGCGAGGCAGCCTTTCCGCAAAAAACGCAAGCAAGGGAGCGCCGCGAGAGGCATCAGGCCGGCCTCAGCTCGCGTGGTAATCTATGCGGCTGCCTGGACAGCCGAGGAGAAAGCCGATGGACATGAAGCACCGAAGCCGGCGAATGACGGAAGGGCCGGACCGCGCGCCGGCGCGGGCGATGTTCAAAGCCGTGGGATTCAAGGACGCGGATCTGGAGAAGCCGCTGGTGGGCGTGGCGCACACTTGGATCGAGACGATGCCGTGCAATTTTCACCTGCGGCGGCTGGCGGAGCGGGTGAAGGCGGGAGTGCGGGAAGCGGGCGGGACGCCGATGGAGTTCAACACAATTTCGATCAGCGACGGCGAGACGATGGGAAGCGAAGGGATGAGGGCGTCGCTGGTGAGCCGGGAGGTGATCGCGGATTCGATCGAACTGGTGTGCCGCGGGCAGATGTTCGACGCGGTGGTGTGCGTGGTCGGGTGCGACAAGACGATACCGGGCGCGGCGATGGCGCTGGCGCGGCTGGATATTCCGGGGCTGATCCTGTACGGCGGAACGATTGCGCCGGGAAGATGGAACGGGAAGGACGTGCTGATCGGGGATGTGTTCGAAGCGGTGGGAGCGCACGCGGCGGGAAAAATGAGCGACGCGGAGTTGAAGTCGCTGGAGGATGTGGCGTGCCCGGCGGCGGGAGCATGCGGCGGGCAGTACACGGCGAACACGATGTCGATGTCGCTCGAAATGCTGGGGATTTCGCCGATGGGATTCAACAGCGTGCCGGCGATGGACGCGCGGAAGGATGAAGTGGCGGCGGAGTGCGGGCGGATGGCGATGGAAGTCCTGCGAAAGGATTTGAGGCCGAGCCGGATCTTCACGCGCGAGGCGCTGCACAACGCGATTGCGGCGGTGGCGGGGACGGGCGGGTCCACGAACGCCGTGCTGCACCTGCTGGCGCTGGCGCGGGAGATGAATGTGCCGCTGGATATCGAGGAGTTTCAGACGATCAGCCATCGCACGCCGCTTTACGCGGACATGAAGCCGGGAGGAAAGTACAACGCAATGGATCTGTATCATGCGGGAGGCACGACGGTGCTGGCGAAGCGGCTGGTGGACGCGGGGCTGGTGAAGGCGGAAGCGGTGACCGTGACGGGAAAAACGCTGGGCGAAGAAGCGCAAGCGGCGAAGGAAACGGCGGGGCAGGAGGTGGTGCTGCCCCTGGGGAAGCCGCTGAAGCCGAACGGCGGGCTGGTGATTTTGAAAGGCAATCTCGCGCCGGAGGGTTCGGTGCTGAAATTCACGTCGGGCGCGGCGAAAGCGCACCGGGGGCCGGCGCGGGTTTTCAACTGCGAAGAAGATGCGCTGCGAGCGGTGCTGGAGAGGAAAATCAAAGCGGGAGATGTGGTGATCATCCGGTACGAAGGGCCGCGGGGGGCTCCGGGAATGCCGGAGATGTTGAGCGTGACGGCGGCGATTGTCGGGGAAGGATTGGGAGATTCAGTGGCGCTGATTACCGACGGGCGATTCAGCGGGGCGACGCGCGGATTGATGGTGGGGCACGTGGCGCCGGAAGCGGCGCGCGGGGGACCGCTGGCAGCGCTGGCGGAGGGTGACACGGTGACGATTGACGTGGAAAAAAGATTGCTGCAGGCGGAGCTGCCGGACGGAGTGATGCGCGAGAGGCTGAACGCGTGGAAGGCGCCGAAAGCGAGGTATGCGACGGGAGTGTTCGCGAAATATGCGGCGCTGGTGGGGTCGGCGGCGGACGGCGCGATTTTGCGGGCGCCGAAGGAATAAAACAATCGGCGCGAGAAGCCGCAGGCGCGTTACGCGCGGCGGAGAAAATTTGCCGGGGCCGCGGCCACAATCAGCGGGAGCCGCTGGCCGCGCTCGTCGAGGCTGTGCTATTTTGAGGCCCCATGGCGATGTACCGTCCACGAACAGCGCGCGGGATTTTTTGCGGGATTTTGCACCAGTGGGAGCTTGCCACTGAAGCGTCGAGTCTTCGCGGGAATTCGCGCAATCGAAAAGCATCCGCAAAAATTTTGTGCTGGGCGGCGATTTTTCTGGCGGGCATGGGGTGGGCGAGCCGCGCGGCAGGGCAAACGGCTCCGGCCGCGGCGGACCAGCCGTGGCACGCGCCCATCGAGCGGGGAATCGAGCAGGACGCAAAACAATTTCACGATTACCGGTTCACAGTGGATCCGGCGAAGACTTACGCGCTGGCGGAGCTGATCGACCTGGCGGAATCGCACAACCCGGAGACGCGGGTCGCATGGGAACGAGCGCGCGCGCAAGCGGCGGCTCTGGGGATTACGCGCAGCGAGCTCTACCCGACGCTGGCGGCGGCAGCGCTCTCGCAGACCTCGCGCGACGAGGTGTACTTCGGGACGCGGTTCTACCGGGTGACGACGCAGGATTTCCGGGCGGCGCTCGACCTGAATTACACGATATTCGATTTCGGCGCACGTTCGGGAAGCATCAACGCGGCGAGGGCGCAGGTGCTGGCGGCGAATTTCGCATTCAACGACACGCACCGCAACTTGATTTATCGCGTCGAAGAAGCCTACTACCGGCTGCTGAACACAATTGGGCAAGAAGAAGCCGCGCGGGCGAGCCTGAAAAACGCGCAGACCGTGCAGCAATCTTCCGAAGACCGGCTGGCGCACGGGCTGGCGACGCTCCCGGACGTGCTGGAAGCGAGGAGCGCCACGGCGCAGGCGGAATACGATTTGCAGACGGTGCTGGGCGAAGAAGAGGTGGCGCGGGGAGACCTGGCGACAGCGTTGGGAAGCGCGCCGACGTCGGTGATTCACGTGCAGCCGCTCGAGGAAGTGCCGACACCGGATGGGGTGGCGGACACGGTGAACGAAGCGATCGACCGGGCGCTCGGGCAGCGGCCGGATCTGATGCAGCAAGTGGCGGAGATCCGTTCGGCGAACGCGGAGGTCAAATCGGCGCGAGCGGCTTATTATCCGGTGCTGAGCCTTAACGTGGCGCCGAGCGCCGATTCGTTGTTCGGAATGCAGCAGGCTTTGCCGTGGGGATACACGGCGGACCTGACGGGAAGCGCCAGCCTGAGCCTGACGTGGACGGTGTTCGACGGCGGAGCGCGAAAAAACCGGGTGGCGCAAGCGGAAGCAAATCTGCGAACGGCGCAGGCGCAAACGCAGGTTACGCGCGATGAAATCGAAAACGAAGTCTGGGCGGCGTATTCGAATTTGACGACGGCGTTCCGGCAGCGGGAGGCCGCGACAGCGCTGCTGGAATCGGCGAGCAAATCGTACGAGGCGGCACTGCAGTCCTACAATTACGGGCTGCGCAATTTGCTGGACGTGACGGCGGCGCAGCAGACGCTGGCGCGAGCGCGGTCGGCCGATGTGTTGGCGCGAACGCAAGTGCTGACGGCGCTGGCGAATCTGGCGTTCCGGACCGGGGATTCGATACAAGAAGGGGCAACGAAGACAGCGCCATGAGCGTTGAGAGACAGGCCGGGGCGATGATGCGGCGGCTCTTGCTTCCGCTGACGGCGTGGACGCTGGCGGGGTGCTCGCGAGCACCGTCGGTCGACATACTCGGCTCGTTTTTTCCGGCGTGGCTGCTGTGCCTGACGACCGGGATTTTGCTGGCGTTGGTGGCGCGATGGATGCTTTCGTGGTTTCACACGAATCTTGCCATGCCGGTCCTGGCTTATCCGAGCCTCGCGGTGCTTCTGACGCTTGCGATGTGGCTGGTGTTTTTTCGCTGAGGGAAAGCGGGTGCGATGGATTCAGGAGCAAACGCGGCAACGGTGAACCACTTGCCCCGCTGGGTGAGCTACGCGATCGCGCTGGCGGCGATCGTCCTGGGGCTTGCGGCCTTCTACCATTCGAATCGGTATCCGCGAACCGACGACGCGGAAATATTCGCGAATTTCATCGGGATCGCGCCGCAAGTGGAAGGGCCGCTGATCCACCTGAACGTCCACGACAACGAGTTCGTGAAAAAGGGCCAGCTGCTGTTTGAAATCGATGAAAGGCCCTATCAATACGCGCTGGAGAGGGCGATATCGGACCAAGCCGCGCTGGAAGGGCAAATTGCAGACGAACGGAGGAGGATTGCGGCGCTGGTGAGCGCGGTTTCAGTGGCGCAAGCCAATATCCACAGCGCGCAAGCCGAAGTGACGAATTCGGAGCAGGGCGTGAGCCGCGCCCGGGCGGAGTGGCAGTATTCCAACGACAATCTGCACCGGCTGGAACCGCTGCTGTCGCAGGAGTTCGTCACGGCCGACCAAGTGGACAAGGCGAGGTCGCTGGAGGTTGCCGACGCGCAGGGATTGCGGCAGGCGGAGTCGCAGCTGCAGGTGTCGCAATCGCGGCTGAAGTCGGCAATGGCCGCCCACGAACAGGCAAGCCACGCGGTGACGACGCTGGAACCCCTGATCAACCAGCGGGGCGAAAAAGAGGCGGCGGTAAAAGACGCCCGGTACAACCTGAACAATTGCCGCGTCTACGCGCCATTCGACGCGCGAGTGACAAACCTGACGATTTCCGAGGGCGCTTACGCGCACATCGGACAGCAGATGTTCACGCTGATTGACGCGCGAACGTGGTGGGCGATCGGAAATTTCCGGGAGGGACAATTGCAGCATATCGCCCCGGGAATGCACGCGGACGTCTACGTCCTGTCCAAACCAACGGTCCGGTTTTCGGGCGTCGTGGACAGCGTCGGATTCGGCGTGACGCCGGATCCGGACGTGATCGGGACATTGCAGCCGGGACTGCCGGACGTGCAGCGGACGCTGAACTGGGTTCACCTGGCGTCGAGGTTTCCGGTACGCGTGCGCGTGGAAAACCCGCCGGAGAATCTGTTCCGTGTGGGGGCGTCGGCGGTGATTACCATTCGCGGAAATTGACGATGGCCACGGCAGCGCAAAGCCTAGCAAAGCCCACCTCTCCATTCCCCTGGATCAAGCAATTTCTGAAGGAAGAGCTGAAGCCGTATCCCGGCCGGGCGGAACTGGTGGGACGAATGGTGCTGGCGGCGACGATCGTAATGGTCGTCTGCCTGACTTTCCAAATCTCTTATGCGTTCCAGGGAGCGATTTTCGCGCTGCTGCTCTCGCGAGAAAACCCGCGAGCCACATTGAACTCCGCGGGAATCCTGTTTCTTTTCTCGGGAGTCGGAGCAGGCTATGTTTTGTTTTCGGCGCGGCTCGTTATCAGCTATCCGACGGCGCATTTGCTGTGGGTGATATTCACTTTTTTTGTGGCGTTTTACCTGCTGAGCGCGATGACGAATTACGGCGCATCATCCGCATTCGCCATCGTTATCTCCGTGGGGGTGCCGCTGTGGGACCGATACGTATCGGCGGAAACGAACGTCGAAGACACGCTGCGAGTCCTGCTTTCCGCGGCGATAGGGCTCGCGACAACGGTGGCGGTGGAACTGGCATTTGCGAGCCAAAAACCGGGAGACAACGTGGCCGTTCCGGTTGCCGAGCGTCTGGCGACGGTGGAAAAGCTGCTGAGGGAGTACGCCGAGGGCCGTGCCACCGATGAAGCGACAAGCGCGGAAATCACACGATTGGGGATGGTGGGATCCTCGCGGCTGCGCCGCTTACTGCGGCGTTCGAACTATTCGCCGGCATACATCGAGCGGATGGGGGCCGTCGTCGCACTGACCGGGGGGATCGTGGACGTGGCGGCCAATCTGCCAACCAGCGGGGTCCAACTCTCCGAGGAAGATCGAAAGCGAGTGCAAAATCTGGCCGCCAACATTGCGGCGATCCGGACGGCGCTGCTGGCGCTTCAGTCCGGGAAGATTCCCCGGCTAGTAGAGTCCCCGCCCGAGGGAGGCGGCGGATCCACGGCGCCGTTTCTGGCGGAAATGGAGAGGACCGTTTCGCTGATTGCCGAGGTCCTTCGCGGAGCTCATCCGTACGGGGTAGACACGACGATATCGGCGAGCGACGATCCGCCACAAAGGCTCTTCGCTCGAGACGCGCTGGCGAACGTGGCGCATTTGAAATTCGCCTTGAAGGGCTGTTTAACAGCGAGCGCGTGCTACGTGATTTACAACGCCATCGATTGGCCGGGAATCAGCACGTGCGTGACGACGTGCCTCTTGACGGCGCTTTCGACGATCGGTTCCTCGAGGCAGAAACAAGTTCTGCGGATCACGGGCGCCATCGTGGGAGGGTTCGTATTCGCGATGGGCGCGCAAATTTTCATCCTGCCGCACGTGGATTCGGTTGGAGGATTCACGATCATCTTTGTGATGGTGACGGCGACTGCGGCGTGGTTCATGACGGGGAGCTCGCGAGTGTCCTACTTCGGACTGCAGCTGGCGCTGGCTTATTACCTGGTCCATTTGCAGGAATTCGCGTTCCAATCGTCGCTCTCGATCACCCGGGACCGCGTGGTCGGAGTTCTGTTTGGACTGATTATGATGTGGTTCATCTTCGACCAGCTTTGGGGTGCGCCCGCGATCGAGGAGATGAAAAAGTCGTTCACGTCGGGCGTGCGACTGGTGGCGCAGTTGACGAGAGAGCCGGTTTCGACCGATCTCAAGATCGAAATGGACCGCTACTACTCGCTGAGGGAGACCATCAACACGAACTTCGACAGCGTGCGTGCGTTCGCCGACGGAGTCCTGCTGGAATTCAGAGACACGCGACACCAGGATCTGGCGTGGCGAAGCCGGATCATCCAATGGCAGCCGCAACTGCGGGCGATTTTTCTGGCGGAAGCGGCATTATGGAAGTACCGCGCACAGCTCCGGGGCTTCGAGCTGCCGGAGGCTATGCGCACGGCCGAGAGGGAGTCCTCCAGCGAAGCGGCGACGATGCTGGAAGGTATCGCGGACCGGATGGAGGGGAAAACAGAGGCGAAGGAAACGGAACTGGAGAAATCGTTCGAGCGACTGAGCGGGACAATCGAGGCATTCCGCTTGGAGCAGCCGAGCCAAGAGCTCGCGCCGCATATCGAGACATTTCTTTCGCTGACGCGAAGCGTGGTGAGCCTGACGACCCACTTGAATGCGGAAATCTGACCGGGAGAAACGAAAGAGCGGCCCGCGAATCCAGAGCGGAATACACGCGTGAGGTTGGCGCTGCCCGGCCGGTTTGATGTAGAATCTGATTCCTGCCTGACGGTTCCCCGGTAGCTCAACGGTAGAGCATTCGGCTGTTAACCGAAGGGTTGCTAGTTCGAATCTAGCCCGGGGAGCCAACTTTTTCTTTCCTGTGAGTTAGTCAGGGCAAGACAATGCGCATGGAGCCGCCGAGCCCGACTGTGCTGCCAGGCGACGAACGTCCCTGGACGGTGCGGGAGGCTGCCGCGTTCCTTGGAGTGAGTCAGCAAACTGTATATCTGTGGGTTGAAGAAAAGAAAATTCCTCATCTCCGTGTGATGGGACGCAACATCCGGTTTTTGAGATCAGACTTGGAAACCTTCAGAGCATCGTTTAAGCAGGAAGTCGAGAAGTACTGAAATCCTACTTCTTCGGAGGTAAGAGATTCCTGAGGACTGCCGCCAGTTGTTCGGCGAGACGGCCCGTTTTGGCGAGGGATTCGAGTTGCCTGTAGATATCCTCCGCATCCCCCTGCTTCCGAACGCCGACACTGCAAACGACGACCACGTGATGCTGCGGATAAATTCGGTAGACGACGCGATGGTTGCCAAATTGATGCTTCCAATAACCGGCCAGCGAGCCACGCAGCGGCAGACCGTATCCTTCGGGGTCAATGGCAAGCTTCTTCTCTAAGACTTTTCGGAGTTGATTGCGCACACTGCCATCGAGAGCTTTGATGTCTGCTGCAGCCTCTGATGTGTATCTAAGCTCAAAGGAACGTTTGGAGCGCGGCTCTTCTGGCGATGGCGCAGATGAGGGCGGCTGTTTTCGCCCTTTGCTCATTTGCCAAAAACATCTGTTGTTGTAAGCAGCCGGCCAGCGGCAACGTCATCGTCGATAGTCTTCGACAACGTGAGCAAACGATCGGTGAGTTCACGGTCGGCGAGAATTTCCAGAGTGGCGAGAATTGATTCACGCTCATTCACCAGGGAGTCCAAAAACTCTTTGTCCACCAAGTATTTCGGCGGCTGGCGACGGTTCTCGACCAAAACGACTCGGTTTGCAGTCGCTTCTTTCAAGTATGTTTTGAGCTTGTCTCGGAGGTCGGTCGCTGTGACCTTTTTGACAGCAATGGAAGCTCTTGCCATTGGTACCTCTCTGATGTACGCTACACACATCTGAATGTACATGTGATGGCGTTGTTTTGTCAAGCTGTACGGCAAGAGCGCAGAATGGAAAAACGGACATACAAACTCGGTCACCATCTCGTTGCATTCCTTGACGTGTTGGGACAGCGCGATAAGTTCAGAGGGATCAAAAAACCAACCAGCGCACAAGAAGAAGATGAGGTCAAAGAGGTGCTAAGGCAGACGGCTGGTTTTGTCACCGAACTACGGACCGTGTTTCAAAACCAATTCGAGGCGTTCGAAGCTGGCTCGCCCAATATGCGGCGTCACACGAAAGAAGGGGTACGACCGAGTTTCACCGGCTTTTCAGATTCATTCGTCACCTCGGTTCCCTTGCGCGAAGAGGGCCACGAGTTGGTGCCGGTTGTGACAGTGTTCTCTGCACTGTCAGCAGCTTGCGTCGTAATGCTGACCGCACTTGCTAGCAAACATCCTTTGCGAGGAGGAATTGATGTGGGCCTCGCGACAGAGATCGGTCCTGGTGAAATCTACGGAACCGCCCTGGAGCGCGCTTATCTTCTAGAGTGTAGAGTCGCGAAATATCCTCGACTTGTTATTGGTGATGAGCTTTGGAGGTATTTGAACGCCGCTCTCGTTCACTTCGAGAGCCAAACGACACCGGTATCCAAGGCAATCACGGCCATCGTGAAGAAAACTCTTCAGATGATTGCGACGGATGCTGACGGGCAAAGAATCCTCGACTATCTAGGTCCCGTCGTGGTTGAAAACGCTGGGCCTGATCACGGGCAACTGATGATTCAGCCTGCCTACAATTTTGTGCTTGCCGAGCAGGAGCGAATACTGACGAAAGGCGATCCTGAGTTGATTGGACGATATGTCTTGCTTAGGCGCTACTTCGAGTCACGGCTTGGGCCATGGGGTGTGCAAGTGAAAAAGAACTAAGACTCCCGATTGAGCTATTTGGCAGGAATGCTCCCGCATTAGAGCCTCCACTAGGGTGAACGTTGATTTCGCGTACAGAATCATTGAGAGTTGCCGATGGTCAGAGATTGGAAGCGTGCTGTCACGTAGATGTAACGCGAAGCGTGGGAAAACGCGGCAAAAAGCGAAGAAGCGCCGAAAAAGGGTGGAGAAGTTGGCTCGTTGCATTTCACTCGAACTTGCTGAATCTCCTCGGTTAGCCTGTCGTCCGGCAAAATTTGGTTAAACTATTTTAGTGGCTGTTAACCGAAGGGTTGCTAGTTCGAATCTAGCCCGGGGAGCCAACTTTTTCTTTCCTGTGAGTTAGTTAGAAGCCGCTGCCGAGAGCTGCTCGCCCACGACCCGCCGCGCGTCACGAAAATGTAGCGCCGCACGGCTTGGCCCAGCCGGCGCTCAGCGTGACCCTCGATTGCGTAGTGGCCGATCTACTCTTGAAGCTTGCCCACAGGCGTACCGTCGGACCACGTGGGTACCAAGACCAACGAAACAAGAATCGGCGGCAGCCCTTTCATTTGGGATGGATCATCGGACATGAAGAACCAATAGGGGACCGACACGACCGGGGAGCCCGCCGCCCCGGAACCCCAATCTTTGGCGTCGAAGCCGGCGGTATAGAACATCACATGCGATACGGTGTGGCCGTCCTGGTCGGACAGATAGGCCGTTTTCGACATCATGTAGCACATCGCGCCCGTCTCGAGGTCCGGGAGTTGTTTGTTCGCGAACGCCGCTTTGACTGCCGATAGAATTTCAGACTTGGAACGGCCAGCCATCACCATCCTGGTACGCAGAAAATCGACCGGCAACATGGAACGCGCAGCCTGGGGGTTCAGACAAGCGGCGGCTCTCACCTTCGGGTTCCAGAATTCGGGCCAGTCGAACGCAGCCGTCCAGCCTCTTTCCACGATGCAGACAAACCCGTTCTTGCCTTGCACGGCTGTCTCAAATCCCCGGCGACCGAGAACCAAGACCGTAGCGTCGCTGGATATGGAATCCGGCGCCGCGCTGCGCGCCAGCGCGATCTCGGCGGTTCGGTCCATCATGTATTGCTCGATCGGAGCCATCTTCGGATAAGGCGTCGCGGCATCCTGCGCCGCCGCCTGGTGCGCCGTACCGAGGACGATGAGGAGCGCCAAACATTTGATTGCGATTGCGCCAGCGTTCTTTTTACGCATTGTTTTCCCTCCAAGAATGGATGTTTTTTCTGCCGGCCCGCCGTTCAGCGCGCCGTCTTCTTCCGCCGCCGCTGCTCGCATGCCTCCAGCGTTTCGGTCATGTCCGCCGCCGGCCGAATCTCGAAAATGTTCCCGTACTTCAGCGCCGGATGCTGCGCCATGAGCTGTTGAGCATGATTCATGTCACGCGCCTCGAGAATGAGAATGCCGCCGAGTTGTTCCTTCGTTTCTGTGTAGGGACCGTCCGTGGTGGCGACCTTGCCGTTCCTCCAATGGAGCGTCAGCGCGGTTTCCGGCGGCTGGAGCGCTTCTCCCCCGGCCCAATGCCCGTTGGCGCGAAGATGGTCGTCGTACTCAAAGCAGGTGTCGAACATCGCGTGTTGCTCGCCCTCGCTCATGGCGTCGAATTTGGCCTTCTCGTAGAATCCGAAACAGACGTATTTCATTCTTTTTCTCCTCCCGGCTGAAGCCGGCAATAGAGCATGATGCCTGCTCGTTGATCTCGTCGCTAGGGCGCGAGTTTTGAGGCCGCAGTGGCCAGGATGTTCACTTGCGTTCGGCGGGTTCTTGCGCCGGAGCAGGGTAGAAAAGAAGCTCGCGCACTTCACCCACCGCATCGCAGGTGATGGCGCCCCTGCGCGCCCACGCCAGCGCCTCGTCCATGTTGGCGGCTTCCAGAATCCAGAAACCGCCGATGTGCTCCTTGGTTTCGGTGTACGGCCCATCGGTGACAAGCACCGTGCCATCACGCCGCTTCTGCACTGTCTTTGCGCTTCTGGCCGGGGTAATGCCGCAAGCGAATTTCCTCACGCCCGCGGCAATCATTTCGCGGTTGAGGGCATGAATCTCTTCGACGGACTCGGGGGTTTGGCTGGACGGGTCGAAGTCGTCCGGAAGGTAAACCGCAACGAGATATTGTGGCATGACTTTCTCTCCTTTGATTCTTGAGGTTTGTTTTCCATGAGCCGTTTGCTGCTGACTCAGAGAACCGTGGCTCATCGTACTGTCATTAGATAGTCGTTCGGGTGGCCGTAAATCGACAGCCCATTTATTTTTATTTTAGCTGCCGGATCCGCTCTTGCAGGAATTGCCGTTCGGGCTCCTGTTGGGTGAGCGCCAAAGCTTTCTCATAGGAGGACTTAGCCTCGGCCGTCCTGCCCAGCCTGCGGAACATGTCCGCCCGTGCGGAATGCGCCAGATAGTAATTCGCCAGCCCGCCATGTTCCAGCACCGCTTCGATATGCGCCAGTCCGGCCTCCGGGCCGTCCCGCATGGCAATGGCCACGGCCCGGTTCAGCAGCACGACGGGCGAAGGCTGAATTCGCGCCAATTGATTGTAAAGCGCCACAATTTGCCTCCAGTCGGTCGCCGCGGCCGTCTCCGCCTGGGCATGGACGCCCGCAATCGCCGCCTGCAGCGTGTAAGGCCCGAACCGACGGGATTGCAGCGCCTTCTCCACCAGCTTCAATCCCTCCGCGATCTGCTCCCGGTTCCACAGCGACCGGTCCTGGTTCTCCAGCAAAATCAGCTCTCCGCCCGGCGAGCTTCTCGCGGCGCGGCGCGATTCCTGCAGCAGCATCAGCGAAAGCAGCCCCATCACTTCCGGCTCCGGCTGGAGCTCGAACAATAATCGCCCCAGCCGAATCGCCTCGCCGGTTAGCTCCGCCCGCGTCACCTCCGCTCCCGCCGCGGCCGAATAGCCCTCGTTGAAGACCAGGTAGATCACCTGCAACACCGCGTCCAGCCGCTCCGGCAATTCCTCCGGCGCCGGCACCTCGTAGGGAATTCGCGCCTCACGAATCTTGGCCTTGGCGCGCACGATTCGCTGCGCCAGCGTCCGCGGAGTAGTCAGAAAAGCCTTCGCGATTTCCTCGGTTGTCAGCCCGCACACCTCGCGCAGTGTGAGCGCGACGTGGGCTTCCGGAGCCAGCGCCGGATGGCAGCAGGTAAAGATCAGCCGGAGCCGGTCGTCCTCGACGCTGCCATCTTCCTGGGATTTTTCCCCCGGGCTCCCCTGCGCCTCCAGGAACCGCACCAGCTCGTCTTGGGACGCATCCGACCTCGCCCGCCGGCGCAGCGTATCAATGGCTTTGAATCGCGCCGTCGAAATCAGCCACGGCCGCGGGTTGTCGGGCACTCCGCTCTTCGGCCACGCGCCCAGCGCCGCCGCAAACGCTTCGTGCATGGCTTCCTCGGCCAGATCGAAATCGCCGAGCAGGCGGATCAGTGTCGCCAGGATTCGCCCCGAATCCGCGCGGTAGAGCGAGTCCACCACTTCGCGGATCGGTTCGCTGGTTCGCTCGGACATGACGATGACCCTAACAAACCAGCTACGCCGAATCAATTTTGGAAACGCAGTGGTTGGGCATCACGCTGCCGAGCAGCGACTTCACCCGGCGTGCGGGCGCATTCGTGCCGCGCACTGAAATGCCTTTCTGGACGATTTTAGCGCTCGCGTTTCCATTCGCCTCAAGTGTCGCCCGGAGCGAGCAGCCAGATACGAGCCAGTGCGACGCCCGGCACATTGGCGGGTCCGCGAACGATCGCATCGAGAACTCTGTGCATGCCGTGACCAGACGCAACCGTGGCGTCTAGCGCAAGCAGATGTTCGACCCGCATGACGCGCCTGTTGACGAGAATCCATATTAAAAGCGAAGTGATGTTGTCACATCGCCCCCGACCGAGATCACGAAGTCTCGTGAATTCCTGAGGCCTCGGGAGTTTCAGCCTCCAGCAAACCACAGAAATTCATGCAGTTAGGTTTGGACCGCGCCGTGCAATCACCCAGACAAGCGACAAAACCAGCAAGCAAGTCGCAGACGCAAGAAGGAGAAAGTCATGAAGAGAAATCACTGGGGCCTGGTTTTGGGGGTGATCGCAATCCTATCCATGATGGTTGGAGGAAACGCTGCAGCGCAGCAGCCGCCCGACAATGTTCAAGGAGACTGGACCATTTACTCGACCAATGTCGACACGGGTGAGGTCGTGGTCAAGCATGTTCAAATCGCGCAGTACGGAGACCGGATTACCGGATACTTCGAAGGGCCGTTTCAGTCAGGACCGATCCAGGGCGAAGTCAACGCTCACCACATCCGATTCAGCACGGTCACAAAGAATGTTCTGAATTTCCGCGGCGAGATTTACGGCGATAATATAACAGGATCGTACGGCATCCACGGCAAGCACGGTGCATGGCAGGCGCAACGGATCCAGCCTGTAGCGCAGGTTGTTCCCACACCGCCCACGGCCGAGTATTCGGCGCAGCCTGAATTGGCCCCGGCGCAAGCGCCCGCTCCGGCTGCGGCGCCTACGCAACAGTACACGCAGCAGGCCGTGCCTCAAGCGCCCGCTCCTGTTGCGCAGACTTCGTACCCGTCATATCCGCCTTCGGCGACCACCAGCGCACAAAGCGATCCGGCTCCGACCGCGGCTCCGATGACGTCCGAACAATTGGACGCGCTCGTCGCACCGATTGCTCTTTATCCCGATTCTCTTGTTGCGCAAATCATGGCAGCAGCAACGTTTCCCGAACAGATCACATTTGCGAGCGCGTGGCTCAACCAGAACCCGAATCTGACTGGCGCGAATCTCGCCCAAGCTGTGGACCAGCAGTCGTGGGATGCTAGCGTGAAAGCCCTGACGCAGTTCCCATCAGTCCTGAATGACCTTGCCAAGAATTTGTCGTGGACCTCGAGCCTCGGCCAGGCGTTCAGCAACCAGCAGTCGGACGTGATGGCCGCAGTGCAAGTGATGCGAGCCAAGGCGCAGGCCGCGGGAAATTTGCAATCCTCTTCGCAGCTCACGGTGACGCAGCCTTCGCCTAACGTCATCGTGATTCAGCCCGCCAATCCTCAGGTCGTGTACGTTCCGCAATACAATCCGACAATCGTGTACGGCGCGCCCATCGTCGTGCCGATGTACACACCGCCAGTAGCATTTGTAGCCACAGGCGTAAGCTTCGGCTCCGGAATTTCAATTGGAGCATTCTGGGGCGGAGGCGGAGGCTTTGTGGGCGGCGGATTTGGCTGGGGCTTCCACGCATGGGCCTGCAATTGGGGCGGCGGGGGAGGCGGAAATACAATCATCTACAACCACAACACCTACATAACGAACAACACTTGGCGAACGAACAACTATAACGGCTATCACCCGTGGGGCCCCGGTCCTCGTCCTTATGGACCGAACGGAGGTAGGGGTTACACTCCGACCGGCTATCACCCAGGCACCGACACGCACTATGGGCCGAACGGCGGTTACCACCCCAACGGCTATTTCGGGCCGAACGGCGCGTTTCACCATGACGTGCCCGGCACCAACCCCGCAAACCAACCTAACGGCGGGCAAAACGGGAATCACGGCTTGATCGGCGGCAACAATGGCGTTCGCGACAAAAACGCCGGGATGAACGGCCCAGGCGTTGCCCCTGCCGGCGGCTACCACGACCGCAACCAAAACCGCGTCCTTGGCGACGGCCCAAACCGTTCACACATGAGCGGTAACGGCGGGGCAACTCGGATGGAAAGTCAGCGTGGCCGCGACAGCATGGCCGGCCGACGCTCCCAGCCGCATCCCCTTCATGAGCATGCACCGGCTGAACACCATTCCTCGGGTGGCGGTGGACATCGCCGCTAGGGCCAGATCCAAGATCGAAGAAGAATAGACAGAAAAGGAAACGAGAAGGAGATTGAAAATGGATACACAGCCGAACAAATCATGGAAGTGGATCGGGATTGCGATCATCGCTGTGCTTGTGCTCGCTGTCGTCGGCCTCACAAACCGTAACGTCGAATCCCGCTTCTTATCCCCGGTGACCAGAAGCACGAAACAGATCACGTTTGCATCGCCGGCGGAGGCCAGCACGGCGCTTGCAAACGCAGCGAAAGCGGACGACAACATGGCTCTCGGCCGAATTCTCGGTCCGGACACCATGGCTCTCTTGCTGTCGGGGGACACGGAATCCGACAAGGCCGCGGTCACCTCGTTTGTGTCCAAATACGAGCAGATGAACCGCTGGGTGGACATGACGGACGGGACTCGCGTTCTTTATATCGGCGCGGACAACTTTGCCTTTCCCGTGCCTCTCGCCAAGAATTCATCCGGCCGGTGGTATTTTGACGCGGTTGCCGGAGCGGAGGAGGTCAGGGCTCGTACCATCGGCAGGAACGAAATCCTCGCGATGGACGCTTCCTACGCGCTGGCCAAGGCTGAAGAGATCTTCTACAGCGAGGGAGATTCGCCGGAATTTGCGCAGCAAATCGTCAGCAGTCCCGGCCGGCAGAATGGGCTTTACTGGCCCGCGAGGGACGAGCAGGGAGTGAGCCCGCTTGGCGACATCACTCGATTCCCCAAAGCTTCGCTCGCGTCAATTTCCTCGAACCAGCCGCTTGTTGTGGATGGGTACGAGCTGCGCATCCTGACAGCTCAAGGCGGCGCCGCGGCTGGTGGCCCGCAGAGCTACATTGTCAACGGGAAGATGACGGGCGGGTTTGCCATCCTAGCCACTCCGGTCAAATACGGCGAAACGGGAATCATGACGTTCATGAATAGCAACGAAGGCACGCTCTACGAGCGCGACTTCGGCCCGGACACGCAAAAAGCGGCGGCGTCGCTCACCGCCTACAATCCGACCGACGATTGGACTCCGGTCGAGTAGATCAGCGCTCGACAAGCGCCCTTGCGGATCAGTTATTCGCAACAAGCTCCTTGGTCGGGACCGGTCATTATGGCTGGTCCCGCCCTCGTTTAGGTTCGCCTCGGCCCCGGCCTGAAAAACGGACAAAGAGTTTCTGACACAAGGACAATCAAGGGTCACGAAGGTGACGCGCCTTGAACGGCGTTTCTCTTACGAGGCCGGCCGTTTCAAGAATTTTCTTGCTGAGTGTTTACCTGCGCGAGGCACACCCGAAGACTCCTGCTGCGCAAAGTTCGGCTAAATCCCGAGCGGCCCGTCACTCGCTGATGCGTGCAAATCTCAGGGGCGTAAAAGCGAAGGTCACAGCGCGAAGTGTTATCGTTGGCTAGTCGTTTCAGCGGACTCGATCCGGCGAACTCACCTCGGCCTTTGTCTCCACCGAGACGGATTCGCGAAGATTATTTCCGTGGGAGACCGGACGTAGCCTGAGCCGGGTGGACTTCAGGGAACCGATGAGCGAGCCACGCATTCACTTCCGAGGGGTGGTAATCGAACGGGCCCATACCACCGCGATAAACGATTTTCCCCGTTTCGTCGATTACGTACAGGCGCTCCGGCCAGCCAGCGTAAAGGTGATCCGCTGCATCGTTCATCGCATCGATCCCCAGTGGAATCGAAAAACTGAACCGCTTCACGAAATCGTTTGCGATCGCCACGCGTTGCTTTAGAGCTTTCGGCTGGGGATAGCAGACGTTCTGGTCGATGTTCGACTTCATCTCCCACTCATCGAGTGGGTGCGCTTCGCGAATATAGACCGCGAGGAAATCGGCGCGGTCCTTGAATTGGTCATACATCTTCGCCAGATCACCGAGCTGGCTCCGGAACACCGGTCAAGTGTAGCTGCCGAAAATCAGCACGAGCGGGCGCTGCCCGATGCGCTCGCGAATGCGAAACGTTGAATACCCGTCGAGCGAGTATAGCGTCGCGTCAGGCGCTTGGTCTCCAACCCGTAGGTTGCCGCTATGCCACTGAGGCAACGCGTATCGAAGAAAACCATAGAAGTTGCGCGGACCCATGAAATAGCAACCCACTCCAATGGCGATCCCTAAAACCACGGCCAACCCAATCGCCATCCACTTCAGCACGCGACTCATTTGAGTTCACCCTCAAGCGGCTTGATGATAGTTCCTTGGCGCGGACTCCTACAATAGGGCGCCACAACAAGGCAAGTGGACGGACAGCAGCCGGCCCCCCCAACCAAAGCCGCTCACCGGGAGAACCGAGAAATTTCAAGATGCAAGCGGCGCGGTTTCACAAATTGAAATGCCATGCCTCTCCGAGACAATTCACTGGACACCCGGAAACTCCCGTCGTAAACAGAGTAGGAGTCTGCCCCGTGCGGCGCATCGGGAGATCCCCTGCGCCGCGGACCACACAAGACCATGCCCAGGGCCGCCATCTTCATCCCCTGTTTTGTCGACCAACTCACTCCGAAGGTGGGTCTCGACATGGCGCGCGTGTTGCGACGCATCGGGTACGATCTGGATTATCCCGAGGCGCAAACATGTTGCGGGCAGCCGGGCTTTAATTCCGGGTATTGGGAAGAAGCCCGGGCACTCGCGAAACGATTCGTTCAGATCTTTCGTTCCGCCGAATTGGTCGTCTGCCCTTCGGGATCGTGCACCACGATGGTGCGAGTGTTTTATCCAGAACTCCTGGCCGAAACGGAGTTTTACCAGGAAGCCGTGGCGCTGGGACTTCGCGTCTTCGAATTTTCGGAATTTCTCGTGAAGGTCGCGAAGCGGGCCGACGTTGACGCCATTTTCCCCCATCGAGTGGCGTTTCACGACGCGTGCCATTCCTTGCGCGAGCTTCATCTGAAGAACGAGCCGCGAGAATTGCTGCGCAACGTAAAGGGGCTGGAACTGGTCGAAATGCCTTCGAGCGAGGAATGTTGCGGGTTCGGCGGAACGTTCTCAACGAAATTCCCGATGATCGCCTCCGCGATGGGCGCGACAAAAGCCGGGAACGCGGAGGCTTCCGGCGCCGAATTCGTGGCATCCACCGATCCCAGTTGCCTCTTGCACATCGATGGAATTCTGAGGCGCAATAGCTCTCGAGTCCGCGCCATACATCTGGCAAGCATCCTCGCCCAGACCGGCGCAAACGAGGATTCCCGCGAGGCATCCGGCGGCCCCGGGAAGCCGCGATGAATTCCGCCGCGCGCAGTTTTCTTTGGAACGCCGCGGTGAAATCCGCCGACCTTTCCCATCGCGAAATCATCCGGCATGCGATTGACAGCTACGATCTCGCGACACGCGCCGGCCGCAAGCAGTACGTGAATTGGCAGGCCGCGCGGCAAAGGGCCTACGAAATCAAATGGGAAGGCGTGAACCATCTCGACCGCTATTTGCTTCAATTCGAAGCGAAGGTTCAAGAGCGCGGCGGCCACGTCTTTTGGGCCGAAAATGGGGAGGAAGCGCGAGAGTACGTGGTTCGCCTGGCCCTGCGCAGCGGCGTTCACACCATTGTCAAATCGAAGTCCATGGTCTCGGAAGAAATTCATCTGAGTTCGGCTTTGGAGAGCCAGGGAATCCGCGTTTTTGAAACCGACTTGGGCGAATTCATCGTGCAGCTTCGCAACGAGCCCCCGTACCACATCGTGACCCCGGCGATGCATCTCACCCGGAAACAGATCGCCGCCCTGTTTCGCGAAAAATTCGGGATCGAGGAAACCGAAGATTCCGAAGTCCTGGTGGCCGCGGCGCGAAAGGCTTTGCGGCACGCATTCTTCGGCGCCGAGATGGGGATTACCGGCGCAAATTTTCTGGTGGCCGACACGGGCATGCTGGCCATCACGACGAACGAAGGGAATGCCGACCTGGGAATGTCGCTGCCCAGAATTCACGTCGCGATCGCAGGGATTGAAAAGATCGTTCCGAAAATGGAGGACTTGGCCGTTCTTTGGCCGGTCCTGGCGACGGCGGGGACGGGGCAGCGCATCACTTGCTACAACACTCTGGTGGGAGGGCCTCGGCGTCCGGGGGAAAAGATCGGGCCCGAAGAGTTCCACGTCGTCCTGCTGGACAACGGCCGGAGCGAACTCCTGGGCGACGCGGAAATGCGAGATGTTCTCCAGTGCATCCGCTGCGGGGCATGCCTCAACGCTTGCCCCGTCTACCGCACGATCGGCGGGCACACCTATGCCACGACGTATCAAGGGCCGATCGGAAGCGTGCTGACGCCGCGGCTGCGAGGCATGAACGAATTCCAGCACCTCTCTTTTGCATCCTCCTTGTGCGGGGCTTGCACCGAAGCTTGCCCCGTGAAAATCGATCTACACCATCACCTGCTGCACAATCGCCGGAACGCTGTTTCATCGGCGCGGCGTCCTTTCGCGGAGCGCGCGGCATTTCGGGTGTGGAGCTGGGCGATGGAGTCGCCTCGCCGCGCTTCTTTTTTCGGCGCTCTGGGGCGGTGGGCGTCGCGCGTCGTGTATTCGTTGGGGATTTCCGGCACGCGCTTTGACCCGCTTGGGGCCTGGACCGAATATCACGCTCCGCCGGCAATTCCCGGGAAATCGTTTCGTACCCTCTGGCGGGAGGAACATGGCAACCGGTGAAAACCCGGCGAGGCAGCGGATCCTGGAGCGAATCTCGAGCGCTCTGAAATCGCGCGCGCCGCGGCACGCGCCTGAAAGCGCCGGGGAGATATTTCCTGAAATCCCCGACCCGCTCGGCCGATTTCAACTCGAATGCTCCGGAAATAAAACGGAGCTGCGAATCGTCCGGGATGAATCCGGCGCGGCCGAGGCGCTCGCAAGTCTGGCAGGCGAATTTTTGCCCGGCGAGATCTTCGTCGAGGATGCGCCTGTTCTGCGCAAGCTCATCTCCACAAGGATCACGAAAAATCAGATCCGGTGGTCGAGTTCCGGCGGGCCGGGTGAAGGCGTGCGGGCGTCCATCACACGCGCGGAATTTCTGGTGGCGCAGACCGGCTCGGTCGTCGTTTCTTCTTCATGCGGGGGCCGTGGGGCATTTGCATTTGCCCCGCTGCATATCGTGGTCGCGGGAGTATCAGAGCTTGTGGTGGACTTGGCCGCTGCGTTAGCGCAGCTGCGCACGCGCGGAATTCCGGAGCAAAGCAGTTCGTTCACGCTGATTACCGGACCCAGCCGCACGGCGGACATCGAAAAACAGCTTGTGATGGGCGCGCACGGGCCGATTCGACTGGTGGTGATTTTGATCGCGGAGGGCCGCTAGCCAGGGAAAGCCCTTCTTTTTATCCCTGGCGTGCGCAACCGGGGCGGTTTCGTTAAGAGGGAAGAGGCGCGCCGCCGAATCCGTGCCGGCGCGAAATTCCATGGGTTGAAAGGTCGACGAGTTCAGGCGCGAGGAAATCGACGGAGCGGCCGCGACCACGGCCTTCGCGAACACGGCGACTTTGTCCCGCAGGATTCTTGTGACAGGTCCGGCGATGCTGATGGCCGCCGCGAGCCCTCGGATCTTTCGTACCTACGCGCGGGCTCCGGATTCGATGTGATTGCAACTCCCGAGAGCATCCGCGACGCCCTAGTCGCCGACGCCATGGAATCCGCGGGGGCCGGCAAAATGGGGACACTTCGGCGGTGACCCGTTGTGCTCGACTATGCCGAATGCGACGACGAATCGGAGTTGAATTTGCAGCGCACTCCGGGTAACGATATGGAGTGAGCGACGGGCCAGGGCGGGGCGAGGGCGACCGTGGTTCTGTTCATGACCGGCCTCGGGACTCCTGCTGGGAATTCCGCCGCGCTTGTCGCCAAAATCTCCACAAACTCCGATTTGGCGCGGCGAACGCGCGACATAAATTGATATCGCCGCCGGGGGCATTTTTTCAGGCGATAAATCGATCGAAGGAATGGGCGAGGACATCACGGATCACGTCGTTCGAATCGCCAAGGGCGAAGCCATCAAGAAGGCCCAAGGATTGGGGCGGGACGATTTCATATCTTGGAAACGAGGAGTTTTCCTCTGACAAATTCCGTGAGCCATCAAAAAGCGTTTTCCTTGAATGGAAAAGTTGCCGTCGTCACCGGGGGCGCAAGCGGCATAGGCCTCGCAATAACGCAGCGATTTGTGGAGAGTGGCGCGGAGGTTCGCGTTCTTGACATCAATCGCGAGGCCGCTGAAGCCGCCGTGGGGGCGATCGGAGGCGGCCAGACGCGTGTCTATGGCTGCGACGTGACGCTGCAAGAAGAAGTTCGTGGTGCGTTCGAGAAAATCTGGCGCGAAAGCCGCATCGACATTCTGGTCAACAACGCCGGCATATCGCACATCGGGAACATCGAACAGACGCGCGAAAAGGACTTCGAAAAAGTGATGCGCGTCAACGTGACCGGATTTTACAACTGCATGTTCGCTTGCATTCCCCACATGAAGGCCAATGGCGGCGGAGTCATCCTCAACATGGCCTCGATTGCCGGCTCCGCCGGGCTGGCCGACCGTTTCGCATATTCCACAAGCAAAGGCGCGGTCATTTCCATGACTTTCTCAGTGGCGCGCGATTACCTCGCACATAATATCCGGTGCAACTGCATCTCGCCCGCGAGGGTCCACACGCCATTCGTTGATGGATATCTGCGCGAGCACTATCCCGGACGCGAAAAGGAGATGTTTGAAAAACTCTCCCGTACCCAACCCATCGGCAGGATGGCCCGGCCGGAAGAAGTGGCATCTCTCGCGCTGTACCTATGCTCCGACGAAGCTTCTTTTATAACCGGCACCGACTACCCCATCGATGGCGGCTTTATGAACCTTCATGGCTAGGACCTGCGTTAACCGGTGGCACGTTTCGCGTATCCATTACATGGCACACCCGCACCTTCCTTTTCCCGCCGCAGAATAGGGCGATGAACTGAAATCGCCTGCATCCGGTTTCCACGGGGACTCCTGTCAGGAGTTGTGAGCTCTTCCTTTTCAACGGAGGGCATTCCACAGTTTTGGTAAATTCGCGGGCGGAGAAGTCCGGACCATCGTATACTCTTCATTCACACGAGTGTTAGTGATTGCGGAAAGTGATACACGAGTTTGTGGTGGTTTGGCGGAGACGTGCTCCGCGCCCCTATCCATAGGACAAATGCTGCATCAATCGATAGGCAGCGCTGTTTGATCGATAATCGAGACGCCTCTCGAGGGAGATATGATTCAGCGATGCGCTAGTGAACTTGACCTGCAGTCGAATGGCTGCGAGTTCCGTGCCGCCAAGGCGATCACCGGTGAATTCGCGGGGCGAAAGAGAAGAGTTCGCACGCCGGCCCCCTAACTACACCCGCAGGCGTTCCCAACTGTCTTGACCGGGAGCGGAAGGATCAACACGCAGGACGAGACGATCGATGCAGCCCTACTCGCTGACGATAGACAAATTTCTCGACCACGCGGCCAAGTGGCACGGCGCGGCCGAAGTTGTATCCGCAACTGCCGCTGGAGGAGCGACAAGGACCACGTACGCCGAACTTCGCGAGCGAAGCCGCCTTACCTCGGGCGGCCTGATTGCCCGCGGGCTCCAGAGGGGCGACCGAATCGCCACTCTCGCGTGGAATACTCTCGATCATTTGACGCTGTATTACGCGGCGATGGGCGCGGGTTTTGTCTGCCACACGCTCAACCCCCGGCTGAGCGTGCCGCAAATTTCGGCAATGGTGAACCAAGCGGCCGACCGTTGGATTGCCGTCGGCGCGGGCTTGCAACCGTTGGTTCGCGAGATTCTGGCGCTCTGTCCGAGCGTTGAGGCGATCCTGCTGCTGGATGATCAGACCGCTGACTCATCTTCCTTTCAGAAATATCCGAAGTGGACTCTCGCGGAGTTCATCCGGGACTTCGGGCGCGAAACATGCTGGGGCGATTTCGACGAAGAGACGCCCGCGGGGCTCTGCTACACGTCCGGAACGATCGGGGAGCCTCGCGGCGTCTTGTACACTCACCGTTCAAATTATCTCCACACCTTGCGCGCATTGCAGGCCGATTCTTTTGCGATCACCTCGCAGGATACGGTGCTCGTTGCGGTTCCCATGTTTCACGCGAACGGCTGGGGACTTCCGTTCGCGGGGCCGGCGGTGGGCGCCCGGATGATCCTACCGGGTCGCCACCTCGAGGCGGCGCACCTCAAGACACTGATTTTCAAGGAGGGCGTCACGGTGGCTGCGGCGGTACATGCCGTATGGCTCGGGTTGGTGGAGCATCTCGAGAGCGAGGGAGGCGAGTTGCCCTCGCTCAAGCGAGTCGTTGTCGGAGGCTCACACTGTCCGGAAGCGGTCGTGGCTCGCATCGAGGAGCGGCTGGGAGTTTTGGTGCAGACGAGTTGGGGCATGACGGAGCTGTCGCCATTGGGGACGATCATGCCGCTCGACGCCCCGAAAGCCGCAGGCGCGCGAGGTTCGGGCCGGCCGCCCTTGGGTCTGGACTTGAAATTAGTGGATGCCGCAGGCGTTGCGCTTTCGCCGCAAAGAAACGTCATCGGGCGGCTGCGGGTGAAGGGAGCGAGCGTCGCGGACCGTTACTTTGGAGAGGACGGGAGCGCGCTCGACGCGGAGGGATATTTCGATACCGGCGATCTCGCTTCGATTGACGATGCGGGAAATCTCACGATCGCGGGACGCACGAAGGACTTGATCAAATCCGGCGGGGAATGGATCAATCCCAGGGAGATCGAAGAGATTGTCTCGAGCCACCCCGGCGTGGGGCTGGCTGCCGTGATCGGGCGCCCCGATCAAAAGTGGGGGGAGCGGCCGGTGCTCGTCGTCGAACCCCTCAAGAATTGCACGCTCGATCGCGGGATGCTGCTCGAAACCCTGCGTGGAAAAGTTCCCGATTGGTGGCTGCCGGATGAGGTGATCGTCGTCGAGCGCATTCCTTTGGCGGCAACGGGAAAGCTCGACAAGAAGCGGCTTCGCCGGGAGTATGGCTCGGCATAGGAGCTGGGATCAATGCCATCAAGTACATTTGCCACTGTTCGCCGGGGTGGAGCGTGAGAAAAGCAGCGGGAATAAGAAGACTGGTCGTGAAACAGAGAAGACGCCGGACCAAGGCGGAGCGGCGCGCGGAAACACTCGAGCGGATCCTCGATGCCGCCGAATATCTTTTCTCGAAGCACGGATGGAACGGCGTGACACTTCGCGATGTCGCATCGAAGGTAGGGGTTCACACCTCTCTCATGCATTACTACTTCGTGGACAAGCGCCGGCTGTTTGAGGCTGTTTTCGCGCGCCGAGCCGGCACCACCAGCAGCCGCCGCGTGGACGCGCTCGATCGCTACGAGCGTGACGCCGAGGGCTCGCTCACGGTGGAGGGCGCTTTGCGAGCTTTCCTGGACACCGACCTGGAGCTTTATATTCGCGGCGGAGAAGGATGGCGGAATTTCGCGGCTTTCGCGGCACAGGTGAGCAATTCAGCCGAAGGCGCAGCCATGATGGATCTGCATTTCGATCCGGTGGTGCTCAAGCTGATCCGCCTTCTCAAAAAAGCTCTTCCGGGTTGCGCCGAAGCGGACATTTTCTGGGGCTACGATTTCGTTTCCGGCGCGCTGATGCATACCCTGGGCAGGACAGGGCGCATAGACAAGCTTTCGGGCGGTCTGTGCAAATCGGAGGATTTTGGCGCCGTCAAAGAGCGTCTGGCGAGCTTTATGGCAGCGGGATTCGAGTCCCTCTGCACGAAATCCCAGGAAACTGCCGGCTCGCGGAAAAAAGGGTTCGCCGGCCTCCCAGGACGCCGCAAATGAAACGCAACTTGACGATTTTCTTCGCACTCAGTGCATGTGCGATATTCTGCGCAGGTTCTATGGCCACTCAAAAAGACTCGAATTCAGAAATGGTTCAAACGACAAACGGGACGCTCGCCGGACTTCTCCTTCCCGGCGGCGATGTGACTGTTTTCCGGGGCATCCGCTACGCGCAACCCCCGACGGGGGAACGACGCTGGCGGCCACCCGTGCCTGCCTCGAGCTGGACGGGTGTGCGTCCGGCAAAAGAATTCGCCCCGGCGTGCATACAGGCACCATCTCCAGAGGGCAGCATCTACTCCGACTTTCCGGCCCGGATGAGCGAGGACTGTCTGTTCCTCAATGTCTGGAAACCGGCGCGCACAGTGAAAGCTCCCGTTATGGTTTGGATTTACGGCGGATCGCTGAGAACGGGAAATTCCGCGGCAGGCATTTACAACGGCGCCCAATTGGCGCGCCAGGGCGTGGTTGTCGTGACGCTGAATTACCGGCTCGGCGTGCTGGGCTACCTCGCCCACCCGGAGCTGACGGCGGAATCGCCGCGCAAGTCTTCGGGAAATTACGGGCTGCTGGATCAAATCGCGGCGCTGCGCTGGGTGCACGACAACATCGGGCAATTCGGAGGCGATCCGGCGAACGTCACAGTGTTCGGCGAATCGGCCGGGGCTTTGAGCACGATTGAGCTCATGACCAGCCCTCTCGCGCGGGGCCTGTTTCAAAAGGTCATTGTGCAGAGCGGCTACATGGTCTCCAACATGGAGCTCAAACATCCCAGCTTCGGCCAGCCGGCGGCAGAAACAGTGGGTGAACTGCTCGCTAAGAAGCTCGGGGCGGCCAACTTGGCGGAGCTTCGCTCGATGGATGCCGAGAAACTGACACGGGACGCTCTCGAGGCCGGCTTCGACCCGCAGGCGAACATTGATGGATGGGTGCTGCCGCGGCAGATCATCGAATCATTTGACGAGGGGGAGCAAGCCCGCGTGCCGATGATCGCCGGCTTCAATGGCGGCGAAATTCGCGCTTTGCGGTTCTTCCTGCCGCCGCTTCCGAAGACCGAAGCAGATTACGATGCGATGGTCCGGCACATCTATGGCGACCTGGCGGACGAATATCTCCGGCTTTACCCGGCCACAAACATAGAAGAGAGCGCCCTCGCCGCGGCTCGTGACGCATTCTATGGCTGGACCGCCCAGCGGCTCGTGCGAAAGCAAACCGGGCTCGGCCTGCCCGCATACCTGTATTTTTTCGAGCATCACTATCCCGCGGAGGATGCGCTGCACCTCGAAGCGTTCCATGGAAGCGAGCTGCCCTACGAATTCGGCCATATCGGAATGGATGCGATGCTTCCAAAGGACTGGCCCAAGCCGCCTGACGACGCGAGCGAACAAGAGATCTCCCGGGCCGTCATGGATTACTTCACGAGCTTCGCTCGCTCGGGAAAGCCGACCGCTCCCGGCGAAGCGGAGTGGAACCCTTTCGGAGATGGCGGCGCATATCTGGACATCGGCGACAAACCTGAGCTGCGCCACAACATACTTCCCGGGACTTACGAGTTGCAGGAGGAGGTAATTTCGCGGCGGCGCGCCTCGGGAACCGAGAATTGGTACATCAACATCGGCCTTGCCTCACCGGTCGTGCCGCCGCCCGCATCTCCGGCTTCGCGGCATCCCTCAAGCCTTCCTAAGCTCCACCACACGGAGTGAGAGCATGCAAAAGTTCAAGACGCTGATTCGCGATTTGCATTTCACCGAGTGTCCCCGATGGCATGACGGCAGGCTTTACTTCTCGGACTTTTATACGCACCGCGTCTATGCCGCAACGCTCGACGGCGCGATGGAGACGATCGCGGAAATTCCGGCCCAGCCATCGGGACTGGGGTTTTTGCCCGACGGACGCTTGCTGATAGTCTCGATGCGCGACCGCAGAATCCTTCGCCGCGAGCCCGACGGGGCTCTCTCCGAGCATGCGAATCTTTCGGGTCTCGCTCCCTGGCATTTAAACGACATGCTGGTGGATCGAGACGGGGGTGCGTGGGTGGGAAATTTCGGTTTTGATCTGATGGGGGGCGGCAAAGCCGTCACGACGAACTTGATCCGGGTAGATCCCGCCGGGCGGGCCGCGAGCGCGGCCGCCGGACTCGGATTTCCGAACGGGATGGCGCTTTCCCCGGACGGAAAGACACTCATCGTCGCGGAAACGACGATGAACCGCCTCAGCGCGTTTGAAGTTCGCTCCGGCGCACTCGGCGGGCGGCGAACCTGGGCTGCCTTCGGCGATCCGCCGAGTTCAACCAAATCCGCCGAACTCTTCAGCCAGGTGGACGTCGCGCCGGACGGAATCTGTCTGGACGCGGAGGGAGCCGTATGGGTGGCGGACGCGATGAACGGCCGGTTGATCCGAGTGGCCGAAGGCGGCGAAATTCTTGGCGAACTCAGGCCCGATGGAATGGGCGTGTTCGCGTGCATGCTCGGAGGCGCCGACGGGCGAACGCTGTTCGCTTGCGTCGCCCCCACATTCACCGAAGCCGAGGCGTCCACGCAGAGCAACGCGGAAATTTGGATGATCGAGGTCGATGTTCCGCGGGCTGGATTGCCGTAAAAGCCGAGAGCGCCTGGAAAGCCGGTGGCGCGCGCCTGGCCGTCGGAGATCTATATCGACGCGCGACGGAAGACCCGGACTCAATTTCGAGGCCGACTCGATCTTTCAATCAGGCACAGGCGGGCCATTCAAGCGCGCGCATCGGGACGCAAATGAAGAATCAGCACGCAACAGATCAGACCGAAACTCAGGCGGGGCGCGAAGAAAGCGATGAACACGGCGACGGCGGAGCTCGCCAGCACAATGAGCGACCGGCGCCTCGCCACTTGGCGCATATGCGGCGAGACCTGCGAGGCGTGGGCGTGAGTCAATATGTAGCGCTCAAAGACGTTGTACGCGGCGTCAACGCATAGAAACAAACCTGCATAAAACACGACCGGGACGGACGCAAGGCGGGTGTGCGCAATCCATGCCGTGGCAAAGGGCAAGAGCGAGACCAGGAATAAGTGGACGAAATTGATCCAAATCAATCCCAGCGTGGGGGAGTCTACGAATCGCATCAAGTGGTCGTGGTTGATCCAAATAATGGCGATGAAAATGTAGCTCACCACATAGCTGCCGAATGTGGGCCATAGGGCCCAGAGCGCGGAGAACGCATGGCCATCCGGGATCTTGAGGTCCAGGACCATGATGGTCACGAGCACGGCGAAGACGGCGTCCGAGTACGTAGAAAGCCGCTCCGAAGTTAGCTTGTCGTAAGCCATAGCGCGCTCCTTGGAGCCGTGAAGAAACCGGCCGGAACAAAACTCAAAACGCGGGCGCTCACTTCATACAGCGGGGCGGACGCATGCGCTTCATTCGATTGCGCGGGACATCTGCCCCGAATCCTCGACCAACGACAGGACGCCAATCTTAGCATCGCCGAAGGAGCAGCGGCCGCGAGAAAGCCGGCGTTTTGCAATCGAGGCGATCACGCTGCCGGTGACCAGTCGCGGCGCCGGCTAATCGCGACTAAATAGAAGCATCCAGAAGGAGAAAGAACTGAAGTTCGGGGCGCGGGCGACCGGGCGCTTACAGCGCGCCGAGCCGCGTTGAGAATATTCTTTCGTGAACGGATAATAGTCCGGTCCTCGAGGCAACACTGGGAGATGAAAGATGGATGACCTTTATGCCATAAACGCGGCGAAGACAGACTTTCGGGAATGCTTCAACTTTTCCGACGTGTCGCGTCTTCTGGCGATTGCGGATCCCGAGATGGTGAATTTCTCCGATGGCATGCCGTGGGGAATCGGCCGCGGAGGGCTGGATGATTTGAAGTTTCGACTGGAAAAATTGTTCGAACAATTTAATGTCCAGCTGGCGGTAATCGTGATCGAAATCCGCATCGAAGGAAACGCGGCCTACGACTACGGCTGGCATGAGTTCACGTTTACGCCCAAAGAGGGCGGCGAAGTCGTTCGGCGAAGGGATCGGTACGTGGACATCTGGCGGAAAAATGAAGCGGGCGAATGGAAGCTCTGGATGTACATGGACAACCGGGATGTAGCGGACACGTTTCAGCCCGAGGAAGCCCCGCCATTGCCCGATCGAATCAGGGATACTGCTGCCTGATCTTGCTGTACAAACGCTTGCTGAAGCCATCCGGCAAAGGAAACACCTTGCCGTCGCCGACCAGCTGCACGATGTTGCGGGTGCCATCGAGAACGGCGGCGCAATGCCGGCAGACCTCAAAGTGGGCCTGCATTCTCGCGAGCAGATCGGCAGAGATTTCTCCTTCGAGGTAATTGGAGATTTCGCGCCAGACCTCGACACAGCTGATCTCGATTGTCCGGACTTGGTTTTTGACCGTCACCAGGGCCTCACCTTCCGGTAACCCAGCCCGGTCCGCCAGCAACCATCCAATCCCGGAGCTAACGCGTCGCGGAGCAGGAGCCGCGCGCGATGAAGGCGGGTTTTAACGGTCGCTTCGGGCAAACCGAGGGCTGCCGCCGTGTCTCGCGTGCTGAGGTTCTGAAGATCCCTGAGGATTACAACTTCGCGATACCCGGGACGAAGCGATTGGATTGCGGCTTGCAATGCCCGGGCGGCTTCGTTTTCCTCGAGCACCTCCGAAGGGATCGCCCGCCAGTCCGCAAAATCCCTGGGCCAATAATCTCCCTGCGAATCCGACATCGGCGTTTCGAGCGACTCGTAGAGGTGGCGGCGGGCCTTCCTCAACTTCATTCTCGCTTCGTTATAGGTGATGTGAACGAGCCAGGTGCTGAATTTGGACTCCGCCCGAAAAGTTCGAAGATTCGAATACGCCTTGAGGATGGCTTCCTGCGAGACCTCCTCGGCATCGGAGGGATTTCCCACGACGGAAATCGCGGTGAGATAAACCATGCGCTCGTAGGGGCGCACCAATTCCTCGAAGGCCTCGCGGTCGCCCGAGCAGACACGCCTGATGAGCTGCGCTTCTACGGTATCCAATCGTGGTCGCGCCATAAGGAACACGCACCAAAAACAGTTTCAGCGGCGGACACTGTGCAGCGAGCGCCGCGTGGGGGCCGGCATCCCGTATGATGTGCGAGCAGGGATAAAGTTCCCATGCCGGCGCCGATTCCCATCCTCACGAACAATTCGATCTCAGCCGAGAAGAATCGGCAACAACACTCCCATTCCCAGCGCAAAGAACCACAAGGCAGGCGCCGGAGTTCCCACGGGGCGGATTCGGCGGAGCTCGTGGGGCGCGGTCCTGGGATTGAGCAGCAGCTCGCGGCTATAGCGGCTCTCGAGAAGCAGAAACACCAGAGCCGTCACGGCGCCGTAGATGAGATGGGCCATCAGCGACGGAAGAAGCGCAGAGGCCGCGCTCACGCGCCAGTCAATCTCGCCGGTCAGCAGCAATGGCAGGAAAGTCATCGGTCCCAGATACCACCAGATGAGCCCGAACAGCCAGCCCCACATTACGCCGAGACCCAAGCTGGAGGACTCGTGTCGAAATAACAGCCCGAACGTCATGCCAATCAACACGCTCACCAGGAGATGAAGAGCGAGGGCGCGAAAAATCGAGAGCGGCGTGTCGAGGCCGGCAATTTTCGGCAGAACGCCCGTGGCAATCATCACGGGAGTGGAAATCAGCCCGCCGACAAATCCAGCCACAGCTCCCCACCCCAGCGAGTGCAACACGAGAAGACCAGGTCCTTCGGGCTCGCGATTCAGGGGATCGGATTCGATGAAGAGCTTCACCCACGAACGGTCGATGGTGGCGTAGACAATGCCGAGAACAAGTCCATAGAGGATATGTCCCACCAGCGGGCCGAAGAGGTCGCTTCCCTGATCCGCCGACCAATTCAAAGGAGACCCTGAGATCGCCGGAAAAACGGTGAGCGGGCCAAAGAACCACCAAAAAATCGAAAATCCCAGCCCCCAGCCCATCGATGAGCCGTAACCCCTGACGTCGCGCTGGAACAGCAGTCCGAAGCTTGAGCCGATAAAAAGGGCGACGCCGAACTGAAGAGCGGCGGCGGCTCCCCGTGAATGCGGCTCGCCGAGTCCCGCAATCAGAGGAAAAAAATCTCCGAAAGCCGACCAGCGGCTGAATATCGCTCCGGCCAGGACACCGGCAAGCCCGCCGACAACAATCGCGCGTCCCCAGCGAAATCGGGATTTGGTCAAGCCGCGGAGGCCACCGCGAATGCCGAGAGCTACTCCGACCGGCATCCCGAGGCAAATGAGACACGCAACTAGCTCCGGAAAGCGATTGCGAGCGTCGCCGAGCATCGCCATCGAGCGGCCCTGCCCGGACAACAAGGGCAAAAGTCCGGCGGGAAAAATCAGCCAAAGCAAAAATCCGGCCGCCAAGCCCCATATCAATCCGGCGCCGCCGCTGGAGGAGCGGCGCGCGAAGAGGAGAGCGAAAGCGAGCCCAAAAGCCGCGCCCAGCAAAATTCCGGCGGCAATCGAAGCCTCGAGCATCATGCCGGCGAGCGCGCCTCCCGCGGCACCAACCGCGAGCCCGAGAAGCGGGTCAATTCTGCTGAAACCCGCGCTCGTCTCTCCAGCCGGCGTAAAGTCGGATGCAGCCATGAATTCTCCTCACTTCAAATCAATCGTCTGAACAATGTCGCGAGGGAAGAAAAGCTCGATTGTCCAGTCCATCAGGACCCGAATCTTGCGTTCCGCACCGGGCAGCTTCGAAAGGTAAATGCCCCGCCACATCGCCCACGCGAGGAGGCCCGAAAACCGCATCGAGCGGCTGCGCGCAAAGGGCACGGTCAATTCGGCGCAGGCGGTTTGATGACCCACTACGCAGAGCGCGCCGAGCGAATCGAAGTGAAAGGGCCGGCCCGGGCGGCCGTCGAGAGCGGCGCAAATATTTTTCGCGAGTATCTGGGCCTCGCGCAGAGCAAATTGCGCCGTGGGCGGGCAGGGCTTGCCCGACTTTGCATCCACCACTGCGGCGCAATCGCCCAGCGCCCATGCTCCCGGAATGCCGGGGCACGCCAGGTTGCGATCCACCACGATAGCGCCGCGTTTGTCTTTCTCGCCCGGCAAAGATTTCAAAAGAGGATTTGGCGCTGTGCCCGCGGCCCACACGAGCGTATTGGCGCGAATCTCCCCGTCGCTCAACTGGACGACGCCCGGGTTCGCATCCGTGAGCCGCGTATTCAGGCGAAAAATAACTCCGCGCGACTCCATCAGTTGCTGGGCGTATCGAGCCAAGGACTCGCTCAACTCGGGCAGGATGCGATCGCGCGCATGGACGAGGACGACGCTCAAATCGTCCGGGCGAAGATTAGGATAATCGGCGAGAATGCCGCGCGCGAAATCGTTCAGGGCGCCGGCGAGTTCGACTCCGGCGAAGCCGCCGCCGGCAATGACAAAGGTGAGAAGCGTCTTACGGAGAGCGGGATCCGGCTGGCGGTCGGCGCGTTCGAACATTTCGATGACGTGATTCCGGATGCGGATGGCGTCGAGCAGGCTCTTGAAATTGAAGGCGAGCCGCTCGATGTTCGCCATTCCGAAATAGTTCGAAACCGAACCCAAGGCCAAAACAAGCTGGTCAAAAGGAATTTCACGTCGCGCCGCGTTCGCTCCGGCATCCGGCCCCGAGTCGAGAATCACGCGCCGCCTTTCGATATCCACTTCGAGGGCGCGCGCGCGAATGAACTCTGTGCGGCGCAGGCCTCCGCGCAATGGTGTGCTGATATGGCTTGGTTCCAGACTGCTTCCCGCGACTTCGGCGAGCATTGGCGTGAAAAGCAGCGCGTTGGTTTCGCTCACTAAAGTGATCGAGGCTGTGTGGTTGCCGTGCAGCTCGTTTTCGAGGCACTCGGCGGTCCGCATTCCGGCAAAACCGCCGCCAAGAATCACAATCCGGTTCTTGATTTGCGGCGGCGATTGCGCGGCCTCGGATTCGGGCCCGGAGATTTCCTCCGCCAGATCCGCCAAGCCCTGCGTAATTACGCCCAGCAAGGCGCCGTACAACACCCATCCGACGAGCATCGAAAATTGCTCGCGCATCTCCTCGGCGCTCCACCGCGGCATCTGCCCGGAAGCGAGGGGGATCAGGATGACGCTGATAAGCCCCCAGAGGGGGATGCCGAGCGCGGCGCCGGTCATCAGATTGTCAACGTAAGCGTGACGCGTGGGACGCAGGCTGACGGAAAACGCCGCTCCTACCACAACGCCCCAAAAAAAACTCGATAAGAAATGGCCGAGGACCAGCGCCAAGACCGCGCTTGCCGCGGCGCCGGCCAGCATTCCGAGCAAGGCTCGTCTAAGAAATCGGTTCATGGGACCTGCTGTTCAATGCACGCGATTGGGCCGCGCGAGGCGGCAAGCGACGCGGTTGACGGCGGAGTCGGGAAATTCCGTTTGACCCGCAAATCGTATTGCAGCGTATCGAGGTCCACATCGCGGGAGCGACCCTTATCTTTCTCAGAAATTAGCGAGCGCCGGAACGCCGGTCGGGGACGTGGGCGCGATTCGCACCCCCATCTTCCGTTGATATTCGGACCCGCAAACAATATACGCCGTAAGGGTGCGCCGAGGTTCATTCCGACCTGAAATTAGCCACGAATTCCGTCGTCTCTCGGTTGAGAGAACAGGCCCGAGCGACGAGTTTTTTGCCCGTTTCTATCTCGCCGTGAAGAAGGACGGTGGAACCCTTCGACGCGACATTGCGCTTTCGGGAGACGACGGTTCGGGGCGGTTGGTCGCGGATGCGAGCTGATGAGCGCCGATACCCGAGTCTGTGGATTGCCGCCCGCCTCATGAAACGACCACACCGAATCGATGCGTGAGCAAACGCTCCGGCTCAAGGCCTCAGAGCTTGATCTTCCGCTTGCTCGTGAGAGCCTTTGACGGGAATCGAATGGCGAAAGGCCGGACATGTTCTAGATGCCTTTCACCTCGCCACCGTCCATGCGCACCGAAGAACCGGTCAGCCACTTCGCCGCGGGGGATACCAGAAAGGCGAGCAGATCGGCAATCTCCTCGGGCCTTCCAAAACGGCTGATGCCCGCTTCCTCGGGAAACTTCTTGACCGCCTCCTCGACTGTGAGGTTGTGAGCGGGCGCCCATTTTTCAAAAAAAGACTTCCGGCGTTCGGTCATCACGGCGCCAGGCACGACGCTGTTTACCTGGACGCCGTCCTTGATTCCCTGCTCCGCGAATGCTTTGGCGAGCGCGATGATAGCGGCGTTCGTAGCGGCGACTGCAGCAAATCCGGGCTTCGGATCGAGAGCGGCGCTCCCGGAGAGCAGTACGACAGAGCCGTGGGAGGCTTTGAGCGCCTCCCAAGCTTGTATCGTCAGGCGGCGCGCGCCGTGCAACTTGAGCGCCATGCCGTCGTCCCACTGCGCGTCGGTCATTTCGAACAGGTCAATCTGCGGGACGGCGCCCGCAATGTTGAGCAGCGCGTCGATTCTGCTGAATCGTTCCAGCGTTCCGTTGACAACGGTCACGGCCGCTTGCGGCAGGCGAAGGTCGAGAGCGAAAACCACCGGCTCAGCTCCCGCGGACCTGACGTCCGCGGCGGTTTTCTCCAAATTGTCCTTGTCCCTAGCCGCCAGCACGACGGCCGAAAAGTCGCGAGCGAGCCGGAGCGCCGTGGCCCGGCCTATGCCTTGGCTTGCCCCGGTTACAATCGCGACGGACTGCATTTCCATGAAACCACCTCTCCCAAAAATTCAGCTGCACTGCATAAGCGAAATATGCTGCGCCTTGCCTTGGGTTGGCGCCGGCACCGAGGGTGAACGAGTCACGTCGAGAGAGTTTTTCGCGCGGCGTCGATAATCACGTCGACTACCAGCTTGGGCGCCGAATACATAGGCGTATGGTCCACTGGATGCGACCGAATCGTTGCGCCCATCCGGTCGGCCATGAAACGCTGGGTCTTCGGGTTGATCATGCGGTCTTCTTCAGCCAGCAGGTACCACGAAGGTTTGGATTTCCAAAGCGGCGCCGGCGCCAACTCTTGAATGCACTGGACAGAAATCGGGTGTTGCACGGAGGCCGCTATCTTTGCCTGATCGGGCGACGCGTTCTGCGCGAGCGCGCGGGAAAACGCGTCGTTGGGCAGCCACACTAGGCCGTGAGAATCGGGAACCACATTGGGTGCTTCCGGGCTCTTTTCGTCGCGATAGAAGACCTTTGCAACGGTCTCGCCCTCGTCCGGCGCCAGCGCCGCGATGTAGACCAGCGACTTGACCCGCTCTTCCTTCACGGCGGCGATCACGGCGCCTGAATAGGCGTGTCCCACCAGTACAAGCGGGCCACTCGTGCGTCCCAGCGTCCAACTCAGCGCGGTAGTGTCGTCGGTCAGGGAGCTGAGCGGAATCGGGGCGCAAATGACGTTCAGACCGTGCCGCTCGAGGGGAAGAACAATGTTGCTCCAACAGTAGCCGTCGGCCCACGCTCCGTGAACCAACACAATTGTCGAACCTTGGGGAAATTCGCCCATGCTGGCAACCTTCCCATCCACATTTGCGACATCACGTGCGCCGCTTTGCGCTCGAGTTAATTCCGGCTAAGAAGGCCCAAGTGAAATGCCCCTGGACGGAGCGGCCGGACCGCCGAAAAACCTACGACGTTCCTTTGGTCTCTCCTCTTATCAAACCGCATTGCCTGAAAACGAGCCGCCAACAGCCTGCCCTCTCTGTCAAGTGTCTCCAGAACGATCGCGGAAAAAATTGATCGTCGAGCCGCGCTGGATGACCGTTTACCGGCTCGGAGCTTTTGTCGCAAGGAAGTCTTTCATTGCGGACGCAATTTCTGCGACGTGGGTCTCCAAAGCAAAATGCCCGGTATCAAGAAACTGGACTTTCGCGTTCGGTATGTCCTTGCGGAACGCCTCCGCTCCTGCGGGCAGGAAAAAGGGATCATTTTTCCCCCAGATCGCAAGCAACGGGGGCTTCGATTTGCGGAAATACTCCTGGAACTTCGGATAGAGCTTCACATTTGTCGCGTAATTCAGAAACAGATCGAGCTGAATTTCCTTGTTCCCCGGCCGTTCAAACAGCGCCGTATCCAGCGTGTACGATTCAGGCGGGACGATGTCAGGATTGGAGACGCCGTGCGTGTACTGCCAGCGCGTCCCTTCGAGCGTCAGAATATTCTTGCGGATTACGTCGCGATTCTCCGCCGTAGGCTCCGCCCAGTATTTGCGGATGGGGGCCCAGGCATCGGCCAGTCCTTCTTCGTACGCGTTTCCATTTTGCGAAATGATGGCGGTGACACGATCAGGATGTGCCGTTGCCAAGCGGAAACCGGTTGGCGCGCCATAATCGAAAACATAGATCGCATAACGGTTGAGGTTGAGCGCGCGCGTGAAAGCCTCGATGGTCGACGCGAGTCCATCGAATGAATAGACATACTTTCGTTCGGCCGGAATCTCCGTAAACCCAAAGCCGGGGAGGTCCGGAGCGATCACGCGATAGTCACTGGCGAGGCGTGGAATGAGTTCGCGGAACATGAACGACGAGGCGGGAAATCCATGCAGCAGAAGAACCACGGGAGCGGATGGTTCGCCGGCTGCCCGGTAAAACACTTGGACGCCGTCGGCTTCGACTTTGTGGACCGTTGTAAGAGGCACGGTGGATTGAGTTCCTGCGCGCTTAGTGGCCGTTTGCGATTTCGTGTCACTCATAAAATCCTCTCCTTATTTTCAGCGTCGCGATCAATGTATCGCCCTTCCGGCAAATTCGATGCCAACAATCACATATCCTATTCGGGTTTGAGCTGAGGAGATAAGTCTTTCCAGCATTGCAAGTTGGCTGTTCAAAGGAACAACAAGCCCGAGGAGGAAGATGACGAATTTGTGACGGATATCAAACACTGATGGGATTTGGTCGTGATTCTCGACGCCGCGCCAGGCCTTCGCCGGGGTCGGCGTCCGGCGCGCATTGAGTTCGCGAGATTTTGGAGGAGCTTCGCAAGAATGTGGCGCGATCCGAAAACGAGCCTTTTCCGGAGTCGTCAACTCCTAGCGAGATCGAGGCGCAACGGCAGGTGGGAGCCAGGCCGGATGAGCGGGGGTTGATTCTGCGGCTTTGAGCACGAATAATCTTGAACGCACGTCAAGTTGCCAGGCGAATGCCTGTGAATTGCCAGCGGCTTGCCGGTTGCAGGAAATTCCGATAGCTCGCGCGAATGTGACTCGCCGGAGTGACACATGAGCCCCCTCGCAGAACCATCTGGCCAGACATGAACTTGGCATTGTATTCGCTGAGCGGGCCCGGAAGCGGCTTGAAGCCGGGATAGCCGACGTAGGGACTTGCCGTCCATTCCCAGCAGTCACCAAAAAGCTGTTCGACACCGGCGCCGCTTGCCGTTGCAGGATGCAGCCTGCCTTTGTCGAGCAGGTTTCCTTGCGGCGGCGTTTGGCTCGCGACGCACTCCCACTCTGCTTCCGTGGGAAGCCGGCAGCCTCGCCAGCGTGCGAACGCGTCGGCCTCGAAGAAGCTTGTGTGGCATACGGGCGTTTCGAGCAGCGTCGAGAGTCCCTGCCAGCCGCGGAGTGTGAAGACGCGCCACCCCGTTTCATCTCTGGCATCACGTTCCCAATAGAGTGGGGCTTGCCAACTCTCGCGTTTCACAGTCTCCCAGCCTTCGGAAAGCCAGAATTCCGGACGCGTGTAGGCGTCATCGGACATAAATTCCAGGTATTCGCGACAGGTGGCTTCGCGGTTTGCGATCCGGAAAGGCTCCAAGTAGACCTTGTGGCGCGGCGTTTCGTTGTCAAAACAAAAATCGAGCGGGTTCGTTGACAGAAGTGGATAGCCGATTTCAATCAGCCCTCCATTGAAACCCTGCCATCGGAGCTCCGAGGCCGGAGGGCTCCCTGCTTCCGAGGGGAAAGCAGTCGAGTACGAAGGGCGCAGCGGATTCGAGAAAAAGGCGTGCTTTATGTCGGTCAAAATGAGTTCCTGGTGCTGCTGCTCGTGATTGAGCCCCAATACGACGCAGTGCGAAGGAGCTTCATCCATGGAACCTGAAAGGAATCTCTCCATTCCTCGATCCACGTACTCCCCGAAGGCCAGCACCCGTTCAAGGGAGGGGCGGGAAAAAGAAGCGCGTAATGCTTTATCGGGGATCTCGGTGCCGAGCGAGTTGTAGTAGCTGTTGAGGAGCCATCGGAACTTTTCGCAAAAGGGCTTATAGTCCGCGAGGAAGGGTCGCAGCACGAAAGTTTCGAAGAACCAAGTGGAATGGGCCTGATGCCATTTCGCCGGGCTCGCCTCCGGACAGGATTGCACCATCTGATCCTCGGCAGAAAGATTTGCGACGAGAGAAGACGTCACGGACCGCACGGCGGTGTAGTTCGATTCTAGGATAGACATGTTTCCTTTCTTGCGCAGCAACTCTTCCCTCGATGGACGGAACTCGACCCCATCAACCCGGAAATGCGGCGAAGCCTCCTCGCAATTCCCTGCAGGGCACAACTCCCCAAGGCAAGCAACTCACCATGCCGGAGACACCGGGACCGAATCCGGATTCCAGCTCTAAACTATTGTGTTCGTTGAGGATGCCCGGGCGAGGAGCCTGGCAAAGTTTCGGCGACAGTGACGAAACTGTGATTGATAGCCGCCAGTGACGATTTCCTGCCGCGAGAGATTGTGCGGACGCGCATCAGAGGGAATGCAGATAAAGTGTTATTCGCATCCCGCGGCGGCGCTCCTGACCGCACTCTTGGGCGAGAGATCCACCGGACGGCTGATTCCCAGCTTGCGCATTCTGTAGACCAGCGAGGTCCGCTTCATGCCGAGCCGCTGGGCGGCGCCATTCCGGCCGCCGACTACCCAGCCGCTCGCTTCGAGCGCCCGAACGATGTGTTCGCGTTCGACTTGCGCAAGACCGCTGATCAGAACATTGGAATCGTTGAGAGAGTGGAACGATTCCAATTCGGAAACCGGCGCCCGCAACACGGAGTGGGGAGAAAGAATGACGGCACGCTCGATAAAATTCTGCAATTCCCGGACGTTCCCGGGCCAGCGATAGCGGACGAGTGCATCCATCGTCTCGGGCGGGATTACCTTGATTTTTTTGTTCATGCGCTGCGAGTAGAGCCCGGTGAAATGCCAGACAAGCTTCGGGATGTCTTCGGTGCGCTGGCGCAATGCCGGAACGTTTATTGGAAACACCTTCAGCCTGTAATACAGGTCCTCGCGAAACGTTCCCTGCTTCACCATGCCGGCCAAATCGCGATGGGTGGCCGCGATCAGGCGGACGTCAACTTTATGCGTGCGGTTGCTCCCGAGCCTCTCGAATTCCTGCTCTTGCAGGACGCGCAGCAATTTCGCCTGAAGCTCGAGAGGGATGTCGCCGACCTCGTCCAGAAAAAGGGTGCCCTGATTGGCGAGTTCGAAACGTCCGGTTTTTTGAGCGATCGCCCCGGTGAACGCTCCTTTTTCATGGCCAAACAATTCGCTCTCGAGAAGACCGAGGGGTATGGCGGCGCAATTTAATTTGACGAAGGCCCGCTGGCGCCGGCCGCTCAGATTGTGGATTGCGCGCGCGATGAGTTCCTTGCCGGTTCCCGTCTCGCCGAGTATCAGCACGCTCGAATCCGTGGGCGCGACCACGGAGACCAAGTTCAATGCGGTTTTCAAGGCGGGGCTTTCTCCCACGATTTCGCCAAACTCGGCGCGAATTTCTTCCTCGAGATAGAGGCGTTGCCTCGTTTCTTTGTCCCTGTCTCGGATCGCTTCTTCGTATTTCAGGGCGTTTTCGACGGCGACCGCGACCTGGCGGGCCACTTGCTCGAGAAACACAACATCATCCCCTTCAAACGCCCTCTCCGACCTTTTGAGGGCGCACAGCACTCCTGCCACGCCGTTTCGGCCGATAAGCGGAAGATCGCACCCCGAAACAAAACCTTCGGCGACCACACGTTGATAGAAAACCCGGCCTACATCGTTCCCGAAGCTTTCGGGATCGTCGCGCATGTCTTCGATGCTGCCCACGTTTTGCGTCTTGCCGGTCCTAAACGCCTTGCCGCAGATCGAACCACGGATGGGCACAATCGTCCCGTCGCAAAAGGAACTTCGCGAGTCAGGGTTGTACAGGATGGTCAGGCGCAATTGGCCGCTGTCGGCGTCCGGAAGGAGCAACCCGCAGAAATCACACCGCGTGGCGCTCAACAGATTCGTGGACAGAGCCTCCACCAGGCGGCGAAGGTCCAGTTTTGACGTCATGCTGTTCGTAATTTCCAGCAGCAGCCGCAGCCGGTCGCGCTCGTGCCGCAACGCCTCTTCGCTGTTGTGGCGCTCGATTGCGATTCCCGTGATATGGCTCGCGCTTTCGATCAGTTGCAGGTCCGCGGCGCTGGGGCTGCGCGCTTCCCGGTAATGGATGGCGAAGGTGCCGAGAGCCTTCCCTTCGTTGGTGAAGAGCGGGCGCGACCAAACGGCGCGAATTCCAAAAGGCAGAACGAGATCTCGATAATCATCCCAGATGGATTCCGTCAGGATGTCGGTCACATAGACCGGCTCCTTTCGAAAAACGGCTGTGCCGCAAGACCCGCCTTTGGGGCCAATTGTCATGCTGCCCACATGAGCGCCAAATCCGGGGAGGCTCGGCGCCGCCGCGCAATAGAGCTGCTTTCCATCCTCGTTGGGCAGCCAGATGGTGCACAACAAGCCGTCGCCCTGCGATTCGACCAATCGGGCAATAATCGTCAGCACTTCAGGAAGCGGCAAGCCGGCAAAAATCAGCTTTAAAATGCCGAGTACAGACTGGCTGGAAAAATGAACCGACTCGTTCAGCGATGGATCCAAACGAGGAAGGTGTTGGACCACAGAGTGCGGCTCTTCGAGGCGCTTCTCCCGGATTTCAGCAAGTCGCGCGTTGTCAGGTACTGTCATTGCTGCTCCAATCACCCACGCAAACGCTACGTTGAAATGCGTTCCCGGCTGGTCGGTCTCGCAGACCGCTCCGCGTACATCCGAAGGGTGACACCGCGGAAAGTGTATTTCGAACTTAGACCCCGCACGGCGTAATTTGTCAAGTAGGGAGTCCCCGGACAGCCAGGATCTCGCCGGACATCCCGTCTTTCACCCAGCAGGCGGATTCGCCGAGGCATCATTCGGTCTTCGCGCTGGTGCTGCGCCGTCGGAATCATCCCATCCCCTCCATTCCGCCAAGCCCAATAAGCCAACGGTTCATCGGGCGGGAATCGAAGAATCCAAAATTCCTTTTGACATCATTCCTGCGCCAAAGAGCTGATGTTCCCATCGTTGCGCCTCTTCGACGGCCGGGAGAAGCCAAGGGCGCGGGACGATATCTCGCGCGGCCGGAGTTATCGTCTCCCGGCTTGGGAGCTATCGCCACGTTGTCACGCGATCTCCCGAAAGCGCCCTGTCGAGATAAGTCGCGGCGCTGATGAGCGCAAGATGGGTGAATGCTTGCGGGAAATTGCCAAGGTGCCTCCCGCTCAATCCAAGCTCCTCCGAATACAAACCGAGATGGTTGCCGTAGCTCAAAAGCTTTTCAAACAGGAATTGTGCTTTTTCCAGCTCACCGGCGCGCGCCAGACACTCGACGTACCAGAACGAGCAGGCGGTGAAGGTCCCCTCTCCACCGGGGAGGCCGTCAACCTGAGTTCTTTCCGCTTCATAGCGGCGGACGAGCGTGTCTTCGACAAGCCTGCCTTCAATGGCCCGCATCGTGGATAGCCACATGGGGTCCACCGAACTTATGAATCTCATCATGGGCAACAGCAGGACCGAGGCGTCCAAATCCTGGGTGCCTTTGGCTTGCACGAAGGATTGCAGCCCGTCGTCCCAGAAATTCGTGAAGATGTCGTTTCGAATTTCGTCCCTCGAGCGCTGCCATGCATCCAGAGGTCCCGAAAGCGAGCGTTTCTGGGCGAGGCGTAAAGCACGGTCGAAGGCCACCCAGCACATTACGCGCGAGTGCAGAAATTCCTTTGCCGCGCCTCGAACTTCCCAGATCCCGTTGTCCGGCCGCCGCCAATTTTTCCCAAGCCAGTCCAAGACGCGCTGAACATTCATCCATCCGTTATGCGAGATGGGATCGCCATATTTATTCGAGAGGTAGACGGCGTCCATCATTTCGCCGTAAATGTCGAGTTGCAGCTGCTGATACGCGGCATTTCCGATGCGCACCGGACGCGACCCCTCGTATCCGCTCAGATGATCGAGTGTGAGCTCGTCGAGCTTCCGCCTGCCGTCGATCCCGTACATCACCTGCAATGGGCCGCGCTCCGCGTCGTCATTCAGGCGGCCATTGAGCCAGTCTATGAAAGCCTGCGCTTCCTCGACAAAGCCGAGCCGGATCAGGGCGTAGAGCGTGAACGTCGCGTCGCGCAGCCAGGTGAAGCGATAATCCCAGTTCCGCACGCCCCCAATGTTTTCCGGCAACGAGAAAGTGGGCGCGGCGATCAAGGATCCGTGCTCGCGGTGGATGAGCAATTTCAAAACCAGGGCGGAACGGTTGACGGTTTCCCGCCAGCGGCCCTTGTATCTCGATTTCGCGATCCAGCCCTTCCAAAACCGGACCGTTTGCTGGCAGCGCCGGTCCACGAGGCGCAACTCCGGCTGGCGCCCATGCGGGCGCATCCCGCCAAACACGAAGGAGGCCTTTTTGCCGGCATGTAACCCGAAGTCGGCGGCAACTCCCGAGTCGTCTGCGTGCAAATCAACCGTCGAGTACAAAGCCATCGGCGGGCAAATTTCTCCGGCGGGGAAGAAGGCGGCGTGGCGTCCCGAAATCTCGACGCGATGACCCGATTTCGCGTAGTCGAACCTGGGCTGGCAGCTCATGGTGAAATGGACGTTGCCCCGGATTACGGAGACCGTGCGAACGATCTCGTTCGGTTCATCGGCGTCGTCATCGATCGGCATGTAGTCCATCAGTTCGGCGACGCCTTCTTCGGCGAGAAATCGAGTCAGCAAAATATTTGTGTCCGGGAGATAGATCTGCCGCACGCGGGCGTTCGTGAGGCGGGGTTGAATCCGGAAATGGCCGCCTTTTGCTTCGTCGAGAAGGGCGGCAAAAACCGTGGGGGAATCAAAATCCGGATAGCAGAGAAAATCGATCGAGCCGTTCATTCCCGCCAGGGCAATGGACCGCATATTGCCGATGACGCCGTAATTCTCAATGGGTTGAAAGGTCATATGCGGCAAACGATGCCGTGCAACTCAGTATACGCGGTGCGATGCCCCTCACACGACGTCGCCGAAGGGGGTGAAGTGGCTTGTGCCAGCTCACGCAGTTTGTTAGATGACTTTCCCATCCTTAAGGTTCATTTTCGGGGGGTTGCCAATGTGCCAGAAAAAATGGATCAATCCCGCTGGTCCGGGCGTGGAAGATATGCCCATCAGGTCGTGGCGCGTGCGTGAGGAACAAGAATCATCGAGGCGTTCGATGATGCGTCCGACCGTCTGATCGGCTCGGTTTACGCGCCGCTCGATCGGTCGGACTCTCGCCACGGAGCAATCGCGCGAGGGCCGCCCCGGCGGATGTAGAATCCCAGCCGGGCAGCTACAAAATCGGCGGCGCAAATGGCGGGAGTGCAAAATCCAACATTACTGCCAGCGCGTGTTTCAACGTTCCGTTTGAGAAGCGCCCGAGAGACCGTTTAGTCATGGGATTCGTGTGTACAAGACCAGCGATCTCTCCGCGGAGTTTGCCGTAGGGATGGGAGACGGGCGCGAGCCGGGCTTCGCCGAACGTCTCTTCTGGAGTTCAAGGTCAAAGTCGAATCCTGATCCAGTTAGGGAGTCATGAGAAGCAGAGCGGAAGAACTCGAACTTATTGCGGGAAAACAGTTCGACCTTTGCGTGATTGGTGGCGGGGCTACGGGCTCGGCCTGCGCTCTCGACGCTCAGCTGCGTGGGATTCGAACGGTGCTCCTCGAGGCGGGCGATTTTGCGGGGGCGACATCGAGCGCGGCAACGAAAATTATTCACGGCGGAGTGCGTTACCTGGAAGAAGCCGTCAAGGGAGCCGATCCGAAGGAATACCACGTGCTGGTGAGAGCTCTGCACGAACGAGTGCGCATGCTCGAAAATGCGCCGCACCTAACGCAAAGTCTTGAATTTCTGGTGCCAAGCTATCGCTGGATCGACGCCGCCTACCTCGATATCGGATTGAAGATTTACGACTGGCTCGCGGGACGCGGGCGCATTTCTCCCAGCAAATTTCTTTCGCGAGAAGAAACTTTGAAGCGGATGCCCGAATTGAATCAGAAGGGATTGATCGGTTCGGTGGCGTATTCCGACGGCCAGTTCGACGACGCGCGATATAACATCGCGCTGGTCCAAACGTTTGCCTTGGCCGGGGGAAACGCGCTGAACCACGCGCGCGTCGCGGACTTCCTGCGTGAAACGAACGGGAGACTCAGCGGCGTAGCGGTGAAGGAGCAGCTAAACGAGAACACGTTCACCGTGAACGCGAAAGTCATCGTTAACGCCACGGGCCCGGTTTCCGACTCAATCCGGCAGATGGCCACTCCGGCCCTGCACAAGCGCATGCGGCCCAGCAAAGGCGCCCATATTCTGTTGCCGGCCGATGTCTTCCCGACCCGGGATGCTCTCCTTGTTCCGAAAACAGAGGATGGCCGCGTCTTATTCGCGATTCCATGGGGAGGAAGATTGCTGGTGGGAACGACGGACGAGGAAATATCGCCCGAAGCCGAACTCGTTGTTACAAAGGGCGACGTCGATTTCCTGCTGCGTCAACTCAACCGGTACGTAGCTCGCCCAATCACTCCGGACGAAATCGTCAGCGGATTCGCCGGAGCGCGGCCGCTCGTTGGCTCGGGAGAGAGTGAGGATACGAAGAGACTAGCGCGCGACGACGTAATCGAAGTGGACCCCGCCAGCGGCTTGATCAGCATCATGGGTGGAAAATGGACCACGCACCGCGCCATGGCCGAGGACACGATTCACACCGTGCAGAGAGCTTTGGGCGTCCCTCGCACGGAATCGAAGACTCGCACCCACGTCCTTTGCGGCGGTGAAGGCTTCACTGACGACTATTGGGAGAAAATCCGGCGCCAATACGGGCTGTCCGAAGAAACCGCTCGCCATCTGTCGTCGAAATTCGGAACGGCCACAGAAAATGTTCTCGAGTTGGCAAGCAGGAATTCCGCGCTCGCGCAGCCGATCGTTGCCGGCCGTCCAGCGATACGCGCGGAAGTGGTCTATTCGGTCCGGCAAGAAATGGCGGCAACGATCGAGGATGTCCTGGCGCGGAGAATCGGAGTGCAGACGTATTCCTGGCGCGATGCCATTGACGCCGCCCCGGTGGTGGGTTCTTTGATGGCGGGGGAGTTGCAGTGGACCAGCTCGCAAACCCAGGACGCCGTGACGCGCTACGTGGAAAAGATACTTCACCTGTTGGACTCCGCAGGATTGTCGCGCAACCGGCCCCTGACCACGCCGGGAGGAAACGCCCAAAGTTAGCTCCGTCATTCGCCGGCAGGCCAGGGAAAGAAGAAGGTTTTGAGGAGGAGCAAATTGGCAAACTACATTGGCGCGATCGATCAAGGCACAACCAGCTCGCGGTTTATTGTGTTCGACCGATCGGGACGCGTCGTGTCGGCGGCCCAAAAAGAGCATGAGCAGATTTATCCGCGCCCCGGATGGGTGGAGCATAACGCGGAAGAGATTTGGCGGCGGACGTGCGAACTGATTGCGGAAGCCATGTCGAAGTGCAAGCTCCAACCCAGCGATTTGGCGGCGATCGGGATCACCAACCAGCGCGAAACGACTGTCGTGTGGCATCGCAAAACCGGCAAACCGGTGGCCAACGCTCTCGTCTGGCAAGACACGCGGGTGGCGGATTACGTCAACGAGCTTGCCAAGTCGGGCGGGCAGGATCGCTTTCGCGGCAAGACGGGGCTGCCACTCACAACCTATTTCAGCGGTTTGAAAATCCGCTGGATTCTGGAAAACGTAAGAGGAGTGCGCGAGCTGGCTCGAGCGGGCGAAGCCATCTTCGGCAATATAGACACCTTTCTGCTTTGGAACCTGACCGGCGGCCCGGCCGGAGGCGTGCACGTCACAGATGTGACCAACGCCAGCCGGACACAGTTGATGAACCTGGAGACCTTAGCGTGGGACGAAGAACTCCTGGACGCGTTTCAAATTCCTCTGGCAATGCTTCCGGCCATCCGATCGAGCAGCGAGATTTACGGTCTGGCGCAGCAGCCGTCCGTCAAAGATGTGCCCATCGCGGGAATTTTGGGAGATCAGCAAGCCGCGCTGGTCGGGCAGGCCTGTTTTGAACCCGGAGAAGCGAAAAACACCTATGGGACCGGATGCTTCTTGCTGATGAACACCGGCACTCGAAAAGTGGATTCCAAGTCGGGCCTGCTAACGACCGTTGCCTACAAGCTCGGCGACCAGCCCGCCCATTATGCCTTGGAGGGGAGCATTGCGATCACCGGAGCCCTCGTGCAATGGGTGCGGGACAATCTGGGCTTGATCGAAAAGAGTTCGGACATCGAGGCGCTGGCGCGAACCGTCGAGGACAACGGCGGCGTATACTTCGTTCCGGCATTTTCCGGCCTATACGCTCCCTATTGGAGGGACACCGCGCGGGGCGTGATCACGGGATTGACGCGCTACGCCAACAAGGGGCACATCGCGCGCGCCGTCCTCGAAGCGACGGCGTTCCAGACTCGGGACGTTCTGGAAGCGATGGAAAAAGATTCAGGAATCCAACTCGACGTTCTTCGGACGGACGGCGGCATGGTCGCCGATGATCTGCTGATGCAGTTCCAAGCGGACATCCTCGACCGGCAGGTCGTTTGTCCCCTCACAAAGGATGCCACCACTGCATTGGGATCGGCCTATGCCGCCGGCCTGGCTGCCGGATACTTCAAGAGCCTCGCGGATTTGCGCGCAAACTGGACGGTGGACCACACCTGGAAGCCGAACATGAAAAGCGAAAAGCGCGAGGAGATGTACAGACTTTGGAAACGGGCGGTCACTCGCTCTTTCGACTGGGTGGGCTGATTCCGATAGAACCCTGATCAGAAAAGGAGTCTTGCATGCTTGCCAAGTGCTTTGGTGAGTTTATGGGCACGCTCGTATTGGTATTGCTCGGGGACGGAGTGGTGGCCAACGTGTTGCTCAAGCGTTCCAAAGCCGAAGGCGCAGGCTGGATGGTGATCACGAGCGGATGGGCGTTTGCCGTCATGGCGGGTGTGTTTACCGCCATCGCGTGCGGAAGCAATGATGCGCACATCAACCCGGCGGTGACGATCGGCTTTGCTGTCTCGTCCGGCCATTTCGCAAAATTCATTCCTTATCTCGTCGCCCAAACCGCCGGCGCTTTTGCCGGAGCCGTTCTCATGTGGCTGCATTTCTTGCCGCACTGGAGCGAAACTCCCGATCAAGGCTTGAAGCTTGCTTGTTTTTGCACCGCGCCCGCAATCCGCAAATTTTCCGCAAACCTGATCAGCGAAATCATCGGCACGCTGGTTCTGGTGTTTGTTGTCGGGGCGATCTTTTCGAAGGCGGTAGCCGCATCGGGACCGGCTGCGGGTCTCGGCCCCTACCTGGTGGCGTCTCTGGTTTGGGGGATCGGACTCTCGCTCGGTGGAACGACGGGCTACGCAATCAATCCCGCTCGCGACTTTGGCCCGCGCCTGGCCCACGCCGTATTGCCGATAGCCGGGAAGGGAGGCTCGGATTGGGGCTACGCCGTCGTGCCCGTGCTCGGGCCGCTGATCGGAGGCGGGCTGGCCGGCATTCTTTTGCGGGCCATTCTCAAGTAGCGGGCAAGTTGCGTCGCGCTATTTCACCCCTCGCGGCGATCAAGTCATACTGCGCGGTCCCAAGAGGTTCCCGGTATGCGTGATTCAAATTCTCGGCCAGTTGGCGTTTGGCCCGTGCAATGCGCGATTTGACTGCGGAGACGCTGATGCCCAGAGTCTCTCCCGCTTCGGCGCACGAAAGCCCCTCGACGTGGCGAAGCCGAAAAGCGCTTCGGAGTCCCGGCGAAAGTGTCTTGAATTGTTCATTGAGAAGAACACGGATTTCGAACGAGGAGCACACTTGCTCCGGGCTGGGTTTAAGGTCGGCAATTTCCAGACAACTTGGCTCTTCATCGTTCGGGCCCGAGCGTTCCAACGAGGCCTCCAGACGGGACAACTTCCGGCGCCGGATCATCGCCGCCGCATTGATGACGACTCGAGTAAGCCAGGTGACAAACTTCGAGCGGCCCTCAAATTGGTCCAAATGACGAACAGCGCTCAGGAATGCATCCTGAATCGCGTCCTCGGCATCTTCCGGATTGCCTACAATCCGCAGCGCCTGGCGATAGAGCCGGACACGATAGATTGCCAACAGCTGATTCAGGGCTTCGCGGTTCCCGTCGAGTGCCTGTTCGACGAGGTAGTCGCCTTCCCTGGCTGCTTCCGCATGATGATTGCGATCCATAGATTCCTCGTGAATCTCGAAAAGCTACGCGCCTCGCTGGAGAATGTCTGGGCATTTCGCATTCCAATCCGCGAGACAGTTCTTCGCTCAGGATTCAAGGCAAACATTTCAAAAGGATTGCGGGACTCGAGGGGAGATCCGCGACTCCATTTCGGAGGTCACAAACCGCCCTCTGGGTGACTAGAACCGGTCTTCGCGTCAGAATATCGACACCGATTCGGGCACACTGGAAACTTCGGCGGGACTCTCCGATGAATATCGAAAGCCGTCTTACCGCATCTCAAGAGGCGCTCGATTCCGGCAGGGTTTGCTTCAAGGAGAGCTTTTATTTCACGGGCGCCGAGTAAGCATATGGCGATATGATGCAAACCATCCGCGGACGAAGTCCGCAGCCATCATGGAAAACGATCGCAAAATTATTCCGGCGCAGCAGCTGTGGCTTGTGCGCCACGGCGAAACGGCGTGGAGCGCCTCCGGCCAACATACGGGTCGGACGGATTTGCCGTTGACGCCCGAAGGAGAAAAGCGCGCGGCAGAAATCGGGCGCTATCTTCAGGGCCGCACATTCGCACTGGTGCTCACCAGCCCGATGCAGCGCGCCCGCGAGACTTGCCGGATCGCGGGTCTTGGCAACGTCGCGACCGTGGATCCGAATCTGCGGGAGTGGGATTACGGCGACTATGAAGGACTCACAACAGCGCAGATCCAAAGCGAGCGGCCTGGCTGGTCATTATGGAAAGATGGTGTGGTGGGCGGAGAAAGCATCGAACAAGTAGCCGCCAGGGCTCGCGCAGTAATCGAACGATCGCTCGCGAGTTCCGGCGACGCAATCTTGTTTGCGCACGGGCATATTTTACGAATATTGACCGCTTGCTGGCTGGGACTGCCGCCGGACGCGGCGCGCCTCTTTGCGCTGGGCACGGCCTCTGTGAGCACGTTGGGCTATGAGCATGAGACGCGCGTGATCACCGGGTGGAACAGGGGCCGGATGGGATGACCTGGCAGGTTCGCCTGTCCTGCCGGCGCGCGATCGAACTTGGTGCAAAGGCAATCTATCTCGGAACCACGGCTTGTTCCGCGAACGCCATAACGGCCCATCCGAATCTCTTCGTTGCGCTGATTTTTCTTCCGCATCCCGCCGGTTCGCACGCCGTGCCTGGCCACAGTCAGGAGCCCGGCGGAGCGTCCAGCGACGCCAAAGCTTCGCCGAGAGAATAGATCGCCGCACCCAGCAGAACTACGTCTTTGATCAGAAACTGGCCAACAGCTTCTGAAAGCGCGGGAAATCCGCCGAGACTTGGCTCCCACCCGGGAGTCGTGACCAGGAAAGAGAGCGTTACCAGAAACATCAGGATGGCGAATACGCTGCCGACGGCACATGCTTTTGGCGACCAGGGCCGGAGCGCGATTAATATCGCGATCGCAAGCTCGACAACCCCCAACCCAATGGAAAACTGCCTCACGGTCCACACGTGATACGCCCAGCTCAAGAGCGGGCTGTGCGCTACGAGCGGCTCAATCCCCTTTGCCTCGTACCCGGTAAACTTCATCACTCCCATCCAGGCGATCACAAGCGAGAGACCGTACCGAAGCACGGGGCAAGCAAGCGTATTGATGCTCAGCGCGATTCGACTTCTCGAGCTAATCGTGTTTGTTTCGGGGTTTGCCACGGTTCTTCCATTCTATTTCCAAGGGCGCTTACGAGGCGGCAAGCCTTCAATCAACAAGTTCGGAACCGTTTCTACGAGGTTCGCTTTTGCGACAAAACCTGCCGGTTCAAAGTTTCGGAGGACGCAGCATCTGGCTGAGTTTGTCGAAGGCGCTGCGAGCGTAGCTGCCTTGCTTTTCGATTCTTTCCTGGGCTTGCGCGCGAAGTTGGTCCGGAATCCGGCCGGTTTTGGCGACCTCGACGACGGGCATACCGAGAGTGCCGCGCTTCTCCATCGTTTACAGTGAAGGAAAGTTTTTTTGTAGGCTAAGTCTCCACCTCCGCCAAGAAAGATCATCGAATCTAAGCGTGAATCGACCATGAAGTCCTCTTCGTAGACGAGGCGCGAAAGTTTTGCCGGAAGCCGCCGAAATCAACTCACGCGGCTCGAAGCTGGCGATCGAAGTTCCCCGCAAAGTCAAGGTAACGCCGGGAAATGGCGATGTAACACTTGAGCGTCTCGCGATTCGGTGAATCCCGCCTGGTGTTGTCGAGCCAAAAGCTCTGTCCCAATTCGCAAAGTAGTCGTGTCGCTCTCATTGCATCGGTGCAGCTCGTTGCACGCTTCGGGCCAATATTGGGATACTCCTCTTGGCGCCGCCCAAGCCGTTCTGAATCCTCGACTTTCCGTGGGAAGGCGTCGGAACAAGTGTCGAAAAAATGCCTCCGTGTTGGTATTTCGACACTCTTGGCTGGGCCGCGGCGGCGACTGGGCTCCCGCCGCGGATTCGAAATCCGGAGGACACAGCGCGTTTCGAGATGTGCCATCCGGTTCAATCTTTTGGCCATTGTCGTGCACTTGTCACGGCCTGGTGGCTGACCTCGGAGGCCGATGGGCCTCGGACAGAGATGAGAGGAAATACCTCGGTTTTGCGATTCGAGGAGATGTGAAAATGAAAAAGTGGAAAATCGTAATTCCGGCGCTCGCGATCGTGCTGTTTTTTCTGTGGTACGCATTCCGGCCAGACCGGCTTTTCATAAATCGCAGTGTTGACGAGAGCTTCCCCGCGGCGAAAGGCAGTTCACCTGCGCAAGTCCTCGAATCCGGAACTTTTCATAGCCTCTTGCACCCGACTTCCGGTACGGCAACGATTTATGCTCTCGGAGATGGGAGTCATCTCCTTCGCTTTACAAACTTCAAGACCTCGAACGGGCCGGATGTTCATGTCTACATGGTTGCGGCAGACTCCGCGAACGACAACGCCAGTGTGGAGCGCGATGGTTTCATCGATCTCGGCGTGCTCAAGGGGAACATTGGCGATCAAAATTACGTCTTGGGATCCGATGTTGACTTGGCGAAATACCGCGCGGTCTCGCTATGGTGCAAGCGGTTTAGCGTGAACTTCGGGTCGGCTTCCCTGACCTCCGATCACGCATCGGCACAGAACTAGCGCGTCGGAACCCCGTGGCGCGGCAGATGCGCCGCTTTCGAGTGATTTTCCGGCGGATTCCGGAAGCTTGATTTACACTAAGCCCCTCAGGAATGGACGCGAATAGCGCGGGAGCTTTGGCAACTTGCAATTTCCGGAGCGCAAGCGATCTATCCGCTCCACAGCGAATTCCCAAGACGAAAAAAAGTGCGCAATTTCTTATGGGGCTTGGATCAGCGTTCTCAAATCGCTGAGAAAGAGAAGGCCGCATGAATGCCGCGGACAACATTTCGCCGGGCCAGTTGCCCTCCGCCACGGGCCCGGAAGAGTACGATCTCGTCATACTCGGTGGCGGGACAGGATCGACTATCGCAGCGTGGACCTTCGCGGGCCAAGGCCGGCGTGTCGCCGTGATCGAGCGCAAATACATTGGCGGTTCTTGCCCCAATATCGCATGCCTCCCCAGCAAGAACATCATCCATAGCGCGAAGGTCGCTTCTTATGTTCGCCGGAGCGAGGAGTTTGGCGTCGCCAAGAAAGACTTTGCGGTGGATATGTCCGCGGTGCGAGGCCGCAAACGCCGTATGGTTTCGGGCTTGAACGAGATGTACCTCGATATTTACAAAAAGACGGGAGCGGAATTCATCCTCGGTGCGGGGCGGTTTATCGGTCCGCGAACCTTGGAGGTCGCACTTCCCGATGGAAGGAAGCGTCAGCTCCGCGGAACGAACGTAATCATCAGCACCGGAACGCGGGCCGCGTTGGACCCCATTCCCGGTCTTTCGGAATCACAGCCTCTCACGCATATCGAGGCTCTCGAACTCGGAGAAGTCCCCGGCCATCTCCTCGTTATCGGCGGCGGCTACATCGGGCTGGAACTTTCGCAGGCCATGCGCCGGTTCGGCAGCCGGGTTTCGGTGATCGAGCGCAATTCCGAGCTAATGCACCAGGAAGACGACGACGTGAGGGAAGGACTTCTCGCCCTCTTTGAGGACGAAGGCGTCGAATTTCTCCTGGAGGCCCGCGTCAAGCGAATTTCCGGGAACTCGGGTCAGTCGGTCAGAATCGTTCTGGAACAAAAGGGAGAGGAGAAAACGCTCGAAGGCACGCACCTGCTGGTTGCGACCGGCCGCGTTCCCAACACGCAAGGTATCGGACTCGATTTGGCCGGAGTCGAACTGGATGATCGCGGGTACGTCAAAGTGAACGAACGCCTTCAGACGACGGCCCCGGGAATTTGGGCCATTGGCGAGGTCGCGGGCAGCCCTCAGTTCACCCACGTGAGCGTTGACGATTTCCGGGTCGTCCGCGACAACCTCAGTGGCGGCAATCACGCCACTACCGGCAGGCAGGTTCCCTTCTGCATGTTCACGGATCCGGAACTCGCCCGCGTCGGCTTGAGTGAGAAAGAGGCCAAGGCCCAGGGCATCGCATACCGGCTCTTCAAAATTCCGATGGAAGGGGTGCTCCGGGCGCGGACGCTCTCTGAAACACGCGGCTTCCTCAAAGCGCTGGTCTACGCCACCAACGACCTCATTCTCGGGTTCACCGCATTCGGCGTGGGAGCCGGCGAGGTTATGTCTTCCGTGCAGATTGCGATGATCGCAGGGTTGCCATATACTGCGCTTCGCGAGGCCGTTCTTACGCATCCAACCCTAGTTGAGGGGCTTGGCGCGCTGTTTTCTTCCGTCCCATCCGCGTCATAACCCTCCGACCCGCGATATGGCCGACGTCAATTGATTACGCCCGGTGAACCGGCTCCCTCGCCGCCCACCTCAACAAATCGATAGCACCATAGCGCTGGGAGAGAGACAAGTGAAAGCGAATGGGAGGGAACCATGGCGCCCTGGCGGCGGACTCTCGCCGGCCGCCGTTCAACCTTCTCGCTGGCGGGCAGGAGCATTTGAGATCGCTTGATTCAGTGCCTGCTATTAAAAAAACGCATTCCGGAAAGTAGCCTTCGCGGGGGGCAGGAATCATTCGGTCGCTGGGCTGGCGATCGCTCTCCCGAATGAAAGCCGAGAATCCAAAGGAGGAGTTATGGCAACCATGAAAGCCGGAGTTGCACCAATGAAAGCGGCGCAGGTTCCGAAGCCTGGAGCTGATTTCCAGATCGTTGAGCGTGAGATTCCCAAGCCCGGGCCCGGACAGGTGCGCATCAAGGTCCAAGCCTGCGGCGTATGCCACAGTGACGTGCTCACGAAAGAGGGGCAATGGCCCGGCATTCAATATCCCCGTGTGCCGGGACACGAAGTAGCGGGCATCATCGATGAGCTCGGCGCAGGCGTCACCGAATGGAAGGTAGGGCAACGCGCCGGCGTCGGCTGGCACGGCGGCCAGGACAATACATGCCCGGAATGCAGGCGGGGTGATTTTCGTAATTGCCGCAATCAGCAGATTGCGGGCATTAGTTACGACGGGGGATACCAGCAATATATGGTGGCCCCCATCGAGGCGCTCGTGGCGATACCGAAAAACCTGAGCGACGTTGATGCAGCGCCATTGCTCTGCGCCGGGATCACCACGTACAACGCGCTTCGGCACAGCGGCGCTTATCCGGGCGACTTGGTGGCTGTTCTCGGCGTCGGCGGTCTGGGCCACCTTGGAATTCAATTTGCCAATAAGTTTGGATATAAGGTCGTGGCGATCGGAAGAGGCCCCGAAAGCGAACCTCTGGCAAGGAAGCTGGGAGCAAGCGCGTACATTGACAGCCAAACGACGAATGCTGCGGAGGCACTCCAAAAAATGGGAGGGGCTCAGGTGATTCTGGGTACGGCTCCAAGCTCGAAGGCGATGTCCGACCTATTCGACGGTCTGAGGCCAAACGGCAAGCTCATCGTCGTGGGCGTTGCATTCGATCCGATCGAAATCACGCCGGTGCAACTCAACACCGGCAGTCGAATGATTCAAGGCTGGGCTGCGGGAACGCCCGCCGATTCCGAAGACACCCTGAACTTCGCCGAGTACACCGGCGTGCGTCCCATGATCGAAACATATCCGCTCGAAAAGGCGGCGGATGCGTACGAACGCATGTTGAGCGGCAAAGCTCAGTTCCGCGTCGTACTCACGATGTGAGGCAGCTCCGCGTCATGCTTCGAGGCATAGGACCAGCCGGGCTTCTCCACTAGCTTCAGCCGAGCCGTTCTGGTGTCATCGCGATTGACCCGCTGCCGCGGCTGGGAGCAACCGGAGGCGGACGGTGCGCGTACCGCCCGTTGATGCCTATCCGACGGCAAGAAGAGGAGCGTCCAAATGGCAGACCTGCGGAAGACAGCGATTGTGACCGGCGGCTCTCAGGGAATCGGAGCGGGCCTCGTGAGAGCCTTCCTCGACCGCGGCTACAACGTAGTGGCCAACGCACTGGATATCATGAAGGCGGGTGCGTTCGAGCCTTCCGACACACTTGCATTGGTTGAGGGAAATATCGCCGAACCCGAAACGGCGGCGAGAATCTCCGAAGCCGCGATAGGCAAATTTGGATCGATCGACGCGCTCGTCAACAACGCCGGAATCTATTTCTCAAAGCCCTTCACCGATTATACGTTGGGCGATTTCCGGTCGCTCGCTTCCGTCAATCTCGAGGGATTTCTCTTAATCACCCAGGTGGCGGTCAAGCAAATGCTGGCGCAGAAAACGGGGGGAAGCATCGTCAACCTCACCTCGACGATGGTGGACCATCCGATCGCGGGAATAAACGCCACGGTCCCGATGATCACGAAGGGCGGCCTTGAGGCCGTCACCAGGTCCCTCGCGATGGAATATGCGAGGCAAGGCATACGAGTCAACGCCGTCGCTCCTGGAATTGTCGAGACGCCAATGCATGAGAAGGATTCGAGGGATCAACTCCGGACGCTGCAGCCGATGGGCCAGATGTCGCGCGTCAAAGATATCGTGGACGCGATTCTTTATCTAACCGAAGCCGTTCAGGTGACGGGAGAAGTGCTTCACGTCGATGGCGGCGCGCACGTCGGCAGGTGGTAACGTAGCGAGCCTACCGTCTGGCCGGTCCTGCGGCGAGCTCGGCCTAGACATTCGGCCAAAAGTCTAGAAAAGGAACTCCTCATGGAACACCGCACCTCGTACCGAACGGTTCAGATAGACGGACTATCCATTTTCTATCGCGAGGCCGGTCCAAAGGACGCGCCGCCGATTCTGCTGCTTCATGGCCTTCCCTCTTCATCCCGGATGTTCGAGCCGCTCTTCGCCCGCCTTTCCGATCGTTATCGCCTCGTCGCGCCCGATTATCCCGGCTTCGGTCACAGCGACTGGCCTGATCCAGCAAAATTTGCTTACACGTTCGATCATATCGCCGAGATCATGATTCACTTCACCGAAGCGGTTGGCCTCCCGCGCTACGCGCTTTACATGCAGGATTATGGCGGCCCTGTCGGCTTTCGCATGGCCCTGGCCCATCCGGACCGGGTAGAGGCTCTGATTGTCCAGGACGCCGTCGCCCACAACGAGGGTTTGGGAGCGAATTGGAAGACACGGCGGGCGTTTTGGGCTGATCGTGCCCCCAACGAAAGCGCGCTTCGCTCCAATCTCTTGTCACTCCAAACCACGAGAACGCGCCATGTGGGAAACGATCCAAATATGGAAAGGTATGACCCGGATCTCTGGACAGACGAGTATTACTTCCTCAACCAGCCAACCCAGGCCGAGATTCAAAGCGATCTCTTCTACGATTACCGCACGAACGTGGAAAGATATCCCAAATGGCAGGCTTGGATGCGTGAAAAGCAGCCCCGGCTGCTGGTGATTTGGGGAAAGTATGAGCTCTCGTTTGATCCCTCGGAGCCTGAAGCCTATCGCCGCGACGTTCCGAACGCGGAAATACACATCGTGGACGGCGGACATTTCGCGCTCGACACCGCCGCGGATCATATCGCGCAGTTGGTCGGGAACTTTGCCGGCTCTTCGCGCGGAACGCTCCCGGCCCGTCACGCTCATTGAGGCGAAATCCGGCGCCACGCATCCTATTGTGGAGGCTTTCTTATGCGATCCGATATTGTTCCAGGCGCCGTCTTTCCCGACTACGAGCTTTCCGACCACACCGCGAAGCACCGGAAACTCTCCGAACTACAGGGACCGCATCCGATGGTCCTTGTTCTCAGCCGCGGAGGTTTTTGCCCCAAGGACCGCCGCCAGTCTGAACTGCTTGTCGAACTCGATCGCGAGATCGAAGTGGCCTATTCCCGCCTCGTCACAATCAGCACGGACAACATCACCGAAACGAATGAATTCCGCACCGGCGTCGGCGCCCACTGGCCTTTCCTTTCCGACGCGGGCCGCATCGTCCAAAAAGACCTCGACATCGCCGAATACACGGATCCCGCCCACAATCCGATGATTCCCCACGTGATCGTTCTCGAACCCGGCCTCGTCGTCTACAAGGTCTACAACGGCTACTGGTTTTGGGGGCGGCCCACGATGGAGGAGCTCCGGCAGGATTTGCGAGCTGTCAGTAGGAAGTGCCGCCCGGACTGGGATATCACAAAGCCCGAACTCAAAGCGGCATGGCAACAAGGCCGCAAAGAACTCTTTTACCCATACGGCAAAACGTACGCTCAAACTATAGGGGACCAGGACTAGCGCTTCCCTTCTGAAGTTTCGCGGCGACGCTGGCCCTTGCCCTTCAACGTTTCTATCGCAGTCAGCGCGTAAATGGCGGCAGTCTCGATAATCCTGCGCAGATCCACGTATTCGTTTGGTCCGTGAGCCACCGAAAGCAAGCCCGGGCCATAGGCCAGGGCCTCGATACCCCGGGCAGAGTAGTAGCGAGTCTCGAGCAGCCCGGGACACATCTCAAATCGCGGGACGTCCCCGGTGACACTTTGAACGCTTTTCGACAACGCTTCTCCAAGCGGTCCCTCGTCGCAGCGCGTGGATGAGCCTTCCTGAAAGATTTCCCACGCAAGAGGAATGCCCTCTTGTTTGCATTGCTCTAGGACGCCCAGAAGTTTGGCTCTCTCCATGGCGAGGTCCTCTCCGGGATTCAAGCGGCGGTCCACGGTAAACCAGCATTCGGCCGGAACTATGTTGAAGTTTGTGCCGCCGCCGCTCTCCCCGCCCAACATCAGAATGGAGTTGCGCGCTTCCTCCGGCATCGCATTGAATTTCGTCCTTCGGCTTTCCACTTCGCGCTTCAGTTGCCGCAGTTTTTCAACAACGGCGTGCATCCGTTCGAAGGCGTTTTCACCCCGATGCTGCAGTCCGACGTGCGCTGGCTTGCCGAACACGCGCACCCGTAGCGAGATGGCGCCACGACTCGCGTTCCACACCACGCCGCTGGTTGGTTCCGCAAGCAACATCCCCACTCCATCATTGCCCAGCAATTCTTGCGCCGCGAGCCATGCCGTGCCGTCCGTTCCACCCGTCTCTTCATTGGGAACCAGCACCAATCCAATTCTTCCGTCCAGATCATCCTCGAATTCATCTAGAGCGCGGATCGCATAGATCATCGCCACAATTCCGCCCTTCATGTCGGACGAACCCCGCCCAAACAAGAAGTATTTCTTCCGAAAAGGCTGAAATTGACCTGGATCCTGCGCGGGAACAACGTCGTAGTGGCCGTGAAAATAGAGAGTTCTTTTTCCTTTCCCGTATGTCGCAAGCAGGCTTTCCGGGGATTCCCGGGAATCTGCGTTCGTGAGCTTTGGCCTTACACGCCGACAATCAAGACCAATTCCCTGCAGATGGGCTTCAAGAAGGTCCACACACGCGCGATAGTTTTTGCCCGGCGGGTTTTCCGTGGGGATGGAAACGAGGCGGGCCAGAAGCTCCGCCATCTCGTCTTCGCGCTGGTGCAACCAGGAAAGTATTGCGTCGCGCGGAGAAGCTACGCCGTCCGAACCCGCATTCATAGCTCGAAATACTAGGAATTGCCGCGAAGAATGCCAAGGTCCACATTGGCCGCCGGCGTCTATCCCGGAGGGCGCGCGTTTAGTTCCACTCGATGACTTCCTTGATTGCCTCGGGCGGGTGATGGCTGACCAATTCCGGAAACTGGCTGTAAGGATATCGGTTCGTGATCAAAGCGGCGGCGTGGCCGCTCCAGCGAAGCTGAGCATGAGATAGGTCGTCCACGGCCATTTGAAAATGGGCGCGCGCGGCGTTGACGCTGCCCAGCATGACTTGGTTGTAGAGAACAAGTTGGCGGACCAGCTCAGGCGCGTCAATCTGCAGCGGATGATTGCCGTCCGGAATGCCGGTGAGAACGTAAGCTCCATTGCGAGCCAGAGCGTCGAGCAAATTGAATTCGAGTGAAGCGACGCCGCTGGCATCCAGAATCAGGTCCATCGGAGCGACCTTTTCCTCGACTTGATCTGCCGGCACCTGCCGCCCATCCACATAGTGTCCGCCGATTACGCTCAGCCATTTCGGCCGCGCGCTCGTGGCGTCAACGACGTCCAAGCCGTAGACCTCCGCTCCTCGAAGCCGCAATACCATGGAAGCAAGCAAACCTACGGGGCCCAAGCCCGCGACGAGGCACCGCCGCCCGACGATCCAATCGGGATTTATGGCGGCTTCGGGCAAACGGACAACCTGCAATCGGATCGTTTCCTCGATGGCCTTCTCGACGATGGAAAGAGGTTCCAGCAAGACGCCAACTGCTTCGAGTTCGGCCGGGACGCGAACAATGTACTGCTCCTTGTCCACCACAAATTCCGTTTGGTAGCCGTCCAATCCGTGGATCCCTCTTTCCTTGTATTTTCCCGTTTGGCACATGTCGGAGCGGCCCATTCGGCACGGGGCGCATTCGCCGCAACCCCGCCGCACGGTGAACACGGCGAAATCTCCGCGTTTCACCCGCGTCACATTCGAGCCTGCTTCCACAACTTCGCCAAACATTTCATGGCCGATGACGAGTTCCTTTTGGCCCGCGGGCGCGTCTGCGCGCCCACCAGACACTTCCGTCCTGTCGGTTCCGCAGATGCCGACGCGAACGATGCGAAGCTTGATCTCATCCGGCGCGGAGATGGTAGGCGCGGGGCGGTCGACGATGCGCGAACCTGGACTTCCTGGAACGATAGCAATGGCTTTCATAAGCTTTACTCCCCTTTATTTTTTGTCCGCATTCGAATCGCAAGGAGCGGATTTCGCCTATTCGGTCTTCACGGGCGGTCATGGAGACGGTCTCTCACGCGCCGGGCATTTCCGATGATAGCCAAGCCCGTGTTGGCGCTCGCTATGGCCGCGAAGAAGCTCGCATCCGGGGCGTAGAGATCACTCACGTCATCGCTTTGCTGTTCAGGCCGAGCGCCGAAGCTTTGGAATCACGTTCATACTCTATCGAGCCCGCCTGACGTGCGGGCCCGCCAATTGAACACAACTGGGAGCGCGCAATCCGACGTCCCCTCATCCTTGTCCCACCTCTACTTGGTAGTCGCGGCCTTCCCAGGAGTTGCTTTGCAGCCAGAAAAAAGTGAAACGAATCGGAGCCTGTTGCGCGGCGGCGATGCGGATATCCACGAACTCGATCCCCAACCCCGTCGCGGCGGAAAGCGTGTCGTTAGCCGTGTGCCACTCGTCCGCTGTCCAATGGAGACGGAAGGGAGCCGGACCTTGAACGCGCAGCGTGTACCCTTTTTTCACGGCTCGCACCTGGCGGTTGGGCTTCCAGATCTCGAATAGTTGGCACGACTTCCGGTCTCCGATGTAACGCCCGGCGACTTCAGGAAGCAAATCGAAAACTCGGCCGTCGGATAGAGATCTGAGGAGTTTGATGTACTCCGCGTGAGCCCACATCAGAGGCATCGCCGAACCCGTGGGCCGCCCGAGAAACATATACACATCGGGCCTGTCCTGCTCGTCCCACACTTGTTCGGGCAAAAGGCCTGTGGAGGAAGCGAACCCTTCGATGGCACGGACGAACGGTTTTACGTCTCGCCCGGCGGCCAGCTCATAGTGCGCGCGTTCGCCCGTGAGCAATGGCCAGGCGCGCCCCTGGCCCCAGTTCACATAAGGGCCGCCGTCTTCGCGCTGGCCGTACCCATCGTGATTGTAACGCCGCCAGACAGGGCCCGCGGGAGTCATCACTTTGAGGGCTGCATCAACGACCTTCAGCGAATCTGCGATCAACGAATCGTCTGGCTTCCTGATTCCATAACGAACCAATTCGAGAAATCCAGCGTCGACGATCTCTTTCGCCGGAAACGAATCCGGAGCGCCGGGAGCGATATTTGCCACTTTCAGGATTCCCGTGTTTGGATCCTCGTCAGGAACGGGATTGCTTACCTCCTCCGGCTGGATTCGAATGTAGTGGCGGCGAATGCCCGGCACGAGAGTTCCCTGCGTGGTGACCGTCCACTCCTCGACGTGCGATTCCAAAAAATCCGCGTACTGTTCCAGAAACTCCGCGGCCATCGTATTCCCGCGTTTCCGGCAAAAATAAGCCGCTCCGATCAATGCGGCGATGTTGGAGGCCAATGTCGAAGGAGAATAACCGCTCGCTTCCTCCCACCGTTCCTCCGGGGTCACCGGCCCGTGCCGGAGCAAATAACCGGCGGCCTTGAGGACCATGGGATAGGGATCGAAATCCTGCAGGGCATTTTGCTGGCTCAGGCGCAGCGCCAGGATGATCGGGAAGGCCACTTCATCCAGCTGAATTCCGCGCCAGTACGGGTTCCCGTTGACCCAGAAATTCTGCGCGAAGCCGCCATCCTCCTGCTGCGAAACAGCCAAATAAATCAACGCCCGCAGTGGCGTTGCGCTCTCGCCCGACGCCAATAGCGCCGTGGCGCTGTTGACCATGTCCCGCGTCCACACCAGATGATATCCGCCCTGATCGTTATCGCCTGCCGCTTGCCCCCAGGGGATGGAAAGCGAAGCAATCAACGCGCCGGGATAGGATTTATCTTCGTGAGCGAGTATCAAGCTGTAGCTGCTGTGGTAAAGATTGCCGTTGTCCCCCGAAACTTTTTCCAATGGCAGCTTGTGGGCGGACGGCCTGTCCCATTGGTCCGCGTACCGATCGTGCTGGTGCTCGAATGGCGTGCCCAGCGCCTGAAAAAGTGTTGTAAGCGCGTGGTGTTGCGTGTCCCCAAAAGCCAGCGCCAGCGTGAATTCGCGGCTGCCGCTGAGGTCGAGTTTTCCCGTGAGCGCGATATTCCCGTCCGTGGCGTGGTCGAATTCCCAGTCCATTTGAAAGTTATCCGCCAGATCGGTCCATCCGTCGCTGAATCCGACAAATCCGCACGACACGCGGGAAAACGGCACGGTGGCCATCAGCGCCAGCCACGTTCCCTCCTTCTGCGCCATCAGAATCTTGCGCCCGCCGAGTTCGGCGACATATCCGTTGTTTCCCCAGCCGCCCACTTCCAGATGAGGGGCGCAGAGCGCGTACAATTCCAGTTTCGAAACAAACGACTCGTCCCCGGTCAATTTTGTGCGTTGCAGAACGCAGGGAAGATGAGGCGCGGTGATGATTTCCTTGGTAAGGGTGTAACGGCCGCCAGGGTCGGAATTCGCGCAGCGGTACCCGAGCGCGTGATCGGAGAGCCTCTCCAATTGGGGTTGAAGGTGGCGCTTTTCCTCGTGAAAAAAAGTCTTGCCGTCGCTGATCAAATATTGCAGATCGCGGAGCTGCGGCCGGTCGACAGTCGGGTAATAGACTTCAGTGATGATGCCTTTCCAAAGCGTAAACCAAATTTGGCTGGAAGCCGCGTAAGCGGTTCCTATGCCGTCCTTGGCGCCGTGCGTCCACCGAGGTTGTGTCCCGGGATGACCAAACGCTCCATTCTCATTGTCCGTCTTCGTCATTGTTCCTCCGGGAGCGGGATCTTCCTCATGCGAACTGCACGGGAATCCATCGATGGAAGATCGGGCGCGCCAATAATTTTTTCATAATGTTTGTGACACTCGCTGTCCTATGCTACGATGGCGCGGCAGCGCCGGAAAGTTGCGATGGAGAATTCTTGAAGTTGTCCATCGCGGAGCTTATGTTCATGCGGCCGATCACCCTCATCGCTGCCAGAGCAAAGCAACCGAAATCTTCCATGGGCCGGCGCAGGTGAGCCATGTTCCGCTCACTCATTCCTCTGTTGGCCTCGCCTGGGGCGACGCTTGCGGGCTTCCAACCCTTCCCTCCCCATATTTTTTCTCCCGCTTCCACGCCTGCTGAACAGATTTATCACCTTTCCATCATGGTTCTCATCGTCTGCGCCGTAATTTTCGCGGTCGTAGGCGGCCTGTTGACGTACTCGGTGATTAAGTTCCGCCGCCGGAGCAACGATGACCGCCGCGAGCCCGCCCAAGTCTATGGCAGCACGCAGATCGAGCTGGCCTGGACCGTAATCCCGCTTCTGATCGTCGTTGTCCTGTTTCTCACCACTGCGCGTGTGATCCACGGGATCCAGGACGCTCCCGAACCCGCCGGGGCAATCAATGTGACGGTGATCGGCCACCAGTACTGGTGGGAATTTCGATATCCCCAGTACGGAGTCGTAACCGCCAACGAGCTCTGGGTTCCTGTGAGCGATTCGAACCAGCCCACCCCGACCTTTATGACACTTCTGTCCGCGGACGTGGGTCACAGCTTCTGGGTTCCGGAACTTGCGGGCAAGACCCACTTGATTCCCAATCAAGTAAACCATATGTGGATCGATCCGCAGCGGACGGGCGTTTTCCTCGGGCAGTGTAACCTGTATTGCGGGGTGCAGCACGCCCACATGCTGTTGCGCGTTGACGTCGCGACTCGCGCCGATTTTGATCGCTGGATTCGCGAGCAGCAGATGCCCGCTGTCGAGGATCCGGCCGTAGCCGCCGGCCGCCAGGTTTTCGAGACCACGGCTTGCGTCAATTGCCACACCATTCGCGGGACAATCGCCAACGGGCGGTTCGGCCCCGATCTCACTCATTTTATGAGCCGCGAGACGATCGGCGCCGGCGTCTTGCCGAACACTCCCGAAAATCTCCGTCTTTGGGTGCAAGACCCCGAGGCAGTCAAGCCCGGCTGCCTCATGCCGTCAATGAATATGACCCCTCAACAACTCACTGAACTCGTTTCCTATTTGGAATCGCTGCGGTGAGCGGCCCTAAGACCGGTATCGGAGGATAAACCAGTGGTGTCGCAATCACTGCCGCACGCCGGAGAGTTCGGGCGAGAGGGCGCGCGAGGTGTGCTGTGGCTCGAACGAGCGCACGAATGGGTAGTCACGGTCGATCACAAGAAGATCGGGTTGATGTACATCGCGTATTCGCTGGTGTTTCTGGCGGTCGGCGGCGTCGAGGCGATGCTGATGCGCATTCAGCTGGCCGTTCCCGATGCCCACTTCGTATCTCCGGAAGTCTTCAACGAACTCTTCACCATGCACGGCACGACCATGATTTTTTTCGTGGTCATGCCTCTGCTGTTCGGGTTCGCGAATTATCTCGTGCCGTTGATGATTGGCGCGAGAGACATGGCATTTCCCCGCCTGAACGCCTTCAGTTTCTGGATGACCGCCTTCGGTGGTTTGCTGCTCTATTTCAGCTTCATCGGCGGCAGCGGGCTTTACGGAGCGGGCAGCGCGCCGGACGTCGGCTGGTGGGCCTACGCTCCATTGACGGCCAAGGCGTTCTCGCGAGGGCACAGCACCGATTATTGGACACTGGCGCTGCTCGTCTCCGGCGTGGGCAGCATTGGAACCGCGGTGAATTTAGTTACCACGGTACTCAGCGCGCGCTGCCGCGGCATGACGCTCGGAAAAATGCCGCTGCTTGCCTGGCTCAACCTCGTGATGGGGGGCATGGTCCTCGGAGCGATCAGCCCCCTGACGGCGGCGCAGGTGATGCTCTGCGTGGACCGTTACCTCGGCGGTCATTTCTTCGACACGCAGGCGGGCGGCTCCGCCGTGATCTGGATGCACTTCTTCTGGGTCTTCGGCCATCCGGAGGTATACATCCTGGTGATTCCCGCATTCGCCTTCGCCTCGGAAATCATTCCGGTATTTTCGCGGAAAGCGATCTTTGGCTACCCGGTCATGGTGGCGGCGACCGTGGGAATCGCCTTCGTGAGTTTCAGCGTGTGGGCCCACCACATGTTCTCGGTCGGCATGCCTTCGTACGGAAATGCGTTCTTTGTCTTCAGCTCGATGCTCGTGGGCGTCCCCACCGGAATCAAGATTTTCAACTGGCTCGGGACGATGTGGGGCGGAAAGATTATTTTCTCGACGCCGATGCTCTTCTGCATCGCATTTCTTTTCCAATTTCTTATCGGCGGGCTCACCGGGATCATGCTCGCGGCCGCGCCCTTCGACTGGCAGCTGAACGACAGCTACTTTGTGGTGGCCCATTTTCACTACATCATCGTCGGCGCGATCCTGTTCACGATTTTCGCCGCTTTCTATTACTGGTATCCGAAATTCACCGGAAGAATGATGAGCGAAACGCTGGGAAAATGGCACTTCTGGCTCTTTGTGATTGGCTTCCACCTGACCTTCGACTTCATGCACATCCCGGGAATTCTCGGAATGCCCCGGCGCGTTTATACCTACATGCCGGACCGCGGGTGGGGCGAGTTGAATATGATCGTCACCATCGGCGCTTTCGTGCAGACCGTGGCCGTTCTGATTTTCGTCGTGAATCTGATCCGGTCGTACTTCGTCGGGCAGATCGCGGGCAACGATCCGTGGGACGCGTGGACTCTCGAGTGGGCGACGACTTCGCCGCCGCCTCCCTACAATTTCGCCGAATTGCCTACGGTTCGGAGCCGCCGCCCGCTCTGGGACATCAAGCACCCGGAAGACCCCGACTGGAAATACGAATGAGAAACCGATGAGCGCGATTTCCACCACGGTCCCAACGCCAGAGCCGCCCTGGACTCTGCCTTCGCGCGGCAAGACGGGCATGTTCTGCCTGATCTTCGCCGAATCCGCCATCTTCACGATTTTTGTCGTGGCTTACATTTTTTATCTGGGGAAGAGTCTCACCGGCCCCACACCCGCCGAGATTCTGCGCCTGCCCATCTTCGATACGATCTGTCTGCTCTCGAGCAGCCTGACCATCCACGCGGCGGTGTCGGCGCTGCGCCGGGGAAATTCGAAAATGTTTCTCCTGTGGTGGGGATTCACCCTGGCCCTGGGGCTGAAATTCATCGAGGGGACGGCGAGCGATTGGCACGAGATGATCTACCGCGAAGGCTTCAGCATAAAGACCAACCTCTTCGGGACGACCTATTACTCGCTGGTGGGTCTGCACGCTTCGCACGTGATCGTCGGCTTGCTTGGCCTTTCTTTGGTGTTTTTGCTGGCTCTGGCGGGCAAGGTTAAAACGCAACACGCGGATCGCTGCGAGGTGTTTTCGCTCTATTGGCACTTTGTTGATGCCGTGTGGGTGGTGGTTTTCACGGTCGTGTACGTCATTGGACGCTGAGGGGATCGAGGGGAAGCGCGAGTGAATTCCGCGGGGGATATGCAAAAGGAAACCAACGAAACGGGACTGGTGTTGCCCGCGCCGACGGCCTGGCCTCTGGTTATGGCCTTAGGCCTGACTCTCGTCTTCACCGGACTTGTCACCACCGTCGCGGTCACCCTTTTGGGGCTCCTCCTCGCCCTGTGCGGAGGCGTCGGCTGGTTCCGCGAAGTTCTCCCTCAAGAGCGGCATGAGGTCCTGGCGGTGCGAGAGGCGGAGATTCCCATCACGACGGCGCGGCCCGAAGTCGCGCGCGCGGAAATCTCGCCGGAGCTCCAGCGGCTCAGGTTGCCGGTCGAGATCTATCCGGTGAAGGCAGGCATTCGAGGCGGACTCGCGGGCGCGGTGGCAATGGCCGCGGTGGCGATGTTGTACGGCTTGATTTCGCATGCCAGCATTTGGTATCCGGTGAATTTGCTGGGCGCGGTGGTCTACGCGCACGCGATGCAAATGAGCGTCGCGAGGCTTTCTGAATTCAGCGTGATCCTGCTTCTCGTGGCCGTTGCTATTCATTTGACTACGTCGCTCCTGGTAGGTTTGCTCTACGGAACGATGCTGCCGATGCTACCTCGCCATCCGATTCTTCTTGGCGGGGTGATCGGTCCGGTGCTGTGGTCGGGGTTGGTGTACAGCGTTCTCGGATTGGTCAGCCCGGTGCTCAATGCCCGCATTGACTGGTGGTGGTTCGTCGCTTCGCAAGTGGCGTTTGGCTGCGTGGCTGGGTTGGTCGTGGTCCGGCACACGCCGGTTCAGGTTCGGCAGTTTATGCCGCTGGCCATGAGAGCCGGAATTGAAGTGACCGGGATGACAAAAGAGCGCGGCGACGAGGATGAGAAACGATGAACCGGCGGCTGCCCCTGATGGCGATTTGTCTGACGGCATTTGCAACGGCTGCCGGCTGCAACGGTTTCCATGGCGTGCCCGTTTCGGCGGCTCAGTTGCGGCCCGATCAGGTGCTCGATTTTGAGACTTTGTATTCTGAAAATTGCGCCGGCTGCCACGGCGAGCGCGGCCAGGGCGGCGCGGCCATTGCGATCGCCAGTCCTGTTTACTTGTCAATCGCGGGCGATGATGTGCTCCGCAACGTGATGGCCAACGGCGTGCCCGGAACTCCGATGCCCGCCTTCGCGCAGAAGGCCGGAGGGATGTTGACCGAGCCGCAAGTCTCAGCTCTCGTCTCGGGAATCCGAAATTGGGCTAAACCGGACGATTTCGCCGGCGTGCATCCGCCTGCATACGCGGGGACGACTCCGGGTAATCCGTCTCGCGGCGCCGATGTGTACGCCACTTTTTGCAGTTCGTGTCACGGCGCGGATGGGAAGGGCGGAAAGGAAGCGGGTTCGGTTGTGGATCCGTCGTTTCTCGCCCTGATCAGCGACCAGGGCCTGCGAACCGTGGTCATCGTCGGACGCCCGGAGTTCAACGCGCCCGACTGGCGGGGCGACGTGCCGGGGCATCCGATGACCGGCGAACAGGTGAGCGATGTCGTGGCGTGGCTCGCTGCCCAGCGGGTTCGCTATCCCGGCCAGCCGTATCCGGCCCAGGATGCCGCCGGGCAGCAAGGAGCGAAAGAGTGAAAAATGAAGAGGGGATGTCGCGGCGCGCGCTGTTGACGAAGCTGGCGATTCTTTTCAATGCCCTCGTCGGCGTTGTTCTGGCCATTCCCGTAGCCGGCTATTTAATTTCGCCATTGGTCAAATCCAGAAATTATTTGAAGTGGGTTTCCTTGGGATCGCCCGAGGATTTTCCGGAAGGACAGACCCGCCTGGCCACTTTTCTCAACCCCACCGCGGATTCCTGGGATGGCGCAACCGATAAGACCGCCTGCTGGGTGCGAAACATCGGCAGCGGGAAATTTCAAGTCTTTGCCGTTAACTGCGCGCATCTGGGTTGTCCGGTCCGCTGGTTTCCGCAGTCCGGGCTTTTCATGTGCCCGTGCCATGGCGGCGTTTATTATGCGGACGGCTCGCGTGCGGCCGGCCCGCCGCCCCGCGGTCTTTTCGAGTATCCGTGGGAGATTCAGAACGGGCAATTGATGATTCAAGCCGGGCAGTTGCCGACACTTTCGACAAAAGCCTGATCGGTTCCGGAGCGGACGATACGCATGCGGCTCTTGAAAATCATCGCCGAATGGCTCGACAAACGCGTGAAGCTCGGCGCCGATTTGCGCGAAACGATGGAGCACCCCATACCGCGCCGCTCGGCGAGCTGGTGGTACATCTTCGGCAGCGCGGCTCTGGTCCTCTTCGGCTTGCAGGTCGTCACCGGAATTCTGCTCGCCTTGATTTATGTCCCCACCGCCGGCCAGGCGTGGAACAGTCTCCAAGCGCTGGACCACAGCGTGTGGCTCGGCTGGTTTCTCCGGGCGATGCACGGATGGGGCGCGGATTTCATGGTCGCCGTCGTGCTGATCCACATGACCCAGGTCTTCCTCTTTGGCGCCCACAAATATCCGCGGGAATTGACGTGGATGGCCGGCGTATTTCTTCTGCTGTTCACTTTGGGCATGGCTTTCACGGGGCAGGTGCTGCGCTTCGATCAAGACGCCTATTGGGGGCTGGGCATCGGGGCGTCCATCGCCGGGCGCGTTCCGGGGATGGGCGCGGCGATGGTCCATCTGATGCTGGGCGGGCCGATCATCGCCGGCGCCACGCTTACCCGATTCTTCACCCTGCATGTTTTCGTGCTTCCCGCGCTCCTCGGCGGATTTATCGGCCTGCATCTGCTTCTGGTGCTCAAGCTGGGAATCAACGATTGGCCGATGCCCGGCCGATTGGTTCGCCGCGATACGTACCTGCGGGAATATGAAGAAGAGATTCACCGGGACGGCGTTCCGTTCGTTCCCTACGCCATCTGGAAAGACATGCTCTTCGCCGCGGCAATCCTAATCGCCGTGGCGGGCTGCGCGATTGTTTTCGGTCCTTTCGGCCCGGGCGGATTTCCCGACCCGACCATCATTCAGGCGTCGCCGCGCCCTGATTTCTTCTTCCTCTGGCTCTTTGCGCTCCTCGCGCTGCTGCCGCCGCAAATGGAAACAGTGATGTTGCTGGCGGCTCCCGTGGTGGTGATTGGCGCGATGTTGCTGCTGCCGTTCATCGCCGGTGAAGGAGAAAAAAATTGGCGGCGCAGGCCGGTCGCGGTGCTTTCCTTGTTGATCATCGCGGTGAGCTTGGCCGCGCTCACGGAAATGGCTCAGGTAGCTCCCTGGTCGCCCGACATGAACGCGTGGAGCGGCGATCCGATCCCGCATTCGGAACTCGAGGCGCGGTCTCCGCTCGAGCTTCAAGGCGCGCTGGTCTTTCAGGAAAAGCAGTGCCGCAATTGCCATGCCCTCGGCCAAGTGGGCGGCCAGCGCGGCCCCGCACTCGACTCGGTGGCCACGCGTCTCACCCAAGATCAGATCATCCGCCAGGTGCTGCAAGGCGGCGGCAACATGCCCGCCTACGGAAAAAATCTCTCCCCCGCCGAAGTCACGGCGCTCGTCGCCTATCTCGAGACTCTGCATCCGAGCGCTCAGGCGCCTGCGCAAGACGCTTCCCGCAAGGAAGCCGAAGACGCCGCCAAAGACCGTCCCGGTCAATCTCCCTAAATAAGGTTCGATGCTGGGAATGCCGAACAACGCCATCGGGTTGCAGGGTGCCTCTTTTCCGGCAACCGCAGTCTTGTTGCTGATTGCCTTTGCCTACCTATGGAACTGGCGAATCGTCTCACGCAACTTGCCGGGGCGCGTCCCCTCCTGGCGCCTCAGTGTCTTTCTGGTAGGGCTGGCGGTGTTGTGGCTCGCCTGGAGTTCCACGCTCACCCAACTCACGCATCTTCGCTTGACGGCGCACATGGTGCAGCATCTCCTCTTCATGCTCATCGCTCCGCCTCTGCTCTTGCTGGGCGCTCCCGTCCTGGTATTCACGCGCGGACAATCACGCGCCATTCCAGATGCAACCGGACACCCTTCCCATACCGTTGTGGCCTTGGCGCAACGCGTGGGGCGATCGCTCGTTCACCCCGTCGCCGCCGCGAGCATCATGGTGGCAATCACCATTGCGTGGCACATCCCATCATTGTTCGCGCTGGCTATGGATTCTCCGCGCTGGCATTCGGTTGAGAATTTTACGTTCCTGGCGAGCGGCATCCTTTTCTGGTGGCCCGTGGTTCTGCCCTGGCCATGCAAAGGCCAATGGCCGCGCTGGACTATCCCTCTCTATTTGTTGTGCGCGGATCTGCCGGTTTCGATTCTTTCGGCATATCTGGCCTTTTGCGGCCACATTGTCTATCCCCCCTACGTTACGCCGGCCGGATCGCCCGGCATGTCGGCGCTCGATGACCAAATCACCGCGGCGATGCTGATGTGGTTGGGCATGATGTTGGTTTTTCTTGGCGCGGCAGTCGCCGTAGTCGTCGACTTGCTGGAACCCTCGGCGAATCTGAGTCGCGATCCCGCCAGCGCCGCATGCGCTGATCAGCGAGGCCGGTGAATCCACAGAGCACAAAGATGTCTTTCGGAGGTGCGCGGAAGCGGAATCTCAGTCGCGGAACTAGCTACTGAATCTTTTGCTTCGAGGTGTCGAGGCCAACCAGGTTTTCAAAAATCGCGAGCACATGCTGCCGGTATTGAACTACCCGCTCGAGGACGGACCGAAGTCTTGGCTCGCGCGCCGTTTCGCGATCCCACTTCGCCAGCACAGTTGCCGGAACGGCAATGTCGCGCCTCAATTCCTCCGCGGAATGCCCGCGCAGAAACAGGCCGTAGAAAAACGCGGCCTCGCGCTGCGGGAACTGAAAGTCCTGCAACGGGTCTTCAACGAGTGTTGGTTGCGTAGCCATTGGCGAAAACCGCAGTTTACAGATTCTTTGTCCGGCGTCAAGTATCCAGGAAGCGAAAAGAAGAATATCGACTTTTGAACCGGAAGACCTTATTCGACGATGGGAATGGCATGAAGGTTGCAAGAATCCAAGGCAAACTTGCGGCCAAACTATCCTTTATTTCAACTCGCCTGTAACCATAGACTTCGAGGCGTCCGGATTTTCCGCGTAGCCTGGATCCAACCCTTCACTCAAGTTTGGCGAATCGGCGCTCCGCAAGTACCATGACGTTCCGCAACTTCTCCGCTTCCTGTGGGTTCGTATGAGTAGTGCGAAGCGTTTAGCGCGCCGGGACACGCGCGGGACGCTTCAACTTGCAGTCGACCCGCTGCACACCCAAGGAGGCTCGGGCCCCTGAGCCTCCTTTTCATTCTCGTCTGCCTGGAAGCCGTTGCAATCCCTCAAATGAGATTCAAGACACAGAGGAAGGATTCCTGAAACATTTTCGAATCCCCGGCGTTATTTTTAGTAGGAGTGACAAAAATGAAATTCCACACTATATCCGCCGTGCTTCTTTCGGCCCTCTCGCTTTTTATCTGCGCCCCGGTGCATTCGCAGACCGAGCCACAAAGCTCCAACCCCTCGGCTTCGGCTCCCGGCGGCATGTCCGGAATGGACATGGGCAGCACGGACCACGGAGACGTGGATTCGGCGGCGACCAACACGGCGAATGACGCCATGTCCTCCATGCACATGGATATGGGACCCCATATGTACATGACGGCTCTGCGCCCGCCGAATCAAGCGGACGAAGATAGAGCGGCGCAAATCGTGACCACCGTTCGCCAATCCATTGAGAAGTACAAGGACTATCACGCGGCGCTGGCCGACGGGTTCAAGATCTTCGGGCCGAATGTTCCGCAGGCTCAGTATCACTTCACGAATTATGCGAACGCCTTGAAGGCGCAATTCGTATTCGATCCCACTCATCCCACTTCGTTGCTCTATAAGAAGACCGCGGACGGATATGAACTCGTCGGCGCGATGTTCACCGCGCCTAGGAGCTACACCGAGGACCAGCTCAATCAGCGCGTGCCACTCAGCGTCGCCCGGTGGCACCAACACGTCAACCTGTGCTTTCCGCCGAGGGGCGAGACGATTTCACAGGCCAACTGGAAAGAATTTGGACTCCGCGGCTCGATTGCCACCGAGCAAGCGTGCGCGGAAGCCGGCGGACGCTGGCACGCCGTGGTTCTCAACTGGATGGTACACGTCTACCCGTTTGAGGCCGATCCCTCGAAAGTATGGGCTCACTGATCGGGGTATTGGGAGATTTCAGCCGGGAGCGGACCATTGTTCCGCCTCCGGCTGTCCAATCTCGAATTTACTTCTTGGCAGTTGCGAAGTTTTCCGCCACCTGGGCCCAGTTAATTACGTTCCACCAGGCTTCGATGTATTCCGGCCGTCGGTTCTGATATTTCAGGTAGTAGGCGTGCTCCCAGACATCAAGGCCGAAAAATGCTTTTCCGCCGTCCATGATCGGATTGTCCTGATTTGCCGTGGATTCGATCGCGAGCTTGCCGTCGCGGAACAATAGCCAGGCCCAGCCCGATCCGAACCGGGTCGTCGCCGCTTGATTGAACTTGGTTTTGAAGTCCGCGAAGCTCCCGAAAGCCGATTGGATTGCTGCCGATAGCTCGCCGGAAGGCTCGCCGCCGCCGCCCTTCTTCATGATTTTCCAGAACATCGAGTGGTTCATGTGTCCGCCGCCATTGTTGCGAACCGCCGTGCGGATGTTTTCAGGAACCTTGTTGATCTGCGCCAGCAGCTCCTCGACACTCAGCTTTTGCAGGTCGGCGTGGCCCTCCAGCGCCTTGTTCAGGTTTGTGACGTAGGCGCCGTGGTGCTTGTCGTGGTGGATCTCCATCGTCTTCGCGTCAATATATGGCTCGAGGGCGTCGAAGGAATAAGGCAACGGTGGCAACGAGTGGCTCATCTGCGGGGCTGCTCCTTGTCCAGAAGTTTGAGTCATAAATTTACCTCCCTTATGCCGGGGCTTACGACATAATTATACGCGCCTGGCGGGGAAATTGCGGCCCAGGCGCTTCTAAATTCACCCGACGGAAAGAGAGCCAAAAAGTGCCTGCCACGGAGCACGTTGAAAAGCATTTCACGGCCACCGCTGTCGTACGCGACATCGTCATTGGAATGTCCGACGGGCTCACGGTCCCCTTCGCGCTTGCCGCGGGGCTCACGAGCGCGGCTGCCGCGTTGGCGAAGGGCGCGAGCATCATCGTCACCGCCGGCTTCGCCGAAATCGCCGCCGGTTCGATCGCCATGGGCTTGGGAGGTTATCTCGCCGCGAAAACCGACATCGAGCACTACGCCTCGGAACTGAATCGGGAGTACCGCGAAACACTCGAGCTGCCGGACGTCGAAACCGAGGAAGTGGCCAAGGTCTTTCGAGAGTACGGACTGTCGGAAGCGCAGATCTCTCCCGTTGTTTCCGCCATCACGGCCGATCAAAAGCGCTGGGTGGATTTCATGATGCGCTTCGAACTCGGGCTTGAGACGCCGGACCCCGCGCGCGCCGGCCGCAGCGCGAGCACGATTGCCGCTTCCTACATCGCCGGGGGGCTCATCCCGCTTGCTCCCTACATTCTCATGAAGCAGGTGATTCCCGCTCTCGAGGTTTCCGTGTGCGTCACCCTTTTGGCGCTTTTCGCATTCGGCTCCGTCAAGGGACACTACACGGGAGTTCACCCCCTGCGCGGAGGAGCGCAAACGGTCCTCGTCGGCGGTGTCGCCGCCGCCGCCGCATTCTTCATCGCCCGCTTGTTCAGCTAATTCGAAGCCGGCGCCGTACCCAAATTGCCGAAGGGCCACAAGCCAAAAGGCTTGAGGAAAGCGTCGTCATGCTTCTCGATCAGCATCTTCGCCGTCTTTTCCGGAGGCCACGGCGACGCCAATCGCTCCGGCCGGTCCGCAATCCAGAAAGCCGTCAGCGCCATCACCGCGGTATTGCGATCGAGAATATCCGGCTGCACTTTGTCGAACGTGTCCACGGGCGAATGGTGAGTGAAGCGATAGTCGGTGGTGTCCTGATCGAGGTTGATTCCCGGCAGTCCGGCAAGGATAAAGGATCCCGTATCCGTCCCGAACTCCGTGTCATCGTCGACGGTAAGATTGCCAAAGGCCTGCAAAGATTCGGCAAAGGGGGTAACGGCTTCGACCAGATCGTTTCTGCCGCCCAGTTGAAGACCTTTCACAGGCCCTTGGCCTGCATCCAAAATCACGGCGGCCACGTAATTCCCCATGTCCTGTTTGTGCGCCTTGACGTAGGCTTGCGAGCCGAGCAACCCTTCTTCTTCTCCTGTGAAGAGAATGAATCGGATGGTCCGCAGAGGCTTGTGCCCTGATTTCATGATGGCTTCCGCGGCGCCGAGCGTCGTGACGGTTCCGCACCCGTTATCCGTCGTTCCGCTGGCCAGGTCCCATGAGTCCAGGTGGCCGCCCACGACGATAATCTGTTCCGGATGTTCCGAGCCGCGAATTTCTCCCACCACGTTCGCGCTCTCCACGGGCTGATCCGTCACGCGATTCTGCACGTTGATGTGGACCGTCACCGCCTTGCCCCGATCCAGATATCGCTCGAGCTGCTCCTGATCTTCCGCGGCTATGCTGACCACCGGAATTTCAAAATACGTGTCGAAACCGAGGGCCCCGGTATGAGTCAGGTGCATGCCCGCGGATTTCCTACCTCCCTGCCCGCCAATCACGGCGACCGCTCCCGCGCGCCGGGCCGTCCGCAGAAAATCGCCGAATTTCACGAAAGTCGCAAAGCTATCCTTCGGCTTCTCGCCCCGCTGGACCGCCAGCAGGATTTTTCCCCGCCATTCCCCGGAATGGTTCTTCACTTCATCGTCGAGTTGGTAGACGTTGACCGGCACGATGGGAGCCTCGACTCCGCCGGCGGGCGTGGATCCCACCCAGCCCATCGAGTCCACCATGAGTCTCCGGTGAATCGGGGAAATCAATTCCGCATCCGCGGAGACGCGTGTCCACCCTCTCGACATTTGCCACGGCTCGAGATGCACGTTTTCGAGGCCGATTGCCTTCATCTTCTCAAGTCCCCACTCCTCGGCTTTCTTGTCCGCTTCCGAGCCCGTCACGCGCGCGCCAATGTCGTCGCTCAATTCCTCGAGATATTCGTAGGCGTGGCTCTGCATCGTCGCCGCTCCGGCGACGGCCGCGAGTCCTTGCAGGGTTCCATCATCAGCCGAAGGGGCCGAATCGCTCGCGCCCGCGCGCGCGAGACCCACGCAAACAAAAATCGCGGCAATCGCGCAGGCGCCCACAATTGTTTTTTGAGCCATAAGGATCTTGTCCTTTCGAGCAGCTGGATTTTTCAGCCAGAAGGGGATTCTGGCCCAAACCGTTCGCCCACCCCGCCGGAGTTTAGACGAACGGAACAACTTTTCGTTTCAAGTGCGGCCCCAATTTGACCCTGTTTTTTTGCGTGGACCGGATTGGCCCCGAGAGGATACCGAACCCAACAAAACCGAAGCCCCGTGCATCTATTATACTAGGAGACCAGGACCGGATCGTAGGATAGATCCCGGTCCGCCAAAGTGGGTCGTGGCCTCTCGTCGGGTATTCCGGTCAAAAGGTTCTGGCGGGTCTAGTACACGGGGCGTTTCGCGACACGGTTTGGAACACGAAATGCCTGTTATCACGTCTAATAAGTTGCGCGCTTCAAATTTTTACCAGGCTCCAATTCAAAAAATTCACTAAATGATTCATCGAGGAGAAGGACAGCCATGAAGAACGATGTGTTGCAGATTCGCCGCTGGATGGCCACTCTCGTGGTCTTGGTCGCGATCGCAGGAGGCGTCGTGCTGGCGATGGGGTGGAAGAGTTGGACCGGGCATTCCGTCTATGGTGCATCGGGATTGCCGGTGACGGTCACCGGAAAAACCGCGCCTGTTTCACTGGGAAACTTCACGAATGGGTTCGCGTCCGTTCTCAAGCCGGCGCTCCCGGCCGTCGTCAATATTCATACGTCCAAGATCGTCAAACCGCAGGGAGGCAATCTTTCCCCTTTTTTCAATGACCCGTTCTTCCGCCAGTTCTTCGGCAACCAGTTCGGACAAATGAATCCGGAGCCGGAGCGCGAACAGAGCCTGGGCTCCGGTGTGATCGTCTCTGCCGACGGCACCATCATCACCAACAACCACGTAATTGACGGAGCCACCGACATCAAAGTCCAGCTCAGCGATAAACGAGAATTCCGCGCCAAGCTGATCGGCACCGACCCCAAGACCGACATCGCCGTCCTCAAAATCGACGCCCAGAACCTGCCGACGCTTCCGCTCGGCGATTCCTCGCAGATGCAGGTGGGCGACCTCGTTTTCGCGATCGGCGATCCCTTCGGCATCGGCGAGACGGCGACGATGGGCATCGTCAGCGCCACGGGCCGCGGCGGCCTGGGCATCGAGAATTATGAGGATTTCATTCAGACCGATGCCGCCATCAATCCGGGTAACTCCGGCGGAGCTTTGATTGACATCCACGGCAATCTGATGGGCATCAACACCGCCATATTGTCCGGCGGCTCCGGAGGAAACGAAGGCATCGGTTTTGCCATTCCCATCAACATGGCGCGCCGCATCATGGACCAGATTCTCACCAACGGCAAAGTGGTTCGCGGCTATCTCGGCGTTTACATTCAAGACGTCACTCCCGATCTCGCCAAGCAATTCGGCTTGTCTCAGGGCGGCGGCGTTTTGATCGGTGATGTCACCTCGGGAACGCCCGCGGCCAAGGCCGGTCTGAAGAAGGGCGACATCATCCTGAAGCTGAATGGCGAGCCTGTCCAATCCCGCAACGATCTGCAAATTCGAATCTCTCAAATGGCGCCGGGATCGAAGGTCACACTCGACGTCTGGCGCGACGGCAAGTCAATGCCCGTCGAGGTCACTCTCGGCGAACTCCCCGAAACGTCCTCGAAACTCGGGTCCGGAGAAAACGTCAGCAGCGCGCTCGAAGGCGTGGAGGTTCAAGACTTGACGCCCGACATCGCGCAACAGCTCAATCTGCCCCCCTCGACCCAGGGCGTCGTGGTCTCCAACGTCGACCAGGCGAGCGCCGCGGCGGCGGCAGGTCTCCAGCGCCAGGATGTGATTCAGGAAGTCAACCATCACGCCATATCCAACGTGTCCGAATTCCGCGCGGCTCTCAAGAGTGCCGGGGACCAGCCTGTCCTCTTGCTCGTCAACCGCGGCGGAATCACAACTTACGTGGTCGTCGAACCGAACTCGAAGTAGAGCGTCCTCGCGAAGGGAGGACGCAGCCGCACATCCTGTGTCCTCCCTATCTCGACCGCGGACGATCTTTCCCGAACAGGCAACTCTTCCGAGTGCCCAGGCATTCTCACCCAACGGGACACCGGGTGTTTCGTCCCAGGCAAATTCGTGAATTTCTGAGGGAGTTCTTGCGGTTTACAGGGTTAAAATTGTGAAGGATTGAGCGGGGTTGAAGCGCTTACCATACCTTGCCACGTCGTTATCGCTTTCGTCACGACGGGGGGTATAATAGTACTTTCTTCCTATTCACCCCAGCCCCTGCGGCCTAGTACTTAGATACTGGCAAGTCATACTTGCCTCGGCCGCTTTGAAATCTTTTCAAGAGGGTTTTTAGGTGAATACCATGGCAAGGGTCACGAATCGAGCTGTCTTCAACGACGCTATCCTCCCTGAAGGTCGGTCACGGCTCGGCTCGTTCGGAGCTGGCTTCGGCTTGGAGCTCGTAGTCCTGGCCGCGGTTGTCGTGATCCCGCTCCTTCTTCCGCAAAAGCTGGACTATATGCAGAGAGTCTGGGTCACCCCGATCGAAGCGCCGCCCGTCGTGGCATGGAAACCCCAACCACAGCCGAAGCCCGTGGCTGTCAAGCGCCCTCCCATCGTCAAGGAAGCGCCCAAACCCGAAGTGGTCGAAGTGCCTAAACCGAGAATCTATAATCCCGTTGTAACGGCCCCTGTGGCCAAGCCAAAGTTCCACAACAACAGCCGCGCCCCGGAAATGCCCGAGGTTGCCAAGGTTTTCCCGGACCAGAATCCTATCTCTCTCGGAAGCTCGGCGATCCCGACTCTTCGGAAACCTCGCGAGGCGGTCCAAACCGGCGGCTTCGGCGATCCGGACGGATTGCCCTCCAACAACAACAAGACTCGCGCGCCCAATGTCGAACATCTCGGCGGTTACGATATGCCGGTTGGTCCGGGCAAGGGCAATGGAACCGGCGGAGCGAAAGGCGCCGAAGGTGTTGTGGCGAGCGCGGGATTCGGCAACGGCGTGGCCGCGGGAAGTCCCGGCGGCGGCAGCCATGGCAGGGTCGAGTCTTCGGGATTCGGAGACGAGCGTGCCGTCGCGCCTGCGCCCAAAGTCCGCCAGACCGCCGGCGATTCTTCCAGGACCCGGCCCGTCGAGATTCTTTTCAAGCCGACTCCGACTTATACCGCGGAGGCGACGGCCAAAAAAATTGAGGGAAACGTTGTTCTTCGAGTTACTTTTACCGCCTCCGGACAAGTCGTCGTCCAAAATGTGGTTCGGGGGCTCGGCTACGGTCTCGATGAATCCGCCGAAGCTGCGGCCCGGCAGATTCGTTTTCGCCCGGCAGAGCAGGATGGCCAGCCTGTCGATTCGACCGTCAATGTGCTCATCACATTTGAGTTGGCGTATTAAGGGGGGAAAGGCAATGCGCACGTGGAACAGGTTTGTCTTCTCGGCAGCGCTGACGGGCGCTCTCGCGGTAGCTGCCTCGGCTCAAACGCAAACTGTGAATCAGACTTCACCTCAGGCGGGAACCGATTCCTCCATACCTGTGGTGACCGTCAACCAAGCCATCGACCGAGTCATCGCGCGTGAACACGATGAAGTCGCGACGATTCGTCACTACTCGCCGATCGTCGAGACTTACATCCAGGACATGAAGCCCGACAAGGAAATGGGCGTGATCCCGGTCAAGGATCATTACTTCCTTGGCCAGGCCGATCTCTCCAGGGGCGTCATCGACCGCTCCATGCTTTCCAATCGAAAAGGAAAGCTGGATGAGTTCAACCCTCTCTCGCACATGAGCGACATTTTCGGGTCCACGTACGTGCCCGAAGGCTTCTTGCAGATGATCTACGTCGATCCGAACGGCTTCGACCGCCAGCACTATCAGTTCGACTATGTCCGGCGGGAATTTCTGGGTAGCGTCCGCTGCCTCGTTTTCGACATCACGCCGCTTCCTAAGTCTGGAAAGGGACGCTTCAAGGGCCGCATCTGGGCGGAAGATCAGAACTACACGATCGTCCGCTTCAACGGCGTCTATACCCCCCTCGATGGCATCAACGGCTATGGCCTGCATTTCGACAGCTGGCGTTTGAACGTTCAGCCGGGCCTGTGGCTACCGGCTTACGTCTTCAGCCAGGAATCCCAGGAGAAGGATTTCCTCGGAAACCGCATTCGCTTCCGCGCGCAAACCCGCCTGTGGGGTTACGACCTGAAAAATGTCGGCCGCGAATCCGAATTCACCCAATTGACGATCGAGTCGCCGACTGCCGTGGATCAAGCCACCCAGAGCGACGATCGCTCTCCGGTTGAAGCCGAGCGCGAATGGCAGCACGAAGCGGAAGTCAACGTTCTCGACCGCCTGCAGCGCGTCGGCCTGCTTGCCCCTCCGGGAGAGATCGACAAAGTCATGGAAACGGTCGTCAACAACATTGAAGTCACCAACAATTTGGACATCGAGCCGGACGTTCATTGCCGCGTGCTTCTCACCGGAACGCTCGAATCCTTCTCCATCGGCCACACGATCGTTTTGAGCCGCGGCTTGCTCGACGTTCTTCCCGACGAAGCCAGCCTCGCCACTATGCTGGCGCAAGAGCTCGCGGACATCATCGTGACGAAGCCTTCCACCGACCAGTGGGGATTCAATGACACGACCAACGTGTCCACCGTGGAAGCTCTTTCTCACTTCACTTTCCGCGACACTCCCGATCAGCTTCAGGTGTCCAGCCAGAAGGCTCTCGAACTGCTGAAGAATTCACCCTACAAGGACAAGCTCGGGAATGCGGGACTTTTCCTGAAGCAATTGGATGCCGAATCGAAGGCGCTGCCGGCGTTGATCAATCCCCGGCTCGGCAACCGCGTCTATTTCTACACGCAACTGATTAACACTGCCCCGGCTTTGGATCCCACGAAGCTGGATCAGATTGCCGCCCTTCCGATCGGCGCCCGCGTGAAAGTGGACCCCTGGAACGACCGGGCCGAACTTTTGAAGGCCAAGCCGGTTCCGCTGCTTTCGGCGCGTGAAAAGATGCCGTTTGAAGTCACGCCGTTCATGCCGTTCCTCGCCCGCTACGAGGAGCCGCATCCCGGCGTTCCCGCCGATGCAACGAAGGCTGATTTGGCTAAGAAAGACCCGCCACAACAACAACAGCAACAACAGTAATCCGGCGATCCGTACCGTTTCGAATCGGCCCGGCGATGAAAGTTCACTTCATCGCCGGGCCTCTCTCTTTCTTCACCGTCCGGGCCGCCCCGCCAATTCTGTCACTGTTGGACCGGCAGCCGCAGGCGTGCTTCGCAGCCGTGAACGTTGGCGCGGTTTTCCAGCGCCAGCGTTCCTCCGTGAGCTTCGGCGATCTGCCGGCACAGCACCAGACCGATTCCCGATCCTCCCGGCTTGGTGGTGAAGAAAGGAACAAACAGGTTGCCCGGATTCGGAATTCCCGGGCCGTCATCCTGAATCCACACGTCCACGTTTCCGTTTTCCTGCACCCACCCGACGCGCACACCGCCCCCGGTTTCGAGAGCCGCGTCGACCGCGTTGTGCAAAAGATTGATCAGCAATTGTTCCAGCTGATCGGGGTCCGCCTGAATCCTGATTTCCGGCCCGGGCTTCAATTCCACGTTCAACCGGGGCTCGAGTCCGACCACGCGGCGGATCGAAGTTCCCACATCCACGGGTTGCAAGACGGGGGGAGGCAGCTTGGCGAGACGCGCGTAAGCGTTCATGAAACGCGCCAGGCTGTCCGACCGCGCGGCGATAATCTGCAGCCCGCTGCGCATATCCTGTTCCCAATCCGGCGCTCTCTCTCCTCGGTTTAGAATCGTCCCCAAATTTTCCGCCACGGACTTGATCGGCGCGAGCGAGTTGTTCAGCTCGTGCCCCAGCACGCGGATCAACCTCTGCCAGACGAGGCGTTCCTCCTCGCGCAACGCGCGGCTCAGGTCGGTAATCACCAGCAATTGGTGCGAGAGTCCCGCCTCCCGGAAGCTTCCGCGGTGAATCTCCCATCGTCCCGATTTTCCCGGAAACGCGATCTGTTCGATGCGCGGAGTTTGCCCGCGAAGGCATTCCGCGAGTCCGAATTCGTGGGCCGTTCGCCCCAAAAGTCTTTCGGCGGTCGAATTCAGGATTCGTTCTCCGGCGCGATTCACCAGGCGCAGCCGCCCCGTCCCATCGAACGCAAAGACGGCGACGTCGATTTCTTCCATCACCTTGCGCAACAGCGCCGTCGCTTCCACCGCCCCCAGGCGCTGCTGCCGCAGCGTCTCGCCGAGTGAATTGACCTCGCGAAGAACCTCTCCCAGCACGTCGTCCTCCCTGGCTCCGCGCGCGCGAATCGAGAAATCTCCTTCGCGCAGCGCCGCGAGGATGTTGGACAGCGTCCGGAGGGGAAATGTCACTCGGTTCTGGGCGGAAAACGCGAAGCTCAGCCAGGCGATCAGCAGGACCACGGTGAGCGTCCACCGCAGGTTTTGGGAGTGGTCGCCGGTCCACAGCAGCGCCAGCGCGACGGCCGTGCTGCCCAGGCCCGCCGCCAGAGCCAGCAAAAGAATGCGGCGCTCGTATGGAAGGGGCTTCAAAGGTTGTATTTTTGCAAGCGCCGGTACAGTGCGCTCCGGCTCAATCCCAGCGCTTCGCTGGCGTGGCTGACGTTGCCGCCGTGCCGCGACAGCGCCTTCTGAATCAGCACGCGCTCCACTTCTTCGATGCTCATGTCCTCGATCCGGAGCGCCGCGTCCCGCGCCGGCCGCAGCCCCAGGTCGCTCGCGCGCACCAGCGGCCCCTCCGCCAGCAGCACCGCTCTCTCCACCGCGTGGTCCAGCTCGCGAACGTTTCCCGGCCAGGGGTGTTCCATCAGCACCTGCATCGCCAGCGGCTCGAATCCTTCGAGTTGTTTCCGGTATCGCTGCGACGACAGCCTCAGAAAGTACTGCGCCAGCAGCGGAATATCTTCTTTTCGCGAACGTAGTGGCGGCAAATGGATTTCGATCGTGTTCAGCCGGAACAGCAAATCTTCCCGGAATCTTCCGGCGGTCACTTCGGCTTGCACGTCCGTGTTCGTCGCGGAAAGAACGCGCACTTCCACGCGCCGCGTCGTGGACGATCCCACTCGCTCGAGTTCCCCTGTTTCGAGAACCCGCAGCAGCTTGGCCTGCAGGTTCATCGGAACGTTTGCAATTTCGTCCAAAAACAGCGTCCCGCCGTCCGCCAGTTCGAAACGCCCCACGCGGTCCGATTTTGCGTCCGTGAATGCGCCCTTCACGTGTCCGAAAAGCTCGCTTTCGAAAATTCCTTCCGGCAAACCGCCGGCGTTCACGGTCACCATTGGGCGTCCCGACCGCGGCGACAAGGCATGGAGCGTTCTCGCCACCACGTCTTTCCCGGTCCCATGTTCTCCTGTGATCAGAATGTTGGCGTCCGAGGGCCCCACGCGCCCGATCAAATCCAGGACGGGCTGCATCGCCGCCGATTCGGCGATCAGCGTGGGCCGCCCGTCCGCACGCAGCAGGCGATTCTCCGCCTCCAGCCTCTGGCTCCGGCGGAGCAGGCCGGCCATCTCGATTTGCGTCTTCAGGATCGCCAGCAGCCGCGCGTTCTCCCAGGGTTTCTGCACGAAATCCTTCGCGCCGCGCCGCATGGCCTCCACCGCCAACTCGAGGCTTCCCCACGCCGTCATCACCACCACCGGCAGAGTGCTTTCCTTCGACCGGATATTCGCCAGCAAATCGAGCCCTTCTTGACCTGACGTCGTGTCGCGCGCGTAATTCAAATCAATCAGCACAGCGTCGAATTCCCGCGTTTCAAGCGAGGAGAGGACGGCCGCGGGTGATCCGACGGTTTCCACCTCGAATCCTTCCCCTTTCAGCAGCAGGCGCAGGGCTTCGCGCACGTCCGGCTGGTCGTCGGCGACGAGAACCCGTGCCTTCGCTGCCTTCGAGAGCGTCATATTCCGCCGTTCGCTTTCACCCCGGCTGGTTTCCGAATGTGGTTGTGGAGGTGATTGCACTTTTCTATTCTCCCGCTCTCCCGTGAGGTTGTCACTCATGCCGCAGCGCTACCAGGGGATCCACGTGCGTCGCCCGCTGCGCGGGGATGTAGCACGCGGCCAGCGCAATCAGCGCCAGCCCGCTGAGCACCAAAGCGAATGTCAGCGGGTCGCTGGCCTTGATTCCATAAAGCTGGCTCGACAGGTATTTGGCCGTCAACACGGAACCGCCGATCCCCAGGGCGAATCCGATTGCCGCCAGCCTCATTCCATCCCGGATCACCATTCGCCGCATCGCCTCAGGCTCGGCTCCCAAAGCCATCCGGATGCCGATTTCATGCGTTCTCTGCGCCACGGCATAGGCCATCACTCCGTAAATTCCAATCGCCGCCAGCAGCGTGGCTACGACGGCAAAAATCGCCAGCAGCCACATGCTCAGCCGCCGCTGTGAGAGCGCCGCCTCGAGATAGGCGTCCATCGTCTTGACGTCGGTCACGGGCTGGTCGGCGTCGGTCTTGTGAACCACGCTCCGAATGGCCTCGGCAAGCTGCGCGGGATCGGATTTGGATTTCAGCACCAGTCCCATGATTCGCGAGGGATTCTGAGAAGCCGGCAAATAAATCTGCCCTTCGGTTTCTTCGCCCCATCGCCAATCCCTCACATCCCCGACGATTCCGACGATCCTCAGCCAACCCGGATGGGGTATCGCCGACCACGGCGTGCTGACCCCCGCGAAATCCAGTTGAATCTCTTCGCCAACGGGGCTGCGCCCCTGCCAATACCTGCGAGCCAGGGCTTCGTTCAAAATGACGACACCTTCGGAATCCGCACTATCCGTCTCGGCGAAGTCGCGGCCTTCCTTCAACGTCATTCCGACCGTGTGGACATACCGCCAATCGACGACGCGGTACTGCCCCGTATAGCTCTCTCCCGAGCGCGGGTGGGGGCGCCCAGCGATATCGAAATTGCAATATCCGATCCACCCGGTCAACGGCAGGTAATTCGCCGCGCTCGCCGACTCAACTCCAGGGATGGCGGCCAATCCCGGAATCACCTGTTGAAAGAAATTGCTGATCTGCGGCGCGGTTTGGTAACGCGACTCGGGAAGGTAGACTTGGGCCGTCATCAGGTTCGAGGGATCGAAACCGAGTTTTTCGTTCATCATCAGAACAAAGCTTCGAATCAGAAGCCCCGCTCCGGCCAGCAGCATGAGCGAGAGCCCCACCTCCGAGATGACCAGAGCCGAACGCACCGTCCGGCTGCGGCGCCCTCCCGTTGACCCCCGGCTGCCTTCTTTCAGTGACTCGTACACTCCCGTGCGCGAAATCTGGATCGCGGGTGCGATCCCGAAAAGAATCCCGGTCGCCATGGAAATCAAAATCGCGAAACCCAGCACGGATGGATGGATGCCGACCCGGTCCAGGAATGGAATTTGCGCCCCTCCGCCCGGCGGAGGCGCCAGAGCCTTGAGCAGCGTGATTCCCCCATAGGCCACGGCGATCCCGACTGCGCCGCCCAGCAAGGCAAGAATGAGGCTTTCGGTCAATAACTGCCGCAAGATTCTCTTCCGGCCCGCTCCCAACGCAACGCGCACCGCAATTTCGCGCTCCCGGTCGGCGGCGCGCGCCAGCGTGAGGTTGGCCACGTTCGCGCAAGCGATCAAGAGCACAAAGCCGACGGCGCCCATCAGCAACAGAAGCGCGGATCTCTGCTTCCGCACCAGATCGCTCTGGAACGTCACCACTCGCACGCCATTTTCCTGGTCGAATGACGGGTGTGTCTTTTTCAGTGCCGCCAGAATGGTTTCCATTTCCGCTTGGGCCTGCGGCAGCGTCACCCCCGGGCGCATTCGTCCAAACACGATCAGCTCGTGGTCCTGGGGGTCCAGCTGCGAGCGCACGAATGCGAAGGGAGTCCACACATCGAGATCGGAAGGCACCCCGTAGGGCGCAAAATCCCGCGGCAGCACGCCGATGATCGTGTAAATCTTGTCGTCAATCCGCATTGTCTGGCCGATCGCGCTCGGATCTCCCCCGAAATGCCCCTGCCAGAATCGGTAGCTCAGAATCGCCACCTGGTCGTGGCCCGGCTGTTCGTCCTCCGCTTCAAAATCGCGACCCATGGCGGGTGAAACACCCAGCAGGTGGAAGAAATTCCCCGTCACTTGCGAACCCCACACCTGTTCGGGCTGGCCGTTTCCCGTGATCGTGTAAAACATGGCGCGCCAGGCGGAGAGCTGCTCGAACGAGTGGTTCATCGTCCGCCAGTCCAGGAGCTCGGTGGCCGCAATCGTGCCGCGCAGCACGTTGCGGTTCATGTCCGTCTCCCAGATCAGAACCAAACGGTCCGGGTGGGGAAACGGCACCGGCTCGAGCAGCACTCCATTGACCACGCTGAAGATTGCCACGTTGGCGCCGATCCCGATGGCCAGCGTCAACAGCGCGACCAGCGCGAAACCCGGGTTCCGCCGCATGGTCCGGAATGCGTATCGAATGTCCTGCCAGAGATTTGCCATCTTGCCTTCCTCCGCTTCTGTCCCACGAGCGGAGTATTCTACTTTGTATTGACCATCTATCAACTACAAACCGCCGTTTTGCTCTCCCGAGTTTCCGGAATCGCCCGTTACCGGCTCTTCGCCTTTTCTACGCCGCCTCCCGCCTCATTCGTAGCGCAGCGCCACCATCGGATCGACGCGCATGGCGTGCCGTGCGGGAATGTAGCACGCCAAGACGGCAACTCCCGTCAACATCGCCGTCACTGCGACGAACGTTGCCGGATCGCTCGAACGCACTCCGTACAGCAAATGAGAGAAGCTCAGAAGCAGTCGCCCAAGCATGAGTGATCCTACCCCTCCGATCAACGCGCCGGCGAGCGCCAGCCGAAGCCCCTCTCCAATCACCATCCGAAAAACGTCCGCCCTTCCGGCGCCAAGCGCCATGCGGATCCCAAACTCATGAATACGCATTGTCACCGAATAAGACACCACTCCATAGAGCCCGACAGACGCCAGCAGCAACGCCAGACCCGCAAACGAATCCAACAGGATCATCGGGAAGCGTTGCGCTGACATGGAGTCTGACAAAACCTGACTCATGGACTGCACGTTGTAAACTGTCTGGCCGTCACCGCCTGCGTATACCGCACTCTTCAGCGCCGTCAAGAAACCCGCAGTATCCAGGTTCGTGCGAACGATGATGTGCATATCGGAGTACCCCGAGGGCCACAGCTTGTCCGCCGCCTGATAAATGGGATAGTAGCTCTGAGCTTTGGTGAGCGAGTTGCGCTCGCCCAATCCCCAATGTTTGACGTGGCCCACAACGCCGACAATCGCGCACGGTCCCCAAGGCGCAACCGGAAATCCAAAAGTAAGAGTCTGCCCGACAGGGTCTCGGCTCGGGAAATACGACTGCGCGAAGACGCTGTCGATCACAGTGACGCACGGAGTCTTTGTCGTGTCCTGTGCCGTAAAGAAACGCCCGCGAAGCAACGGTATTTTCATCGTTCGCAAGTAATCCGGCCCAGTGGGGAAGACGAGCATCCGCGGCGCATTTTGAACCACAGCTGGCTTGTCTGACCCAATCCAGAATGGAGTGTCGTTGTCTCCGCCCGATAAAGGAACGAGCATGGTGAAGTCCGCCGCTCGCACCCCGGGAATCGCCCGAATGCGATCGAGAAGCTGCAGGAAAGCGACGCGCAAGGCTGTTCCGTTATTCGTAACGGTGGGCGACAATCCCACTTTGAATGCAATCAGGTGGCTCGGATCGAAGCCTGGATTAACTTCGCGTAAATTTCGGATCGTGCGCAACAGCAAGCCGCCGCCGGCAAGCAGCGCCAGGGTCAATGCCATTTGCGTGATCACGAGGACGCTCTGCGCATGCTGCCGCCCGCCCGACGAACCGCGGCCGCCTTCTTTAAGCAGCGAATACGGATCGACCTTCGAACTTTTCCGTGCGGGCGCCAAGGCGAAGAGAATCCCCGCAAGTACCGAGACTCCGAATGCAAACCCGAGCACGGGAATATTCACGCCGATGTTCTCGGCGCGTGGCAGGCCCAGAGGCATCACGGACTGCGCCAGCCTCACGCCAAATTTCGCTAACGCCACGCCAAGCACCCCGCCCCAAAGCGAAAGAATCAAACTCTCTGTGATCAAAAGCCGCGCCATCCGAGTGCGGCTTGCTCCGAGCGCCGCTCGAATCGCAAACTCCCTGGTCCGTCTTGCCGTGCGGGCCAGCAGGAGATTGGCGATGTTCGCGCAAGCGATCAGCAACACCAATCCCACGGCGCAAAACAGGAGCAGCAGAATTCCACGGGAATCTCCGACCAGTTCTTCCTTGAGCGGCAGGACGTCCGCGCCGAGCCCCGCATCCGCATCGGGATAGAGTTGATCCAGATGCGCCTGAATTCCGCTCATCTCCTCCTGCGCCTGGTCGATCGTTATCCCAGGTTTCAAGCGGGCGATAGCGAACATCGAGTCATGGATCGCGCGCGAATTCAGCGTCAGCGGATCGTCTTGTGCCACCGGCGTATAGACGTCGGCGGACTGGTTGTCAATCAGCGAGTCGAAGGGCGCGACGCCGATGATGGTGCGGTCCACTCCGTCCAGGCTCATGGACTGCCCGAGCACGCGAGGGTTGCTTGCGTATCGTTCTCTCCAAAGACGCGAACTGATGATGACCGCCGGCGTTCCACCCGCTCGATCTTCTTCGGGTGAGAATTCGCGGCCCAAAATCAGGTTTTCACCCAGAGTTTGGAAATATCCCGAGGAGATCCTGTCTCCGTTCAAATGCTCGGGAGTTCCCGGAGCCGTCAGGTCGAATCCCTGCGCCACCATAACCGCGGCCATTTCCGTAAAAGAACGGGAATTTTTTCGCCAGTCCTGAAAGTTAAGGTAGGAGATCGCATCTTTGGAGAAACGTTTGTTGCTTTCCAAGAGCAAGACGAGTCGACTTGGCTGGCGATACGGGAGCGGCGCCAGAAGCACTCCCTCGACAATGCTGAACATCGCCGCATTCGCACCGATGCCGAGCGCCAGCGTCAGGATGGCAACGCACGCGAAGGCAGGCGATTTCGATAGCGTTCGCCAGGCATAGCGAATGTCTTGCAGCAGCGTTCCCATCTATCGCTGACCTCTGATTTCTTAGGCCGCCCCCGCCTGTTTTTCTCCATCCACGATCCAGCCGTCCGCGAGCTGGATGATCCGGTTGCCGTACGCCGCCCAGGCGTCGTTGTGCGTCACTTGTATGATCGTCGTCCCTTCCTCGTTCAATTTCCTCAGCATGTCCATGATCATTTTTCCCTGGCTCGAATGCAGGCTCCCGGTCGGCTCGTCCGCCAGGATGAGCTTCGGCCGTCCGATCACCGCCCGCGCCACGGCCACCAACTGCTGCTGGCCGCCGGACAATTGGTTCGGATAGAGCGACTTTTTCCCCACGATCTGGAAGCGATCCAGCACGTCCGCTACCATCCCTTCTCTTTCGGCTTTCTTGATGTCGCGGTAGGAGAGCGGCAAATCCAGATTTTCGGCAACGGTCAAATCGTCGAGCAGGTGGTATTGCTGGAAAACGAAGCCGATGTATTTCTTGTGCAGCTCCACCCGATGCCGGTTGTCGAGCTGATGCACTTCGTGCTCCTGCAGCCGGTATTCGCCCTTCCACGCTCCGTCGAGCATTCCGATAATTCCCATCAACGTGGACTTTCCCGCGCCCGATGGCCCCATCACCGTCACGAACTCTCCTTCGGCTATGTCCAGGTTGATCCGCCGCAGCACCCACGTCTTTCCCGCGCCCGATTCGTAAAATTTTTCAATGTCCTTCAGATTGATCACTTTGTTTCTCCCTGTCTCATGCCACCGCGATCACCACCAGCGTCGCGTCATCGTGCCAGTTCCCAAGGCAGAATTCTCCGACGGTCCGCAAAATTTTTTCCTGCAGCTCGCGCGCACCGGCTTTGCGGTTTTCCGCCACCAGTTCCACCAGCCTCTTGTCGCCGAACTCTTCTCCATCGGCGTTCGCCGCTTCCGAAATTCCGTCCGTGAACATCACCACGCGATCTCCGGAACGCAGCTGGCTGGCGCCCATCGAGTACGACACCATCGGAAACACTCCCAGCACTCCTCCGCCTTCTCCCAGCCGCTCGGCCGTCCCGTCGGCGCGTGTCACAATCGGCGGGTTGTGCCCCGCCGCGCAGTACCGCAGCTCGCGCGACTCTCCCCGCAATTGCGCGTAGAAAAACGTGATAAACCGGTCGCTCGCGATGTTCCGGTAAATCTGCGCGTTCAGGCGCGCGCACAGGTCGTCGGGAGGAATTGCGGGGCTCGCCAGGCCCCTCACCGCCGCCTGAAGATTCGACATCAGCATCGCCGCCGGCATTCCCTTCCCCGCCACATCTCCGATGCAAATGCCCATCCGGTCATCCCCATAAGGGAGGAAATCGAAATAATCGCCGCCCACCACCCGGCACGGCTGCCACGTCCCTGAAATATCGTACCCCGCGAGTTGTGGCGCCGACTTCGGAAGAAATCCTTCCTGCGTCGCCCGGGCTTCCTCGATTTCCCGCTCCAGGTGCTCCCGCTTCTTCTTGGATTCCTTTTGAACCCGGCTCTCTTCGCGGGACCTTTGCCGCTCTTCGCGCTTCTCGCGGCCAATTTGGATCTGCCTTTGCAGAATCTCCAGCAGCCGGGCATTGGTCCACGGCTTTTCGACAAAATCTCCCACGCCTCGCTGCATCGCCTCCACCGCCAGGCCTACCGTCGCCCATCCGGTCATCACCACGATGGGTGGCGCGTTTTCCACGGCCTGGAGTTCCGCCACCAGATTCAGCCCTTCACGCCCCGACGTCGTGTCCCGCGCGTAATTCAAATCCATGAGGATCAGGTCGTACTCGCGCCGGGCCACCGCCTCGCGCAATTGTGCGGGCGAAGCCGCGCTGTCGGTTCCATAGCCGTGCGATTTCAGCAGCAGCCGCAAAGCTTCGAGGACGTCCGGCTGGTCATCCGCGATCAAGACCCGCGGCGCCTCCGCGTTCGCTTCGCTGCTCGTCTCCATGGGCTTGGTCGCCATCCGAATTGCCCCGTTCCCTGCTCCAGTCTGATGAATTTACCGGCGGATTGCTATGGGCCGCTCTTTCTATCAGCCCGGCCCTTTAATTCCCTCGGATCCCTGGTTTCCGCCGATCACTCATACCGCAGCGCCACCATGGGATCCACCCGCATCGCCCGCCGCGCCGGAAAATAGCAAGCCAGCAGCGCGACTCCGGTCAAGATTAGCGCGACCCCCGCGAATGTCACCGGATCCGTCGCACTCACTCCAAACAGCATATTCTCCATCAAGCGAGTCACCCCCAGCGCGACCCCCACCCCGATCGCCACTCCGATCAGCGTCATTTTCATTCCCTCTCCCAGCATCAGCCGGAGGACGTCGCTTCGTTGCGCTCCCAGGGCGATCCGGATTCCGATCTCATGCGTCCGCTGGCCCACCACGTAGGAAATCACGCCGAAGATGCCGATGCTTGAGAGCGCCAGGGCCAGGGCCGCGAACACTCCCAGCAAAATCATCGAAAATCGTCTTGCGGCCAGCGAATCGGAAATCGTCTGCTCCATCGTCTCCGCGTCGTACATCACGTTGTCGCCGTTCATTTCCTCCACCGCTTTGCGGATCGCCGGCGTCATGGCTGCGGGCGAGCCTTCCGTCCGCACCACCACCTCCGCCTGCGCCGGCCCGAAAAAAAACTTGTCGGGAATCTGCAGCAGCGGCATATACGCCTGCGCTTGAATCAGGTTGTGCGAGTCTTTGTCGAGACCCCAATGCTTTACATGCCCCACGATTCCCACCACTTCCAGCTGCATATCAATAATCCCCAGGTTGATGTGTTTCCCGATCGGATCTTCATTCGGAAAATACTGCCGCGCGAATTGGTCGTCAATCACCACCACTTTCGGCGAGTTCTCGTCGTCGCTGGCTTCGAGAAAGCGGCCCCGCTCCAAATGGATTCCCATCGCTTTCCGGTAGCCCTGATCCGCGAAATAGAAAAGTGAAAGCTTCATGTCGCTCGTGTTGGCGGGCTTTGGCTGGCCTTCGAGCCAGAATGGCAGTTCGTTGTCCCCTTGCATCGGCAGAGCTCCGCCCGACAGCGATACGGCCTCCACTCCCGGAACGTCCTGGATTCTTCGCTCCAGTTCCCGGTAGGCCGCTATCCGCGTCGGCCCGTTTACCCCAAGCGAAGGCGAAAGCGACACGGCGAACGTCAGCACGTTTTTCGGATTGAACCCGGGATTCACGTTCCACAGGTCGATCAAGCTCCGCACCATCAACCCTGCGCCGACCAGCAGGATGAGCGCCATCGCCATTTCGACGACCACGAATACCCCCAGGGCCCGGTGCTTGGCTCCGCTTCCGCCCCGCCCGCTCTCCTTCAGCGTTTCCTGCACGTTCGGCCGCGCCGTTTTCAACGCCGGAGCCAGGCCAAACACAATTCCACACAATATCGAAACGCCGATCGTGAATATCAGTACCCGGCCATCCACGCCGACTCCTTCCGCGCGCGGCAGCGCCTCGGGAAGCGCGCCCAGTGCCGCGCGTGTTCCCCAATCGGCCAGGAGCAGCCCCAATCCGCCTCCCGCCGCCGCCAGCACAATGCTTTCCGTCAGCAGTTGCCGGATCACTCGGCCCTGCGTCGCGCCCAGAGCCGTGCGAATCGCAAACTCGCGCGCCCGGCTAGTCGACCGCGCCAGCTGTAGATTCGCCACGTTCACGCATCCGATCAACAGCACGAATCCCACCGCTCCCAACAGCACCAGCAGGAACAGCCTTGACGCGGCAACCTCCTCTTCCTTCAGCGGCACGATCGTGATGCCGCGCTTTTTGTCCGCATCCGGATATTCAATCGCCAGATTCCGCGCGATTCCGTCCATATCCGCGCGCGCCTGCTCCACGGTCACTCCCGGCTTGAGCCGCGCCACCGCGTCCATTCCTTCGTGGACGTCCCGGTTGTGAAAAAATGGATCGTCGAAAATTCCCACCGGCACGTAGACGTCGGCATCGTCGTGAAAATTCTGGAGCGACAGGTGGAAGGTCGAGGGAACCACTCCGATGATCGTGTAACCCTTCCCATTCATTGTGATTCGTGTCCCGCAAATCCCCGCCGAACTTCCGAATTTGCCGTTCCAAAACGCGGCGCTGATCATCGCCACCGGCGCGGCGCCCAGCCGATCCTCGTCTGCCGTGAATGTCCGTCCCAGCACGGGCCGCACTCCCAGCAGCGGGAAAAAATCGGCCGAGACCATGTCGGCCTTCACGTGCTGCGCTTCGCCGCTTCCCGTCAGGTTGAAGTCGTCCTCCCGGTATGCCGCCATGGACGAAAACGCGCGGCTGCTTCTCTGCCAGTCCAGAAAATTCGGGTAGGAAATCGAGGACTGCTTAAAATCCGGCGTGTTTTCGAACATCGCCACCAGTTGTTTCGGCTGCGGAAACGGCAGCGGGTTCAACAGCACTCCGTTGACCACCGAAAATACCGCCGTGTTCACGCCAATCCCCAGCGCCAGCGTCAACACCGCAATCAGCGTGAACCAGCGGTTCTTCGCCAGCATCCGGATCCCGAATTTCACGTCCTGCAGCAGTGTTCCCATGTTCAACCTCTCTCGTCCCTTATCTTCACTACCCTCGAACCCCCGGTTTCTGACTTCCAGCTATTCGTAGCGCAGCGCCACCATCGGATCCACGCGCATCGCCCGCCGCGCCGGCACACAGCACGCCGCCAACGCCACTCCCGCCAGCAAAATCGTCGCGCCCGCAAACGTCAGCGGGTCCGCCGCGCTCACTCCGTACAGCAGGCTCGAAATCAGATGCCCCGTCGCGAACGCCGCCACCACCCCAATCACCGCGCCGTACACCACCAGCCGCATCCCCTGCCCCACCACTTGCCGAAGCACGTCGAGCGGCCGCGCCCCCAGCGCCATCCGCACCCCGATTTCGTGGGTTCTCTGCCCCACGGTGTACGACAACACTCCGTAAAGCCCGATGGCCGCCAGCAGTAATCCGAGCATTCCCAAGTTCGTCGCAAACGCGGCCGCCATGCGGTTCGCGAACAGCGACACTTTCAGCAGGCCGGCCAGATCATCCTCCTCGAGCAGTGTCGCGCTGGGATCGAGCGCCCGCACCTGCCCCCGCACCGCTCCGAGCATCGCCATCGGATCCCCGCTCGTCTTCACCAGGATATTCGCGTCCGTTCCCGTGTCCTGCAAAAACGGAAAGTAAAGGAAGGCTTCCGCGGTCTCATTCATCGTGTGGTACTTCACGTCCTTCGCCACGCCCACCACCGTCCACCAGCCATCCGAGTTTATTACCCGCTGTCCGATCGCGCTCCGTCCCGGCCAGAACCGTTTCGCCATCGTTTGATTCACGATGCACACCCGCGGCGCGTTCCGTGTATCTCCCGCCGTAAAATCTCTTCCTTCAATCAGCGGAATTTCCAGCAGCGAAAAGTACCTTGGCCCCACTGAATTCAAGTCGATTCGCATGTCTTCGTTCGGCTTCGGCGTGTAGCCTTCGATACTCGCCATGGTGTAGCGGCGTCCCGTAAACCACAGCGGCACATATCGTTCGAAGCTCGCCGATTTCACGCCGGGCAGGGTCTGAATGCGCTCCACCAGTCGCTCGTAAAAATCGGCCGACTGGTCGTCGGTGTACCCGTTCGCCCGCAGGTCCATCGCCGTCAACAGCACTTTGTCGGTGTTGAAGCCCGGCCCTGTCCTTTCCTCGGCCGCCAGGCTGCGGATCAGCAATCCCGCGCCCGCCAGCAGCACCACGGCCACCACCATTTCCCCCATCACCAGCAGATTCCGCAGCCGGTGACGGCTCGCACCCGGCGTCGTGCTTCGTCCTTCCTTCAGCGGGCGAATGGAATCGGGCCGCGACGTCACCAGAGCCGGAACCACCCCGAAAATCGCCGCGGTGCACAGCGAGAGAGCCACAGTGAAGAGCAACGCCTGGTGATCCACCCCCAGCGGCAGGCCCACCGGAAGATGCAGCGGCGGCAGGAACAGCGTCAGCAGGTTTGTTCCCCACAGCGCCAGCAGAACTCCTCCCACTCCGCCCAGCCCCGCCAGCAGCAGACTTTCCGCCAGAAGTTGTCTCACCAGCCGGGCTCGGTCGGCCCCCAGCGCCGCGCGAATCGCAATCTCCTTTTCCCTTGTTGTGGCCCTTGCCAGCAGCAGATTGGCCACGTTTGCGCACGCGATCAGCAGCACCAGCAACGCAACCACCATCAGGAACAACAGCACGGGCAGCATGAAATCCTGCAAACCGTAATGCGCTCTCCACACCGGGCAAACGTATATCCCCACGTTTTTCGTAGTGTCCGGATACTCTCTCGCGAGCCGCGTCGCGATCGTCTCGAGGTCCGCCTGCGCTTGTTCGACGCTCACCCCCGGCTTGAGCCGCCCCATCATGTGCACGAATGTCGGACCCCGGTAGATCAGGTCCTCGCCCGGCAGCGCCTCTGGCTGCATCATCATCGGAACAAAATACTGCGCCGCGATTCCTACGATTGTTCCGTTGAATTCCCGCGGCGCCACCCCGATCACCGTGAAGGGGTGATCGTTGATCTGCACCACTTTCCCCACCACGTTCGGATCCGACGCGAACTTCTGCTGCCAGAATCGGTAGGCCAGCACCACGTACGGGTCCGAATTGGGACCGTGGTCATCGCTCACATGGAATTCGCGCCCCTTTGCCGCCTGTACTCCCAGCAAGTCAAAATAGTTTTCCGTCGCGATCAGCCCCCAGTACCTCTCCGCGCGTTTCTCGCCCGGCAGCCGCAGAGTCGCGCCGACCACCTCGAACCCGATCATTCCCGTGAACACGTGGTTGTTGTCCCGGTAATCCTTGTAATCCGGGTACGAACTCGTGTGGTATTCCCCGTCCGGCATCACGCTTTCCGCATCCACCATTTGCGACGAATTCCTCACCAACGAGAGCGGGTGCAGGAGCACAGCCTCTATCCAGGAGAACACAGTCGTGTTTCCGCCGATCCCCAACGCCAGAGACAGCACCGCCACGGCCGTGAATCCCGGATTTTTCATCAGCATTCGCATGCCGTATTTCATATCCTGCAGCAGCGTTCCCATCGCCCCTCCTACTCGTACCGCAGCGCGACCATCGGATCATTCATACCGAAGTGCGACCATCGGGTCGACCCGCATCGCCCGCCGCGCCGGCACATAGCACGCCCCCAGAGCCACTCCGCACAACAGCAGCGTCACTCCCGCGAACACCCACGGATCGGTCGGGCTGACCGTGAAAATCACGCTCGATATGTAGCGCGTCAGCAGCAGCGAAAGCCCCAGCCCCAGCGCCAGCCCCATCACCGTCAGCTTCAACCCGTGGTCCATCACCAGGTGCAGAACGTCTCTCCGCTGCGCCCCCAGCGCCATGCGAATGCCGATTTCGTGCGTTCGCTGCCGTGTCACGTACGCCACCACTCCGTAAATTCCCACCGCTGCCAGCACGAGCGCGAGTATCCCGAACGCTCCGACGAACGTTCCCGCAATCCGCTCGTTCGTGCTCGCCAGTTCCACGCGCGACGCCAGCGTCATCACGTCGTACACCGGCACTTCCGGATTCATCTCGTGGATCGTTTTCTCCACGGCGGAGACCTCCGCCAGCGGATCTCCGTCCGTCCGCACGTGCACCGCCGCCATCGAGTAGTAGTCCTGCAGGAGCGGCATGTAGAAAAACGGCTGCGGCGTCTCATTCAGGTTGTCGTAATCGGAATTCTCCGCCACGCCCACGACGGTCCACGTCTTGCCCTCCACTTCCACGCCTTTCCCCACCGCGCTTTGTCCCGGCCAGTAGCGCTCCGCGAACGCCCGGTTCACGATGGCCGCCGGCTGCGCCTTCATCCTGTCTTCGTCCGAAAACTCGCGTCCCCCGATCATCGCGATTTCCATGGTCCGGAAATATCCCGGGCTCACCGCCGCCACGCCCACCGTCATGTCCTCGTGCGGCTGCGGAACGTATCCTTCCGGCGCTACTTTTCGCGCGCTGTAGCTGAACCCCAGCGGCACCCAGCTTGCCAGCGCCGCCGACTTCACTCCCGGCAGCGTCTCCAGCCGCTCGCGCAGTTCCCGCTCAAACGCGATGCCCTGCTCGTCCGTGTAGCCCGAAGAAAACAGATTGAACGTCTCGAGCAGCATGTGATTCGCGTTGAATCCCGGGTTCACTTTCTGCTGTTCGCGGAACCCCCGCACGATCAGCCCCGCGCAAATCAGCAGCAGCAGCGACATCGAAACCTGCGCCACCACCAGCGCCGTCGAAAGCTTCGCCTTCCGAATATTCCCGCTCGCCGTCCCGCTCTCTTCCTTCAGCACGTCCACCGGCGCCAGCCTCGACGACCGCAGCGCCGGCAAGATCCCGAACAGCACCGCCGTTGCCAATGCGAATCCCAGCGTCGCCCCCAGCACCGCCCGGTCCACCGTCACGTCCAGCGACACGGGTATTCCCGCCGGCGGAATGAAGCGCGCGAACGATCCTGCCGTCCACAACGTGATCAGCATCGCCAGCGCTCCGCCCGCCAGCGCCAGCATCACGCTTTCCGCCATCAACTGGCGCACCAGCCTCCCGCGGCTCGCTCCCAGCGAAAGCCGGATCGCCATCTCCCTTCGCCGCGCCACGGACCTCACCAACAGCAGGTTTGCCACGTTGGCGCACGCCAGCAGCAGCACCACGCCCGCGATCGCCATCAGCATCGGCAACAGCACGTGAAAGTACGCGTTCGCGCTCGCCGGCGCCCGCCACAGCGGATACACGCCGCAGTGGATCGTCTCCGTATGCGAGTCGGGGAATTGCCGCGCGATCTGCCCCATCAGCACGTCCAGCTCCTGCCGCGCCTGCGGCGGCTGCGCTCCCGGAGCGATGCGCCCCATCAGGATCAGCCATCTCGAATCGCGATTCTCGAGCAATCCCGAATACTCCGAAATATCGTTCACCATCACCAGCGGCAGCCAGATCTCGCTCCTCAGCCCCGTCTGATTGCCTTTGAACTCCGCTCCCATCACTCCCACCACCTGGAACGGATGCCGGTTGATGCTGATTTCCTTTCCCACGATCTTCGGGTCGCCGCCAAATTTCATCTGCCATAGCCGGTAGCTGATCACCGCCACCGGCGCGCCCTCCGGCTTCCTTCCCTCTTCCGGCAGAAAGCCTCGTCCCAGCACCGGCCGCGCGCCGAGCACGTCGAAAAAGTTCTCGGAGACCAGCGTCCCCCATATCCGCTCCGGCTTTCCCGTCCCCGTCAGATCCATCGGCCACAGCGACGACGCGAGTATCCCGCTCATCGTTTTGGTCCGGCTGCGCAGGTCGAGGTAATCCTGGTAGGAAAAAACGTGCGGGCTTTGCGCCGTTCCGCCCGAAGTCAGCGTGTAAAGCTCGCTGGTCCTTGTGGCCCCCGGCAGGGGATTCAATAGCGTCGCGTTGATCCAGCTGAAGATCGTGCTGTTCGCGCCGATCCCCAGCGCCAGCGTCAGCACCGCCACGGCCGTGAATCCAGGATTCTTCGCCAGCATCCGCACGCCATACTTGGCGTCTTGCAGCAATGTCCACATCCGCGTCTCCTTCGAGCGAGCGCACTCCCGCCAGCGCGGACGAAACCCATGGTTCCTCCGCCCTTTGCGCGGGAATTTCTGGAAAATTTGAACGGGTCCGGCGGCTCGCTCAGACGCTTGCGATACGCGTCCCCAGCGTCTCTTCCACGATGCGGCCGTCGAACAGATGAATCGTGCGGTCGGCGATGCTCGCGTACCTCGGGTCGTGCGTCACCATGCAGATCGTCGCCCCGTCTCCGTGCAGTTGCTGCAGCAGCTCCACCACGGCTTCGCTGTTTTTCGAATCCAGGTTTCCGGTCGGCTCGTCCGCCAGCAGGATCGAGGGTTTCCCCACCAGCGCCCGTGCCACCGCCACGCGCTGCTGCTGGCCGCCGGATAATTGCGAGGGATAGTGTTTCATCCGGTGCGCCATCCCCACTCGCTCCAGCACTTCCTGCACCCGCGATTTCCGCTCCGAAGACGGCATGCTCCGGTACGTCAGCGGCAGCTCCACGTTCTCATACACCGTGAGGTCCCCGATCAGGTTGAACGCCTGAAAAATGAACCCGATTTCCCGGTTCCGGATTCGCGTCCGCTCCGATAGAGAAAGATTCGCCACCGGCTGCGTGTTGATCCAGTAATTTCCTTCGGTCGGCGAATCCAGCAACCCCAATATCGACAGCAACGTGGACTTCCCGCATCCCGACGGGCCGGCTATCGACAAAAATTCACCGTTCTTGATTTCCAGGTGCACGCCGCTCAGCGCGTGTGTCTCCACTTCGTCGGTGTAAAACACTTTCTTCACGTCTTCCAGTTTGATCAGCGTCTCCGCCGCGTTATTCATGCTGTATTCCTCCCTGTCTCTATGAAACGTCCTTCACCGGCGAAAATGTTCCCTGCCGTTACTTCAATTCCACGCGGTCGTAATTGTCGTACGCGGACATGTCGGAGAGCACAACCGTGTCGCCCACTTTCAGCCCTCCCAGGATCTGCACCGTGTTCACCGACGTGGCTCCCAGCTCGACCTTCACGCGTTGCGCATCCGTTCCGTCCGCATCCACCTTGAACAGCCCCACCGTGCTGTTCGCGTCACCGTGCACCGGCCGTCCCACATACAGGACGTCCGCCAGCCGCTGCAGCTCGATCGTTCCCTCCACGCTCAGATCCGGCCGTGCTCCTTGCGGCAGCGGCCCGTCCAGCGCCACATCCACGGTCACCGTCCCGTTCTGCACCGCGGGATCGATCCGCGCGACGCGTCCGGGTATCAAGCCGTTATGCGTGTCGATCGACGCTGTTTGCCCGATCGCCACGTCCTTCGCCTGCGTCTCCGCGATTTTTAGTTGCGCTTTCAGGTGCGTCGGCTGCTCCACTCGCGCCAGCACTGTACCCTGCGTCACTTTCTGCCCCACTTCCACATCCAGCTCTTGCAACACCCCGTCGATTCCCGCGCGCACCGTCAGGTCGTCCACCTGCGATTTTTTCAAATTGTAAAGCGCCTGCATCTCGTCCACTTTCGCTTGCTGCACGGCCAACTGTGGCTCGACCGAACTCGTAAACGTCTCCACTTCCTTCTGCGCCAGCGCATTTTCCTTGGCCAGCTCTTCCGCCTGCACTTCCGCTGTCTTTACGTCGAGTTCCGGAGCCAGCCCGTCCGCGCCGAGTTCTTCCTTGGTTTTCTTCACCATCTCCGCCGTCCGGTACTGCGAAGAAATGCTCGCCGCCAGCGTCCGCTTGTCCATCAGCTGGTTTTGCAGCTGCGCCTTCATGTTCCGCAGCTCCGCTTCCGCTCCCTTCAATTGAAACTCCGCGTCGAGCTCCGACTGCTGCAGCTCCGGGTTGGTCATCGTGAAGATAATCGAGTCTGCTTTCACCGGCGTGCCCGGCAAAATGAACCGCTTCTCCACCTGCGCATCCGTCACCGCCGGGATCACTTGTATCGTCACAGGGACCAGCGTCCCTAGACCGCGAACTTCGCGGAGCATCGGCCCCCGTTTCACCGTGTCGGTCCAGATCGTCGACTTATCCACCGTCGGCGCCGCCGGCTTCAATCTCGATAGCCCCACGGATACTACGACCACCACCGCCAATCCCACGGCGCCGTAAACCATTCGCCGAATCTTCTTCCGCTTTTTTACTTCTGGCCTTGCAATGTCCACGTGATTCCGCCTCTTCACTCATTTATATCGCAACTCCGCTTCCGCGAGGAGAATACCATTAACCGCTTATGTTTGTGCGCAGTAGCACGCCTCACATCCCCGTTTTTCTGCCCTGTTTGCCCGCTCGTGGGAATTATCTGTCCCGCTTTCGGACACTTGTGGCCCTGCCCGGTTTCTACGCGAAATCGGTCAAATTCGTTCCATCTCTTGGCTCAAATCCTCGAGATCGCCGAACGTGGCGATCGAAAGAAGCCAATCCAATTCAGGGGGTGAACTACAGGAGAGCCAACGGTGGTCCGTCGAGCTAGGTCAGTTGAATAACATTGGAAAATAGCGAGATCTTGCCAGACGCCGGCACGTCTGTTTTTCGCGCGTGTTGCCCACCCCTATCTCTGGAACTGAACCGTCAGCACCAGGTGCGCCGTCGTCGGTTTCCCGTCCGCCGTCCCCGGCTCGAACAACCACAGCGCGACAGCTTGCCGAGCATCCTGTTGCAACAGTTGCGAACCGGACAAAAGCCGCGTTTGCGTCAGATTTCCCTTCGCGTCAATCACGGCGTCAAGTTGGACTACACCATCCAGATCAAGCATCTTTGCCCAGGAAGGAATAGGCGGTTGCGTCGCCAAAACGATTCTCGGAGGAACGGTTTTTGCCGCCACTTCTTGCGGCTTTTTCTCTCTCCCCCTCCGCAAGCCGGCATGTTCGGACGAAATCTTGATTCGGCTCGGCTCCGACTGCGAGGCCGCCGGCGCAGCCGTTTTCGCTGCAATCGCCGGCTCGTGAAGTTTCTCTATTGCCGGGGCGGGCGCAGTTCCCGCGCTCTTGCTGTTCGCGCTGATTTCTGTTCCCGCCGTGGACTTCGTTTCCGCGGCAGGGGCGCCATTGGGGGCGGCAGGTGGCGGTACGCTCTTTTTGGCCGCTGCCAATGCGGCCACCGATTTCTTCGCCGTATGAATGCTGTGTCCGAACTTCGAATGCCAGTCGTAGATCTGGACCGATACGATAATGACGGCGGCGGTGACGCTGATGGCGGCCGCAATTTTCCGCGCTTTGAAGTTCGGAACCCGCATCGGCAGGATTGCCGGGGAGACCTTTTTCATTTCGCCCGCGGTTTCCGGACCCGCTTCGCCCTCTTCCAGTTCTTCCAGCAACGGGGAAGCCGCTTCCGGCTCTCGTTCCCCCAATACTTCCTTCGCTGCTTCCGCCTCGCGCGCCGCTTGGCCTTCGACGTTGGCCGGCTCGCTCTTGGCGTCTTCTGCCTTCGTTTCGCGTCCCTCCGATTCGGGAGCCGTCTCTGCCGCCGCCTCTTTGGTCTCGCAAACGCCAGCTGGGGCAGTCTCTGCTGCCTGCGTTTCTATTCCCACTGGGGCGCTTGGTTCGATCTTTGGTCTTGCTTCCGGGTTCTCTACCGCCGCTTGCTTCCCCTTTTGGGCTTCAGCTTCCTGTCCGCCCGCCACCGTCGTTCCCGCCGGGCTCCCCCAAAATTCCGGTTCATAGACGTTGAATTCCAATTCGGTAAAGCCGCTCTGCTCTCTCTCTGCCGACTCCACCACTTTGCAAAGCACTTCCTTCCCGGACAGCTCGTTTCGGACGAAAACGCACTGTCCCGGCAGGACTTTTGACTTCATGTTCAGCACTGCCCCGTTCTCAAATACCAATGCCGTCTTCGTCGTCTCAAAAAAGAGCTCGCGCTTGTCGGTTCCCTCCACGGGCTTCGACCCCTGGACCGTCACGGGAACTTCAAGAACTGTCGGCTGGCCACTCAGCGCAGAACTAGACATTCGCTTTCTCACCGCTCAACGGAATTTGACGCATCACCACTATTCCCCCAGTGTTGATTATAAATGCTTTAACAGGCTTTCGAGCCCATGCCAGGTGGCCCGTTTCCCAGGCCCGGCTCGTTCAGCAATCCTCCTGTTTTGAACCGCCTGGGTCAATAGCCTGGGGGTACCGAAGGGGTTGTTACTTTCGGCGCATTCGAACCTGCCCGTTGGCTAGGTGACTGCTCTGCAACTCCGTGGCCAAGAGTTTGGGCTTGTGGTTCTCCCGGCGTTTGGGTCCATGCCAAATCAACCTTTCGGGGCGTATCGCAGAAGGATCAGGGAACTGTCCTCCAGAAAATGCTGGATCATGCCGGGTCGCAAGCTTCCCCGGAATAAGGCCAGTACTCCGAAAAGCGCCCCATAGAGAGTTATCGTAATCACTCCTCGATACCCTTGATACGCATGTCCGGCGCCAAAAAAGATTGCCTGCAACGCCACGGCCGCCGCATCGTTTCCCGTCAGCGCAAAAAACTGCCGCTGCAGATAGCCTCTGAATACAAACTCCTCGCAAATCCCGGCTGATATCGAAACGAGGACCCACAAGAGACATTCAATCGGTGTCCGCGGCAATAGTATTCCCAATGCGCGCTTCCCCGCCGGATTGGCTCCCAGCGCGACTCGGCACACGATCAAAACGATTGCGACCGCAATCCAAAATAGGAACGCGATTCCGATGTCCACGAAGGCGTCCGAAAACCGCTCCCACCGGCCTCCGACGATCTCCCGTATCGGCGTGTGAGTCGGCCGCAACCCGAAAAACCATACATATCCAACCAGCAACCACTCGAACGCGATCATGAACAGGTACATCGAAAGGCGTTGCGAAAAAAGCAATCGATTCGCGCTCATCTTGTGCAGCAAGTGGGCCTGCCAACCCAGCGTGGCCAGCAAGTAAACGATCAGCACAATCGTGTGCCATAGCGGCGCCACGAGTTTCCGGTCGCGCGTGCCTCGCCGATCGAAAAACGACGCCTCCTTCTTCTCCTGCGGCAGCGTATCGAAGCCCGGCATCAGCGGCTCCTGATGGAACGGATTCAAACGGCGAGTGTAGCAGGCGAGTCGTGTGCGAAAAAGCGGACCCAATTTGCTTGGGGCGCTTTCTGCGCCACTTTCGTGTTATTCAGGCTTTGGACCGGTGATGAATGGACTGCCGACTCTGGTGAGGGGACGAACTGCGGGGAGACTCTTTCCCTTTTTGATACTCGCGGGCCGCTTGGACTTCTTCGCCTTGATTTCGCGCACCTTCATCTTCCTCTACTCCGCTAGCTCTAAACAATACTGCTTAACTCCACTCCTTTCAATCGCCGAACCCCTAGCCCGTTCGAGAATTGATATTCCTCCGGCTCGCCAAATCGGCCGGCCTTGCTCCCGTCCCATCGTCCGGGGCGCTGATTCTCGTACGCTTCTGGATCGTTCCCGCTCGAAGCCTATCCGGCAGATTCCCAGGCCATCGGCAGTTTTGGACAACCTTCCGTCAGGACGGTGAGGCTTCGGTTGACGCGCGGATTTCCTGCCACCGCTTGGGCCGCTTCTTCGCGTCCAGGACTTTCTTGCGCAGGCGTATCGACTTCGGGGTCACTTCCAGAAATTCGTCGTCGGCGATGAACTCGATCGCTTTTTCGAGAGTCATTTCTCGCGGCGGAATCAGGCGGATGGCTTCGTCCGCTGAAGAGGATCGCATGTTCGTCTGTTTCTTTTCCCGTGTGATGTTTACGTTCATGTCGTCTTCCCGCGCGTTCTCTCCCACGATCATCCCTTCGTACACTTCTACGCCCGGCCCGACAAACATCTCGCCCCGCTCCTGGATTCCCCAAATCGCGTAAGCCACCGTTACTCCCGGCCGGTCGGCCACCAATGCTCCTGTCAGCCGCATCGCCATGTCTCCCGCGTATTCCGTCCAGCCTTCCAGCAGCGAATGGATCAGCGCCGTTCCCCGTGTGTCGGTCATCAATTGGCTGCGCAGACCGATCAGGCCTCGCGACGGTATGCTGAATTCCATCCGCACCCGGCCCGTGTGGTGATTCACCATCTTTTTCATTTCCCCGCGCCGGCTTCCCAGCGACTCCATCACGATCCCGATGAAACTCTCCGGGCAATCGATTACCAGCGATTCCAGCGGCTCCAGCTTTTTCCCGCCCTCTTCCCGCACCACGATTTCCGGCTTACCCACCATCAGTTCATAGCCTTCGCGCCGCATCGTTTCGATTAAAATGGCCAGTTGGAGTTCGCCGCGGCCCAGCACGCGGAACGAATCGGTCGTTCCCGTCTCCTCCACCCGCAGCGAGACATTCGTCAGCAGCTCTTTTTCCAGCCGCGAACGCAAATCCCGCGAGGTCACGTATTGCCCCTCGCGCCCCGCGAACGGCGAAGTGTTGATCGTGAACACCATCGCCAGCGTCGGCTCGTCCACCAGCAGCGGTTCAAGCGGTGCCGGATTCGCCAGCTCGGTAATGCTCTCTCCGATTTGGATACCCTCCACGCCCGCGATGGCCACGATGTCCCCGGCGCTCACTTCCTCCGCCTCCACGCGCTCCAAGCCGTGAAACGTAAACAATTTCGTGATCTTCGTCGCCTGGATTTTCCCGTCCAGCTTCACGATCGCGGCTTCCGTCCCCCGCCGCAGCGTCCCTTCGAAAACTCTCGCGATCGCGATGCGTCCGAAAAATTCGCTGTAGTCCAGATTCGTCACCTGGATCTGCAGCGTCGCCTCCGCATCGCCCGAAGGCGGTGGAATTGACGTCAGGATCTGCTCGAACAGCGGCTCGAGCGTCGTCGAGGCGTCGCCCACTTTTCCGTGCGCCACTCCCGTGCGCGCGTTCGTGTACAGCACCGGAAAATCCAGTTGATCCTCGGTGGCGTCCAGATCGATGAACAGGTCGTAGATTTCGTCGAGCACTGCCGCGGGCCGCGCGTCCGCCCGGTCAATCTTGTTCAGCACCACGATCGGCGGCAATTTCCCCGCCAGCGCCTTCTGCAGCACGTACCGCGTTTGCGGCAGCGGCCCTTCGGCCGCGTCCACCAACACCAGCACGCCGTCCACCATCCGCAGCGCCCGCTCCACTTCCCCGCCAAAGTCGCTGTGCCCCGGCGTATCCACGATGTTGATTTTTGTGCCCTTGTATTCGATCTCCGTGTTCTTCGCCAGAATCGTGATCCCGCGCTCGCGCTCCAGTTCGTTCGAGTCCATCACCCGCTCGGCCACTTCCTGGTTGGCTCGGAAAATCCCGCTTTGCCGCAGCATGGCGTCCACCAGCGTCGTCTTCCCGTGGTCCACGTGGGCGATGATTGCGATATTGCGAATGTTCGCTGGCATGATTTAAACCGTCTCGTTGCGGGCACCCGGGAGACAAAAAGGGCTGCAAGCCCTGGCTTGCAGCCTCGGCCTTCCAGTAATTGCGTTGGAAAATCCGCGTTTCGGAGCGGCAACCGCGCCCTCATTTTAGCACGCCCTCCGCCGTTATCCTACCGGCCCCCTGCCGCCTCCTCATTTCCAAGCCGCTTGTGCGGCGGCCTCGGAATGGCAATAATATCTTCTACAGGATCTCCAGCCGCTCCTGAGGAGGCATGCCTTGGCAGATCCGGACCCCCAAATTACGGAAACCTCCGTTACCTCGCGGCTCGCCGCCGCAACCGCGGAATTGCAAATTCTCGAAGAACAGGTCAAATCGGGCGATCTCGACGCCCGCGTCCTGCGTGAATTCCGCAATGCCGTGGATCACATTCGCAGCACGGCTTGGGCCGTCCAGCAGTGGGTCGGCCTCGAACAAAAGCAGCAGGACCCCTATTCCGTTTTGCCCGTGATGTCCGCCGAGCGCGTCCGTCGCGCGACCCAGCTCTGCGAGGACTTGCGCCACGATCTCTCGAACGTCGAAATCGGCATCGAGACTCCCGGTCTGGCCAACCTCTACCAGGCAATCGAGGAGTTGCAGCAGCAGCTCGCTCCTCTCTTTAAAAAAGGGTCCTGACGGCCTCTCGAAGCGTCCAAACAGAAAGGAGGTGAAATATGGCGGGGAAAAAAATACTGATGCTGGCGGGCGATTTCGTCGAAGACTACGAGCTGATGGTGCCCTTTCAAGCCCTCCAAGCGGTCGGGCACACGGTCCACGCTGTCTGCCCGGGTAAAAAGGCCGGCGAAACTGTGCGCACAGCTATCCACGACTTCGAGGGCGACCAAACCTACACTGAAAAACGGGGGCACAATTTCGCGCTCAACGCCACCTTCGACACCATCTCGGCCGAGTCCTACGACGCTCTAGTGATTCCCGGCGGCCGTGCCCCCGAATATCTTCGCTTGAATTCCAAGGTCCTTGAAATCGTCCGGCACTTCGCCGAGGCTCGCAAGCCCTTGGCTTCGATCTGCCACGGCGCCCAGATGCTCGCTGCAGCGAAAATTCTCGAAGGCCGCAAGTGTAGTTGTTATCCTGCCGTGGCCCCGGAAGTGATTGCAAATGGGGGCATTTACGTAGATGTCGCCATGGATAAAGCGGTCGTGGACGGCAACCTGGTCACCGCCCCTGCTTGGCCCGCCCACCCCGCATGGATTGCCGCGTTTCTCCAGGTTTTAGGGACGAAAATTGAGCACGCCGAGGCGAAGCGGGCTTGACGCCTCTCCCAACCCATGTTATCCTTCTAACCGGCACGAAATAAAAAGGTTACTATTTCTCATAACCAAATTCCCTCTTCGTGCATCTAAGTGGATATGGCTACTAAGAAGCGAACAGGACGCGGGCGGCTGGTCCCGACGATCCCCACAGGTGTTGAATATCGCGTCAACTTCGGCATTTTGCTGATGCCGGAAAAGATGCAGCACGGCCGGGGCATGCGCCCCACTCGCTGGGCGAAGTGTTCGGTGAAGTCAGAGGCGGCTCGCCGCATTCCCACGGGGGACTATTTCCTCCACGCGGATGAGGGCGGTGTCTTCCAACTGAAGTTCAACGGCAATTCCTGGCAGTATCTCGCTGCGGCGTAGTTTACGATCCGAGCATCACGCTGCCCGTGCATAACGTCCCCTTGATTGCGGGGAGTTCCATTACGGGTGTGTCCAGGGTCTGCCTTTCCGGGCCTGTTGCTTCCGGCCGCAATTGGGAGTATGAAGTTGCGTGCCGTGAATTCCGCGACTCTCCAATTCCGGTTTAGATCCACCCATGCGAACCATTTGCGCACGTCGCCTCGCTCGACGTGGTGTGTTTCCGCCCTCGTGCTTTTCTTCGCGGCAATTTCCCTCACTCCCACCGGCTTCGCGGCGCAGAATCTCGTGAATGAGGCGCTGCCTCATCCGCCAGCCCCGTCCGTCACGCCCACCATCCTGATCGGATTTGTGGGCGGGCGCGTGCGGCACGACGATCCGAATCACGCCGAAGTTCAGCTTGCGGAACGCCTTCATCGTGAATATCCAAAAGAACTCGAAGTGCGCGTATTCGAAAACCGCCATGAGGAACAGGCCTACCGCCTCATCCTTCATTCTCTCGACTCCGATCACGACGGGCGTCTGTCTGCGGCCGAAAAGCAGCGGGCGCGCATCATCCTCTACGGGCACAGTTGGGGCGGCTCCGCGGTTGTCACGCTGGCTCGGGCGCTGGCCCGCGACCGCGTGCCTGTCCTGCTCACGGTCCAAATTGACAGCGTGGCGAAAATCGGCGAGAACGACCGTGTTTTGCCCGCCAATGTCGAGCGCGGGGTGAACTTCTATCAGCCCGACGGCTTGATCCATGGAGCTTCGCTCATCACCGCCGCCGACCCTTCGCGCACCCAGATCCTCGGCAACTTCCGCTTCGACTACCACGCTCGCCCGGTCGCCTGCCCCGGCTATCCGTGGTACGACTATTATCTGTATCGTGCGCACACCGAAATCGAGTGCGATCCACGCGTCTGGTCGCAGGTCGAGACCTTGATTCGCGACGAAATCTCTTCCCCCGTCAAAAACCTGGCGACGACCGCTGCGCCGCAATAAGCCGGCGCGAAATTCCGGCCACAAATCCCCAGCGCTTAAATTAACTGCTTCTCAGCTTGCACCACATCTTATGAAGCGGATGAATCCGCTCCCTTCTTGCCTTTGCGCCAAAAACGCGGCGCGACCACGTAGTTCAGCTGCACGGCCACGATGAACCCGATGCTCCAATACGTCTTTACCAGGCAAAGAAGCGCTCCCAACGCGTACAGCGATTGCGCGTAGAGAATGCGGCGGCAAATCGCCGCGGCGATTTCGTGGCTCACGCCGGGACCGATCAGGCGCGCGTGTTGCGCATAGCCCCAACTGGCGTATAGCGCGACCCCCAGCATCAAGAGATTCAGCCAATAGAGTACGAGCGCGAGCCGAAACGTGATGAACTCGGCCAGAAGCATGGTGGAAAAGGGCAGCAAGACGACGCAGAACAAAAACCCCAGGTGAATCCAGGCCAGGTTGCGGTTGCAGCCTTCGAGTTGATTGAGTTCCGTCTGTTGTCCCAGCCAGAAAATTCCCAGCGTGAGAAAGCTCATCAGGTACATCAGAATGCGAGGCGATAGCGCCACGATCGCGAGCCACAGCTCGTGCTCGGAATGCACGCTTCCCACGCTCGGCACGCGCAGATCCAAAACCAGGAGCGTCATCGCCACGGCAAATATTCCGTCGCTCAGGGCTTCTAGACGCCCCACGTTCTGCCCCGCAATCTCGTTGTAGTGAGCCGGCATGGCCGAGAGTCTATCGGCAGGCCGAGAGGATTTACAAGCGCCGCCGTCGGGAATCAAACCGGCGAGTGGCGGGGCTCACCGGCTTTCCTGTGCTATTCTCCGACGGGATCGGAAAGCCGCATCACAAGGAGGGTTTTTATGAATGTCGGCGTGAACCCCAACATGGTGACCACCACCTTTGATTTGCCGGGATACCGCATCGCGAAAAATCTCGGGCTCGTCCGGGGTGTCACGGTGCGCTCGCGAAGCGTCCTCGGACAGATCGGCGCGTCCCTCGAAAGCTTGATCGGCGGCAACATCACCCTCTTCGAAGAGCTCTGCGAGAAAACCCGCGGCGAAGCCCTCGACCTGATGATGGAGCATGGCGCGCAGCTCGGAGCAAACGCGATTCTCGGCGTCCGCTACGATGCCTGCGAAATCATGCAGGGAATCACCGAAGTCCTCGCCTATGGGACCGCTGTCCGCGTCGAGCCCGTTTCCTAACTGGCAGCGGCGCGGAGGCGGGCGTATTATCGGGTGGGGCGATTCAATCCCGAAACTGTTCGGAGGCGCATTCATGAAGCTGGTTTTTCGATTGCTGGTTGCAGCTTTGTCGGTCGCGGTTTTTGCCGGAATCGTGCAGGCCTTGCCGCCCGCGCCGGCCGCCGTGAAGACGCAAATGGTGCAGTTCACCAACGGCAAAGACATGATTGACGGTTACCTGGCGCTTCCGCCCGGCACCGGCAGATTCCCCGGGATTTTGGTCATTCACGAATGGTGGGGCCTCAACGACTGGATCAAGGAAGAAACGCAGAAATTGGCGGAGCAGGGTTACGTGGCGCTGGCCGTGGATCTCTACCGCGGAAAAGTGGCCACCGATTGGGAGACTGCCCATGAATTGATGCGCGGCGTCCCGGAAGACCGCGCCCTGGCGGACATGAAGGGCGCGCACCTCTATTTGGTTTCGCGCGACGACGTGGTGAAGCAGCACATCGGCGTCATCGGCTGGTGCTGGGGAGGCGGCGAAGCCATGGAGCTCGCCGTTCACGATCAGGGCCTCAGCGCCGTCGTCGTGAATTACGGCGTCCTTCCGACCGACCCAAACAAGCTCCAGCAGATCGTCGCGCCCATCCTCGGAAATTTTGGCGCCAACGACCAGGGCATCACCCCCAGCGACGTCCATGAGTTCGAAACGGCCATGCTGAGCATTCACCGCCAGGTGGACTTGAAAATCTATCCCGGCGCGGGCCACGCCTTCATGAATCCCAACAACCAGGGTGGCTACCGTCCCGAAGCGGCCGCCGACGCCTGGCAGCGAACGCTGAATTTCTTCAACAAGACTCTTCACTAGTCGCAAACGCGGCCGGATGTCACGCCCTCAGCTCCCTCCGGCCGCCCGGATGGGAAGCCGTCTTTGGAACTTCCGCCGCGCGCGTTCGATTGCTCGCTCCAACCCTCGCTTGAATTGCTCCCGTGAAAATTTTTTGGCCACGGCTCGTTGCGCTTCGCGGCCCATGCGCGCGGCGAGTTCGCGATCCTCCAGTAACAACCGCGCGAAACGCCGAAGTTCGGCGGGATGGTCCGAAAGAAATCCGCTGACGCCGTGCTCGACCGGCGAAGTGGGATGGCGATTGCCGAGTACCGGCATCCCCGCGGCCATCGCTTCGAGCGTCGCCATGTTGAACCCGTCTTCCAGTCGCGGGTCGGCGGTGTGAACGAAAAAACGATGCTGGCTGAAAATCTCCTTTAAATCCGCCCAATCCCGCGCCGGAAGGATGCCGGGCATCTCCCCATTCCGCCCGACGAGCGTCACGGGAATTCCGGCGAACGTTTCCAAGTGAAAATCCCACAGCAGCGTCCTCTGCTTCCGTAAAACGTCATTCGCAACGCGCAGGCCGCGCGCGAGATCTCCCCGAAACGGAAGATAGTCGTGGACGTCGGCGAAGGAACGCACAACGTCCTCGCCGAATCCCCATGATTCTCCCTTCAAGCGCGTGACGGCCATCACGTGCGCGCCGATCATCTCGACGTATCGCGCAACTGCCCCGCGAAGCTCATGGGGCGGCGTCCGGCTCCCTTGCTCGACGACCGCGCTCTCGAGCGTTCCGTGGATGACCAGCAAGCGGGGAGCGGCTATCGTCTTGGCATCGAGCAAATCGCTGAGGTTGTGGGCGATCACGCAATCGTACGCAATCGACGACCCAACGGCCTCTTCGATTCGCACCATACGCGCGTTCGGCGGGATGGGACGCATCGCTTCATCCCACCCGCGTGTGTGACGCCCGGGGAGCCCGATGACGACATCCATCGGTTGATCGAGCGCCCGAAGCTGGTGCACCCACGCTTCGTGACAATTAAACACAAGCAGGCGGGGCTTACCGGTGGAGTTTGCCATCCTGTCGCGCCATTCCGCTGCTGCGGCGGCCGCGCTCGCTGTTCTGGAAGGGAGAGAAAAAAATCTAGAATCGAGACTTCATCAATCGCCTGCTTGTGTAGCTTACACGACCCTCGCGCTCGCCCCGCATTCCGGTGTTGAAAGAGCTATTGCCCCACCGACGGAGCCCGGGCCGCGGAAAGTAGCGTCGCCGCAAAACGGGAAATGCCGTCTAGGCGCCGCTGGAAAGCTCGCGAACGATGTTCCCCACAAACCCCTTGGCATCCCCGAAAAGCATCAGTGTCCTGTCGAGGTAATACAGCGGATTATCAATCCCCGCAAAACCCGTGGCCATGCTGCGTTTGATGACCATCACCGTTCGGGCTTTGTCCACGTCGAGAATCGGCATCCCGTAAATGGGGCTCGACGCATCGTTCCGCGCCGCGGGATTGGTTACGTCGTTCGCCCCGATCACCAGCGCGACGTCGGTCTGCGGAAATTCCCCATTGATTTCGTCCATCTCCACCATTTTGTCGTAGGGAATATCGGCCTCGGCCAGAAGTACGTTCATGTGGCCCGGCATGCGTCCCGCGACGGGGTGGATCGCGAATTTCACGTCCACGCCGCGCTTGGTGAGCGAGTCGAAAAGCTCGCGGACCTTGTGCTGGGCCTGCGCCACCGCCATGCCGTATCCGGGAACGACAATCACTTTGTTGGCCGCGGCCAAAATCGCGGCCGCTTCCTCGGCCGTGGCGCTCCGCACCGCCCTTTCCTCCGTCCCCTTCGCGGCGGTGGTCTGCACCTGGCCGAAGGCCCCGAAGAGAACGTTGGTGAACGAGCGGTTCATCGCCTTGCACATGATCACCGACAGAATGAAACCCGACGCGCCATCGAGCGCCCCAGCCACCACCAGGACTTTGCTGTCGAGAACGAATCCCAGCAGCGCGGCCGAAAACCCGGCGTACGAATTCAAAAGCGAAATCACCGTGGGCATGTCGGCCCCGCCAATCGGCGTCACCAGCATCACTCCGAACAGCAGCGCCACCACGACCATGGCTGAAAACAGGTGCGTGTATCCCGGATGGAAAATCAGAATCAGCATCAGTGTGATCGCCGTCGCCAGAACGGACAAACTCACGAAATTCTGCCCTTTATATGTGATCGGCCGCTGAGGAAGTATCTCCTGCAATTTCCCGGCGGCGATGATGCTGCCGGTGAAGGTGAGCGAGCCGATGATGACTTCGAGCCCGATTTCGGCCATCTCAAATTTCGAAAGATGCGGCGTCCCGACGTAATACTCCGCCACCCCGATGAGCGCCGCCGACATCGCCCCGAAAGCGTGGCTGAGAGCCGTCCGCTGCGGAACGGCCGTCATCTTCACCAGGCCGAGTGGAATCCCCACTCCCGCGCCGATGATGAGCGCGACGATGATCCATTTGTAGTGGACGACCTGCGGGTCGAACAGCGTCGCGGCGACCGCGACGCCCGATGCGATCTCGCCGATCAAGACCCCGCGCATCGCGGAGACCGGCGAACTCAGCCACTTGAGCGCCAGGATGAATCCGATCACCGCGGCGATGTAGCTGAAATCGATCAACTGCTGCAGGGCAGCCGGACTCACGATTTCTTCGCTTTCGTGGACTTGAACATATGCAGCATCCGGTCGGTGATCAGGAATCCACCCACCATGTTGCTGAAGGAAGCGACCACGGCGATCAATCCCAGGATCGTGGAAACCTTCGTTTCGTGCCGCCCGGCGATGATGATCGCGGCCACCACCACGATGGCGTCGAGAGCGTTGGTGAGCGACATCAGCGGAGTGTGAAGCAGGGGAGAAACGCGCTTGATCAGCTCGAGCCCCAAAAATGCCGCTAGGATGAACACGAACAAACTCGAAATAAAATCGGCCGGCATGCCTTCCTCCTTAACCTTTGCCCTGCGCCGCCGGGGCGGGCAGCCCGAAAAATTCCCGGACGCGCGCGTTCACGATTTCTCCCCCCTGGGTCAGCAGCGTTTCGCGCACGATTTCGTCCTCCAGGTTCATTTGCAGCTTTCCGTCCTTGAACAAATGAAGCAGAAAAGAGCTGACGTTCCGCGCGTACATCTGGCTCGCGTGATACGGAACGGTGCTGGCCAGGTTGAGCCAGCCGATGATCGTCACGCCCCCCACGCTGATTTTTTCTCCCGGACGCGTCAGTTCGCAATTTCCGCCGCGTTCGGACGCCAGATCTACGATCACGGACCCGGGCGCCATGCTTTCCACCATTTCCCGCGTCACCAGAATCGGCGATTTCTTTCCCGGAATCACGGCGGCGGCGATCACCACTTCGCTCTGCCCCACCGCCTTGCCGAGAAGCTCGCGCTGTCGCTGATAGAACGTCTCATCCTGAGCTCGGGCGTAGCCACGCGCGTCCTGCGCGTCCTGGGCTTCGATGGGCAGCTCGACGAAGCGCCCCCCGAGGCTTTGCACCTGTTCCTTCGCCGCCGGCCGCAAATCGTAAGCGGACGCCACTGCTCCCAGCCGCCTCGCCGTGGCGATCGCCTGCAATCCCGCCACGCCGGCCCCGATAATGAAAACGCGCGCCGGCGTGATGGTTCCCGCGGCCGTGGTGAGCATGGGGAAAATCCGCGGCAGCGAATCCGCGGCGATTACCACGGCCTTGTAACCGCAGATCGTGCCCATCGAGGACAGCGCGTCCATGCTCTGCGCCCGCGTCGTCCGCGGCATCAGCTCCACCGAAAACGACGTCACTCCCTTCCCCGCGATGTCCTGTATCGTCTGCACCGTTCCCAGCGGGCGAAGGAAGCCGACCAGCACCTGTCCCGTGCGAAGCAGGGGAACGTCCGCGGCTCCCGTCTTGTCGTTCGACCCGTAGCAAAGCACTTGAACGATCACATCGGCGGTCCGGAACAATTCGGTGCGGGAGGAAAGAAGCTTGCCGCCTTTCGCCGCGTATTCGGCATCCGGATATCCGGCCTCGAGGCCTGCGCCGGCTTCCACCGCGACTTCCAATCCGGCCTTCACCAGGTTGGGAATGACTGAGGGGACGAGAGAGACGCGCCGCTCTCCGGGATAAGTCTCGCGTGGAACGCCGACAATCACGACGATTCACCTTCCTGGGATGGGATCGCTGGGGGAATTCGCCCGGAAGCCGGACAAGAAAATTGCCGCTGTGCCGGGGATTGCATTCTGGACTTCAAGAGAAGACTGCTGTTCCCGAAAACGGACCACGCTTTTCCCGTCCCTATGATGGCTGCGACAAAAATTCTAACAGCAATCGCATAAAAGTCCACCGGAGCGAGAGGCGGCGGACGCGCCGCGGGGGTGCGCTCGATTCGAGAGGGAATGAAAACGGAACCCGGCCGCTATGTTAGAATACGCTCTGCAAATAGGCCCGTAGCTCAGTTGGTTAGAGCGCCACCTTGACACGGTGGAGGTCTGCGGTTCGAGCCCGCACGGGCCTACCATCCTTCGATCCCGCCATGGCGACGGTATACATTCTGCAGAGCAAAGCGACTGCGCGTTTCTACATCGGCTCGACCAACGGCTTGCGTAGGCGTCTGAAGGAACATCTCCGCGGTCACAGCCTGGCAACGCGCGGTCGAGGACCCTGGGAGCTGGTGTATCAGGAGACCTTCGAACTGCTTGCGGACGCGCGCCGCCGCGAGATCGAAATAAAGCAGTGGAAATCGGCGAAGATGATCGCCGGATTGATCGCTGCAAAGATTGGCTAGAGCGGGCCTACCATTTTTCGTCCTGCCAAATTTTCTACCTGTGTTTCGGGGTTTTCGCAAAACGCTCGGCGCTCCCAAACGAGCAACAGTGACGCCCGCCGCCAACCCGCCTCGATCACCTGATTCTTCCAACGATGGCCGGCGTGCAGCCGCGCCTCCGAACAATATGCCTCCATCGCGCGGAAGAAAAATTGCGCCTCGCGCAAAATGTGCGAGCGGAAATCCTTGACACGCGCGCCGGTTGCTGTATGGTTATGCATAGGAATGCATATTTAAGCATTCGAGGAACATGGGCGTACAGAAGCGCTACCGGCAAGGACAAATTCTCAAGATCGTCACGGGGCAGCCCGTGGCAAATCAGGACGAGCTTCGCCGCCGGCTCGGGCATCTCGGAATGCGCGTCACGCAAGCCACCCTCTCGCGCGACTTGCGCGAGCTCAAGCTTGTCAAGACCACCGGCGGGTACCGTCCCTTGACCGCCGCGGCCCAGGAAGAGGCCGCATCCCAGCCGACCCTCGCTCGCGCCCTCAAGGAATTTCTTTTGGATATTCGACCCGCGCAAAACATGCTCGTGCTCAAGACCCCGCCGGGCGGCGCCCAGCCGCTGGCCGCCGCGCTCGACGCCGAGCGCTGGAAGGAAATCGCGGGCACGCTGGCGGGTGACGACACCGTCCTGTTGATTTCCACCTCCACCAAAGCCCGCGCCGCCATTCAAAAGCGGATGGAGGAAGTCCTGCGATGAGCATCCGGTCACGGGCCGCCGTGATCGGGGTTACGGGCTACGCGGGATTCGAGCTGGCCCGTCTCCTCCTCCGGCACCCTTACGTCGAAACTCCCACGTTCTATCTGCGCGACGCCCACGCCAGGGCGCACTGCCTGAGCGAGCTTTTCCCTCAGCTTCGCGGGTGGGGCGACGCGCCCTGCAAACCACTTTCCGTCGAGGCTGTCGCGGAAAGCGGCGCCGACGTCGCCTTTCTTTCGACGCCTCACGAAGCTTCGCTTGAAATCGTTCCGGCTCTGCTGAAAGCGAACCCGAAAATGCGTCTGGTGGATTTGAGCGGCGCCTTTCGTTTTCGCTCTGCGGAGACATTCGCGAAGTGGTACAAGCTGCCTTCGCCCGACGCGGATTCGCTCGCGTCCGTTGTCTACGGCCTGCCGGAGCTCTATGCCGGCCAATTGCCGTCGGCGCGCCTGGTTGCCAATCCCGGATGCTATCCGACGTCGGTGATTTTGGGTTTGAAGCCGCTTTTGGAAGCGGGATGGGTCGATCGCTCGCGCGGAATCGTCTGCGACTGCAAGTCCGGCGTCACCGGCGCGGGAAAAGACCCGAGGCGCGACACGCATTTCGTCGAAGTGAACGAAAATTTCCACGCCTACGGCGTGTTCTCGCACCGGCACACGCCGGAGGTGAGCGACCATCTCGGTTTGGCGGCCGGCGATTTCGTGTTCAGCACGCATCTGCTGCCGGTCGACCGCGGAATCCTGTCGACGCTTTACGCCTGGCTTTCGCCGGCGCGGAAGCCGGACGATGTGGAATCGCTATTTCGGAAATTCTACGCCGGCAAGCCTCTGGTCCGGATTTCGCCGGCGGGAGAGCTTCCTCAATTGCAGCACGTCGCGCGCACGAATTTCTGCGACATCGGATTCGCGCTCGATGAAGCGGGCGAGCGGCTCGTAGTGGTGTCGTGCCTCGACAATCTGGGCAAGGGCGCGGCGGGACAAGCGGTACAAAACTGGAACGGGATGCAAGGCTACCCGGAAACGGCGGGGTTGATATGAGATACGTGGTGAAAATTGCAGGAGCGCTGCTCGAAAAAGACGAGACGGTGCAGGCGCTGGCGCGGCAGATTACGGAGCTGGCCCGGGCCGGCCACGAGCTGCTGGTCATTCACGGCGGCGGAAGAATTTTCACGTCCACGCTCGCGCGGATGGGAATCGAAAGCCGTTTTGTCAACGGATTGCGCGTGACGGACCGCGCGACTCGCGACGCGGCCGTGATGGTTTTTGCCGGCTTGCTCAACAAGAAACTCGCCGGTGCGATCTCCCTGGCGGGCCAGCCGGCCGTCGGAATCTGCGCGTCGGACGCCGCATGCTTCCTCGCCGAGCCCATGCAGGTCGATGAGCGGGAAGGCGGGCTCGGATTCGTCGGCTACCTGACGGAAGTGAATCTGGACTTTCTTACCGCGCAGTGGCGCGCCGGAATCGTCCCCGTGGCCGCTTGCCTGGGGCTCGGCGCCGATGGCGAGCTTTACAACATCAATGCCGACCACATGGCTGCCGCCGCGGCGGAATTCGTTCATGCCGACCGGTTGATTTTTCTCACCGACGTTGCCGGCGTCCTCGACGGCGAAAAAGTCCTGCGCGTCGTTCATGGCGGCGAGGTGGAGGATTTGATCCGCCAAAACAAAGTGTCCGGCGGAATGATTCTGAAGCTCGAAGCCGCCAAGCGCGCTTTGGCCGGCGGAGTCGCCGAAGTCCGCATCGTCGGAGGCACCCTGCCGAAATCGCTGCAGCAGGCTGTGCGCGGCACGCGCGGCCCGGGAACGCGCGTCCTTCCCGTGCCGCTCCCCTCCGCCAAGGCTCTGCGAGCCGCGGCCTCGCAAGAGGCGCCCTGCTGAAAATGGCCAGCCGCAAAAAATCGCTGAGAAGAACGCCAAAGAAGCCCGCGGCGGCGGGTTCGCGCTCCGGCGCATCCTCGCCCAAGCTTTCCGTGGCGAGGAGCCTCGCTGCGGAGTCCCGCCACCTGATGAACACTTACAAGCGGCCCGCATTTGTGATCACGCACGGGCGCGGTTGCCGTGTCTATGACTCCGAGGGGCGCGAGTATCTGGATTTTCTGGCGGGAATCGCCGTGAACGCCCTGGGACACGCGCACCCGCGCCTCGTGAAAGTGATCCGCCGGGAAGCGGGCCGGGCGATCCATCTTTCAAACCTCTATCACAATCCTTACCAGGGGCCGCTGGCCGAAAAGCTGGCGAAATGGTCCGGGCTGAACCGCGTCTTTTTCACCAACAGCGGTACGGAAGCGGTCGAAGGCGCTCTGAAACTCGCCCGCGCCTACTCGCACGGAAAGGCAAAGGGCGGAGCGGCGAACAAGACCCGGATTCTCGCGCTCGAGAATTCCTTTCACGGCCGGACGTTCGGCGCCGTTTCGATCACCTATCCCGCGAAATATCGCGAGCCTTTCGCCCCGCTCGTCCCCGGCGTCGAGTTCGTGCGCGGCAACGACGTGGCGGATCTCGAAGCGAAATTCGACGCCTCGGTTTGCGCCATCGTGATCGAGCCAATCCAGGGCGAGGGCGGAATTTTTCCCGTCAGCCGTGAATTCTGGGAGCGCGCGCGTGCCCTGGCGGTTCAATACGACGCCGCGCTGATCGCCGACGAGATTCAATGCGGCCTCGGGCGAACCGGCCGTTATTTTGCGTATCAGAAATTCGATTCCCTGCCCGACATCGTCACGGTGGCGAAGCCTCTGGCGGGAGGGCTCCCTCTTGGGGCGATTCTGGCCAATGAAAATTTTGCGGCCGCGTTCACTCCGGGAATTCACGGCACCACCTTCGGCGGCGGACCCTTAATCTGCGCCGCGGCGCTCGAATTTCTTTCCGTCGTCGACGAGCAAGGGTTGCTCGAAAACATCCGGGCGCGCGGAGCGGAGTTGCGCGCCGGACTCGAAAAGCTGGCCGCAAAATTCGCGTTTATTCGCGAAGTCCGCGGGGAAGGATTGATGGTGGGCGTGGATCTGTCCATCGACGGCGCGCCGATCGCGCAGGAAGCGTTGAAGCGCCGGCTGCTGATCAACTGCACGCATGAACATATCCTGCGCTTTTTGCCCCCGTTCATCGTCACGCGCCGCGATGTGGCGGAATTCTTGAACCGGCTCGAGGAAATACTCGCGCGCGTGGCTAAATCCTCCGCCCCGCAAACGTCAAATTCCCCGCGGCCGGATGCGGGCGCGAATTCTGAAACCGCCGCGCTGGCTGCGACGAGGTGAACATGAACGCGATAGCTACAACGCTCTCTTTGAGCAACGATCTTCTCACTGGAATGGAATTCGGCCCGGCGCGCGTGCGCGATCTCTTTCATCTGGCGGCGGACGTCAAAGCTCACCCGGAACGGTTTGCGAAAGCTCTCGAAGGTCGCCACGTAGCCATGATTTTCGAGAAGCCATCGCTCCGTACTCGCGTTTCCTTCGAAGTCGGCGTGACCAGCCTGGGCGGGTCCGCCGTCTTCCTTGACCACTCCTCCAGCCGCTTCGGCGACCGCGAGCCGGTGGCCGACGCCGCTCGCTGCCTCGAACGCTGGGTCCAGGGCATCGTCGCGCGGACGTTTTCGCAGGAGACCATCGTCGAGCTCGCCGCGAGCGCCCGCATTCCCGTGATCAACGCCCTCTCCGATAAATTTCATCCCTGTCAGGCGCTCTGCGATTTTTTTACGCTCGACGAGCGCTTCGAAACCCTCCGCGGCTTGAAGCTCGCCTACGTCGGCGACGGCAACAACATGTGCCACTCCTTGCTGACCGTCGGCTCCCGTCTCGGCGCTCATCTGCGGATTGCCACGCCCGCCGGTTACGAGCCTGACCCCGCCGTCGTGGCGGAAGCGAAGCGCGTCGCCCGCGAAACGCGCGGCAAAATCGAAATTCTCCGCTCTCCCGAAGACGCTGTCTCCGGCGCGCAAGCCGTCTATACCGACGTGTGGGCCAGCATGGGTCAGGAGAGCGAAGCCGAAGAACGCGCGAAAGTCTTTGCGGCGTATCAGGTCAACGAATATCTCTTTTCCCTGGCCGCTCCCGACGCCGTCTTTCTCCACTGTCTTCCGGCGCACCGCGGACTCGAAGTCACCCACGGCGTCCTCGATTCCGAACGGTCGATCGTTTTCGATCAGGCCGAAAACCGTTTGCACGTGCAAAAGGCAACTCTGCTCACCCTGCTTTCCTAAGGAGATCGCTGTGTCAAAGAAAGTTGTTCTTGCCTACTCTGGAGGTCTGGACACCTCCATCATCATTCCTTGGCTGAAGGAGAATTACACTGGCTGCGACGTTATCGCGATGATCGGCGACCTCGGCCAGCTCGAGGACCTCGAAGCCGCGCGCAAAAAGGCGCTTGCCACCGGCGCGAGCGCTGCCTACGTCGAGGATTTGCGCGAGGAGTTCATCACCGGCTACATCTGGCCGACCCTCCGCGCCGGCGCTGTCTACGAATACAAATATCTTCTCGGCACTTCCTTCGCCCGGCCCTTGCTTGCCCAGCGGCAGGTCGAGCTGGCAAGGAAGCTCGGTGCGGACGCCGTGGCTCATGGCTGCACCGGAAAAGGCAACGACCAGGTGCGGTTCGAGCTGGCGGCCAAAGCCCTCGCCCCCGAACTCGCCATCATCGCCCCGTGGCGCGAATGGAAGATCAATTCGCGCGAGGAAGCCATCGCCTACGCCAGGCAGCACAACGTCCCCGTGGAACAAACCACGAAGAACATCTACAGCCGCGACCGCAACATCTGGCACCTCAGCCACGAAGGCGGCGTCCTCGAAGATCCCGCCAACGCTCCCGAGGAAGCCATGTGGCAATGGGTCGTTTCTCCGGCCAAGGCTCCCGACGCCCCCGCCACCGTTGAAATCGGTTTTGAGGCCGGGACGCCTGTCGCCGTAAATGGCCAGAAGCTCGCGCCTCTCGCCCTGCTCGAAAAGCTCAACGAAACCGCGGCCGCAAACGGCGTGGGCCGCACGGAGCTCGTCGAAAATCGCCTCGTGGGAATCAAATCGCGCGGCGCCTATGAAACGCCGGGCGGGACTCTGTTGATCGCCGCTCATCGCGAGCTCGAATCGATTGCGCTCGATCGCGAGACGCTGCACTACCAGCAGATGCTCTCGCTCCGCTACGCCGAAATGGTCTACTACGGCATGTGGTTCACGCCGCTCCGCGAATCGCTCGACGCCTTCTACTCGCAATCTCAGAAGCGGGTCACCGGAACCGTCGGCCTGACCTTGTGGAAAGGCAACCTCACCGTCGCCTCCCGCAAATCCCCTTACTCTCTCTACCGCACCAATCTGGCCAGCTTCACGATGACCGGCTACAACCCCAAGGACGCCGAAGGGTTCATCAACCTCTTCGCTCTGCCCATCACCGTCCCTCGCGAATTCTCGGCTGAGTCCTTGCAAAAGGCGAAAGGCCAATGATCCATGCTTCTCGTGCAAGGGTCCGTGAGTAGCTTCCGATGAGTGGCGACCAGGACCGGAAAATGTGGGGCGGGCGCTTCGATCGCGCCCCCGACGCATCCTTTTACGAATTCCAGCGCTCCTGGCAATTCGACCGCAGGCTTCTCCCGCAGGAGCTCGCGCTCGATCGCGCCTGGGCGCGGGCCCTTGCTCCGGCCGGAATCCTGTCGCACGAGGAAAGCCAGAAAATCGTCGCCGCCCTCGACGCCATCGAGCAGCGCGCCAATTCCGATCCTGCCTGGCTCGATTCCGCGAAGGCCGAGGACGTCCACCATTTCGCCGAATCGGCGCTAATCGGCGCTTTGGGCCCGCTCGGGGCGAAATTGCACACCGGCCGTAGCCGCAACGAGATGGTGGCCACCGAATTCCGCATGTGCGTCAAGGAAGCCGTTCGCGAAATGCGCGAAGCTCTCGCCGGGCTCGAGCGCGCCTTCGCCGCTCAAGCCACGCGGCACCTGGAAACGCCGATGCCCGGCGCGACGCACCTCCAGCACGCGCAGCCTTTGCTGCTGGCGCACTGGCTGCTCGCTCACGGCGAAGCGTTCCTTCGCGACGCGGACAGGTTTTCCTCGGCTGCGGCCCGCGCCGACCGCTGCCCGCTCGGCTCCGGCGCCCTCGCCGGAAATTCTTTCGGCATTGACCGCCAGGCTCTCGCGCGGGACTTGGGATTCTCGAAAATCACCACGAACAGTCTCGATGCCGTGAGCGACCGCGATTTCGCTCTTGAATACCTCTTCGCGCTCTCCACGCTGGCGATGCATCTCTCGCGCCTCGCCGAAGATTTGATCCTCTGGGCCTCGCCCGAATTCGGCTTCCTTATCTTGCCCGACGAATATTCCACCGGCAGCAGTTTGATGCCGCAGAAGAAAAACCCCGACGCGTGGGAGCTGATCCGCGGAAAGACGGGGCGCATCTACGGCGCGCTCGTCTCGCTCCTGTCTACCTGCAAGGGACTCCCCTCGAGCTACCAGCGCGACCTGCAGGAAGACAAGGAAGCCCTGTTTTCCGCGCACGACCAGGCGCTCGCGATGGTGCGCGTCGCCGCCGCCGCCCTCGCTGCCACGGAGTTCTCCAAGGAAAGGCTGCGCGCCGGCGCCGAGGACCCCGGATTGGTCGCCACGGAAATGGCGGATTTTTTGGTGGCCCACGGCGTGGCGTTTCGCGAGGCTCACGAAATCACCGGCAAAGTCCTCCGCTCCGCCGAAAATGAGGGAAAATCGCTGCGCGACCTCCCGCTTGAAAAATTGCGCGAATTTTCCCCGGCCTTTACCCCCGAAATCGCCGCCGCGCTCACCCTCAAGTCGGCGCTCTCCAGAAAAAATGTTCCCGGCGGGACGTCGCCGGAATCCGTCCGGCAATCGCTCGAGCAATTTCAATCGCACGTCACCGCGCTCGAGGAGAATCCATGATTCAGCGAGAAATCGGCTGCCGGCCCTCTCGAGGCCGCGGATGACCGTCCCCATCTTCCAATCCGATTTGCCCAAGGGCTTTTCCTTCGCCTCCGCCCACTGCGGGCTGAAGCGCACCCGCCACGATCTCGGCCTCTTCGCGAGCGAGACTCTCGCCTCCGCCGCCGCCGTCTTTACCACCAACCGCGTGGCCGCGGCTCCCGTGCTCGTTTCGCGCCAGCACGTCCGTAAATCCCGCGGCCGGATGCGCGCCGTCGTTGTCAATTCGGGAAACGCCAATTGCTGCACGGGCTCACGCGGACGCGCGGCCTCCCTCGAAACCGCCCACGCCGCCGCGCGCGAACTCGACGGCGTGGACGCCTCGCAGATCCTCGTCTGCTCGACGGGAGTGATCGGCGTGCCGCTTCGCGTCGAGAAAATCCTCCACACCCTCCCCGCTCTCGCCAAGAGCCGCCGGGGAGAGGCCGGCTCGTTCGAACAGTTTGCCCGGGCCATCATGACCACCGACACGCGCCCAAAATGGTCGGCGGCCAGATTCCGAAGCGGCGGGAAGACGGTGCGCATCGTCGGCTGCGCCAAGGGCTCCGGAATGATCGAACCTCACATGGCGACCATGCTGGCCTTTATCGCCACCGACGCTTCAATCTCTCCTTCTCTTCTCTCGCGCGCCTTGCGCGCCGCGGTCAACACGACTTTTAATGCCATCACCGTTGACGGCGACACGTCGACGAATGACACCGTCGCCGTGCTTGCCAATGGCGCTGCTGGCGCTCGAAAAATTTCCGGCAACAGTCCGGATTTCAGGAAGTTTCTCGCGGCTCTCGGAAAAGTGTGTCACGAACTCGCGCTGGCGATTGTCGCCGATGGCGAAGGCGCGCAGAGAGTGATCGAAATCGAAGTCCGCGGCGCTCCCACCGATGAGAAGGCGGACAAGATTGCGCGCACCATCGCCAATTCCCCGCTCGTGAAAACCGCTCTCGCCGGCGGCGATCCCAATTGGGGGCGTATTCTTGCCGCCGCCGGACGCTCGGGCGTGGCTTTCGATCCCGAACGCGCCGGTATCCGCCTCGCCAATGTCGAGGTCTGCCGCCGCGGCCTGGAGCGCCCCTTCAGCGAGCGTATCTTGCACTCCAAGTTGCTGGCCGATCACGTCCCCATCGTCGTGGATTTGCATTCCGGAAAGGGCCGCGCCCGCGTCTGGACGTGCGATTTCACCGGCGAATATGTTCGCATCAACGCAAGCTATCGCAGTTGACCCCGCAACCCTTTCCCCTCTTGCGCCTGGCCGCGCCGGATTTTCCCGCCCCGAAATCGCGCCGGCCCTGCCCCCGCTTCGTTCCAGCCGTCCGTCCCTCTCCGCGTGGACACTTGTTGACTGGCACGGGGAGTTGCCGCAAGATGGCCCTGCGCCGCTGAAGCGCTTGCTTCAGCCGGGAGTGGCCGGTTGTTCAGATGACTGCCCGCGGCCGGATTTCTGCCTCCTTCAGCTTCGCAAAGCGTCCCCCGCACGCGGGACCGCAAGGAGCCTTGCCTTGAAGAAACTTTACGTGGGAAATCTCTCGTTCAAAGCGACAGAGGAACAGGTCCAGGCCTTGTTTGCAGAGGTAGGAGCTCAACCCGATTTGCTCACACTCCTTCGCGACCGTTTCACCGGGCAACCGCGGGGATTTGGCTTCGCCGAGTTTCAGAACGATGGCGAAGCCGAAAAAGCTATCGCGGCTCTCAACGGCAAGGAATTTTTGGGGCGTGCCTTGGTGGTGAATGAAGCTCGCCCGCAGCGTGAGGGCGGCGGCGGAGGCGGTGGGCGCGGCGGACACGGTGGCGGCGGAGGTGGCGGGCGCGGCGGTCATGGCGGGGGCCGTGGAGGTCGCGGAGGCTACGACCGCGACCGGTAGCAACTTCGGCGCGTTCGATTTTGCAATTGGGGGCGGGGGTGCGAGCGTCCCCTCCGGCACTCACTCATGCGCCGATATGCCGCGAGCCTGCGTTTCTTCTTCCCGTTTGTTTTGTTGCTTCGATTCCACCAGCCCGCTCGAGAACCGGAAACTCTCGATCGTCGCCCCGCGAACTCCCTTGGTAATCAACGCCGGCAGATCCAGCCGCGCTTCGGCTTCTTCCAATTCCTCCGCTTCTGCATGAAGCGCCGGGACTCGCGGCAGGAAAACGGGGCAGCAATCGTGAAAGGGCTCGGAGGAAATGTCGTAGGTGCCGATTCTCCGCGCCGTGGCGAGTATCTCGATTTTGTCCGCGCCGATCAGCGGGCGAAATACGGGAAGCCGCGCCGCCGCTTCCACCGCCACCAGATTTCGCAGCGTCTGCGAGGCCACTTGCCCCAGGCTGTCGCCCGTCACCAGCGCCAGCGCCTTTTCCCTCTTGGCCACGATCTCCGCGATCCGCAGCATCATCCGGCGGTAGAGCAAAATGCGGAAATTTTCCGGCGCATACCGCACGATTTCCCGCTGAATCCCCTCGAAGGGTATGCAGTAAAGGCGGGCGCGGAATTGATACGGCGTCAACTGCCGCACCAGGCTACGCGCCACGTGCAGCGAGGAATCCCCCGGTTGCGCCCCCGTCCCGTAAAAATGCACGAAGCTCAGATGGCCTCCTCGCTTCATCATGTGATACGCGGCGACGGCGGAATCGTATCCGCCGGAAAGCAGGCACGTCATTCTCCCCGCTGTGTTCGCGGGAAATCCTCCTGTCCCGGGAATCTTGCGGGCGTAGACCAGCGCGGGCCCCGGCGTGATTTCGATGTAGCACGTCAGCTCGGGATCTTTCAGCCGCACCCGGACGTCGCGCCCCGCCGCCCGCAGCTTTTCCAGAATCCCGCGCCCGATCTCCGCCTCGATCTCCAGGCTGGAATGCGGGAAGGACTTGTCGCTGCGTTTTGCGCGCACCGCGAAAGACCCGAATTCGAGTTCGCGGACTTCCTCCCACGCAGCCGCTTCGATCGCTCCCAGGCTTCGCTCCACCGGCCGGGCTACGGCGTAGAATGCGATACCGAGCACCTTTTCGATTCGCGCCGCCGCTTCCTCGACCGAAGCCCCTTCTTCCAGATGCACGACGAAACGGTCGCCCGGCTTCTCGATGCGCTTCACCGGAATCCCGCCGAGGCTCTCCCGCAAAGCCGTGAACAGCTTCCCGAGGAAAAAATGGCGGTTTCCTCCCTTCAGCCACAGCTCGTGGTAATGGACGACAATCGCGGGTCGCATCATTGAATTTCAGCCGCCTGGCGGAAACCTCGCCAGCCAACGAGTATACCAGCGCCTCGAGGCGCGCTGGAGTTCCCGTGACTTGCGGCAGCAACCGCTTTCCCTCCGCCAACGTCCAACTCATCGACTGTGCCGGGTATCTTTGCACCCCACAGGCGGCCGCGTTCCTTTCCGCCGATAACTGTCAGGAAACGCGTCGCCTTCCCCGGCGACTTTCGCTTGACCACGGGGTTAGAATCAGCACCTGCCTCATCCGGGGCTGGGGGCCGCGCTCGTTCTGAAAAAAGCGACCGGACAAGACGGGATCGCATCCTATTCGTTGGGACCGAGTGAAGAAGGGGGGAAAATCATGTGGAACCGGCGTGATTGGGATGACTTCTTCAAAATTGTCAAAAGACGTTGGCATACGCAAAGGCCGCCTCGCCCGGTGGATCTCTCCGGACGCAATCGCCTGACCCCTGCCGAAGGCTACAGCCTGGCTGAATTGGACGAAGTGGGCTTGAGCATTGAGCGGGCCGAATCTCTTGGCCTGCCCGTGGATGCCGGGCGCGTGGGATCCTACGGCCCAAACGTGGCAACCTTGCGCGAGTTCGTCCGGGCCACTCGCACTCGTTACTAGCCTTCGCCCGAGCTGCGGGCTGCTGGGTAATCGAACCATAGAGTCGGAGTGCGCGGTTATTTTCGTGCCACGAAGCAGGGAGCGGGCCTCGATTCTGCTCTCCCAATTTCGTTTCGCGCGTCCAAGAACTCGGGGATTCCAATCGTAAGGGTGTGTCTCCAATTCAGGGTCCGTTTCATATCATTTAAAGGAGTTGTGTCCATGAAGAATGCTCTTCTTGCGCTCATCGCTCTGCTTCTCGCCGCTTCCTGCTCCGCGCAGCAAAATGCGCCTCTCCTGCTTCGCCAGCCCACTCTGAACAAAACCGACATCTGCTTCGTCTACGGCGACGACCTCTGGACCGTCAGCCGCGATGGCGGCCAGGCCACTCGCCTCACCGTCGCCCCCGGCATCAAGCGCGGTCCTCACTTTTCGCCCGACGGCAAATGGATCGCCTTCAGCGGTGAATACGACGGCAAAATCAACGTCTACGTCATTTCCGCGGAAGGCGGAAATCCTCGCCGCGTCACTTTTCATAACGGTCCCGATCTCGCCGTTGGATGGACACCCGACGGCAAGCAAATACTTTTCGCTTCTTCTCGCGAGGCCTATGCCTCCGGCATCCAGCGCCTCTACACCGTTCCCTTCGAAGGCGGTCTCCCAACTCGCGTTCCGCTTCCTCTCGCTTTCGACGGCTCCTACTCCTCCGACGGCACTCATCTGGCTTACCGTCCCGGCCCCTATCCGTGGGGGAACTGGGATCACTACCGCGGAGGAACCGAAACCGCCGTCTGGATCGCTAACATCGCGGATTCGTCCGTCGTGAAAATTCCCCGCGACGATTGGAACGACTCCAATCCCATGTGGGTCGGCGACACCGTCTATTACCTCTCGGATCGCAACGGCCCGTTCACCCTTTTCGCCTATGACACCAAGACCGGCAATTCTTCCCAGTTGATCGAAAACCACGGCCTCCCGATCAAGTCCGCCTCCGCCGGGCCGGGAGCCATCGTCTACGCGCAGTTTGGTTCGCTCCATCTCTACGACCTCGAAACGCATCATGAGCATCCCGTCCAGGTCCAGATCAACGCCGATCTTCTCGAAGTCCGCCCTCACTTCGAAAAAGTGCAGAAGCAAATCCAGAACGCTGTCATCTCTCCCACCGGTGTCCGCGCCGCGTTTGAAGCCCACGGCGAGATCCTCACCGTCCCCGCCGAAAAAGGCGACATTCGCGATCTCACGAACTCTCCTTCCGTGGCCGACCGCGACCCCGCGTGGTCCCCGGATGGAAAGTGGATCGCCTATTTTTCCGACGAGTCCGGCGAATACGCCCTTCATCTCAAGGATCAGTCCGGCCTGGGTGACACGAAGAAAATTTCTCTGGGGAATCCGCCTTCGTTTTTCTACCAGCCCAGATGGTCGCCCGACAGCAAGAAAATCGCCTACACCGATAAGCGTCTCAACGTCTGGTACGTGGACCTCGATAAGCCCGTCCCCGTCAAAATCGATACGGACACCTACGACGCGCCCCAGCGCGGCCTGAATCCTTCCTGGTCGCCCGACAGCAAGTGGGTCACCTACACGAAGCTTCTGCAGAACCACCTGCGCGCCGTTTTCGTCTATTCCCTCGACACCGGCAAAGCCACCCAGATCACCAACGGTATGAGCGACGCCGAATTCGCCGTCTTCGATAAGAACGGAAAATATCTCTACTTCACCGCCAGCACCAACATCGGGCCCACCACCGGCTGGCTCGACATGTCCGGCGACTCCTTGGACGTCACTCGCAGCGTCTACGTCGTCGTCCTCGCCAAGGATCTCCCTTCGCCCCTCGCTCCCGAAAGCGACGAAGAAAAAGTCACCGACGAAAAGAAGAGCGATTCCACTCCCCAGAAGGACCAGAGCGCCAAGGAAAAAAGCAAGGAATCCCCCGCCGAATCCGTCAAGGTCGCCATCGACTTCGAAAACATCAGCCAGCGCATCCTCGCTCTCCCCATCCCCGCCAAGAATTATGTCGCCCTCTTCCCGGGCAAGACCGGAGAGCTAATCCTCGTTGACCAGCCTCCCGACGAGCTCTTTCAGCCGGTTCCTGTCCTGATCGCCTCGAAATTCGATCTTTCCAAGCGCAAGGTCACTCCCCTCGTAGCCGGCATTCAGAATATCGACGTCTCCTTCGACGGTCAGAAATTCCTCTACCAGCAGGGCGACGATTGGTTCATCGCTTCCACCGCTGAGCCGGCCAAGCCCGGCGACGGCAAGCTCAATCTCGACGACATGGAAGTTTGGGTCGATCCTCGCGCCGAATGGAAGCAGATGTACGATGAAATCTGGCGCATCGAGCGGGACTTCTTCTACGATCCCCACTGGCACGGCGTGAACATCGCCGCGGTCCAGAAAGAATACGAACCCTATCTCGCCGGCATCGGCACGCGCGACGACCTGAACTATCTCTTCGCGCAAATGCTTTCCGAGCTCAACGTCGGCCACATGTTCGTCGGCGGCGGCCAAATGCCGGAAATGAAGCCCATCGAGGTCGGACTTCTGGGCGCCGACTACGCCATTGAAAATGGCCGCTACCGCTTCGCTCGCGTTTACAACGGCGAAAATTGGAATCCGGAGTTGCACGCCCCGCTGACCCAGCCCGGCGTCAACGTCGTCGCCGGCGATTATCTGCTCGCCGTCAATGGCCGTGATCTCAAAGGCACGGACAACATTTACTCCTTCTTCCAGGAAACTGCGGGAAAGCAGACGGTCCTCAAAGTCGGCCCCAATCCCGACGGAACCGGCTCGCGCGATGTCACCGTCGTCCCCATCCAGAGCGAAGAGGCTCTCCGCAATCGCGCCTGGATTGAGGATAACCTCCAGAAGGTCACCGACCTCAGCGGCGGGCGCCTCGCCTACGTCTATCTGCCCAACACCGCCGGCGGCGGATTCACCAATTTCAATCGCTATTACTTCGCGCAACTCGGCCGTCAGGGCGCCGTCATTGACGAGCGCTTCAACACCGGCGGTCAGGCCGCGGACTACATCATCGAATATCTGCAGCGCAAGATCTGGAACTATTGGCTGACCCGCGAAGGCGCGGTCTTTTCCACGCCTCTCGACGGCATCTACGGCCCGAAATCCATGATCACCAACGAATACTCCGGCTCCGGCGGTGACGCCCTGCCCTGGTATTTCCGCCACGTCGGATTGGGTCCTCTCGTCGGCACCAGAACGTGGGGCGGCCTTGTCGGCATCTATGGCTACCCTCCGCTGATGGACGGCGGTTTCGTCACCGCTCCCCGCGTCGCTTTCTTCACCACCGACGGCCAGTGGGACGTTGAAAATCACGGCGTCCAGCCCGACTTTGAAGTTGATTTCGATCCCCACGCCTGGCGCGAGGGCCACGACCCTCAGCTCGAAAAGGCCGTCGAGCTTACGCTCCAGGAGTTGGAGAAGAATCCGCCGCCGCCCGTTAAGCGCCCGGCGTTCCCCAACTACTCGAAATATTCGAGCGCGCACTGAAAATCACGCATCCGCGGCTGTCGTGCGTATTCGCCCTCGCGCGGCAGCCGCTTTTGTTCCGCGATTCCTGATTTCTCATCCTTCACCCGTGTTGTAGACTCTCTCCCGTTCGCGGGAGGGCACTCCGCCTCGCTCGAATCCGTCCCGCGCTCTGATCCATACGAGGACTCACTTCTATGCCACGCCATCGTTTCCCTCTTTCTTTGCTCTTGATTTTTTTCGCCGCGGCCTGCGCTTCGGCCCAATCGACTCAGCCGCCTCCCGATCCCTACAAGCCTGTCCTCGACCGGCTTCAATCCATCACCTCGGTCCCTCTTTCCTCCTGGTACGTCCACGATGCCGATCTGCCTCACGGCGAGGATCCTTCGCTCGACGCCTCCTCTTGGCCTCAGGTGAAAATCGGCGAGGATTGGCAGGGTTCGCGCTGGCTCCGCCAGACCTTCGAAGTCCCCGCGAATCTCTACGGATACTCCCTGCAAGGCGCGCGCATTTCTCTCGACTTGGAAGTGAACAGCGACATCGCCGTGTATATCAGCGTCTTCTCCAATGGCTCGATGGTCGCGCGCACCGATGAAGGCGGCCAGGTCCCGATCCCCCTCATCGAGCACGCCCAGCCAGGACAGAAATTCGTCCTCGCTGTTCGCGTCATCGAAACCGGCGGCGCCGGATGCTGCGGCGGCAATTCCACCCGCCTCCAGCGCGCCGAACTCCGCATCGAGCCTTCGTCGGACCGCCCCGACCCCGCGCTCCTCCGCCTCGAAATCCTCTCCGCCGAGCCGCTCATTGCCGCTTATCCGGACGGCCAGGCCGCGCGCCGCCGCCAGCTCGATACCGCGGTCAACGCCATCAGCCTCCCCGCTCTCGATCGCGGTGATCAGCAGGCGTTCGACACGTCTCTCCGCGCCGCGCAATCCGATCTCGACGTCCTTCGCCCCTACATGAGCCAGTTCCGCATCTCCGCAGTCGGCAACAGCCATATCGACATGGCTTGGCTCTGGCCCTGGACCGAAACCGTCGAAGTCGTTCGCAACACCTTCGGCACCGCCCTCGAATTAATGCGCGAATATCCCGGCTTCAAATTCACCGCCAGCACCGCCCAGGCCTATGTCTGGATGGAGGAAAAATATCCGCCTTTGTTTCGCGAGATTCAGCAGCGCGTCAAGGAGGGCCGCTGGGAAGTCACCGGCGGAATGTGGGTCGAGCCCGATCTGAACATGCCCGGCGGCGAATCGCTCGTTCGCCAGATTCTCTACGGCAAGCGCTACTTCCAGCAAAAATTCGGTGTGGACATCAACATCGGCTGGAACCCCGACTCCTTCGGCTACAATTGGCAGCTTCCGCAAATCTACAAACGCTCCGGCATCGATTACTTCGTCACTCAAAAACTTCTTTGGGCCCACGAATACACGAGCTTTCCGTACCGCCTTTTCTGGTGGGAATCTCCCGACGGCAGCCGCATCCTCACCTATTTCCCCAGCGAATACGCCAACCAGATCGATCCCCGGAAAATGGCGCGCGATTCCTCCGTCTACGGGCCGATGCTTTGGAAATACGACGCGGGGACGAATTCCGCCCCTCCCGGCTCCCTCGACACCATGTATCTGTACGGCGTCGGCGATCACGGCGGCGGGCCCACCCGCGAAGATCTCGACACCGCCGTCCGCTGGCAGCAGAAGGACCTGGTGTTTCCGCAAATCCAATTTTCGACCGCCGCCGAATATTTCGCCGGTCTCGAAAAGCGCAAATCCGAGCTCAAAATTCCCACTTGGGACGGCGAGCTCTATTTCCAGTATCACCGCGGCGTGCAAACCACTCAGTCGGAGGAGAAGAAGGGCAATCGCGAGAATGAAGTCCTGATTCTCGACGCCGAAAAACTCGCTTCCATTGACACGCTTTTCGGTGTTCCCTACCCGCAGGACAATCTCGACGACGCCTGGAAAAAAATCCTCTTCAACCAGTTCCACGACATCCTGCCCGGCTCCGGCATCCACATCAACTACGTCGACGCCGCCCGCAAATACGCCGAAACCGAGCGCATCGATGGCGACATCATCCACGGCGCATTGACCGATCTCGCCTCGCGCGTCGATTCCCGCGGCACGGGCGTCCTTGTCTTCAATCCGCTCTCCTGGCCGCGCTCCGGCGAAGTCGAAGTCGACGCCCAATTCCCCGAGCCCGTGAAGCAGCTCACCGCGCTCGGTCCCGATGGCGAGCCGCTCCTTTCCCGCGTCCTGAGCGCCGATCCGCTGACCGGCCGCGTGAAGCTCCGTATCCTTGCGGAAAACGTTCCCGCCACCGGTTATGAACTCATTCGCCTTGTTCCCTCTGCTTCTTCCAAGCCCTCCCGCGCAAAAGCGTCAGAGGCACGCTCCGGCCGGCTTTTTCTGTCCGCAACTCCCGATTCGCTCGAAAACGCTTTTATTCGTCTGAAAATCGATCCCAAGACCGGCTGCATCACCAGCCTCTTTGACAAGCGCAGCCGCACCGAAGCCCTCGCTCTCCCTGTCGCCAGCGAAGGCTCTCCCGCGCCCTCGCCCGATGGTCTCCCCTGTGGCGACCTTCTGCAGGCTTTCGTGGACAAGCCGAAGCACTGGGACGCGTGGAACATTGACGCCGATTTCGTCGACCACCATTGGGACTTGATGCAGGCCGACGAAGTGAAGCTCATCGAAAATACGCCGCTCCGCGCCGTCATTCGCGTCCGCCACCATTTCCAGAATTCCACCTTCATTCAGGACGTCACGATGTACGCCGGCGTTCCGCGTGTGGACGTCCGCATGCAAGCCGATTGGCACGAGCGCCACATTCTCTTGAAAGTCGCCTTTCCCCTGAGCGCTCGCAATGACAACGCCACCTTCGAAATTCCCTACGGCGCCGTCGAGCGGCCCACCACTCGCCGCACTCCCGCCGAACAGGCCCAATTCGAAGTTCCCGCTCTCCGTTGGGCAGACCTTTCCGACGCCACTCACGGCTTCAGCCTCCTCAACGCCAGCAAGTACGGCTACGACGCCAAGGACAATGTCCTCCGCCTCTCCCTCCTCCGCTCGCCCACTTGGCCCGACCCCGAAACCGATCAGGGCCATCACGAGTTCACCTATTCGCTCTATCCGCACGCCGGCACGTGGCGCGATGCTCTCACCGTCGAACAGGGCTACGACCTCAATTACCCGCTTTTCGCCGTTTCCACTTCGCGCCACGCCGGCCCCTTGCCCTCCGAAAAATCCTTCTTCTCCACCGAAGAAAACAACGTCGTCATCACCGCCGTCAAAAAAGATGCGGACGACAATTCGCTGATCCTCCGCTATTACGAGTGGGCGGGAAAGAAGGGCGTGATTCACATTCGTCTGCCGCGGCCCGCTTCCGCCGCGTGGGAAACAAATCTCATGGAAGCCGTCGAGCATCCTCTTGCTCTCGGCGATTCCTCCACCGTCGTCGCCGTTCCCACCGGCCCCTACGAAATCAAGACTGTGAAGCTCCAGTTTCCGAACCCCTGACCTTCGCGGGCTTTGCCCCTTTCGCCGCGAATGGTTTCGTCTCGAAGAATTAAGATTGCAGCCGCCCTTCGATGAATTTAAGGTAGAGCTTCAACTTGAAACTGCCGGAGACATCAACGTGACCAGGAAAATTCGTGTCGTCCAATTCGGAGTCGGGCCCATCGGGGCCTCCATCGCCCGCTTGATGCGGGAAAAGCAAACCGTCGAAATCGTCGGCGCCATTGACGCCGATCCCGCCAAGGCGGGTCGCGACCTCGGAGAAGTTGCCGGCGCTTCCGGCGCGCCTTGGGGCGTCATCGTCTCTTCCGACGCGGCGGCTGTCCTGAAAAAACCCGCCGACGTCGTCATTCATTCCACCTCTTCGTATCTCCCCCAGGTGATGGACCAATTGCTCGCTTGCGTTTCCGCCGGCTGTTGCGTCGTCTCCACCTGCGAGGAGCTCGCCTACCCTTTCCGCAAATATCCGGAGCTGTCCCAGCAATTGGATACCGCCGCTCGCGATGAAGGCGTCGCTATCGTCGGCACCGGCGTCAACCCCGGCTTCGTCATGGACAAACTTCTGCTCACTCTTTCCGCGGCGTGCCAGCGCGTCGAGTTCGCCTCCGCCACGCGCGTCGTGGACGCCTCCAAGCGCAGGCTCCCTCTCCAGAAAAAAATCGGCGCGGGCATGACTCCTGAGGAATTCCGCCGTGAAGTCGCCGCCGGAGTGATCAAGCACCACGGTCTGCCCGAATCGATCGCCATGGTCGCGGACGCCCTGGGATTTTCGCTCGACGACATCTCCGAAACCATCGAGCCCGTCATCGCCGAAGCTCTCGTCAAAACCGAATTTCTCGAGGTCGCTCCGGGCCGGGTCGCCGGCGTTCACCAGATTGCTTCCGGCATCGCCGCCGGCCAGGACTGCGTTCGCATGGAGCTGAAAATGTATGTCGGCGCGAAGGATCCCGGCGATTCCCTGGAATTGCGCGGCACCCCGTCGCTTTCGCTGGCGATTCCTGGAGGCACGCACGGCGATCTCGCTACCGCCGCCGTCGTCGTGAACTCAATGCCCGCGATTCTCACCGCTCCCGGCGGCCTGCTCTCCTCTCGCGACCTGCCTCTTACGTTCTTTTCCGGCGCGATGGCCAAAGCCTGAACCGCCCCTATTTTCGGTCCCAGTAGCGCGCCACCGCGGCGTAGTCCGGATCGTCTTTCGACCGCTCCTTCACCGCGCTGTACGCCGCGTATGCCCCTTCGGCCGCGGGCAACGACAATCCTTCCTGCCGGGCCAGCTCCAGCGCCAGCCGCAGGTCCTTGTGCATCAGCCGCAGCGGAAAGCTCGCCGTATATTCCTCTTTCAGCATCAGCGGCGCCTTGATGTCCAGAAGCTTCGCTCGCCCCATGCTCGACTGCATCACCTCCACCAGTTTTTCTCCCGCCAATCCCGCCCGCCTCACGATAGCCAGCGACTCCGCGAACGCATCCACTTCCACCGCCAGCAGCAGGTTCATCGCCAGCTTGATCGTCTGCCCTGATCCGTGCGGTCCCAGCAGAAAAAATTTCTTCCCCAGCGCCGTGAAAATCGGCTTCACCCTCTCGAACACTTCTTCCGGCCCTCCGATCATGAAAACCAGCTCCGCCGCTTTCGCTCCCCAGTCCCCTCCCGTCACCGGAGCGTCCAGGTAATCCACCCCGCGCTCGGCGCACTCCGCCGCCGTTCGTCGCGCCAGGTCCGGCGTCACCGTGCTCGAATCGATCAGCACGCTCCCGCGCCGCAGCCCCGCCAGCACTCCCTCCGGCCCGTGCAACACGCTTTCCACCGCCGGAGGATCGCTGATGATGATCACCAGCACATCGGCAGCCGCCGCCGCTTCGCGCGGGCTCGCGGCCCGGCGCGCTCCGGCTTCCACGAGTTCGTCGGCCGCCGCTGCCGTCCGGTTCCAAACCGTCAGCGGAAATCCCGCCTTCAATAAGTTCTGCGCCATGGGCTTTCCCATCAGCCCCAGCCCGATCAGTCCCGCCGCCGTCGTTGTCATGGATGATTCCTCCCGAAAAAACTCCATGATAACCGACGCGGCGGGAGCGGCGCGCGGAATCCTTCCATCGCGTCGGGCGCCCGCCTTCGGCTCCGTCGCGCCATCCCGGACTTTTCTTCGGAATCAATCGGGACAACGGGAGGGTTTCTACTTTTCGGCTTCCTTGACGTGAATCACCCGGCTGTACGGAATCTCCACACGCATCGTCTTTTCCTTGCCGCCCTGCGAAAATCGTTCCTCGATCGAAATCGATTCCCCCGAATCCTCCACGAGGATTCCCTCCGAGGAAAGATGAATGTCCCCCGCCCGGTAGCTCGCTTCCACACGTTTCCCAACGAGAAAATCGAATCGGTGCATAAGTCTCCAGCGTTACGAGGGCCCAAAAATGCGTCAATGGTACCACCGTTTTATATACTGTCCATATAACTCTTCTGGAATATACCAAGAAATTAACTGAGGGCTTTCCGTCAAGCGGAGCCTTATATGAGCGAGAATTCCACCCGGTGGCGGAACGGGTCGATCCGTTCCGCGCGAACCTTCACCAGCTTTCCCAATTGAAACACCTCCCGCCGCGCTCCTCCTCGCCCCGCCCGCCGCGGTTCGGTCGCGATCGAATGCTCGCGTTCGTTATAGAAGCATCTCTGCCCCGTGAACTCCTCGATTCGGTCGATTCCCACCAGCCCTTCCACGAAAATCTCCACCAATTCCACGAAGAATCCGAATTTCTGCACCGAAATGATCAGTCCTTCGAACTCCTCGCCCAGGTGCCCTTCCATGAATTGCGCCGTCTTCCAATCCATCAGCTCGCGTTCCGCCGCATCCGCCCGCCGCTCCGCTTCCGAGCTTTCCGAAGCGATCTCTTCCAGCTCCGTCCGGAGGTACGGCCCGAGCGTCGCCACCGGCTTCTTCTCTCCCTGCCGCGGCGCGGCAACCGGCGGCCGGAACGCTCCCGGATTTTCAAGCGCCCATTTCAGCGCCCGGTGGACGATCAGGTCCGGATAACGCCGGATTGGCGATGTGAAATGCGTGTATTCCTGCGCTGCCAGCGCGAAATGTCCCAGCGGGTCCGCCGCGTACCTCGCCTGTTTCAGCGACCGCAGCATCAGGTAGGAAAGTATCCTCTCCTCGGGTTTTCCGGCGATCTTCGCCGTCAGCCGTTGATAGTGCTGCGGCCGGATGTCCACTTCATCCGACGCCGGCAGCTCCACCGTCATCGCCCTCATCCGCCCTCGCCCGGGTTTCCCTCCCCGCGCCGGCGGCTTCACTTGCCCGTGGCGCACCGCAATCCGCCGCTCCGCCAGATCATCCACTCCCAGCGAATATCCGAAAGCGTGCGCCAATTCTTCGAACTCGAGCACCTTTTTGATGTCCGGCTTCTCGTGCACGCGGTGCAGAGACGCGATTCCCCGGCTCTCCAGGTACTGCGCCACCGCTTCGTTCGCCGCCAGCATGAACTCTTCAATAATTCGGTGCGCGATGTTCCGTTCGCTCCGGACGATGCTCACCATCCGTCCTTCCGGGTCGAATTCGATGACCGGCTCCGGCAAATCGAAATCGATCGACCCTCTCGCCGTCCTCCTCCGGTTCAGCGCCAGCGCCAGTTCCTTCATCCGGTGAAACTCCGGAACCAGCGAGGCATACTCGCGGCACGCGGCCGCGTCTCCTTCGAGTACTTTGTTGACGTTCGTGTACGTCATCCGCTCCGCCGAGCGGATCACTCCCGCCGCGAACTCCGATTTCGTCATTCTCCCTTCGCCGTCGAATTCCATCTGCACGCTCATCACCAGCCGGTCCACCCGCGGGTTCAGCGAGCAAATTCCGTTCGACAGCTCTTCGGGAAGCATCGGCACGGCCCGGTTGGGAAAATAGACGCTTGTTCCGCGCAGCCGCGCTTCTCGGTCCAGCGGCGAATTCCGCCGCACGTAATGCGCCACGTCGGCGATGTGCACTTGCAGCTCGTAGCTTCCATCCGCCCGTTTCGTCACGTGGACGGCGTCGTCGAAGTCCCGCGCCGTTTCTCCGTCGATCGTCACGATGGGAAGCGCCCGGAAATCGCTTCGCCCCCGCGAAATCTCTTCCCGCACCTCTTGCGGCACGCTTCTTGCTTCCGCCGCCGCTTCCGCCGGGAACACGTGAGGAAGGTGGTGCTTCCGAAGAATGATTTCCACGTCTACGCCGATTTCCCCCGGCCGTCCCAGAATCTCCACCACGCGCCCCACCGGCGCGATCCCTCCCTTCGGATACCTCTTGATTTCCACGTTCACCACTGCGCCGTCCAGCTCCGGCAGCCGCGTCCGTGCGCTTGCTTTGAAATCGCGGCTCCCTCCGCCCGTCGCCTTCTCTCGCAGTTCCGGCGTGAGTTCCTCGCCCGGCGGTATCACAATCTCGTGAACGATCCGCGTGTCGTAGGGCAGCACCGCATTTCCCTGCGGCCCGTATCGAAACAGCCCGACGATCGTCGGATTTTCCCGCTCCACAATCTGGACGATTCGCCCTTCCGCTCTCCCATCGGCGCGCCGGCGCACGATCCGCCCCACCACGCGATCCCCGTGCATCGCGTCTTCCACGTTGTCGCGGCCGATAAAAAGATCGCCGTCCACTCCCGTCACCGGTGAATCGGGGACAAGAAACCCGTAACCGTCGCGATGCGCCACAAATCGCCCTTCGATTAAGTTGGGATCCCTCGGGCGTGGATGTTTCTTCGGCTCCGTCGCCGCGCCTGCCGGTTTTGCGTGGGATTGCTCGTGGTGCTTCGGCGGGGACTTCGCTTCGCCCGCCGCAGGCAAGCGGTAGCGCCCGCCGTGAACTTCTTCGATTTCCTTGCGGCGCAGCAGTTTTTGAATCACTCGGGGCAGATAGCGTCGTCCCGTGTGTTTCAGCCCCATTCCATGCGCGATTTCGCGAATGCTTGCGGGCTTCGTCAGCGTCCCGAGGTGCGCCAGCACTTCGTCCGCTGCTACAGGCGCTGCGGGAGAATCGTTCCGGCGATGGCGCGGTGGCGGGGGAATTTTCATGTCGGCAACTCGGTCCCGGACAGGCTAGCGGATTTCCCCGGTCGAGGCAAAGAAACCTTGCCCCCTCACGGCTGCTCCGGAACAATCTCCGGCTCTTCCAGCACCACGATTTTCCCGTCGGGCTCGCGTTCCAGCTCCGGCGCGTAAACGCCGAGCAGTTTTCGCCGCCACCACATCCCCGTTTCCCGCTTCGTTTTCCAGTCCGTAAACCAGTATTGATAGATGACCGCGCGAACGCGCTGCGGCGGATGATCGTCGAATGGATCGCCGGCAAAAAGCTCGAGCACGTCTCTGTCTTGCGTCAGCAGGCGCTCCTCCGTCCACACCACAAACCGGTAATCCTGCCAGGGCCCCAGCGACGCGAACCACAGGTTCCATTCGAACCGCGGCTGGTACGGCGCGTAAATCCCCGGTGCTTTCGCCGGATTTTGCGGTTTGTAACGGAACGGAAACGCCAGCCACGTCCGCCCTCCGTCGCTCGATCCTTGAAACTCGATTTCGTACCTTTCGTGCGTCATCACCGCGAACAATCCATAGCGGTCGTCGAGCCGGAACGGCTCGAGCGCTCGGATCGGAGCGTCCGGAAGCGGCAGCTCCGGAATGAACATCTCAATCAATTGCGCGCTCGACGCGTAAAACATCCACCCCAGCACGATTCCCGCCACTCCCATTTCCGCAGCGGAAAGGATTCGCTTTGTCTGCGCGCGCCACGCCGGTACTCCCGCCGCGCTCGCTGCCGCCATCCCTTCCTCCGGCTCTATCCAGCCCTTCACGCGCGCCGGCGTCCACCGTTGGAAAAACTGGTCGTCCAGCAGCAGAAATCCCAGGGACAGCACCAGGTAATTCAGAAAGGCGTAATTTCCCGTCAGGATGATGCTCACCTGCATCGGCGTGATGATGCAAAAGCAAATGATCCGGAAACGCCGCGGCAAAAAAACCATCCACACTAGCGCCAGCTCCGTCGCCAGCACCACTCCCGTGATCGTTGCGTGAAACCCGTGCGGCAAATGCTGGACGTACCATCCGATCCAGCTCGGCAGCGGGCCGTTCTGGTAATAATCGTCCATCGCCGTAAAGTGCCGCCACGATTGGTCCCCGCTCGCCAGCTTCACCACTCCGGATTGGAAATAAATTCGAAACCATTCCCACTGCAACAGAAAGAAACTCGCGCGTGACGGTCCGTGGGCGGACCCGAATCCCGGCCGCAGCCCCGGCGGCGCGAAGAAAAGCGACAGCAGGCCCGCTTCCATCAGCATCCCGTCCGATTGGTAGCTCGCGAAATCCTGCGCCACCGCGATGAACGACAGAAAGCACACGAAGCAAACGAAAATTCCCCCGCGCGGCCATAGATTCAGGAACAGCAGGACCGACGCCGCCAGCCCGATCCAGCACACCGCCATCAGCGCCCGGTCGCTTGTTCCCAAATACCAGAAAACGGTCGGCGTGTACCAGAATCGGCTCCCGTGGAACACCCCTTCGACGGCCTGCAGATAATCGCGCGCCGGTAGAATCCCGTCCGGTCCCACCAGCCCTTTGATTTGGAAGTAGAAAGAATAAAACGCGGAAAAATATATGAAGCCCAGCGCTCGAAGAAAAATCCACCTCGCCCACAGGTGGCGCGCGGCAGGCGGCGCGCCTGCGGAATTTTCCGAGCCCAGCAGCCAGCGCACCCACTCTGCCAATTGGTCTGGCATGACACGGGATTATACCGGGGCTCGGCCGTTGCGGGCGACGGGGGAAAAGCGGCGTGGGAGACCGAAAATCAGCGCTTCGGCGCCGCGCCCTTCGTCGGCTCGAATCGGATTCCGTGAGGCGCCGCGGGAATCGATTCCATCTGCTCGCGCCCCTCGGCCAGCCCCATCAGGAATTCCTGCGCGCTGAAATGAATTCCGTTTCTCCGGCTGCGCGCCGTCCCCGCCCGTGGCGCTGCATCCTTGGCGCGGAGGTACACGCCGTCTGCGCCCAGATATCGCGCCTTTTCCGTGTCCGCCAGATAGGGCGAGAGCACCCCCGTGAAAATCTGCCGGCAAAGCGCCTCGTCGCGAAGGTGAAACATCACTTCCACTCGCTCGTAGATGTTGCGGTGCATCCAATCGGCGCTTCCCAGGTACACCTCGGACTTCCCGCCGTTCCCGAACAGAAACACTCGGCTGTGCTCCAGAAACCGCCCGATGATGCTCCTCACGCGTATGTTGCTGCTGACGCCCCGGATTCCCGGCCTCAGCGCGCACTGCCCGCGCACGATCAATTCGATCTGCACTCCCGCCCGCGACGCCCGGTACAGCGCCTGAATGATCTTCTCGTCCAGCAGCGCGTTCACTTTCGCCACGATAAACGCCGGCCGCCCCGCTCGCGCGTGCGCCGTCTCCCGATCGATCAGCGCCGCGCAGCTCCGTCCCAGGTTCAGCGGCGCCACAAACAGCGGCGCGTACTGCGCTCGCTCCGAATACGCTGTCAAATAATCGAAGACGTGATGGACCGACGACGTCACCCTCGGGTTGCTCGTCAACAGGCTCAGGTCCGTGTAGAACCGCGCCGTGGACGGATTGTAATTCCCCGTCCCCAGATGCGCGTACCGCCGGATTTGCCCGTCGCTCTCCCGCCTCGCCACCAGCGCCAGCTTGCAATGCGTCTTCAGCCCCACCACTCCGTGAAACACCTGCACGCCCGCTTCCTGCAAATTCCGCGCCCACCGGATATTCGACGCTTCGTCGAATCTCGCCTTCAATTCCACCACCACGGCCACTTCTTTCCTCGCCGCGGCGTCTATCAGCGCCCGCACGATCGGAGAGTTTTCGCTCGTCCGGTACAGCGTCTGCTTGATCGACAGCACGTCCGGGTCCTGCGCGGCGCTTTCGATGAATCGCACCACCGCGGAATACGAATCGTACGGATGGTGCAGCAGCAAGTCTTGTTTCCGCACCATCTCGAATATTGACGCCGGCCCGCGCTTCAGGCTCAGCTCGCGGGGGCTGAACGGCGGATATTTCAAATCGGGCCGCGCCGTCAGCTCGTACAGGTTAAACAGCCGCGATAGATTCACCGGTCCGTTCGCGTGAAACACCTGCCACGGCGCCAGATGAAAATTCGCCACAAGCCGGTCGATGATCTCCTGCTGCGCCCCTTCTTCGATTTCCAGCCGCACCGCCGAACCTTTGCGGCGCCGGTGAATCTGCGTGTCCACGCTCTCGAGGATGCTCCGCGATTCCTCTTCTTCGAGATACAGGTTGCTGTTCCGCGTCACCCGGAATGCCGCCGCCGACAGAATCTCGTAGCCGTGATACAGCCGCTCCGCGAACGCCCGCACCACTTCGTGCAGAAAAACGTACTGCACCCGGTCGTCCGTCGACGGCAGTCGCACCAGCCGCGGAAGCGCCCGGGGAACCGTCGCCACCCCCAGATACGTTTGCGCCCCCCTCTTCTTCCGCCGGACCAGAAACGCCAGGCACAGCGCCTTATTCAGCACGTGCGGGAACGGGTGCGCCGGATCCACCGTCACCGGCGTCAAAAGCGGCTCCACCGACTTCGCGTAAAAATTCGCCAGGTATTCCCGCGCCTCGCCGCGCAATTCCCCCCAGCTCAGCACGTCAATCGACTCTGCCGCCAGCGCCGGAATCAGTTCCTGCGACCAGCATTCGTACTGGCTCTCGACGAAGCTGTGCATTCGCTCCGCGAGCCCCGTCAGAACCTCCGCCGGATTGCGTCCGTCCGGCCCGGCTTCGCGATTCCCTTGCTCCACCTGCTGCAGAATTCCCGCCACGCGCACTTCTACGAACTCGTCCAAGTTGCTCGCCGTAATCGCCAGAAACTTCACCCGCTCCAGCAGCGGATTTCCCGCGTCGCGCGCCTCCTCGAGTACGCGTTCGTTGAACTGCAGCCAGGAAAAATGGCGGTTGAAATAAAGCTGTGGATCCGCCAGGTTGACGCGCGCCATCCCTGCCTCCGGGCCACGCAGCCTAGCAAGCCACTGTTAAGGACATGTTACGAATTGCTCCCACTAAAGTTGCCGTGTCTATCCTCTCCTTCCAGGCAAGCACGCGACCCCCGTCTTCCCCAACCCGCTTCATTCCAAGGACATGCCGTCCCGCCCCCGCCCTTGTTTGTAGCCTCTCTCCCCGCCTTGCAAATTCGCAGGACGCCCCAAATGCCATCGGCAATCCGAATCGAAGCCATCCGTTCTTTTAATTGACCCGCGCGAGAGCCTCGCGATAGGCTAGCCGTTTACACTGGGGCTTGTGGCAGGGATATTGGGTTTCAGACCCGTGCTTTCTCACTCTGTAGATCAAGGAGATTCATGTCCACCGAACTTCGCAGTTTCCTGACGCTTTCTTACGACGAGCTCGAAGAAATGAATCTGCACGCCAAGCAGCAGAGGAAGGACCGCGTCGCCCCCCACAAAATTCAGGAGGAAAGGCTCAAGTATCTTTCCGGAGAAAAGCGCATCAAGGCCGTCACCGTCCTCTTCAGCGACCTCGAAGGCCGCTTGCACATGCTCGATTACGACAAGAAATTCCTCCTCAAGAGCTGGGACAACCTCACCTTCGACGGCTCCTCCATCCGCGGCTTCACCGCGCAACGCGAAAGCGACCTTCGCCTCTCTCTCGACTGGAGCGCCTTTCATTGGGGTCCCTCCGACGTGTTCGGCGCCGGCAAGGTTCTTGTCTTCGGCGAAGTCATCGATAAGGACGGCTCCCCCTACTCCGCCGATATTCGCGGCGCTCTCAAGGGATTCGCCGAGGCCCAATTCAAAAAGCAAGGCTACACGCTCAACGCCGCCAACGAAATTGAGGGCTTTCTCTTCCAGGGCGTGGACGCCGAGCGCCACTACTTCGAATCCGCAAAATTCGAGTACGTCAACACCGGTGGCTATTACCACTCTCTCCCCGGTGATCTCCTCCGCACTTTCATTGACACCACTGCCGAAGTCCAGCGCGCCATGGGCTTCCAGAACGAAAAGGACCATCCCGAAGTCGCGCCTTCGCAATTCGAAATCAATTACGGCTATGGTGAAGTGGTCGCCGCCGCCGATCAGATCCAGCTCTACAAGCTCATCTGCCGCCAGGTCGCCACGAAAATGGGCTTGACCGCGAGCTTCCTTCCCAAGCCCGTCGTTGGCGTCAACGGCAACGGAATGCACACCAACGTCTCGATCAGCAAGGGCGGAAAAAATCTTTTCTGGGATCCCAAGGGCGAGGAAATGTTGAGCAAGCTGGGCTGGGCGTTTCTCGACCGCATTCTCACCCACGGCAACGACATTTGCCTGCTCCTCAACGCCAGCGTCAACGCCTACCGCCGCCTCGATCCCCATTTCGAAGCCCCCAACCAGCTCAAGGCCTCGCCCGTGGATCGCGGCTCGATGATCCGCGTTCCGATCGGCAACGAGCGCAGCATGCGCGTCGAGGTTCGCTCCGTCGCGCCCGACGCCAATCCCTATCTCGTGATGCTCGGCATTTTCAAGACGGGCATCGAAGGCGAGACGGCGAAAATCAAAAATCTTCGCCAGGCCGAGCGCTATCTCCCCGACAATATCTACACGGCCCTCGAAAATTTCCGCAAATCCGAGTGGACCACCAAGCTGATGGGCGAGGACGTTAAAACCCGCTACGCCGATTTGAAGCAGGCTTCCGCCGACCGCTGCCCCCGCCTCCTCGGCACTTTCGTGAAAGCTCCCGAAGTGCAATACCACCACGAGGTCTACAACCAGTTTTTGTGGAATCTGTTCTAGTTCCTGGCGTTGCCTGCCTGCGCCCCGGCGTATTTCTCCAGACGCCGGGCCTCGCCCGCGGGATTACTTTTTCGCGTGTCCGAGCGCCGCATCCACGTTTCGTGCGCGTAATTCCACGCGCGATCCTCCGCTCGATTCCGTGAGAACGATTTTGCCCTCGCGCGCTTCAATTTTTGAAACCGCGCGCCAGGTCGCCGGCACTTCCGCCGAAAACATCACGTAAGGAATCGTCAGCCGCCCCGCCGCCGGCAGCCGAGTGAGCCGCGGCGTTCCAAACAATCTCCCCGCGAGCGCCGATTCCTGCATCCCTTCCGGCGTCGGTGTATTTCCGAATTCCAACCCTCGCGCTTGCGTCGTTCCATTCCAGGGCGCCGCTTGGCGCACTCGGTTTTCCTCCCAGAAGACCACCCACGGATAATCCGCCGTCCGGAAACAGTAGCCAAACACCCGCCCCAGCTTCCAGTTCAGCACAGCCACGTACGCAATCGGCTGCGATTGATCCAGCAGCACCGTGGCCACGAATCCGCGTCCCTCGGCCGCGAAAGGCTTCGAGACGTCGTGCTCTCCCCCGGAAAAGGACGGCGCGAGCGGCCACGAAAAATCCCGGTTCACCGGCAAAGCCGGTTTGCCCTCGTACTCGTACGGGCCCGTGCGGCACCGCGCCGCCGGCATCAGGCACACGCTTTCTCCTTCGCGGCAGAACGGAGGTCCAAACGTCGCGTGCTGCACCCATTGGATGTAGCGGTCGAATTTCTGTTCGTTGGCCGCGGTTTCCTTCACGTACGCCACCGGCTCGCCTTCCTGAATCGTCACCTCGCGCTCGAATCCGATTCGAGCGATCGGCGCTCTCGCTTGCAAAACCAGCCGCGCAGCCCCTTTCGATACTTTCTTTACTTTCGCCGTCCATCGCCGCGAAGCAAGCTCGCCGTGCAGCGGAAGCCCCGCCTGCAACTCTTCCTTCGAAGGAATTCCAAAATAATCGAGGCACAGCACGTGCCCGGTGTAACCCGCCAGATACGGCCCTTCCGGCGGCGGGCTGTAAATTTTCGCGTCTCTTTTCGCCGAGTATTCGTATGGTTCGATTGTCTTCCAGGGAACTTCCCACAGAAAATTGGGCGATTCCCCGCTCGCCGACTGCGCGGAAACCGACGCCAGGTGCCCCCCGCCCAGCAGCCATTGCGTCGTGATCGCCCCGTTCGAGACAATCGCGGCCCGGCGTCCGCGCCACCGCCCCGCCCGGCAAACCAGTTCCGATTTGCTCTTCATCTTCTCTCACCAGTTTTGAAGATGTTTTCCTGCGGCCGGTTTATTGCCTTCCCTCGCGCCGTTCTCGTTCCCGGATCCGTCACGATCCGTGCCCCGCTCCCGTCCCGCCCTCGGAAAACGACATCCCGCCCGCCGGGATCAGCATTCCCCCGTCGGCCAGCAGGTAAGTTCCCGTAATGAATGACGCCGCATCGCTCGCCAGATACGCGATGGCGTCGGCGATTTCCGCCGGCTTGCCGATTCGCCCCAGCGCGTGCGAGCGGTTGCATGCGGCCAGCACCGCTTCCGGGTCCGCGCACTGCCCGATGGACCACCGCAGCATCGGTGTGTCGATCGCTCCGGGCAGCACGCAATTAACGCGTATGTTTTTCGGCGCGTAATCGAGCGCCACCGCCCGCACCAATCCCAGAATCGCGTGCTTCGACGTGACGTATGCCGCCGAATTCGGTAGCGCTGTAATCGATTGCACCGATCCCACCGCCACGATCGACCCTCCCCCGCGCTTCAGCATGTGCGGAATCACGCTGCGGCATAGAAGATAAAAACTCTTCAAATTCACCGTCATCACTTCATCCCACAGCGCTTCCTCCGTCGCCACCACGTCGCCGTAACGCTGTATGCCCGCGCAGCTCGCCAGCACGTCTACGCCACCCAGTTCCCCCGCCGCCTTTTCCACCGCCTCTTGCACCTGCCTCGCCGAGCCCACATCGCACGCATAAAATTTCGCTCGCCCGCCCGGCCCTGAGATCGCCGCCGCCACTGCCGCTCCCTTTTCTTCGTTGCGGTCCAGCAACGCCACCGCCGCTCCCAGCTCCGCCAATTTACGGGCTGTTGCCTCGCCGATGCCCATCGCCGCTCCGGTGACGATCGCCACTTTCCCTTTGAAAGATGGAATCATGGGGCCTTTCGTCCTGCTCGTTATGGTTTCTGCCGCGTATTCCTGCGTTCCCGTATTTCGCAGCCTTCCAAGGTAGTTACCTCAGGCAAGCAGGTCAATAGTCGTCCTTCCCGCTCGGTCCGCGTCTCCCTGCCGAATCAGCTCTTTGCATCCAATCTTTGCACTCCGTTTACTCCCCGTTTACAAATCCGGCGCTACCCCCTTCTCATTCTGGAAGTCACGGAATATTAATCTGAGGTTTCCCTAGCTTTAGCTTTCCCACCTCACGCTTTCCGCTGAGTTCTTGCATTTACCCCGGGGAAATTCAATTCCAAGGCGGCCTTCGCTTGCCACGCATACTCATTGCTGACGAAAAGTCGTCGCTGGATGCCCTCGACTATGAATTCCGGATTCACGGCTTCGAGTTGGTCCACGCCCTTCCCGCTTCGTTTTGCCTCGACGAGATTTTTCAGGTCCGCCCGGACCTCTTGATCGTTGACCGCGGCCTTCTCGGCGCGCGCGCCTTTGAAATCTGCAAAGACGTCCGCGCGGATTCCCGGTTCGATCATCTCCCCATCGTGGTCACCGGTTGCGGGGATGAAGCCGACCGCGTGATTGCCCTCGAATTGGGCGCCGACGACTACGTCAACAAACCCTACAGCCATCGTGAGCTGATTGCCCGCGTGAAGGCTCTCCTCCGCCGCGTCCAATTCGTCGTCGGCTCCGAGCGCGCCATCGAAATCGGCGAGCTCCGCATTGATCCTTCTTCCTACCAGGTGACGCGCGACGGCAAGCCCATTCAATTGACCACCCTCGAATTTCGCCTCCTCCATTTTCTTGCCTCCCAGCCCAACCGCATGTTCTCCCGCGACCAGTTGCTCGAGCACGTCTGGGGCGCCAATCAGGTCGTGATTCGCAGGAATGTGGATACGCACATCAGCCGCCTCAGAAAAAGAATCGAGCTCAATCCCGAGGCGCCCGTTCACCTCAAAAGTCTCCGCGGCGTGGGATACATGTTTGAAATTCGCGAGAACTGAATCGGCCCCGCTCTCCCCGTTTGCCGTTTCGATTGACGCCACCTTCCGGCGCAGGTAGGATAGCCTCACATTCCAGGGAGGATTTCGATGGCGAGCAAAAACAAGCTGACCAGGGCGGCTGAATCTATCGGCGCGGCTGTCGGCAGGGCGGAAGGCACGGCTCATCGCTTCGCGAAGGCCGGCGAAAAAGCCGCCAAGAAAGCCGCGAAGGCCGGCGCTGTCGCCAAAAAAGAGCTGGCGGCCATCACCAAGCAGGTCGAAGCCCTGCAGAAGCAGCTCTACAAGACCAGCAAGAAACTCCAGAAAGCCCTGCGCTAGCTCGCCGCGCCCGGCGCAATCGGCTCCCTGTTTTCCCAGGCATTTCCGCGGTTTTTTCTTTATCCGCTTTTCGCCGGCGCCGGCACACACGGCTCCCCGCCCTCATCCCGCGATTTCTCTCGATTTTTCTTGGAATAATTGGTGCCCGAAAGAGGACTCGAACCTCCACTCCCTTGCGGGAACTAGCTCCTGAAGCTAGCGCGTCTGCCAATTCCGCCATTCGGGCATTTCGTGTGGCTTCCTGCGAGGCTCTTTCATATTGCCGTTCCCATCAGCGTTTGTCAACGAAGCACACCCCTCGCCCGCTTCCCTTGACCCTTTGCTTCCTCCTGCCTACAGTAGCTATGGGGCTGTGGGCAAGGGGGGAAAGACGCATGGCGTCAGCACGCGCGATGATTGAGCGCCGCCGTTCCAGCCGCGTCTTGATCCGCATTCCCATCCGCGTATTCGGCAGCCTCGCCCCGGGCGAACCCCTCAACGCCTCCGCCGAAACCATCGCCGTCAGCCGCTGCGGCGCGCTTCTCCGCACCCCGTTCTCCCTTCCTCTTGGCACTCGCATCGAGGTCCTCAACGGCCTCTCCCTCGAAACCCGCGAATTTCGCATTATTCGCGTCGGTGAACCCGACGACGACGGCTGGTTCGATCTTGGTGTCGAAATCCTCCACCCCGCCCGCAGCTTCTGGGGCATCCAGTTCCCCGACGAAAACCGCTTCGCTTGACACCCCCCTCCCTCCACGGTGTTATAATCCGCTCGATGTAGGGCCCTGTCGGGCCGTTGCCTTTTCGGTCATCTCTTACGGCCTTTCCGGGTCCAGGAGGCGGCCATGGAACTCTCTCAATCCACGATTTACGCCCTGGCGATAGCTTGGGCCATTGTTACGATCGCTTTGCTCTGCTTGGTGATTTACCGCAGCATGCTGGCGTCCCATGAGGACGACCAGATTTTTCTCGACAGCGCTTCCGAATCTCTGGCCAATGAGCAGCGCGTCCTCGTGGCGCGCATCGACAGGCTCAGTCGCCCCATCGTTCTGCTCATCGTCCTCTCCAGCGCTCTGCTCGTCGTGACCGGGGGGCTTTGGCTCTGGCAAGGGTTTAAGAACTTCTGAGCGCTCGTCGCCGGCTGTCTGGCCGTTGTTGGCCTATTTTCTAGGGCTTGGCTGCAGGTGCATTCGCTGGATTGCTCGCCGGCGGTTTCGGCCGCGACGCTTCGTTCGGGCAAATCTGCGACGTGTGGTTGTGAACGATCAGCCAGGTGTCTCCCGTTTTCACGAACACCAGCGTCGTTTGTCCCCTCGCGAAATACGGCTTTCCCTCGTATTGGGCCGAGAGCTCCCACTGGTAACACGCCCACGCCACGTCCCCGCTGTGGAAGATCGACGTGTTCCGCCGCACCACCTGCATCCCCTGGAATAATCCCCGGTCCCGCTCGTAAGCCGCCGCGTAGTTCTGCCACCCCATCACCGGCGGCGCGTACGCTCCGCTCACAAACGACGCGTTTTCCGCGTAATACTGGTGCATCTTCTCCACTTCGCCCAGTTGAAATGCCCCCAGCATCTGCCCGATCTCCGTGTCGATCTGTTCCGGAATCGGCAAAGGTATGATCGGCGGCGCGGCGGCGCTCGCGCTGTTGTTATTCTTGTTTTTCTTCTGCGCCCGCGCGCTGGCCGGCGCCAGCGCGAAAATCAGCAGCGCCGCGACACCCGCAATCCAATTTTTCCCCCGTGCTTTCCCAAGAATCCGCTTCATCTTTTCCTCCCCTTGCGCCTCGGAGAATAGCACGCCGCGTGCGCCGCAAAACCCTCGTTTGGCCCTCCTGTACGCTCCTCGTAAACGGTCTCTCTCCGCCCTTGGAACGCGATGACCCCGAGCGAGGAGAATGTCCGGATCTTTCGGGAGAAAATTATGCAGGGCGGGCGGAACCGCTTGCCATGCCGCTCAATATCTCGTCCACGGCCCCAATCGCGAACTCCACTTCTTCCACGGTATTGTAAAAATGCGGCGACATCCTCACCCCGGCTCCCGGCCGCCAGTCCACCAATATGTCCCGCTTCAGCAGTTCGCTGCACACTTCCTTTGCATGCGGCATGTCCACCGCGATTGTGCCGCCCCGCCGTTCTGCGTCGCGCGGCGCGTTCACCCGCCACCCTCTCTCCTCCGCCAGCTCCACAATCCGCGCCGTCAGCCGTTTCGATTTCTCCCTCACCCCCGCCATGTCCAGCTCCCGCAGGATTTTCAATCCCGGCATCGCCGCATACAGTCCCGGAACGTTCGGCGTTCCATTTAAAAAACGATACGGTCCCTGCGTGTACCGTATCGGCCCCGTTTCAAATCCAAACGGCTTCTCGTGCGCCAGCCATCCCGTCAATTTCGGTTCCAGCTTCCCGGCCAAATCCGGCCGCACGTACAGATACGCCGTCCCCGGCCCTCCGCACAGCCACTTCAACACTCCCCCGCACGCGAACTCCACTCCCAGCGCCTGCACGTCTACTTTCACTCCCGACCCCAGCGATTGGAACGTGTCCAGTATCACGTGCGCTCCCACGCGCTGCGCCTTTTCGCAGATGGCCTTGGCGTCTTGAATGTAAGAGCTTCGAAAAATCACGTGCGACACCGGAACCAGCAGAGTCTCCTCGTCGATCGCATCCAGCAGCCGTTCCGTGGGCGCCTCCACTCCGTTGTCCGACTTCACCATCTCGATTCGCGCTCCCCGCGCTCTCTGCGCTTCCCAGAAATACATCACCGAGGGAAAATTCAGATCCGTATACACCACCTTGTTCCGCTTTCCCCCGAAATCGAAACACGACCCCGCCACCGCCTGGCACTGCGTCACGTTCCCCAGTATCGTCACCGAATTCTCCGGCGCGTTCATCAGCTCGCCGATCTGGTTTCCCGCCTCCAGCGCCAGCATCCACCATTTCTCTTCCCACGCTCGCACGCCTCGCCTCGCCCACGTCTCCGCATACTCCTCCAGAGCCTCGCCCGCTCCCCGTGGCATCGCTCCCAGCGAGTTGCTGATCAGATACGTTGTCCGCTCCAGAATCGGAAATTCTGGTCGGTATCGCGCAAAAGGGTCTGTCACGCCTTCACCTTCCTCCGCGCCCGTTGCTTCTTCGCCAGAAAATAAAAGATCGTCAGCGCCAGCAAGTACGGCCCCCCGCTCAAAATCGTGATCCGCAGCTGCGGCAGCCACCACGTCAATCCCACCGCCGTCACGATCGCCGCAAACGCCATCGCCGACATCGCCGCTCCTCCCGGAGCCCGCATCGGCAGCGCCTCCGCCTCTTCCCGACTCAGCTTTTTCCGCATCGCCATATGCGAAGCCAGTGTGATGCACCATGCCAGCATTCCGCCCGTCAGCGACGCTCCGATGATGTACAGAAACGCGTTCTTCGGCGTGATGTACTGCACCACCAGCGCGATCACGATTCCCGACGCCGACATCAGCAGCGCGTTTCGCGGCGTTCCCTGGCCCGAGAGCTCCGCCAGTTTGGCCGGCGCGTCCCCCGATTCCGCCAGCGAATACATCATCCGCGACGTCACGTACAGCGCCGCGTTCGCCCCCGATAGCGCCGCCGTCAGTACCACGAAATTCATGATCTGCGATATCGCCGGCACGTGCGCCACCTCGAAAACCGTCACAAACGGGCTCTGCTTCACTCCCACCGCGTTCCACGGCACCACCCCCACCAGCACCGCCGAGGAACACACGTACACGAAAGTCAGAATCCCGAATGTGATGTACGTCGCGCGCACGATGTCCGAAGTGGATCGCGCCTCCCCCGACGATATCGCCACCATCTCCGTCCCCAGAAAATTGAACAGCACAAACGGCAGCGCCAGCGCCGCTCCTCCCGCTCCGTGCGGCAGAAATCCTCCGTCGCTCCGGTAGTGCGCTTGCACCTTCCCTCCCAGCATCAGCCCCGCTCCGATCACGATGAACGCGGCGATCACCACCACCTTGATCATCGCGAACCAGTATTCGAAGCTCCCGAAATCGTGCACGTCCCTTAAATTGATGAACAGCAGCAGCCCCGCCGCCCCCGCGATCCACACTCCCCCGGGAATTTGCGGAAACCAGTAACCCAGATAGATCGCTGCCGCCACCAGCTCCGCGCTGATCGCCACCACCAGCGCGAACCAGTATCCGTACCTCGAAACGAATCCCGCCCAGTGGTTCAGATACTTGTCCGCATACACTCCAAACGAGCCTGCGGCCGGGTGCAGGCTCGACATTTCGCCGAGCGCCATCGTCACCGCGAACGCGATCGCCGCTCCCAGGATGTACGTCAGGATTAACGCAGGACCTGCCACTTCCACCGCCGCGCCCGATCCCAGCAGGAGTCCCGTGCCGATTGACCCCCCGATGGCCACCATCGCCATTTGTCCCGCGCTCAATTCGCGGTGCAGTTCGTCGTGCGGTTCGCTGGGCTTTGGATCCAATCGTTTATGCCGGAGTCTTCGCTTTCAATTTCCGGCCGGCTCGCACTCTATACACGGCCGCCTCCGTTTGCAACGCGCCCGCTCTGTTTTCCTTCCGCTCTCGCCGCTCGCCAGAATTCGGGAATTGGCCCCTTCAATGCCCCGCAATTTCACTGTTTCGCTCCCGCGTGCGGCGTCTGGCTCAGCAAATTCACGAACAGACGGTACGCTCCCGGCACTCCCGCCGGCAGTTCCCGGAAAAACGATAGCCCCGTATAGATGTACACGCCTTTCCCGTCCCGCGCGTACACCAGCCCCCCATCCGTCACTTTCTCTCCCGGGTCGTTCAGCCCCAGCACCCCTTCGTACGGCGGCCCGAACGTGCTCCAGAAATAGATTCCCCGCTCCTGCACCCATCCCTCGAAATCTTTCGCCGTGATTTTGTTTGGCGTGTTCAGCAGCGGATTGTCCGGCTTCAGGAATTCCACCGGCGATTGCGCGTTCGTCACGCGCACTCCCTGCTCCGCCATTTTCGCCGGAAACGGCGCCGGCAGCAGCTTGTTCCACGCGTAATCCCGCTCGTACTGCACCACCAGCGACCCTCCGTTCTTCACGTACTCCAGCAGCCGCCCGTTCGACCGCGGCAGGTCCGGCCTCAATTCGTACGCGCGGATTCCCACCACGATCGCGTCGTACTCCTTCAAATCCCCGAACGCCAGCGCCACTTCGTCCAGCAGGTCCACCCGGATTCCCAGCTGCCGGATGATGTCCGGCAGCGGGTCGTTGTCCGCCGCGATGTATCCGATTCGCAACCCGGCCGGCACCGTCAGCTTCAGCACGTGCACTTTCGCCTCGTCCGGCTCGCTCCAGTTCCGCGTCGGCACCGTCGGAATCGGCTGCACCGACGTCCGAAACGTTTCGCCGTCGAGCTTCGCGTAGGGATTCAGCGTGTACGCGCCCGGCGCCGTCGTCGCCGGCGGCGTCACCACGAATTGAATCAATTGATCTCCCGCGATTTTGTACTCGAGCGGCGCGACGCTCTCCGCTTTCCAACTCTTCGGTGCGTCCATTCCGATCGTCACCGTCGCCGGATCTGTTCCGTGATATCTCACCCTCGCCAGCAATCGGATGGGCTGCCCCGCTTTCGATTCCGGCACGATCACCTGCCGCGGGTCCACCGTCATCGTCACCGCGGGCACCAGCGTCAGCGGGTACGTCTCCACTCCGGTCGTCGTCGCCTGCATTGATGTCACCGGCTGGTCGATCGTGAAATCGTAATCGTCCAGGCTGGCTTTCAGCTTCATCTCCAGCAGCGGCGGTGGAAACGGCAGGATGGCGTCCTCCGGGCTGTGCGGCGCCTTCGCGTCTTTCGGCGTCTCCACTTCGAACACGTAGTTTCCGCTTTCGCTCTTCGAATTCTCGAGCGTCGCCCTCCATCCGCTCGGCGCTTGCAGCGTCTTTCCGTTCACGCTCCACTTCACCGGAACCGCGCTCGCCTCCGGGATGTCCAGATCCACCGTGAAGTTTTCTCCCGCCACCAGTTCGTGCCGGCTCGCCTGCGTTTTCACGCCCAGCGCGATGTCCAGCGCCAGCGCCTTGTTGATTTTGTCCTGCGCCTGTTCGAGCTCCCACACCGCCGCTTTGCTTCCCGCCTCCTGCGCCACCCGCTCTCTTGCCGCCGCGATCTGTTTTCCCGCTTCCGCCAGCGATTTCGCCGCTCCCGCGCGGTCCAGCTCCAGCGCTGATTTTTCCGCCGCCCCCAGCTCTCTTTCCGCCGATTCCAGCGCCGTCCTCATTTCCGCCGCGTTCGCTGGAAACCGCGAAGCCAGCTCGCTGATCGGCTCCGCCAGCAGCTTCCCGTCGAATCCCCCCGCCGGCTCTCCCTTCATATCCTCCCGTTCGAGATAGATTGGCCGCCGGAAAAACGGGCTGTTGAAGAACAGCGGCGTCCCCTGCGATCGGTGCTCCGCGTGCCCTTCCATCCCGATCTCGACGTAGCTCTTTCCCCACAGCGGCGACACCGTATTCACCGGCAGCTCCACCGCTCCTTCCGCGCCGCTCGATCCCATCCGCAAATCCAGCGTCACTTTCCACGCCGGCAGCCCCTCCGCGATCTGCTCCGGAAATTTCTTCGGATCGGCTGCGTCCGCCACCGCTTGCGGCGTCAAGATTCCCGACGCCTGATGGTTTCCGTGACCCCAGTGCGTTCCTCCCCATCCGTTGATCACCACTTCCGGCCGGTACGTCCGGATCACCCGCACCATGTCTTCGAGCGGCACTTGTCCCCAGATCTCCAGCGTCTGCTCTGCGCTCTTTGAAAATCCGAAATCCACCGCCCGCGTGAAATACTGGTGCACGCCGTAATATTTTCCCGCCGCCAGCAGCTCTTCCGTCCGCACCACGCCCAGTTCTCCGTCCTGCTCTGGCCCGATCGCGTTTTGTCCTCCTTGCCCCCGCGTCAGCGTCAGCAGCGCCACGTCCGCGTCCAGTCCCCGCGAAAGATACGTCAGCAGGCTCGACCATTCGTCGTCCGGATGCGCCGTGATGAACAGAATCCGCGTGCACACCTTCGCTTTCTGGATCGCTTCCGCCGTTTCCGGCAGCGATTGCGCGCCCGTCGAGAATCCTCTTGCATCCTTCGCCGCTCCGCCGAGCAGGCAGACGATTCCCGTCGTCACCGCCACGATTGCCGCCTTGATCCTCCGCTTCATTCCGCCGCCTCCTTGAATGGCCACTCCTTCAAATGATCCGCGCGCACCAGGTACACGAGCACCCCCACGCATGTCGCTCCGAGCGATGCCATCATGGGCCGCTGTCCTGTCGAAAGGAAGATCGCTCCCCATCCAGCGATCGCCACCACCACCGGTAGAGGATACATCCACATCCGGAACGGCATTCCCGCTCTGCCCCTTCTTCGCCGCAACACCACCAGCCCCACCGCCTGTCCCATGAATTGGATGAGACATCGCATCGCCAGGATGGCGCGAATCACCACGAACAAATTGAACAGCAGGCTGAACACCACCGCCGTCGCTCCCAGCGCCAGCAGCGACACGTTTGGAAACTTCTTCGTCGGATGCACCCGCCCGAACACCGAAAAAAAGTTTCCGTCGATCGCCGCCGCGTACGGCACCCGCGAATACCCCAGCGTCGCTGAAAACAGCGAACCCAGCGCCACCAGCAGGATCAGCACCGTCGCCAGCGTCGCCCACTGGCTCCCGAACGCCCTCTCCACGAACGTGCTCACGATGAAGCCCGTGTTCTCCGCCTCCTTCCACGGCACCACGCTCAGGATGCTCGCCTGCATCAGCAGGTACAGCGTCATAATCCCCAAAATCGAAATGAATATCGCCCGCGGTATATTTTTCTCCGGGTTCTTCATCTCCCCGCCCAGGTTGCACACGTTGTAGTAGCCCAGATAGCAGTACACCGTCTGCACCGTCGCGTGGCCCAGCCCCGCGTACACCAGCACCGAAAGGCTCCACTCCCCTGACCCGCCGCTGAACAGCCCGCTCGACCCGATGTGCCTGATCCCTCCCGCAATCAGCCACGCGATCGTTCCCACCACGATCACCCAGAACGCCACCGATATCTTTCCCACCGCCGTGATCCGCCGGTACAGCAGCAGCACCACCAGCGCAATCACCATCGCCGCCACAATTCCGTCTCCGTGCCTCCACAGCGGGCTCATCCATCCCCACGCCCGCCCCATCTTCGACGCCAGAAACGCCGAATATCCCGCGAATCCCAGCGCTCCCGACGCCACCACCAGCGGCGCCTGGAACAGCGTCTGCCAGATATAAAGGAACGACATCAGCCGTCCCCATCGCGGCCCATAAGCCTCTCGCAAAAAAACGTAGCTCCCTCCCGCCTCCGGCATCGCCGCGCCCAGCTCCGCCCACACGCACCCGTCAAACAGCGCCAGCACTCCTCCCGCCGCCCACGCCACCAGCGCCTGCGGCCCGTGCATCGCCCGGATCACGAACGGAATCACGATGAACGGCCCGATCCCCACCATCTCGATCATGTTCAGCGAGGTCGCTTCCAGCAGCCCCAGCCCCCGCTCCAATTTTGGTTTTTGGGTCATCCCGTGAAACCCTCGCCGCGGCCCGCAAAGAATAGCAAGTTTGTCCGCTCCCGGCCCCACTCTCCCGCTTTCGGTTGCGATATTCCTTCCGATTCCGTAAATTGAATCAGACCATGTCCCCCACGATCCTCGGAGTCCTGGTCTTGTCTCTCACGGCTGCGGTAGTCCTTTTTGGCTACTTTCGCTCCCGCCGCCGCCGCCCCTTTCCTGCTTACGGCTGGCTCGGAATCATCGCTTTCTTGGGCTCCGAGTTTCTCCTTCTTCTTCGCGTTAGCCCCATCGACTACTATTTCGTTCCCCTCGCCTGCAGCTCTTACATCCTCCTTGTTGACGCCGCCGTTCTCACCCTCACCGGCCGCTCCCGCCTCCATTCCGCCCCTTTTACTTTCGCTCGCCTCGTCGCTCTCTCCGTTCCCCTCTACCTCGTCTTCGAGGGCTACAACCTCCGCATCCAGAATTGGATTTGGGTTGGCGTGCCCCAGCCTCGCTTCGCCGCGATCCTCGTCTACGTCTGGAATTGCGCCGCCGTCTTCCCCGCTCTCTTCGAGACTTCCGATCTCGTCCAGGCCATTCTTCCTCCTCTTCCCGGCAAGCCTTGGAAAGTTCCTCCGCCCGTCGAATACCTTTTCATTTTCGGCGGCGCCGCTTGCCTGATTCTTCCCCTCGTCCTTCCCGTAAAAATCGCCGCTTATCTCTTCGGCTTCGTTTGGGTCGGCTTTCTTTTTTTCTTGGATCCCATCAATCGCCGCCTCGGTCTTCCCTCCGTTCTCGGCGATCTATCCGAGGGCTTTCGCCGCCGCGTCTACGGCTTCCTCCTCTCGGGATGGATTTGCGGAATTCTTTGGGAGTTCTGGAACTTCTGGGCGCCCTCCAAATGGCGTTACAATATCCCCTTCCTTCAGGTTCCCAAGCTCTTCGAAATGCCCGTCGCAGGTTTTCTCTGGTTTCTCCCTTTTTCCCTCGAATGCTTCGTCATGTACGTCACGGCTTCCTGGCTCGCCGGATGGCTCAGGCGCGTTCGATGACTCTCTCGCTCCACCTTCGCCGCTTCCCCGCTCTCCTTCTTCTCGCTCTCCTCCTCTCTCCCCGCGTCTCGCCCGCTCCTCTTCCCGCGCCCTCCTTGACTCTTCCTCCTCTCGCCCTCCAGGCCCGCGACCTCATCTACAATGGCGACCCCGCCGCCGCCATTCCCATCGCTCGTTCTCTCGAACAATCCCAGCCCGCCCAGCCTCTCGGTTTTCTTCTCGAAGGCGAAGCCGAGTGGTGGCAGCGCTACTGCTCCGCCACCGAAATCAAATACGGCATGGTCGAAGCCTGGACCCATTCCAAGGACCCCGGCGACGAAGCCTATCTCGCTCTCGCCGACCACGCCATTTCCCTCGCCGAGGCTCAGCTCGCCAAGTCCGACACTCCCGAAATGCACGTCTACGCCGGTTTCGGCTACGCCCTCAAAACCCGCGTCTACGGCCTCCGCGGTGAAAATCACAACGCCGCTCGCGCCGGCGTCGCCGCTCGCTCCGAAATGCTCCGCGCTCTCCAGCTCGACCCCCAAAATCCCGACGCCCTCGCCGGTCTCGGCATCTACAACTACTACGTTGAGACTCTCTCCCCCATCGTCAAGTTCCTCCGCATCTTCATGGGAATTCCCGGCGGCAACAAAGAGCTGGGCATCGAGCAAATGCAGCAGGGCATGGCGCGCGGCGCCATCCTCGACGTCGATGTCCGCTTCATCCTCGCCCGCGCTCTTCGCCAGTACGACCAGAAATACGGCCAGGCCCTCGCTATCGCTCTCCCCCTCCTCTCGCGCTATCCCCGCAATCCCGAATTTCTTCTTCTCGCCGGCAACCTCAACGCCGAGCTCGGCCGCTCCTCCGAGGCCCGCGAATATTTCCAGGCGGTTCTCCATCTTCAGCCGCCTTCATCCTCCGCGGCTTCCTGCCCCAATTGTTCCGCCTCTTCGCCTCCCCACTCCTGCCTCGCCCACTCCCGCGACCTCGCCAATTCCTTCCTCGCCGGCCTCCATTAATCGCGCCATCCCTCATCCCGCGCGGTAGCGCCGGTGTCCCGTCGGCTCCTTGCCTTGCCTTTGCTTTTTTGGAGCCTGCCTGCCGAAGGCATGGCCTGCCTGCCGAAGGCATGGCCTGCCTGCCGAAGGCATGGCCTGCCTGCCGAAGGCATGGCCCGCCTGCCGAAGGTAGGTGCGGCGCCCTGGCGCCGATTTGCTTCATCCCACACCCAGCTCGCTGGCTCCTGCGCCAAGCAAAGACTCTTGCTAGCTCACAAGTCTTTGCTTTGTTAGACTGCCCGCTTTTTGCCCGCCTGCCGAAGGCATGGCCTGCCTGCCGTAGGCATGGCCTGCCTGCCGTAGGCATGGCCTGCCTCAGTCTTGAGCGGAGGACTTGACGTCGCTTTGCCTTTTGCGCCCGAGGCGCGCCCTCCGCCTTTGCTTTTGCCGTTGGGTGGAAGCGGGGGCATTTATGCCCCCGAAAAGCTTCGCCAAAAAATGGGCTTTAGCCCTGGTGTCCGCTATTTCTTTCTTCGTAGCGCCGGCTCGCAGGTCTTAGCGGCGTAGGGACTCCTGCCTCCTTGCTTCCTTATCGCCGTCCCTCATTTCAAGCTCCAACTCAAGAATCGCAAATCACGCCTTCCTGCCTATCCGCGACATCAATATCGCCGACACCGTCCCGAACAAAAACGCCGCTCCCCACACCGCCTCCGCTCCCCACCGCTCGAGCGCCGCCGCTCCCATCCACGGCCCCGTCGCAAACGCCACGCTGAACGACATCGTGTACAACCCCATGTACTCCCCGCGCCTCTCCTTCGGCGCGATCTCCGCCGCATACGCCGAACTCGCCGGCATCAGCACCATTTCTCCAAACGTCCAGATCGTCACCGCCGCGTATACTCCCGCCGTCCGCGTCACCAGCGCGTACGACCCGAATCCGATCGCGTACAGCAGCGCCCCCAGCCCCAGCGACCATCCATGCGGCCAATTCTCCATCGCCGTGTTCAGCGGCACTTCCAGCGCCACGATCAGCAGCGTGTTGAACGTAAAAATCGTCCCGTAAATCGCTTCCGGCATTCCCAGGTGCCGCACCAGAAACAGCGGCAGCGTCGACGTAAATTGAAAAAACACCAGCTGCACCGGAATCAGCGCCGCCAGAAAGTAGAGCATCCGCGGATTCCGGAACGCTCGCAATTCCGCCGCCGGATGCGCCGTTGACAGCAGCCTCGGCGCTTCCGCCTCGATTTCTCTTCCCAAATCTCCGGCGTCGTCCCATTGCGCTTCTCCCGCCCGCACCCGCGTGTTTTTCGGCCACGCCAGGCTCAGCACCGCGCCTCCCAGCACCGACGTGATCCCGTCCGCCCAAAACAGCCACCGAAACGAATACGCCGCCAGCACTCCCCCGATCGCCGGCCCGATGCTCATTCCCAAATTCACCGCCAGCCGGCTCAGCGCGAACGCCGATTTTCTCCGGCCCGGCTCCACCAGGTCCGACACCAGCGCCAGGCTCGACGGCCGCACCGATTCGTTCAGAATCGCGAACAAAAACGTGATCGCCAGGATCGAACCAAATCGCTGCGCCAGCGGATACATCAGCAGCAGCGCTCCCGTGCAGAACAGCGACCCGCGCATCACCGTCAGCGGCCCCGCATGATCCGCCAGCCATCCCGCCGCCGGCATCGCCATCAGCGCCGCAACTCCATACGTCGTCAGCGCCAGCGCCGCTTTGCCCCCGGAAACGTGCAGCGTCCGCGTCAAATACAGCACCAGGAACGGCAACACCATCGTCCCCGCCCGGTTCACGAACGTCGCCGACACGAGCACCCACATCTCTCGCGGCAGCCCTTTCAATCCTCTCCACGGATTCATCGCCACTCAGAGTACAGAACCGCCAGGGCCTTTAATAGGGGACCAACTCAGGCCGGCGAACTCGGCGGAAAATTCATCTCAGGGCGTTTCATGGGAGTCTTCCATCAAGACGCGGCTTCGCTCCGCCGGCGTCTCGCCGCCCGTTTCCGATGAACTCTGCGGATTTTTCGGGGAATTTACTCTTCGAAAAATTCTGTCGCGCCTGCAACGCCTTCGCCCGGCTCACGCTTCGCGGTTCACGTCCTTGCCGCTTCTTCCTGCTCGAACGCGTGATAGCTCGACCGCACCAGCGGCCCCGCCTCCACGTGCTTGAATCCCATCTCTTCGCCCAGCCGCTTGTACTCCGCGAATTCATCCGGATGCACGTACCGCTCGATCGGCAAATGCTCCTTCGTCGGCTGCATATATTGCCCCAGCGTCAGAATGTGCGTCCCCTGCGCCACAATATCTTTCATCGCTCCCAGCACTTCTTCGCGCGTCTCGCCGAGCCCCAGCATCATTCCCGTCTTCGTCGGCGTTCCCGGAGCCATCTCCCCCGCCCGCCGCAGCACCTCGAGCGACCTCTCGTACACCGCTCCCTTCCGCACCTGCCGGTACAGCCGCGGCACCGTCTCCATATTATGGTTCAGCACGTCCGGACGCGCCTCCATCACGGTTTCTAGCGCGCTCCAATCCCCGCGAAAATCCGGAATCAGCACTTCCACCCGGCATCCCGGCACTCGCTCGCGAATCCGTTCGATCGTTCGCGCGAATATCGCCGCTCCGCCGTCCTTCTGGTCGTCGCGGTTCACCGACGTCACCACCGCGTACCTCAGCCCCATCCGCTCCACCGCTTCCGCCACACGCTCCGGCTCATCCTCTTCCGGAGGTCCCAGCGGTTTCCCGCTCGGCACCGCGCAGAATCCGCACGCCCGCGTGCAAATATTCCCCAGAATCATGAACGTCGCCGTGCGATGCTCCCAGCACTCCCCCATGTTCGGACACCGCGCGCTCTCGCACACCGTATGCAAATCGAGCGTCCGCATGATCCGCTTCAGTTCCTGATAATTTTCCCCGCCGAAATATTTCACCCGCAGCCAGCTCGGCCGCGGATGCGCCCCCGCCGCCGGCACTCCTCCGCCCGCCCCCTCGCCCGGCGCTCCCGCCGTCCCATTCCCCAGTATCGTAAACGGTGTATTCATCCTCTTCCGCCTGAATCCCTCATTCTACTCCGCCCCTCCCGCCTCGCAAAATCCCTGTGCCTCCTCTTCCATACGCCGCTCCCCTCACCCTCACGTTCTCTTGCGGCACGACTCCGCCGGCCCCCGCCTCACTTTCACTCTCCCCGCGATTGTCTTCCCCTCTCCGACTGATTAATATTGGACCGCGCAGTGGGGCGCTTGATTCCGGGTGTGCCGCGTTCCGTATTCCCAAAAGCCCCGCTTCGCGCGCCATTCTATTCGTGCTGGTGCGTCAGTTCTGAAATTCCGCTAAAGGAGCGACATTCATGGGAGCGATGCAACGCGCCGTTCTGCTTGCGCTGATTTTGACACCGGTTGGGCTCACTGTCTCCTGGAGCGCTCCTCCGCCCGCTCCGCAGCAGCCCGCCAACAAAACTCAAATCGATCGCGGCCGCTATCTCGTCGAAGAAGTCGCTCGCTGCCCCGAATGCCACACTCCCCGCGATTCCCAGGGCAATCTCGAACGCGACCGCTGGCTCCAGGGCGCTCCCATCTGGATCATGCCCGTCCAGCATATCCAGCATTGGGCCGAGCGCGCTCCCGCCCTCGCCGGCCTTCCCAGCTATTCCGATGAGCAGGCCGAACGCGTCCTCGAGCAGGGAACCGGTCCCGAAGGCGAGACGATTCGTCCTCCCATGCACACCTATCATCTCTCTCCGGACGATGCCAAGGCCATCATCGCCTACTTGCGCTCTCTCCCTTCGTCCCCGGAGTAGCCGCCCGCGGAAGCTTCGCTCCTGTATCGGGTGGGAGCCTTGGTTCGCCCCGCGCGCGCGCGCCTCGGGCACAAGGCTCCCTCCTCAATTCCCTCCTCCCGCGCATCGCTCCTCCCCGCCGCGCGGCCAACCCTTCCGCCCCGCTCCTCATCTCATCTCCGCTGCCGATTTCCAACAGCCATTCGACGCCGTGCCATCCATCCTTTCGCCCACGTTCCCCTGGAACCATCCTCTCGCGTCCCGCGTCAAACCCCATGCTTCTCCGAAGCTCCCATTGCATACTGTCAGGGACGCGCCTTCGGGCTTCGCCCGCCCGCGCCTCGGAGGGCCGGCTTCCGCCGCCGGGTTCTCGGGAACTCTTTGGCTTCCTTGGGCAATTATCAGAAAGGAGGATTCTTCGTCTTGACGCGCACCCTTCGCGGATTCGCCGCCATGCTCTTTTCGCTTTTCGTTTTTGCCGGTGTCGCTGGCGCCCAAAGCCTTAGCGGCTATTTCGCCGGTGGCACCGCCTCGGCCCCTTCCGCCGGCCTGGTCAACACTCTCGGTGACGGCAATCTCTACGAAGCTCCGAAAATGACCGGCTTCTTCGGCACCGTCGGCGGCGATTTTCTTTTCTTCCACAACGAAAAACTCGGCATCGGCGCCGAAATGACTTTTCGCAAGGACAAGGGCCCCTACGCCGGCCTCGAGTATCAGCCCAAATTTTTCGACGTCAACGCCGTCTACCAGCCTTTCACTTTCGCCAACCGCTTCACTCCCGAAATTCAGCTCGGTTACGGCCGCGCCCGCCTCAGCACCTACTACACTCCCGAAGCCTGCTACAAACTTCCCCAGGGCTGCTCCGGACCCTATGCTCAGGTCACTTCCGTCAGCGTTCCCGAAGCCCACGCCGCTGTCGGTCTCCGCTTCTACGCTTACCGCGGTATTTTTGTCCGTCCCCAGCTCGATGTCCGCTGGGCCCACAACGATTTCGGCTACTATTTCGGCAGCTCCTGGATCTACCAGTATTCCATCGGCGTCGGCTACACCTTCCATTTCGGCCGCCAGCGCCCTTCGAAAAAATAATCGCCCGTTTCCTCTCGATCTTTTTTCTCTCCGCGGCCCGCCCCGCTCTTCCGGATCGCCTCGCTTCAAGCTTCCTTTCAACCCTCCGCGGGCTCCGCCGGGCGGTCGCGCCGAAAGTGCCGTTTCAGGCCCTGATCTGGATCACACATGTGATGCACATCAGGCGAATTTTTTTCTCGCTCCTTCGCTATTTCTTCGCTGTGTTCGAAAATTTTTTTTCCTCGCTTCTCCCGCCCGCGAAAACCCCAAACTTATTTCTCAAGATTTTTTTCACCCTGCCGATACGCCAGATGAGCGCATCTCGAAGCCAGCGGACTCGGAATCCGCCGGCTCCTTCTTCATTTGCGCTCCCGTGTGGTCGGCAAACGTAAGTCGAGTAAATCGCTTACGTCCACGGCGAGGAGTCTGTCATGTCTTCCGTCTCAAGCCCTCTTGGGACGTTCTACCCGCAGGCTTTCAGTCCGCCTGCCGCGTACTCGAGCTCTCGCTCGCAGCGGCTCCAACCAGCCGACCAGCCCCCCTCTGCCCCGGTTGACACCGTCACCATTTCGGGCTACGTCCCGCAATCGCCCTCATCGGCTTCCCAACCAGCCCAAAATCAGTCGCTTGCCGCGGCCTCCCCGCCCATCCCCAGCCCAGCCACCCCGCCGCCAACCAACGCCGGAACCTCTGCGGGCCAAGCTCCCGCCACGCAAACGCCCGCGGACGGTCCCGCCACCCCGGTGACCGGCTCTGGTTCCGGCGCGTCGGCGGCCGCCGCGCAGACCCTTCCCGATTTCATCGGCAGTCTTCCCTCGAGCCAGCAACAGGAAGTCGCTCAGCTCGACCAGCTTCTCGAGCAGCTTGGAATCGATCCCAACAGCATTCCGGTCTCCGAGCAGCTCTCGATGGTCCTCGACCTCAACAATCCCGCCGCGCTCGTCAAACTCGTTCAATCCCTCGGCGAAGTGGTTCAATCTCCGCCGTCGAATCCCGCCGCGGCAACTTCGCAAAATCCGGCTCCGCAAAATGCTGCGCCGGTCGCCAACGCTCTCGTCTCCGCAAACTCCGCAAACCAAAATTCCAATCCCGCCGCTTCGAACGAATCCCAACCCGAGCTCCAGGCCGCTCCCGCCGGCAACGCCGCTGTCCCCGCCAATTCGCCCGGCGCGTCCGCAAATTTCGGCTTCGCATCTCAATTCCAGGAGCTGCAACTCTCGCTCGAAGCGATTGGCGCTGGCGGCTTCGCGCCACCAGCCGCTCAATCTCCCGCTCGCTCCGCGCCGCCCGCGGGATTCACCGCGCAAGGACAATCCTTGAACGTCGTCGCTTAGTTTTCGCGCTTCATTAGGACTCTGCGAACTGTGGCAATCCTACAACAGCTTATTTTTTTCTCCGGAAATTCTACCCGTAACTCATTGAAACCGCTGTTGTAACATTCTTCTTCGTGGCGCTTCCTTCTGCTGCTAGAATCTCTCCGGAAACCCTGTAATGCAATATCAACTCACCATTCAACGCCCTGTCGAAACGCAGGGCATTGGCCTTCACACCGCCGTGGATTGCCGCGTTCGGTTTGTTCCCGCTCCCGCCGACACGGGCATCGTCTTTCGCCGCACCGATCTCGATAATTTCGAAATCGAAGCGCATGTCGGCAACGTCGCTCGCGTCAGCTACGCCACCAGCCTCATGAAACAGGGCGTGCTTCTTTCCACCACCGAGCATGTCCTCGCCGCTCTCTATTCTTGCGGCATTGACAACGTTTACGTCGAGCTCGACGCTCTCGAGCTTCCGATTCTCGATGGCTCTTCGAAACCCTACATCGACCTTCTCGCGCGCGCCGGCATTCGCCGTCTTCGCCGCCCGCGGCGCTTTATTCGCGTCTTGAAGCCTCTCGAATTCTCCGACGGCGACCGCCGGATCGGCATCTACCCCTGCGATGAATTTCGCGTCCACTGTTTCGTGGACTACGCTCATCCCGACATCGGCCCGCAGGAAGTGGAAATGGCCGTCAATCGCGACTCCTTCACGCACGAACTCGCCTCGGCTCGCACTTTTGGTTTCATGAAGGATTTCCCGGGTCTTCAATCCATGGGACTTATCCGCGGCGGATCGGTTGAAAACGCAATCGTTCTCGACGACCACGCCATCCTCAATGGCCCCCTTCGTTTCCCCGACGAATTCGGGCGTCACAAGGCTCTCGACCTGATCGGCGATTTGGCCCTGGTCGGCCGCCCGCTTCTCGCCCGCATCGAGGCCCACAAAGCGGGTCACGCGCTTCACACCCAGCTCGTCACTCGCCTTCTCGCCGATGGCTCGCTCTGGACGGAAACCAAAAACGTTCCCTCCTCCGCCGCCCGCGCATCGGCCGCCGCGCGGACGCAGCTCTCCTCTTCTCCGGTTTCCTGATTTTTTCAGGGGATTTTCGCGCTTAACGCAGCGGCGGGCTATCCGCCGTTGCCGGATCGTCCGCCGACCAGCGAATTACGCCCGTCTCGTCCGTGTAGAAGCTTCGATTTCCGGTCTGTCCTCGCTTCATGGGATCCGCGGTCAGCTTGAATCGGGGAGCTCCCGCCGCCGAACACCCGTGGGCGGGAGAAGCCGTTCGATTTTCCGGATCGACTTCCGACCCGTCTTCGGCGAGCGGAACGTACCGGATGACGTATCCGGATCTCCATCCGCTGGCAAGCGCGCTGGATATCAACTCCGCGTAATCGCAGCTCGGCGCGCCCGCATCCGCTCCGTCCAGCGCTCTCAACGTCGGCGAAAATCCGTTCTTGTACTGGTTCGAATAGGTCATTTCCGCGGTTTCGATGGTGCGAAGCGCGCCCACGGCTCTCGCTTCGTTGGCAGCCAGCCGCGATCGCAGCAGGTTGGGAATCGCGATCGCCGCCACGATTAACGTCAGTGGAATGATCAGGATGCCCATGTAACCAAGGACCAGGCCCGCGACCGCCAGCCCCTCGCCCTTCAGCCGCCCCGCGGATTTGCGGATTTCGGAATGCGAAATATGCCCCAAAATCACCGCGGCCACCGCCGACGGAAAAATAAAAAATAAAATTCCGCAAATCAGGCTGGCTACGGCCTTTCCGCTCGTCGCGCCTTCCCCGGGGCCCGCCGCCGGCGCAATCGCCAATGCCTGCCCGCATTTCGCGCAATAGGCCTCCCGGCCTTCGTTAATCGCTCCGCAGTTTGAGCAGAACATGGCCCTCCCCCATCCGTCCTTACTGCTTCCCCTCGCCTACCTCGTTACGCCATCCGGCCAGATCTGTCAATATTATGCCGGCCTCCCGAATTCCTTTCCGTTGCCAAACATCCTTTCCAAGGTGACAATGACTTCGTCATGTCCGCATCGGATACGGTCATCGTCATTCTCGCCGCCGGCAAAGGCACACGCATGCGGTCAAACCTCGCCAAGGTTTTGCACCAAGCAGGCGGACGCCCTTTGCTCGAACACGTGCTGCGCTCGTGCCAGCGGCTGCGTCCCGCGCAACTTCTTGTAGTTGTCGGACACCAGGCGAAGGAAGTGGCCGCTCTCGCCGAATCATTCGGGGCGGAAACCGTGCTGCAAAATCCGCAGCGGGGGACGGGCCACGCCCTGCAAATCGCGCGGCGGGCGATGCGCAAATCCGCGAAACTCGCGGTTGTGCTGCCCGGCGACGCTCCGTTGCTGCGCGCGGAAACGCTCGGCGGGTTGATCGCCACGCACCGGCGCGGGGAAGCGGCGGCCACAATTCTGAGCGCCGATCTCGCGGATCCAACGGACTACGGGCGCGTCCTGCGCGACAGCGAAGGCCGAGTCCAGGCCATCGCCGAGGAAAAATCCGCGACGCCCGAGCAGAGACTGATTCACGAAGTAAATTCCAGCATCTACTGTTTTTCTCTCGAAAAACTTTGGCCGTGCCTTTCCGCGCTGCGCCCGGACAACGCGCATCACGAACTGTATCTCACCGACGCGATGGCGCTGCTGCGCGAGCGCAACGAACGCGTGCTGGCCGAAATCGCGCCGGAAGCGGACGAAATTCTAGGGTGCAATACGCGGGCCCAACTGGCGGCAATCGACAAAGTATTCCGCGCGCGGAAGGCCGCGGAACTGATGAACGCGGGCGTGACGATTTATCTGCCGGAAACCGTGGTGATCGATCCGGAAGTCACGGCGGGCCCCGATTGCCTGGTGGAACCGGGCGTGCGATTGCTGGGAAAAACCCGAATCGGTTGCCGCTGCACCATTCAAACGGGAAGCATTCTCCACGACACGCGAGTGGAGGATGACGTGACGATCGGCGCGCATTGCGTGATCGACACCGCGCGCCTGGCGGAGAGAACAAAAATCGGGCCGTTCGCGCGGCTGCGGCCGGGGAGCGATGTGCGCGCCGGCGCCCACGTGGGGGGCTTCGTCGAGATCAAAAAATCCGTCATCCGCGAAGGCGCAAAGGTTCCGCATTTGACCTACATCGGGGACGCCACGATTGGGAGCGGCACAAATATCGGCGCCGGAACGATCACATGCAATTACGACGGCGTGGCAAAACACCCCACGACGATTGGACGCTCCGTTTTCATCGGCAGCAACACCTCGCTTGTGGCCCCGGTGCGCGTGGGAGACGGGGCGTACGTAGCCGCCGGCTCCGTGATCACGGAAAATGTTCCCGCCGACGCTCTGGCCATCGGACGCGAACGCCAGGCGAACAAACCCGGATGGGCCAAAGCGCGCCGGGCCGAACAAAAGCGAGCGGCCAAAGGCGCAAAAACAAAATCGCGCCGAAAAAAGTCCCGCCGGTAAAATTCCCGCGCACTCCGCTCATTGCACGCGAAGCGATTTTCTCCAGTTTGATTCGCATTTCCCGTTCGCCCAAATTTCCTGGAAATATGCGAAGCCGCCGAAATTGCGTCGTGGACCGAAAGCCCGGAAAAGAGCGCGAGGGTCAGTGAGCGGGGGCGGATTCGCGGAGAAGAATGACATCGCTATCGTGGTGGGCGCGGATGAGGGCGAGCTTCTTTCCGTCAGGCGACCAGTGGAAATCGGGAATAAAGTCGGGGGTAAACCCGGTCGCCGTCCTGCCGGGCGAGCCATCCACGGGAGAAAGCCACAGGGCGTACAGACCTTTATCGCGGATGGGGTATCCGATGAATTTTCCATCGGTGGTATAGCGAATTTCGCCGGTGGCGCGAGGGTCGCGGGCGAAGGTGGTGACAGGCTCGAGCGTGTTGAAATCGAGAATCTTGATGACCACGGGAGCGCCGGGAGACGGCTGCGTCTGAAAAGCCAGATCTTTTCCGTCCGGAGAGACGTTGATGCAGCCACAGGTGAGGAGAGCGTCGGAGAGTTTCGTGGGGGTCCCGCCGTCCACAGATATTTTTTTGGCGACAAATTTGCCGGAATCGAGGCTGGCATAGACGAGCCACTTTCCATCGGGGGAGCACATCGCGGGCTCGTCGTCCTCGCCGTTGGTCATCTGCTTGAGATTTCCTCCCGTGGCGTCGATGCGCCAGATATTGAAGTCGCCTTTGCCGTCACGAAATCCCGAACTGAACATGACGTAGCGGCCCTGACCACAAGAAGCCGGAGCGATGGAGGGAAAATCGTCGTGAAGCAGAGCCGAACGGTTGGAGCCGTCGGCATCCATAAGAAAAATGCGGTTTTCCTGGTTGACGAGAAGCTTGCCGTCCTGCGTCCAGGTGACCTGAGTAGTGGGAGGAAGCGTGCTGATCGTGACCGGATCACCAGCTCCCTTGTCGCCATAGGGAGCGACCTGAAGCGCTCCGACATATTGTGATTGAACCGCGGCGATGGTCTTGCCGTCGGCCGAAAGGCTGATGCTGCGATAGTCGTTCGTGTCGTTGGTGATGGGGCGGTATGTTCCGGAGGGGTAGGAAACCAGGCCGATTTGATCGCGGCTGAAATTGGTTTCGCGGCTGTTGGCCAGAACCACGATGCCGGTCTGATCGGGCAGCCAGACCGCGTAATCGATCCCTTCGGGTCTTTTGGCAATGACTGTTTTTTGGCCGGACGAGACATCGAAGAGGTCGAGCGCTGTAAAAGCGTTTTGCTCAGAGATCCACTCGGTCACGAGGATGGACTTGCCGTCCGGAGACCATGCGGGATTATTGAATTGGGTCGTTTGGCGGGACAGAACTCTCTCGCCGGACCCATCCACGGCGGCGATCACGATGTCGCCCTGGCCGATGTTCATATTAAACCGCATAAAAACGATTTGCTTGCGGTCGGGAGAGAAACTGACGTTTCCGCCCACATCGTGAACGACCCGCTCGGGAGTGCCGCCGAGCACGGGCGCGCGATAGAGGCTATAGAGACCTTTCTCGCCTTTTTGGTCTTTAACGAAGTAGATAAAATTTCCGTCGGGAGAAAATTGCAGAGCGCGATAGATGTCGTCGGAAGGCGGGACGACCTGAGTATTGCTGTTGGTGGGAACATTGCGAAGCCAGAGGCTCTCCTGGCCGGCGTCGCGCTGGACATTGAGAATGTAATTCCCGTCGGGAGAAATAGCGGCGAGCATGGCTTTTCCGGTTTCGGTGATTCGGGAGACGGTAAAGTCCTGGAAGGCGTGGGATTTCCTGTGGGCGAAGAGAGAATAGACGCCGAAGGCGGCCGCGGCGACAAGCGAAAGGACGAGCAGAGACGTGAGCGCGATTCCCATTTTATGCTGGCTCGCGACCTGGAGGACCACGGAACTCGACGAGCCGGGAACGGACGGAGAGGAGCCGGAAGCAGGCCGCGCGGGGATGGCGCCCGAGGGAGGTCCGGAGGCGCCGGCGGATATCTGAGAACTGCCGGAGGAGACGACACGGCCCGAAGAATCGGTCTCCCGGCGAAGACGCTTCAAATCGGCGCGGATTTCGGCGGCCACCTGATAGCGCATTTCGCGGTCTTTCTCGAGGGCCTTTTGGAGAATTTCATCGAGTCTCGGCGGAATATCGGGCTTGAGGCGGATGGCGGGAGGGGGCACGCGATTGAGAATGGCCTCGAAGATTACGCCCGTGGTATCGCCGGCGAAGGGCATAGCTCCGGTCGCCATTTCATAGAGCACGGTGCCGAAGGAAAAAAGATCGCTGCGGGCGTCGAGTTCCTTGCCGCGCACCTGTTCGGGAGACATATAGGCGACGGTGCCGACCGCGGTGCCCGGACTGGTGAACATCTCTCCGGAATCGAGCGCGCCCTGAGTCAACCCGCCAACTGTTTCTCCGACGCGAGAAGCGCTGCTGCGAGCGGGGATGACCTTGGCGAGACCGAAGTCGAGAACCTTGGCGTGGCCGCGGCGAGTGACGAAGAGGTTCGCGGGCTTGATATCGCGGTGAATGATTCCCTGGGCGTGGGCCGCGTCGAGAGCGTCGGCAACCTCAATGGCGATGTCGAGCAGGCGATCGAGATCCATCGGCTGGCCGTTGATGACGTGCTTGAGCGTGGATCCGTCGAGGTATTCCATGGCGATGAACGCCTTGCCGTCTTCCTCGCCGATATCGTGGAGGGTGCAAATGCTGGGGTGATTCAACGCGGAGGCAGCCTGGGCTTCGCGCTGAAAGCGGCCGAGCGCCAGCGGGTCGCGAGCGACATCTTCCGGAAGAAATTTCAGGGCGACAAAACGGTGCAGGCGGGTGTCTTCGGCCTTGTAGACCACGCCCATGCCGCCGCCGCCAAGCCTTTCGATAATGCGGTAATGCGAAATCGATTGGCCGACAAAGGAATCGGGGGACGACATAGGCGGGGCGATTCTATGTTGCGGGACAAGGCAAGTCAATGAAACGACTTGGGCGAGTTGCGGGGCAGCTCCGCGGGCGAGAACTTCACTTTTCCAGCAAAAAGCGGAGAGAGATTGAGGGAGGGGCGCGGAAGACCATATAATTCCGCATGCCAGAGGCCCCGCTGATCGTGGAAGTGGCTCCCCTGCAGGAAACGGACTGGGCGGGCGTCCGCTCGATTTACCTCGAAGGAATTGCGACGGGCGACGCCACATTTGAGACAGCCGCGCCGGAATGGGAGAAATGGGACGAGAGCCACCTGGCGGGCTGCCGATTCGTGGCGCGCGCGGGAGAAGAAATTCTGGGATGGGCGGCGCTGAGCCGTGTCTCGGGCCGGTGCGTCTACGCGGGCGTGGCGGAAGTCAGCGTGTATGTGGCGGCGAAAGCGCGCGGGAGGAAGGTCGGAACGCGGCTGCTGAGGACGTTGATTGACGCATCGGAGCGAGATGGGATTTGGACGCTGCAAGCGGGAATTTTTCCTGAAAATACGGCAAGCATCGAACTGCACACCCGGGCGGGCTTCCGGGTGGTGGGGCGGCGCGAAAAGATCGGGCGGCTCGAAGGAAGATGGCGCGACACGCTGCTGCTCGAGCGAAGAAGCGAAGCGATCCACCTGCGCTAGAAAATTCGCTGTGGTAAAATCGGCAAATGAAATTCGGCGTAGTGCGATTTCCCGGCTCGAATTGCGATGACGACGCTTTTTATGCCGCGGGGAGGATTCTGCGGCAGCCGGCCGAATTCATCTGGCACCAATCGGAAGATCTCTCCGGCTGCGACGCGATCATCCTGCCCGGCGGCTTCGCCTACGGCGATTACCTGCGGACCGGCGCGATCGCGCGATTTTCTCCCGTGATGCGCGCAGTGGAGAAGTTCGCGCGCGTGGGCGGGCTGGTGCTGGGGATCTGCAACGGATTTCAAATCCTTCTGGAGGCGGGACTCCTGCCGGGCGCGATGACGCGCAACAAAAACCTGCGGTTCCTGTGCCGGCCGGTGCACATCCGCGTGGAGAGGACGGACACGCCGTTCACATGCGCGGCGCGCGCGGGACAAGCGCTGGAGATTCCGATCGCGCACATGGAAGGCAATTATTTTTGCGACGCGGAGACGCTCGCCGAAATGGAGCGCAACCACCAGATCATTTTCCGGTACGTGACGCCGGAGGGGCGGGACGCCGAGGACGATCCGCGGGCGAATCCCAACGGCTCGCTGCATGCCATCGCCGGAATCTGCAACCGCGAGCGGAACGTGCTGGGCCTGATGCCGCATCCCGAGCGAGCGGTGGAGAGCGCGCTGGGGTCGGCGGAAGGACTGGTGGTGTTCGAATCGATGCTGAAGTGGTCTTCGCGCGCGGGAAAACCATCGAACGGCGTGCCGGCCGCCGTGACAGCGTGATCGGCGCGGCCCTTCCTCTCTTTCGTCCGAACCAGTTTGCTTGCACGCGGCGGGCTTTGCCGGGAAAAACCACGCGCGAAAAGAGCCATCCAGGCCGAACATGATCGACACAGAAATCATCGTGACGAAGCAAATCGCGGCGGAGCACGGGCTGACGGCGGAGGAGTTCGCGCGCATCCAAAAAATTCTGGGGCGGGATCCGAATTTCACGGAGCTGGGCGTCTTCAGCGTGATGTGGAGCGAGCACTGCTCGTACAAATCTTCGCGAGTGCATTTGAAGCAGCTGCCGACGACGGGAAGCCGCGTGGTGCAGGGGCCGGGAGAAAACGCGGGCGTGGTGGACATCGGCGACGGGCTGGTGGCCGTCTTCAAGATCGAATCGCACAATCATCCGAGTTTCGTCGAACCGTTTCAGGGAGCGGCGACGGGCGTGGGCGGAATTTTGCGCGACATTTTCACGATGGGAGCGCGGCCGATTGCCGTGCTCGATTCACTGCGATTCGGGCCGATTACGGACGACGCCGCAAAGGGCGGCGCGACGAAAGAAGAGATTGCGCGGAACCGGCGGATCGTGGATGGCGTGGTGCGCGGGATCGGATTTTACGGAAATTGCTTCGGCGTGCCGACCGTGGGAGGAGAAGTCTGCTTCGAGCCGTGCTATTCGAACAATCCGCTGGTGAACGCGCTGGCGCTCGGCATCGCGCGGCGCGAGGAGCTATTTTTCGCGCGCGCGAAAGGGCCGGGAAATCCGGTGATTTACGCCGGCGCGAAGACGGGACGCGACGGGATTCACGGGGCGTCGCTGCTGGCGTCGGCGGAATTCAGCGAAGAATCGGAGCAAAAACGGCCGAACGTGCAGGTGGGCGATCCGTTCCTGGAAAAGCTGCTGCTGGAAGCTTGCCTGGAAGCCATGCGGACGGGAGCGGTGGTGGCGATTCAGGACATGGGAGCCGCGGGATTGGCGAGTTCGAGTTCAGAAATGGCTTCGCGCGGCGGCGTGGGAATCGAGCTGGATCTCGACCGCGTGCCGCAGCGCGAGACGAACATGACACCGTACGAGATGATGCTCAGCGAATCGCAGGAGCGAATGCTGCTGGTGGCGGAGCGAGGGCGCGAGCAGGAAGTGTTCGACGTGTTCCAGAAATGGGGGTTGGACGCCGTGGAAGCCGGGCGAGTGACTTCCGACGGAATGCTGCGGCTGGTACATCACGGGCGCGTGGCGGCGGAAATTCCGGCGCACGCGATCGCGGAAGAAGCGCCGAGATATCAGCGGCCGGTTGCCGCGGCGGCGCCTCGCCGGGAATCGGCGGCGAGCGCGGCGGCATTTCCTTTTGCGCCGGAGGGAACGGATCTGACGGAGAATTTTCGGCGGCTGCTCGCCTCGCCGGCGATCGCGTCGAAGAACTGGATCACCGAGCAGTACGATTCGATGGTGAGGACGAACACGCGCGTGGGGCCCGGCGCAGGAGACGCGGCGGTGCTGCGATTGAAAGAATCGAAGCGGGCGCTGGCGCTGGCGACGGACGGAAACGGGCGCTGGGGATATCTCGATCGGCGGCTGGGCGCGATGCACGCGGTGGCGGAGGCGGCGCGCAACGTGGCGTGCAGCGGGGCGCGTCCCGTGGCGGCGACGAACTGCCTGAATTTCGGCAATCCGGAAAAACCGGAAGTAATGCGGCAATTCACGGATGCGATCGAAGGAATCGCGGAAGCTTGCCGGGCGCTGGATACGCCCATCACGGGCGGAAACGTGAGCTTCTACAACGAGACGCTGGGGAAAGCGATCTATCCGACGCCGATTTTGGGAGTGCTGGGAATTCTCGATGATGCGGAAAATGCGCTGGGAAGCGCGTTTCGGAACGAAGGCGATTTGATTTTGCTGCTCGATGGCGGCGCGGCGAGGACGGCTTCGGGAGCATCCGAGAGAGAATTTTCGTCGTCGGAATACGCGAAGACAATTCACGGAATCGTCGCGGGGCAGCCGCCGGCCATCGATCTTGCCGCGGAGAAAAACCTGATTGATTGCCTGGTGGCGCTGGCGGCGGAGAAGGGTGTCAACTCGGCGCACGATTTGAGCGACGGCGGGCTGGCGGTGGCGCTGGCGGAATCGTGTTTCGCGAGCGAAGGATTCTCCGCAGAGGCGCGAATCGAATCGGGCGAGAGAGCGGAAGAGGCAATGTTCGGCGAACGCGGGGCGCGAGCGATCGTGTCCATTTCGCCCAGTTTTCTTGCCCGCGTCAACGCGATTGCGGCACAATACAAAGCCGGAGTGCAGCAAATCGGTACGGTCGTTCGCGGCGTTTTTCGCATCCAATGTAAGGGTGCGGCCGCCATTCAGGGAGAAATCGAATCGTTGCGAAACATCTGGGCCGAGTCGCTGGGCAAGGCTGTCGAGAGCGCATGAGGAATCATTCAACCAGCGTGGGACGGAATTTTTCGAGCGATTTCCTCGTGTTTTTGGCGGGACCAAGGAACCGGATCGCGTGAGCAAATTCATCCAAATCGACGACGATCATTTCCACGACCATTGCGGCGTGTTCGGGATGTTCGACAAGCAAGAAGCGGCGAAGCTGACGTATCTGGGGCTCTACGCGCTGCAGCATCGCGGGCAGGAATCGGCGGGGATCGCGTCGACCGACGGCGAAACGATTCACATCCACAAAGCGATGGGGCACGTGCAGGAGATTTTCACGCCGGACGTGATCGCGCGGCTGCCGGGGGCGGCGGCGATCGGCCACACGCGGTATTCGACGGCGGGCGACACGGTGCTGCTGAACGCGCAGCCGGTGGTGATCGACTGCAACAAAGGGAAGCTGGCGCTGGCGCACAACGGCAATCTGACGAACGCGCTGGAGCTGCGGCGAAAGCTGGAACATCGCGGGTCGATCTTTCAAACGACGAGCGACACCGAAGTGATCGTGCACCTGGTGGCGCGGAGCGGAGCGAGGAATTTGCCGGGCGCGCTGGCGGAGGCGCTGAACCAGGTGGAAGGCGCGTATTCGCTGGTGGTGCTGACGCGCGACGAACTGTACGCGATTCGCGATCCGCGGGGTTTCCGCCCGCTGGTGCTGGGACGCCACGGCGATTCCTGGGTGGTCGCGTCGGAAACGTGCGCGTTCGATTTGATCGACGCGGAGTACGTGCGGGAAGTGGAGCCGGGCGAGATGGTGAGGATTTCGCGGTCGGGAGTGGAGTCGATCCGATTCGCGCCGGAAAAGCCGCACCAGTTCTGCATATTCGAGCACGTCTATTTTTCGCGGCCCGACAGCGTGATATTCGGCCGGCCGGTGAATCTTTCCCGGGAGCGGCTGGGACGATTGCTGGCGCGGGAGCGTCCGGTGGAAGCCGATCTGGTGTCGCCGGTTCCCGATTCCGGAGTGCCGGCGGCGATCGGATACGCGGCCGAATCGGGGATTCCCTTCCGAATGGGGCTGATCCGCAACCATTACGTGGGGCGGACGTTCATCGAGCCGGAGCAGGCGATCCGGGATTTCGGCGTGAAATTGAAATTGAATCCGGTGAGGCGGATGCTGGAGGGGCAGCGCGTGATCCTGGTGGACGATTCGATCGTGCGCGGGACGACGAGCCGGAAAATCGTGAGGATGGTGCGGGAAGCGGGGGCGACGGAAGTGCACGTGAGGATCAGCTGCCCGCCGACGATTTCGCCGTGCTATTACGGCGTGGACACGCCGCGGCGGGAGGAGTTGATCGCCGCGCAGCATTCGGTGGAGGGGATCCGCAAGTTTCTGGGCGCCGATTCTCTCGGATACATTTCGCTCGCGTCGCTGTTCAAGGCGGTCGGCGGCGACAAAGAATCCTTTTGCACCTCGTGCTACACGGGAAATTATCCGACCGAGCTGGTGCAGCTCGAGGTGGAGGCCCATCGTGAAGGCTGAAGTGGAAGAATCCGTGGCGGGAGAAAAAGAAGCCAGGCAGGCGGGGAAACACGCGGGACCGGCGACGACGAAGGACAAGGTCTGGAGCGAAGTTGTTTCCTGGTTCTGGGTGATTCTGGCGTTTCTGGTGATCGAAGGGACGCTGGTGCAGGCGCGGGTGATTCCGAGCGGGTCGATGGAAAACACGGTGCTGATCGGCGACCATTTGATCGTGAGCCGGATCGGATACGACGCGGGAATTCCATTCACCAACATTCACGTGCCGCTATGGCGGAATCCAAAGAGGCAGCAGATCATCGTGTTCCGGGCGCCGCTTCCGGAAGAGGGCTATCCGGATTTCATCAAGCGGGTGATTGGAATTCCGGGCGACCACATCAAAATCGTGAACGGGAAAGTGTACGTGAACGACAAACCGCTGAACGAACCCTACGTGCTGCATGACGACAGCCTGGGGCAGCGGCCGGAAAATTATCCGCCGGTGAACGGGGACGCGTGGGCGGTGACGCCGCGTCCGGATTGGGCGCAGGAAATCTCAAAACACATCGTCAACGGCGAACTGGTGGTGCCGCCGGGCGAATATTTCATGATGGGCGACAACCGGGACAATTCCTACGACAGCCGGTATTGGGGATTCGTGCCGCGCGAGAACATCATCGGAACGCCGGTGCTGATCTACATGTCGATCAACGGACCGGGGGGAGTGTGGGATCCCGGTCACGTGGGCGAGAGATTTGAAACGTACTTGAGCGCGATCCTTCATCCCAGTGAGATCCGCTGGAACCGATTGTTTCACACGTTTTGATTTTTAACTTTTCTCCGGGCCCTCCTCCGGGAACAGGTCATCCATGCGCTATTCCGACGCCGGGGTAAACATCACAGCGGCACAAGAGGCCAAGCGGCGGATCGCCGCGATGGCGGGAAAGACGTTCCGGCGGGGCGTGCTGGCGCCGATCGGCGGATTCGGAGCGCTGTTCCAACTGGACCGGAAGAGATGGCGCGATCCGGTGCTGGTGGCGAGCGCGGACGGAGTGGGAACGAAGCTGAAAATCGCGTTCGCGACGGGCATTCATTCGACGGTGGGGGCGGACATCCTGAACCATTGCGTGAACGACATTCTGACGCAGGGGGCGGAGCCGCTTTTCTTTCTCGATTACCTGGCGATGGGCAAGCTGGACTCGCGGGTGGTGGAACAGGTGATCGAAGGGATGAGCCTGGCGGCGAAGAAATCGGGATGCTCGCTGATCGGCGGAGAAACGGCGGAGATGCCGGATTTCTACACCGACGGAGAGTACGACCTGGCGGGATTCATCGTGGGCGCGGTGGAACGGAAGAAGCAGCTCGACCCGCGCAACGTGCGGCCGGGCGACGTGCTGCTGGCGCTGGCCTCGAGCGGCCTGCACACGAACGGCTATTCGCTGGCGAGGCGGCTGGTGTTCGGGACGGCCAAGCTCGATCCGGACACGTACGTCGCCGAAGTGCACAACAAAATCGGAGCGGAGCTGCTGAAGCCGCACCGGGCGTACTGGCCGCTGCTGAGAAACGTGGTGGCGCGCGGGTGGGTTTCGTCGATGGCGCACATCACGGGCGGAGGAATCACGGAAAACTTGCCGCGAGCGCTGCCGAAAAACGTGCAGGCGGTCGTGGAGCTGGGCTCGTGGCCGGTGCTGCCGATTTTCCGATATCTGGCGCGTTTGGGGAAAATCGAGCCGGCGGAACTGCTGCGGACCTTCAACCTGGGCGCGGGAATGATCCTGGTGGTGCCGGCGAAGCACGTGGCGAGGGTGGAAGCGGAGCTGCGGCGGCGGCGCGAGAGATATTATCTAATCGGGCGGATCGAGCGGGCGGTGCGCGGGCGGGCGCGCGTGGTCTATTCGGGGCGGCTTCCGTTATAGGGTGATTTGGGAGCGCGGGCCGCAGTCCGTTTTTTGTTTTTTCAGAGACGTCAATCTCCTCCGTTCGAGAAATCCATCCTAAATTTCGCGGCGCTGGACGACTGTTTCCTTTCGGACGCCTGGGCAACAGTTCTTCTCGCCGGCGATCTGTCCTTTTTTTGAAGCGCGCGGCCGGGCTGCGGCGTCGCCTGAGTTCCGACGGCAACCCACCCGCGTCGTGATGTGGAGCGCTTCTCAAGACGCAGACGGAAGAGTGGCGCGGGGATTTTCGAGAAGCGCGGAACTGTGCTACTTTCGCGAGATGGCTTGGAAGCGAATCGGCGTGCTGTTGTCGGGCCGCGGGTCGAATTTCGAGGCGCTGGCGGATTCGGTGGAGGCGGGGCGGATTCCGGGCGCGGAAATCGCGGTGGTGATCAGCAACCGCGAAGCGGCGCCGGGAATCGAGCGGGCGCGGGAGCGCGGGCTGGACGCGCGCGTGATTCCGTCGAAGGGACTGGAGCGCGAGGCGTACGACCGCCTAGTGGTGGCGGCGCTCGAGGAAAAGAAGGCGGAACTGGTGTGCCTGGCGGGGTACATGAGGCTGCTCTCGCCGGTGTTCGTATCGGCGTTTCGCGGGCGGATTTTGAACATTCACCCGTCGCTGCTGCCGGCATTTCCGGGCCTCGAGGCGCAGAAGCAGGCGCTGGAACACGGCGTGAAATTTTCGGGGTGCACAGTTCACTTCGTGGACGAAAACCTGGACGCGGGGCCGATCGTGCTGCAGGCCGTGGTGCCGATCGAGGATGGGGATACTCCGGAAACGCTGGCGGAGCGGATCCTGCGCGAGGAGCACCGGATTTACACGGAAGCTGTGCGGATCGTGCTGGAGGGGCGGTACCGGATCGAAGGGCGGCGCGTGCTGACAAATACGAACATTACGCAGAGGGCTTCGTGACATTCAAACCGGTCGAGGAACAGTTTTCCTATTTAAAGAAAGGCGCGGCGGAAATCATTCGCGAGGACGAGTTGAAGGCGAAGCTCGCGGAATCGGCGAAGACGGGGAAGCCGATGCGCGTGTACCTGGGCGTGGACCCGACGGCGCCGGACCTGCATCTGGGGCACACCGTGGTGCTGCGAAAGCTGAAGCAGTTCCAGGACATGGGGCACACGGCGATTTTCCTGATCGGGGATTTTTCGGCGATGATCGGCGACCCGACGGGACAATCGGAGACGCGACCGCCGCTGACGCGCGAGCAGGTGCGCCAGAATGCCGAGACGTATCTCCAGCAGGTGTACAAGATTCTCGACAAGGACAAGACGGAGGTGCGGTACAACGACGAGTGGCTGGGAAAATTGAGCAGCCACGAAGTGGTGCAACTGTGCGCGAAATACCGGCTGGCGCGGATGCTGGAGCGGGAGGATTTCAGGTCGCGGCTGGAAAACAGCCAGCCGATTTCGGTGCACGAGCTGCTGTACCCGCTGCTGACGGCGTACGACGCGGTGTCGCTGAAATCGGACGTCGAGCTGGGCGCGACCGAGCAGAAATTCAATTTGCTGGTGCACCGGGAAATCCAGCGGGAGTACGGATTGCCGGGACAGGTGATTCTGACGATGCCGATTCTGGTGGGGCTGGACGGCGAGCGGAAGATGTCAAAGAGCCTGGGGAACTACGTGGGGATCACGGAAGCGCCGCAGGAAATGTTCGGCAAGCTGATGTCGATTTCCGACGAGCTGATGTGGACGTACTACGAGTTGCTGACGGATTTTCCATCGCCGGTAATCATTAGGCTGCGCGAAGAGGTGCGGACGGGCGCGCTGCACCCGATGGAAGCGAAAATGCAGCTGGCGCACACGATCATCGCGGGATTTCACGGGGAAGAAGCGGCGCGGAAGGCGCGCGACGAATTCCAACGCGTGTTCCGCGAGCGGCAGGCGCCGGAGGAAGCGCCGCGGGTAAAAGTGGCGCGCGGAGCGGCAAAAAAGCTGTCCGTGCTGCTAGCGGATTTGAAGCTGGCGGCGTCGAGGAGCGAAGCGGAAAGGCTGATGAAGCAGGGAGGAGTGGAGATCGACGGGGCGCGAGCGGACGACGTGAAGCGAGAGATCGATTTGTCGAAGCCGGTAGAATTTTTGCTGCGCGCGGGAAAAAAGAAATTCGTGCGGGTGGTTGTGGAGTAGGGAGGCGGCGAACGCGCCGGCGCTAGGCGACGTCGACGAGGACGAGAGAGATGTCGTCGGCGGGGGGGCCTTCGCGCCAGGCGGCGACGCGGTCGAGGATGCCCTGCTTCATCTCGCCGAAGGGAAGCAGGGAAGTTTCGCGGACGAATTTCTGGACGCCTTCGACGCCAAGCATTTCTCCGCGCGAATTGAAAACGTCGGTGATGCCGTCGGTGTAAAGCAGGATCCGGTCGCCCTTCTGCAAATCCACATCGAGAGTCGCTTCCACATCCACGGCGTCGGGCAAGGCGCCCAGAACCATGCTGCGGGATTCGAGCAGGCGCGGCTCCTGGCCGGGCTGGACGATCATGGCGGGGGGATGGCCGGCGCCGGCGAAAACCATGCGGCGCCCGGCGCGGTCCACGCGGGCCGCGGCAACGGTGAAGAAAAAGACGGAACTGCCGATGCTGCGCATGACGAAGGAGTTGAGATTGTAGAGGACGTCGCGAAGAGGGAGGGAGCTCGAGAGCTGAGTCATGGTCTCGGTATAGATGCGGTTGGCGACAAGAGCGGAACCGATGCCGTGGCCGGAAACGTCGCAGACCATCAGGTTGAGATGATCGTCGTCCACGGGAGAAACGAGGCCGAAATCGCCGCCAATCGAACGGACGGGGTGGAAAAAGGCTTCGACGCGCAATCCGCCCCAATGGAGGGATTTGGGAGCGAGGCTTTGCTGGACGCGGGCGGCGAGAGCGAGGTCTTCCTCGATTTCGCGGTGGCGAAGCTCGAGCTGGACATTGGCTTCGCGGAGCCTGTCCTCCGCCTGCTTCTGCTCGGAAATGTCGGTGAAGGTGATCACGCCGAAGAGGCGGCCGTCGGGGTCCTCGAGAGTGCGCGAGCTGATGATGACGGGGAGGCGGCTGCCGTCCTTGCGGGGAATGACGAATTGGAAGCGGTTGTGGCCGTCGCGATAGCTTCGCTCACGCTGCTCGTTGACGAATTCCGCTTCCTCGGGGGAATAAAAGCGAATAGGAGACGTGCCGACAAGCTCGGCCTGGGAAAAGTGGGTCATTCTCTCGAAGGCCGAGTTCATGAAGAGAATCTGCTGGCAATCGTTGATGATGAACACACCCTCGTTGAGGGTTTCGAGAACGCTTTCCATCTGCAAGAGCCACTCGGGACGCTCGACTTCCACCGCTCCTCCCAATGAATCAGGACCCATCGTTATATTACTCAATCGCAAGGCATCCTCCAAAGACGACGCGAGCGACGTGAAACCTATACGGCATGAGATGAAGTAAAATGACCGAAAGACGCGTATAGATTAGAGAGAGTGGCGGAATTTCTCCGCGGATGGGTATGGGCACAATGGCAAGCCGATTGCCGCCGGGCCCGAGGGGACTGCCGTTCCTGGGCATGGCGCTCCAAGTGCGGAAAGACCCGCTGGGAATGCTGCTGGGACTGGCGCGCGAGTACGGGGATATCGTCTGCATTCCCGTGATCGGGCAAAACCGCATTTTGGTCAACCGCCCGGATTACGTCCAGCAAGTGATGCTGTTCCAGCATTCGAAATTCCACAAAAGCGAGCTGACACGGTTGGCGGTGGGACCGCTGCTGGGGCAGGGGTTGCTGATCAGCGAAGGCGATTTCTGGCGGCGGCAGAGGCGCCTGGCGCAACCGGCCTTTCACCGGTCGAGGACGAACGCGTACGCGCCCGCCATGCTGGAGTGCGCGGGGAAGGCGGCGGAAAGCTGGCGGGACGGCGAAACGCGCAACATGGCCGAAGAGATGATGAAGCTGACGCTGGAGGTGGCGGTGCGGACGCTGTTCGGGACGACGCTGCCGGGGGAAGCCGAAGGGGTGGGGCGGGCGATGACTTTCCTGATGCGGTATTCGCTGGGGCGGGCGCGAGCGCCGTGGCGGATTCCCCGAAATTGGGCGACGCCGAAAAACCGGCGGGCCAACCGCGAATTCGAATTCATGGACTCGCTGGTCTACCGGATTATTTCCGAGCGGCAGGGGCAAAACGGCGGGCACCGGAACGGCGATCTGCTGTCGCTGCTGATGGCGGCGATGGATGAGGACGGGAGCCAGATGAGCCCGCAACAATTGCGGGACGAAACGATGACGCTGTTCGTGGCCGGGCACGAAACGACGGCGCTGACGCTGGCGTGGACGTGGCTGCTGCTGAGCGAGAATCCGGAAGCCGAAGGGCGGCTGCACGAAGAGCTGAAAAACGCGCTGGGAGGACGCTCGCCGGAAGCGGCGGACCTCGAGAGGCTGCCGTATCTGCACGCGGTGGTGCAGGAATCGCTGCGCGTATACCCGCCGGCATACATCATGGCGCGGACGTCGGTCGCGCCGGTCAGCCTCGGGGGATACGAATTCGCGGCGGGAGCGACGGTGCTGGCGTCGCAGTGGGTGTCGCATCGCGACCCGCGATATTTCGAGGAGCCGGAAAAATTCCGGCCGGAAAGATGGCTGGACGGGTTGGAGGAGCGGCTCCCGGCGGGCGCCTATTTTCCATTCGGAGACGGGCCGCGGCGATGCATCGGGCAGGGATTTGCGCTGCTGGAGAGCTCGCTGGTGCTGGCGGAAATCGCGCAGAAATTCCGATTCCGGCTGGCGCCGGGGAGCCAGATCGTTCCGGAGCCGCTGGTGACGCTGCGGCCGCGTGACGGAATCCCGATGACGATTCACGCGAGATAGGAGCTAGCCGCCACTTCGTTTGGTTCGCTACTTCACAAATTCGCCGTGGCCGCCGTGCGCCCAGGGATCGTACGTGAGGGCGAAATGGACGCGGTCGCCATCCGGCGGGTGATCGTAAAACAGGAAAACGTCCACCGGGTTGGGGTCCGGATCGCCAAGGTCAACTTCCCCGAGGATTTGAAAGGCGCGGGCGCCGACCTGCGAGGAATCGGGAGTCAAGCCGTGCGTGACTTCGAGAGCGTATTGATCGGCCTGATGCTCCAAATACCGGCTGAAAGCATTGGCGCCGGGCGAAGCAACGAACAGGAATAGAGCGAGCAAAAGCAGGAGGGCGGGGAGCGACGCCCAATCGTCCACGCCGCGAATTTTCCACGCCGGGCCCCAGCGAGTGAGAAGCCATCCAGCAACGTAAAATCCGAGATAGAAAAGGACGAGGAACAAAGCGGCAAAGAAGACGAGTCCCTTGACGACGTGATTCAGAACGTAGTGGCCCATTTCGTGGCCGACGACGAAGACGATTTCGGGAGTGGTCATTTTCGCGATGGTGGTGTCCCAGACGACGATGCGCTTCGAAGCCCCGAGGCCCGTGACATAGGCGTTCAGGACGTTCAATTTCTCGCTGGCGTCCATCCAGAACATTCGCTGCGGCGGAATGTTTTCTCCGGCGTGCTGAACCATTCTTTCGAGAGCGAGGGTGAGAGAGGGATCTTTTTGCGCGAGCGGCTCGAATTTATGGAACAGCGGGTCCACAACCAGCGGTTGCAAAAAGAAAAGAAACAAGCCCACGGGAATGGACGCGGTCCAAAACCAGAGCCACCAGCGGCGCGGGCTGGTGCGGATGGCCCAATAGAGAATCGCGATAAAAATCGTGCCCATAATCATGGAGACGATCTCGCCCTTGGTCCAATCCCACAGCCAGGAAGGCCAGCCTTGCACGCTGAGCCCGAATTTTCGCAGGACGTGCTGCTCGAGGATGTCGCCGGGGCTATCGAGAACGCCCAGAGTGAGAATGAAGAGAGGGGCGAAAATCAGCGCCTGGAGGAGACGGCTGTGGCCGGCGCGCTCGGCCCAGTCGCGAAATTTCGGAGCGATTCGCCATTTCAGGACGAGCAGAAGAATGATTACGCCGTAAACGAAGACGCCCAAGCGCCCCCAAAAGGCGATTTGGCCAAGGAGATGGGCCTTGCGGTAGAGATCGGGCGGAAGAGTGTACTCGGTGACCTGCGGCGGAGCTTCGGAAACGGAGGAAGCGGAGTTCGGCGCGGCGGAGGGAGGAGCCTGCGCGGGCGCGGCCGCGGCGGGATGCTGAATGAAACGGAGGGACGCCGCCGGGACGTGCGCGGCGAGCAAGACAGATGGGCCAATCGAGATGGCGAGACAGGGCACGAAGAGTAAGCGCGAAAGGCGTCTCATTCAGGCTCCTTTCCGAAACGGCGGTTGAGCGGCGCCGCGGGAATTGGGGGGATTATGTCTTCCCCTGAATTGGGATGCAAGCGAGAGCGGCGGAGGCGAGGCCAGGAGAGAAAAGGCGAACCTGCCTGAACGGGCAGGTTGCCTTTTAGGGCGCGAAAAAGGGAGGGCAGGCCGAGAGCGGTGGCAACGGCGCTATGATGTAGTCGTAAGAATGCATTCCGGGGGTGTTCGATGAAAGCCGGACGATGGGCATGGACGATTTTGCTGTGGATGCCGCTGGCGGCATCCGGCGCGCAGGCGCCACAACAGGGACAATCCGCGAATCAGGGATCGGCGGTGGCCGATGCGGCGCGGGCGGCTCGAGAAGCGAAGAAGGAAGTGCCGAAGGCCGCGCATGTCTGGGACAACGACAACATCCCCACGACTCCCGGAGCGATCAACGTGGTCGGGCAGACTTCCTCGGACAATGCAGCGGCGGGAGACAATTCGGGGAACGGCGGCGCGGAAGCGACGGCAAACGCGGCGCCGGCAAGCGGCGAGGACAAAGTAACGATCGAGCGCGAGCTGGACGACGCCAAAGCCCAATTGCAAAGCTTGCAGACCGATCTCGATATTCTGCAGCGCACCTTCACGCTCGACCAGCAAATGTATTATGGCAAGCCCGACTTCGAGAGCGACGCGAGCGGCGCGCAAAAGCTGAAGGACGAGCAGGCGGCGATTGACGCGAAACAGCAGCAGATCGAGGAGATGCAGAAAAAGATTGCCGACCTGCAAAGCGAGGAAAATGCCGCGCCCGAAGCAAAGCCCTCGAGCGACGGAGCGAGCGGAGCCGCGGCGGCGAATCCTCCGGCGAACAACGGAGGAAGCAGCGGAAGCACGAGCGACACCGGGACGAATCAGAGTCAGAATCAGAACCCACCGAGCACGGCACCCGTACCGAACAACTGAGAGAGATTTTTTGCGGAGGAAGAAGGAGGGAGAAGTGTGCGCGGAGGGGATGCGGAAATGAACCACAACAGGTAGTGGTGTTTTTTCTTGACATACTAGGAACGCCCGCGCACAATCCCCGATGTAAACGGCGCGTGTATCCCCTATGAGTGCTTCGTGACTCCCGGATCGCGGCCGCCGCCGGCCCCCATCTTTCCAACAGAGAGGGACGATGACTTCCTTACCGGGTCGAACGGTGCAGTGCTTGAATCCCGATTGCGGGGCGCGCGGACGCTGGGTCCGCCTGCTGGATCTTCCGCAGGAGACTTGCCCGGCGTGCGGAGGGCCGCTGCACAACGTGCCGCCGCCGCTGCAACCGCTGCGGCTGAGGGCGAGACCGCGGACGATCGGAAATTACCGGCCGCGATTGCTGGGGCGCCGGGGACGCTGAAGGAGCGGCGAGTCCAGGGCAGGCCGCGGGCGGCGCGGAAAACAAGAAATCCCTGCATCGCAGGACGAGTGCCTTCGGCATAGCTTCCCGCGAGGCAAAGAAAGAGGCCCGGAACGCGTTGTGCGTTCCGGGCCTTTTCTATTGCGGGCTGGGCGCCCCCTAGAAATAAAACTTCAAACCGAACTGGATGAGGCGAGGCCCGCGGTCCGAAATGACTTGGGCAAATGTCGAGCTGTAATTGCCCTGCCCGTCAACCTTGAGGAACTGGACGTGGTTGAAGGCGTTGAAAAATTCGGCGCGGAATTCGAGCGACTTGCTCTCGCTCCAGAGTTTGAAAGTCTTGTCGACGGACATATCCCAGTTGTTGATGCCGGGCCCGCGGAGAGCATTGCGGCCCATGTCGCCGTAGCTGAAAAGAGGAACGTTCTGGCAATCGAGATTGGCGGGGTCAAACCAAAAATTGCCGGTTTCGGGGCCGTACAGACAGTTCCCGTTGGTAAGCGTCGTGGTGTTCCGCGGATTCAGGAGGGGAGTCGGTCCGAGGACGTTGGGGCGGTCGAGATAATTGTCCTGACCGCTGGCGTTGTTGTTGGAATAGACGGTGAATGGCTGTCCGGCCTGAAACGTGGCGATGGCTGTGACTTGCCAACCCTTGGCGACCCTGCCGACGAGGCTTGTGTCGCTGTGACCCTGAGCGAAGGGCAAAGTCCAGAGACCGCTGAAAACGAAGCGCTGCGGGGAATCAAAATCCGCGAGGCCGCGGTCGTAATTGGGATCGTAGGGGTCGGTGTAGGTGGAGGAACGGGAGCGGAAACCGGACGTGAGATCAATGGTCTTGCTGAAGGTGTAGGCGGCGCGGAACATAAATCCATGGGAGAACCTTTTGTCCGCCGTGACCTGCAATTGATGGCTGTCCGATAAGCCGTTGCTGAAATCGGTGTAGATGGATTGGGCTCCGGTGGGAAACGCGTCGGGATCGGACTCGGGACCCGAGAGGACCGGGCCGCCAATATAGTCGACGCAAGCGGCGAGAGGGCGGGCGCATTCGGGATTGATATCGCCGAAGTTCGTGAGTTGCTGCATCTCGACGGAGGTGACGGGGAAATTCGTTTCTCCGCTGGAGATGAGCTTGCGGCCGAGGCTGCCGACATAGACGGCTTCGATCATGGTGTCCGGGGTAGCCTGCCATTGGAAACCATAATTGAAATTTTCGGAGTAGGGCGTCCGGAAGTGCGGATAGACGACGTAGGCATAGGGCAACTCGGGAAGCAAAAACGTTCCCGTCAGGCCGCGGGAGGCGAAAGGAAAGGGGTTCGTTGTGCTGTCGCCGAATGAAAACAGGAAGGGATCCGAGACGGCATTGCCTGTGTAGCCGGCGTAACTTGAGCCTCCGGTGTAAATATTGGAGACCGCTCCGTACGGAGGTTCGCCGCCGAACTGAAGATTGAGGGCGCCGTCTTCGATGTCATAGAAAATGCCGAAGCCGCCGCGCATCACAAGCTTCGCGTTGCCGAACATGTCCCAGGCGAAACCGAAGCGCGGAGCAAAGTTGTTCTTATCGGGATATTCGAGAGCGCGGTTCGGAGTTCCGGGGTCGCCCGGATAGAGAATATCGGGAGGAGCGTCGGGGAAGACGGTGGATTGGGTGCCCGGGAAATAACCGAGAATGTTGTTGTGAGTGTCCCACTGCGGGATGTAGTACTCGTAGCGGAGACCGATATCCAGAGTCAGCCGCGGCAGGACTTTCCAGGTGTCTTGCCCGTACCCGGCCCAGGAGCCGGTGCGAAGGCCGTAGACGGCGTTCGAGAATTGATAGTAATTGTCCCAGAAGCCGCCGACAAAATCCGCGAGGGCGTCACCCGTGTAGTTGTAGCCGTACCCATCGAAATCGAAACTGCCATTATTGTAGAAATCGTAGTTGTAATTCTGGCGGATGCGAGTGAAATCGATGCCGAATTTCCATTCGTGCTTGCCGACCGTCCAAGTGAAATCGTCGGCGAATTCGAAAGTGGCGCGATGGAGTTTCGTGGGACCTTGCGGCGAAGGGCCCACATTGAAATCGGGCGTGTACATGATGGGAGGGGCGGTGCCGCGCGTATCGTCGGGATTCACGTTGGCGAAGCCCAAGGTAGCGGGAGAAGTGGTGGTGGTGGGAACGCCCTGGAGAGTGGCGAAGCGGTTGGCGGCGAAGCGGAATTCGTTGAGCTTGCCGCCGGAAAAAGTGTGAGTCCAAGTGAAGGAGCCGACTTGAGTGCGGTTGGCGTCGGTGAAACCGGAACCGATGGGGACATCGCCGCCGGTCGAGGCGCCGTTGACGATTTCGTAGGGATAGTCGTCGCGAGTGTCGTCAATCAGGTAGGCGATGGAGAGAGTATCTCTGGGGCTGAGGTTGTAGTCGAAGTGGCTGATGCCCTGGTCGTCGTCAATCGCGGCGGAGGGAGAAGCGATAAAGTTGTTGGTGCCGGCAAGATTGGGAAGCGGAAGATAGTTGTTGATGTAGTTCAACATGATGGGGTTCACGAGGGAGCCGCCGGTACCCGGCCCGCCCTGCCCGGCCGTCGAAAGGTTGTTGTAGGGAATGTTGTTGCCGTTGTAAGGGTTGACGAGTTGCGTGCCGCCGTCGGAGATTCCCGAGGCCGTGCAATTCCCCGAGGCATCGTAGCTATCGCACAATTCGCCGAAATTTCCGGAGCGCTCGGCGGGGCTTAGAACGGTGAGCAGAGGAGACGTTTGTCCTTCGCGGCGCCGGGTGCCCTGATAAGCGACGAAGAAGAAAGCCTTGTCTTTCTTCACCGGCCCGCCCAAGGTGCCTCCGAAGACATTTCGCTTGAAGGGCTGTTTGGGAGCGTCGGACAAGCCGAGGAAATAATCCTGAGCGTTGAAATCGTCATTGCGGATGAACTCGAAGAGATCGCCGTGAAATTCATTCGTTCCGGATTTCGTGATTTGATTGACGATGCCGCCGGAGGTGCGGCCGTACTGCGCGTCGTAGTTGTTCGTGAGAATCTTAAATTCCTGGACGGCGTCGGGATTGGGATTGACGACGATATTGTTGCCGAGGAAGTCGGTGTTGTTGGCGCCGTCGAGCAAAAAGGTGAGGGATTCGGAGCGCTGGCCGCTGACGGAAAAAGGATTGCCGGAGCCGTCGTCGGGATCGGGCGTGAAAACGCCGGCCTGAAGGAGGCCAAGCTGGAGAGTATCGCGGTTCGCGAGCGGAAGTTCATTGACCATCCGCTGGTCCTCGACTTTGCCGAGAACGGCGCCGGTGGTATCCACCTGCGGGGCGTTGGCGGTGACTTCGACAACTTCGGAAGTCTGGCCGACTTTCATGGCCACATCCGCGCGGCCGTTCTGGTTGAGTTCGAGGACGATGCCTTCCTGAAGGTAGGTGGAGAATCCCTGTTTTTCGACGGTCAGTTTATACGTGCCCACCTGAACGAGGTCGAACAGGTAACTGCCGTCGGCGCCGGACCTGGTCGTGCGGGAGATTGCGGTGCCGGTGTTGGTTAGAGTGACTTTCGCGCCGACAATGATGGCGCCGGATTGGTCGGTCACGGTGCCGCGAAGAGAAGCAGTCGTTTGACCCCAGGCAGAGGCGGCCGAAGCGAGAAACAGACCGGCAAAAAGTGAAAACACCAAAAGAACACGGGTTCTAATCACAGGCCACCCCCCCAAAAATTGGAGCTGAGTCCGGCGCGATCGAGCTGACGAAAATGCGGACCAGGAATGCAGGGCGAGCACGCCGCCCCGAGAAAATGACCCTGACTCAGTCCCCGAGCTTCCCCTGGCCCCCTCATATAGTTCTGACTCGGAGGGAAGTCAAGATAGAAAGATTTATGGACCGGATTAAGGGTTGAAATGCGAGTGACTTACGGTCAAAAAAGTGAGCGGCCGGTGGGGGTGCCGGCCGCTCGGGGCATGGGGGTTGATGGAGGTGCTAACATTCGGGGCGCCGGGCAGCGCGACGGCATCGCCGGGCGCCTCGCGGAACCTCGAACACGTGATGAGTATGGGATGAGGGTGTGTTCATGGCGATAGACCTCCCGGTTCAATTCATCCCAGTACGAAGGTACCTCCAAATCCCTTCGCGCCTGTTTCGCTGGTGAGGAAAGCCCGGGAGAGGCCGCTTTTGCGCGGCGGGACGAAACCCGCCCGGATTGAACGGGGCCTGGCATGGTGGTAGGCTCGCGGAAGGGGCAGCGGAAACCGGCGCGCGCAATCCGGACCGCGGAAGGCCGTAAGAAATCATGGGAACAGCGGGAACACAGGTGGATCGCCGGAGCGCGGTGCAAGCGCAGACGCTCGAGTCGGTGCGGCAACTTTTGACTGAATTGGAGAGCGGGCGGGGGCTGGACGAGCTGGCGGCCAGGGGCGCGACATCCCACCTGGAGCGCGACCTGGGTCTGGGCAGCCTGGAGCGCGTGGAGCTGATGCTGCGGTTGGGGGAGGCATTTGGAGCGCGGCTGTCCGAGCGGGTGGTGGCGGAAGCGGACACGGTGCAGGACCTAATCGACGCGCTCCTGGAAGAAAAATCGGAGCCATCGGCCGGCGGAAGGGTTGCGGCCCCTCGGCCGCGGGTGGAACAAGCCGGAGCGGCGGCAGGCGCGCGCGCCGATATTGACGAGCAGGTGCGACGGGCCGGAACGCTGATGGAGATCCTGCGGCTTCGAGGACTCGGCGAGCCGGGCCGGGCGCATATCCACCTGTATGAGGAAGACGAGCGGCTGCGCCAGATTACGTTTGGCGAGCTGTACGAGCGCGCGGCGGGCGTCGCCGTGGATTTGATGGAGCGAGGCCTCGAGCCCAAACAGACGGTGGCGATCATGCTGCCGACAGGGGCGGAGTTTTTCTTTTCGTTCGCGGGAATTTTGCTGGCGGGCGGGATTCCGGTGCCGATTTACCCGCCATTCCGCGCCGACCGGATCGCGGAATACGCGGCGAGGCAATCGGCGATCCTGAAAAACGCGGAAGCGCGGTTTCTGATCACGTTCCGGAGGGCGGAAGGGCTGGCGAAATTATTGCAGCCGCGCGTGCCGACGCTGCGCGAAGTGCTGAATGCGGAGCGGTGGGGGCAGGCTCCCGCGGCGCGAGCGCCGGCGGCAAAGGGATGGAGACTCGCGGAGCATCTGACGCACCGCGGAAGCGGAGAAGATATCGCGTTTCTGCAGTACACGTCGGGATCCACGGGGGATCCGAAGGGCGTCACGCTGACGCACGCGAATTTGCTGGCGAATATCCGGTCGATATCTTCCGGCGTGGACGTCCGGCCCGAAGACGTGTGCGTGAGCTGGCTGCCGCTGTACCACGACATGGGGTTGATCGGAGCGTGGATGGTGCCGCTCTACACGGGCATTCCGCTGGTGGTGATGTCGCCGCTGGCGTTTTTGAGCCGGCCGGAACGATGGCTGCGGGCGATTCAGCGGCACCGGGGAACGTTCAGCCCGGCTCCGAATTTCGCATACGAGCTGTGCGTTCGAAAAATCGCGGACAAAGATTTGGAAGGATTGGATTTGAGCACGTGGAGGGCGGCGCTGAACGGCGCCGAGCCGGTGAGAGCGGAAACGCTGGAGCGATTCGCGGCGCGATTTGCTCCCTTCGGTTTCCGGCGCGAGAGCTTTGCGCCGGTGTACGGCCTGGCGGAGGCGTCGCTGGCCGTATCCGCGCCGAGGATCGGGACAGGCTACAAAGTGGACCGGATCGACCGGGAGGCGTTCGAATCGGAGGGACGCGCGGTGGGCGCCGGAGCGGAAGCGGAGAAAACGCTCGTCTTCGTCGGCGCGGGAAAACCGCTGCCCGACGTGGAAGTGCGGCTGGTGAACGGCGAAGGGAAAGACGTGGCGGAGCGAGAGGAGGGGAGGCTGCTGTTCCGCAGCCCTTCGGCGACCTCGGGCTACTACCGCAATCCGGCGGCGACGGCGAGTTTGGTCCGGGCGGATGGTTGGCTCGACTCGGGCGACCTGGCGTACATCGCGGACGGGGAAATCTACATCACGGGGCGCGCCAAGGACGTGATCATCAAAGCGGGGCGGAATATTTATCCGCACGAAGTGGAGGAGATTGCGGGGCGCGTGCGGGGAGTGCGGACGGGATGCGTGGTGGCGTTTGGAGCGCCGGACGAGCGGAGCGGGACGGAGCGGCTGGTGGTGGCTGCGGAAATTCGCGACGCGAGAGAATCGCAGACAATTCGGGCGGAAATTTCGAGGGCGGTGGACGAAGCGATGGGCGTGCCTCCCGACGTGGTCGAATTGCTCCCGACGCAGTCCATACCGAAAACGTCGAGCGGGAAATTGCGGCGGAGCGAGACGCGGCGGCTCTACCTCGAGGGACAACTCGGAAGGCAGCAGCTGCCGGCTTGGGCGCAGGTGGCCCGGCTGGCGGCGCGGAGCGCGGGGCCGCGGGCGTGGTCGGCGGTGAAGCGCGGAGCGCGCCGGGCGGGGGAAACGATTTACGGCGCGTACGCGCTGACGGCGTTTTCGGCCGTGCTCGTGCCGCTGTGGGCGAGCGTCTCGCTGACGCGCGACCGCAAGCGAGCCGCCCGCATGACGCGGCGCGGAGCGCAACTCATGCTTCTGTTTGCGGGAGTTCCCTGGCGGGTGGAAAACGACGAATGGCAAAGCGAGTTTGCGAAGACCGGGCCGTGGATATTCGCGCCCAACCACTCGAGCTACCTCGATATCCTGATCTCGCTGGCGTGTCTTCCTCCCGGGGTGCGTTTTGTGGCCAAGGGAGAGACGCGGGACATGCCGTTTGTGGGGAGAATCGCGCGGCATTCGGGACAATTCATGTTTGACCGCAGCGACCGCGCGGCGCGGGTGCGCCAAGCCGAAGAAGTGAGCGCGGCGCTCACATCGGGCGAATCCGTGGTGGTTTATCCCGAGGGAACATTTTCGCCGGCGGTGGGAATCCGGCCGTTCCAGCTGGGGACGTTCAAGGCCGCCGTGGAGACGGGCCGGCCGATTTGCCCGGTGGCCGTGCAAGGGGCGCGCGAAATATTGCGCGACAAGCAGTTTTTGCCGCGGCCGGGCAAAGTGAGGGTGACGCTGGGCCCGCTGGTGAAACCGCAAACCGGCGCAGAAAGCGAATGGCAGGAAATCGTGCGGCTGCGGGACGAAACGCGCGAAATTATCGCAAAGAATGCGGGCGAACCGCTGCTGTAAATCTCAGCCTCCCGGCATAACCAATCGAGTCTCCGGCGCATCTAAACGACTTCCAGCCCGTTTGGGCGTTTCATGCCTCTGCAGAGGCTTTCGAAACGCCGCGGGGATACTCCGGGCGCGCGCAAAAACGGCAAGGCGAGCGCCTCACAACCCAAAACTGCTGAGGAGGAGAAAATGCTGCGCAAGCTGTGTCTTCTGCTGGGAATTTTCTTTCTGGCGTCGATGTCGGCGCACGCCCAGGGGATCGCCGACAAAGTCGAGCTTTTCGGCGGATATTCCTACATGCATTACGACGGTCCGGGCTCGGGAAGCTTGAACGGGTGGGAAGTGGCGGGACATTACGAATTCACGGACTGGCTGAAAGGCGTTGCGGATTTCGACGGGCATTACGGATCGCCGGACGGGTTCAGCAACGCGACGCACACGTTTCTCTTCGGGCCGGAAGTGGCGTTTCCGGCGCGGATTTCACCCTTCGCGCACGTCCTGATCGGCGGCGCGCACAACTCGTCCGGAAACGTGAGCGATACGTCGTTCGCCACGGCGATTGGATTTGGAATCGACAACCACCTGACGGATTTTCTTTCCTGGCGGATGATTCAGGGCGACTATCTGGTGACCCATTTGTACGGCCGAACGCAGAACAACGCCCGGATCTCGACAGGCATCGTGATTCACTTTTAATCTTACCGAGAACAAAAACGCCGCGGAGAACGGACGCGGGCAGCGAAAAAGGGCCGGTGAACAACCGGCCCTTTTCGTTTGCGAAGCTCATTCGAGGACGAAATTCACGGTGATCAGAGTTTCGACTTCAACGGGCCGGCCGTTCAAGAGCGTGGGACGGTAACGCCACTCGGCGACAGCGGCGATAGCGGCGCGAGCGAGGATCGGGTTGCCGGCGAGGAGCGAGAGTTCGCGAACGCGCCCGTCCGCGGAAATCAGAGCGCGCAAACGCACCTGGCCGGACAGGCGCATGGCGAGAGCAATCGCCGGATAGCCGGGCTGGACTCGGTAGACGAGCCTCGCCTCCATCACTACTTCGCTCATCGGCTGCGGCTTCGCGGGGTGGGGTTTGGGCGGTCGCGGAGGGGCCGGAGCGTCGCTGAGTTCCGATAAGCCGTCCTCTCCGCCGGTAATTCCGTGGCCGATGCCGATCGAGTCATTTGCAGAGAAATCTTCCGGTTCGATGGCCGGCGGCGGCTCCGGCCTCCTGTCTATTTGGGAGGGGATCACAACCGGCTGCATCAGCACCGGGCGGATCGCGCGGGGATGCGTGATGGAGCGAAGAGGCTCGTGGCGGGGCATTTCGGGAGGTCCCGGCCGGTAGGGTGGAACGGGCGTGGAAATGTAGTGGGCGTTCAGAGTGGAAGGATTGAGCAGCGGCCATGCCAGGAGCCCGGCAAGGACAGCGGCTTCGATGACGAGCGAGAGGGCAAGAGCCTTGCGGCGCAGGCGTCGCGCTCGTTGAATCGCCTCCGCGTCGCTTTCGATCAAGCATTCGGACAAGAGCCGCGGGGACACGTTTGGATCGCTCATCGGCACACCACCTCGACAGAAATTCAGATACCGGAGATGAAACGCGAGAGGCGACGACTGGCGCCGCTCGTTTTTGCGTTTGGTTCGAGGAGTTCGCGCGATCTCTGGAAGGATAGACACCGGGAAGAGCGGATGGTTTCCGCCGAGGAAACGCGAACGGCCGAATTTCAGCGAGACGCGGGAACAGATAACCGGGAAGGCATGTAACTTTCTGGGGAGAAATACGTTATATCAGGCAGGAGGAAGAAGCATCGTTTTCCTATTTTCAGCGTCTAATCGTGGTGGAGAAAGCAATCTGGGGCCTGATACGAGGTGGCATACATGAACAGACACTCTTTGGAGACAATCGGCGTGAGATACACGGGATGGGCCGCGCTGAACCGCGACCCGCTCGATGACCACGTCGAGTTTACGTGCCCGAACTGTGGCGAGCGGGGCACGAAGGCGGCCCGGCGCGCGCGGTCGGAGTATCATTTCACGGACGGGTTCGTGCAGGACTTGCAAGGCGAGGCGACGGTATGCCGGAACTGCAAGACTTCGCTGCGCGTGAGCCCGGTGGTGATGCTGCACGACCAGGACGAGAAGCGGCGGTTTGAAGCGGTGTACTCCGCCGAACTGAGCATTTCGCCGAACTAAGACAAAAACCAATTCCGAGGCGCATTTCAGGCGGACCGGCAACGGGGGCCAGGAATGCGCCTCTTTTGTTTTTGGACCCGTGTCAGAAACAGAAAGCGCGGAAAAAAGGGAGGGGGCCATGGCTCCCTCCCTTTTTTGTTTTTGCGATGCAGAAGCGGCCGCGAGAGACGCCGCGATCACCTAGCGGTACCGGCACTCATTTTCGAGCCGCCAGAGTTCGTGGCGGTCGTGGCCGGCCTGGCGGCTGTGGTAACCGTGGCGGGCGATGGCGCGATTGAGTTCGTGCTGCTCGTGCGCGATTTTGTGGCCGCAGTCGTGATACCAGTCACCGGCGCTGGCCGTGCCGGCCACTCCCAGAATGAGGAAAGCTCCCAGCGCGAGCCCGAGAATCCTTGCTGACTTCAGCATGGCGACCTCCCGGACAGCCGCGAAACTTGCCGGGTAGTCTCGATTGCCTGGCTGCCTAAAAAAAGGACGCAGAGCGGGGGGATTTGGTTGCAGTTGAACGCAGGCGAGAGCAGAAGCCCGCGAGGGCGTCAGCGGTGGTCCCACTCGTCATCGAGAGCCAAGTGATGCTCTTCGAGGTCCGAGCGAATCTGCTCGAAAGCGTCATCCACGTTGTCGGAGAAGCGAAGCAGCTTGTACTCGCGTTCACTGATGGTGCCGGTGCGGACCATGTGGCGCCAGTTGAGGACCTTGTCCCAATATTGGCGGCCGTAGATGAGGATCAAGTGGTGGGAGGAGAGCTTGCCGGTCTGGAGGAGGGTGAGCATTTCCCAGAGCTCGTCCATGGTCCCGAAACCGCCGGGGAAAACAATGAGAGCCTTGGCCATCTGCGCAAACCAGAGCTTGCGCATGAAGAAATAGTGGAAGCAGAAATTCAGTTCGGGGGAGATGTAGGAATTGGGCCACTGCTCGTGCGGGAGCTGGATGCTGAGTCCGATAGAAGAGCCGCCGGCTTCCGCCGCCCCGCGGTTGGCGGCTTCCATGATTCCCGGACCGCCGCCGGAGCAGATGACGAACCGCTTGGGATCGGTCCCGAGCGTCAGAGCCCAGGAGGTGATGCGATGGGAGAGTTCGCGGGCTTCCTCGTAGTAGCGGGACATATTGACGATGGAGCGGGCGGCGCTGATTTTCATGCGCCATTCGCCATTGCGGCGTCCCCGGGCGAGGCGCTTCACCTTGTCGAGATCTTTCAAGGCGCGGTCGCGCGGCTGAATGCGCGCCGACCCGAACATGACGATGGTGTCGCCGACGTTGGCCTGGCGGAGGCGCTTGAGCGGGTCGAGATATTCGGCGAGGATGCGAAGGGGCCGCGCCGTGAGGCTTTCCATGAATTTCGGGTCGCGATACGCGAGCTCGGGCATTTCGAGATGGCCGCGGCGAATCATTCTGTTCCCCCCAAAGACAGCGAATTCCCATTCTATTACGCTTCGGAAGAGCGAACCATGGCGCGAAGGCGGTTGTTCGACATTCGCAAGGCCGGACGAGCGGCGGCGCGCGAGCAACACTCGAGCGCGGGCGGGAATCTCATACGGGGCGGACGGAGATGAATTTCCCGCGGCACACATTCCGGGGGCTGGTCGCGGCGGCGGCGGTCGCGATGGCGACTCTCTTAATTTCGGCGGGGACGGCAAGCGGGCAGGAGGGCGCGCCGGCGGGACCGATCCGGCCGATGCCCGGCGTGCGTCCGCAGACGGGCCCCGCGGCGGAACAATTGAAGCACGCGATTCGCGCGCGAGTGGATGAAGTGGTGGCGCCGGTATCCGTGCGCGACGCGACGGGCGAACTGGTGATGGACCTGGCGAAGGAAAATTTCCACATTTTCGACAACGGAGTCGAGCAGAAGATCGATACGTTCGGAGTGGGCGGCGAACCATTGTCCATCGTGCTCGCCGTCGAGACGAGCTCGCACATCGCGCCGATGTTTCCTTCGATCCGCCAGACGGGAATCATTTTCACGGATACGGTGATGGGGCAAACGTCGGAGGCGGCCGTGGTCACGTTCGACGATTCGGTGCGAGTGGCGCAGAAGTTCACGACCGATCCCGACGCGGTCGAGAGGGACGTGAACACGCTCGAGACGGGGACGGAAGGCTCGCACCTGTACGACGCGATGGACGAAGGAATCGGACTGCTGGAGGAAAGGCCGCAGGCGCGGCGGCGAATTCTGCTGGTGGTGGGCGAGGCGCACGACACGGGAAGCGAAAGCAAGCTGGGCGAAGTGCTGCGGCGGGCGCAACTGGCGAACGTGACGATTTATGCGATCGCCCTGAGCACGGCGATGGCGGATTTGCGGGCGAAACGCGACCCCTATGAAGATCCGCAAATCGGGCCTCCGGGAACGTACCCGGCGCCGACCCCCAACGGCCAGCCGCAAACGCCACAGGCGGAAGAGCAGGTGGGCGGAAACATCAATTACCTGGCGCTGGCGATCTGGCTGATCAAGACGGGACGAAACGCGGTGCTGCCGAGCTCGCTGGCGATTGCCAGCAAAGCGACCGGCGGACTCGACCTGAGCGTGAAAAGAGACAAAACGATCGAGAAGGCGCTGGATTCGATCGGCGGAGAATTGCATGCGGAGTATACGGTGAGCTACCGGCCGGGAGGCGGGGTGACGGACGGGTATCACGAAATCAAGGTGACTGTGGACCGGAAGGCGGTGACGGTGCGAACGCGGCCGGGGTATTACGTGGGTCCGCCGGAATCGTAGCGGGCGGGCGCGAGCAGGTCAGGAGAGAGCCGCGGAAAAAAGCGCCGTGAGCTTCGAGAAAGCGCGGGCAGCGCCTTCGGGATTGTAGACGGCGCTATCGAGCGTGGTCCAACCGTGGAGGCAGCCGGAGTAGGTCTCGCTTTCGTATTTCCCACCCCAAGCCGCGAGCGCGGCTTCAAATTTTGCAATGGCTTCGGCGGACATCGAGCGGTCGTCCACGGCGTGGCCGAAATAGAGCCGCGCCTTGACGCGCGGAAGAACGGTGTGCGGACTATCGGGCGCGCCGGTGAAGAGGCCGCCGCCGTGGAAGGAGGCCGCGGCGCCGATTTTTTCCGGAAAAGCGGCGGTGATGCGAAGGGCCATGGCTCCGGCGAAGCAGTAGCCCACGGCGCCGAACTTTGCGCCGGCGACGGCGGGTTGCTGCGCGAGAAAATCCACGTAGGCCGAGGCGTCACGCGTCATGGCGTCGGGAGGGAGCGAGGCTCGCAGTTCTCCGATGCGCTTTATGATGTATTCGTCTTTTGGATCGTAGGGCCTGTCGAAAATCGGCGGGAGGCCTGTGCGATAAAAAATATTGGGCATGAGGACAACGTAGCCCGCTTCGCACAATTGGCCGGCCATCCGCTGCTGCGCGGGGCGGACGCCGAAGATGTCGGTGAGGTGAATGACGCCGGGCCATTTGCCGCGCGGGGCGGGTTGATAGAGAAATCCTCCGGCCACTCCGTCCGGGGTCTTGATTTCAACCGGTGTCTCGATCATTTTCGTTTTTCCCGTTATTTCTTTTCCGATTCGGCTTCGCCGTTTTCGCTTTCGACGATGGAGGCCGCGGCGGTGATGCGGTCGCCTTCGTCGAGTTTGAGGAGGCGAACGCCCTGCGTGGAGCGGCCGGCTTCGCGAATCTCGGCGGAGTGGATGCGAATGACCTTGCCGTGGCCGGTGACGATCATGACGTCGGATTCTTCGCGGACCTGAAGGGCGGCGACGACGGGGCCGTTGCGGTCGGTGGATTTGAGGTTGATGACGCCCTTGCCGCCGCGGGAAGTGACGCGGTATTCGGCGAGAGGCGTGCGCTTGCCGTAGCCTTTTTCAGCGACGGTGAGCATGAGCGAAGTGAGCGATTCGCGGATCTGATCGCTTTCAAGCTCATCGAGATTCTGCGTTTCCTGCTTGAATTCCTTGCGGATGATTTCGAAGTCGGGCTGGACCGCGTCCATGGAGACGACGAAGTCTTCCTTGGCGAGGTCCATGCCGTTGACGCCGCCGGCGGCGCGGCCCATGGAGCGGACTTCGGTCTCGCGGAAAAGAATGGCCTGGCCGTCGCGGCTGGCGAGGAAGACCATCTGCTTGCCGTCGGTGAGTTTCGCGCCGATCAATTCGTCCTTGTCGTCGAGATTGATGGCGATGATGCCGGAAGGACGTGGGTTGGAAAATTCGGCGAGAGCCGTTTTCTTGACCGTGCCGTTGCGGGTGGCGAGGAAGACGTAGCGGCCTTCTTCCTCGAGGTTGCGCGTGGGCACGACGGCGCGAAGCGTTTCGCCTTCCTGCAGGCGGACGATATTGGAGATGGCCTTGCCGCGGGTGGCCGCGGCGGCCTCGGGAATTTCATAGACCTTCAGCCAGTAGACGCGGCCCTTCGAAGTGAAGAGCAGGATGTAGCTGTGAGCCGAAGCGGTGAAGAAGTGCTCGACGAAATCTTCTTCGCGGGTACGGGCGCCGATGCGGCCCTTGCCGCCGCGCGACTGGTGGCGGTAGACGTCGACGGAAGTGCGCTTGATGTATCCGGCGTGGCTGACGGTGATAGCCATTTCCTCGTCCTTGATGAGGTCCTCGAGCTTGATCTCCTCGACGCGGTCAACGATTTGCGTGCGGCGGTCGTCGCCGTAGGACTTGATGACTTCGCGAAGCTCGGCGACGATGACGCCCTTGAGTTTCTTGTCGCTGGCGAGAATTTCGCGGAGCTCGGCGATGCGTTCGCGGATTTGCGCGAGTTCCTTGAGGATTTCATCCACGGAGAGCTGCGTGAGGCGGTGCAACTGGAGTTCGAGGATGGCGTCAATCTGGGTGTAGGTGAGGCCTTCACCTTCGGCAAAGCCGATGACGTCGCCGGTGAGGGCGACGATGCCGTACTTCCTGCGGTCGACTTTAATTCCCTCGACGGTGCGCTCCTTGCCCTGGACCAGGACGCGGACGTCTTTATTCGAGAAGAATTCGTGCAAATTTTCGCGGGCATTCGAGCGGCTGGACGAGCCGCGAATGATCTTGATGACGTCGTCGATGTGGTCGAGGGCGATGCGGTAGCCGAGCAGAATATGCTCGCGCTCCTGGGCCTTGCGGAGCTCGTATTGGGTGCGGCGGCGGACGACGTCAATGCGGTGCTCGATGAAAAGCTGGAGAAGCTGGAGCAGGCCGAGCTCGCGGGGCTGGCCGGCGACGATGGCGAGGAGGATCATGCCGAAGGAATCCTGCATTTGGGTCATCTTGAAGAGCTTGTTGAGGATGATTTCGGGCTCTTCGTCGCGCTTGATTTCGATGACGATGCGCATGCCGTCGCGGTCAGACTCGTCGCGAATGTCGGAGATGCCTTCGATCTTCTTATTTTGAATGAGTTCCGCAATATGCTCGATCAAACGAGCTTTGTTGACCTGGTAGGGAAGTTCAGTGACGACGATGTCCTGGCGGTCCTTGCCGCGCTGCTCGATGGCGGCTTTGGCGCGGACTTGGAACGAGCCGCGTCCCTCCTTGTAGGCCTGTTCTATTCCTTCACGACCATAGATGAAGCCGCCCGTAGGGAAGTCGGGGCCGGGAACGATTTTCATCACTTGCTTGAGAGTGGCTTCGGGATTTTCGACGAGAAGAATGGCAGCTTCGACGATTTCTTTCAGGTTGTGCGGCGGAATATTGGTAGCCATTCCGACGGCGATGCCGGAAGAGCCGTTGACGAGAAGATTGGGAATGCGCGTGGGGAGGACGAGGGGTTCGGGTGTGCTTTCGTCAAAGTTCGGTACGAATTGAACCGTTTCCTTTTCGATGTCGGCCAGAATGTCCATGGAGATTTGCTCCAAGCGGCATTCTGTGTACCTGTATGCTGCCGGCGGATCGCCGTCCACCGAGCCGAAGTTGCCCTGACCTTCGATCAATGGGTATCGCATGTTAAAGGGTTGGACTAGACGAACGAGCGCGTCGTAGACAGGGGTGTCACCATGTGGATGGAATTTTTTTAGTACTTCGCCGACGACACCGGCGCACTTGGAGAACTTGCGGCCAGGCAGCAAGTTCATTTCGTGCATCGCGTAAAGAATGCGGCGATGGACGGGCTTAAGGCCGTCGCGGACGTCGGGAAGCGCGCGGCCGATGATTACGCTCATGGCGTAATCGAGATAGGATTTCTTCATCTCCGATTCGATGTCGACCGGAGTCAGGATCTGGTTTGTCTCGTCAGCCATTCGATTTCCTCGTCAATTTAGGGGTTGAAAAGTGTAGCGAACCGGAAGGAGCGGTTTCTTTTACTTTGAATAGGTTCCGGAGAATCCGGTATCCGGATGTGTTGCGAACCGGATGGGCGCGGCCGGGAGACGCAACGGCGATTGAGCTTGCGGTTACGCGGCTTGGCCGCGCGGCGGAAGGCGCCGGAGGAAGCTCCGGCGTATCGAAGCGGCGCGAATGCGCCGGACCCCGATTGGGGCTGATCGCTCGAACGGCGGCGAAGGTTTGCGCGAGAGGCGACTGCAACGCGCTAAGCCTCGAGGCGCTGTCGAATTGTGCGGCGGCGTTCATCTTTTTAAGCGTAGCGAGCGACCGAGGCAAAAGCAAATCACAACGGCGTGTGGACTTTTGCTCCGGCGAGTTTGGCGCGGCCGTTTGCATCAGGAGACATTCCCGGCGGCGCGATCGAGGGCGTAGGCTTTCACGGATTCAAAGGCCGAGGCGCTGTTGGAGAAGCGCTCGGCGGCGAAGCGGGATTCGAGATCTTTGAGAAGCGCGTCGCATTCGGCGGCGGAGGGGACGTCGAGGGCGACGCCTTTTTCGGTGTCCGGCGCATGCGTGGGGGTGGCGCGGAAGTCGGAGCAGGCAAGGCCGCGCAGGCCGGGGAGAATTTTCCAAGTGAGTTGGTAGAGCAAGAGTTTAATTCCTCGCAAACGAGCCGCATTAAAAGGCTGCATTTCAGACGGAGCGATCTAAATCCGCCACCGCACTCGTCTTCCGAAACCATGCATCTGACAGGTCCTGCCAAGCCGGATTCGCCTGCTCAATCAAAGCCAGCTTCTTTTCCCGGCGCCAGGATTTGATCTGCTTCTCCCGAGAGATCGCCGCCCGAACGTCAGAAAAGCTTTCGACATAAACCAGCCGATGCACTCGATACCTCGAAGTGAATCCAGGCTTGTCGCCTCGCTTGTGCTGGGCGGACCGGCGAATCAGATTGTTCGTCACGCCCGTGTACAAGGTGCGGGACCGACTGGCCATGATGTAGACAAAGAAGCGACGCTCCATAAGTCCTCTGGCTCAACATGGGACCAAGGGCCGACTTGCGGATGCGAGAGAAGCATCAGGCCCGAACCGCAAACGCCAAACAGACTTCAGGGCCGAAGTGCAAATGCAAAAGAAAATTCGGGGCCGAACTGCAGATTCCTCTCTGCGCGGCCGGGCGGTCCGAAAGGCGCGGACCGCAAAGGCAGGAACCGGCCGCTCCGCTCGGAATGACAGGGGCGGGGGTGCTCGTCAAAGAGGCGACGGTCTCGACGGCCCGCATGAACAATGCTCCTTCAGGGGCTAAAGCTCTTCCTCCCTGGTTCGAGTTAATGTCGCCCCTGAAGGGGCGACCCACAAAGCTTGGCCCTGGCTGAGTGCTCGATTCATCAGTGAGATCTGGTGGCCTATGGTGCAGCCTACTTCAGGGGCTGAAGCCCCTTTTCGATTGGCCCCTTTTTTGCCGCGGTTAAAACCGCGGCCTACAAAGCTTGCTCCTGGCTGAGCGCTCGATTCAGGAGCAAAACCTGCGGGCTGCGAAGCTTCAGGGGCTAGAGCCCCTTTTTCTTTCCGGTGCTCATGTCGTGGCTGAAGCCACGACCTACAAAGCTTGGCCTAGCAAAACCCTCGGTTGAGAATCAAAACACTGCAACTTTGAAAGCAGAGAGCCTCAGGGGCTAAAGCCGCATTTGATCCGTTACTTGACGGCACGGCTAAAGCCGTGCCCTGACGAAAAGCGCCTCGCTGTTCCAAACCTCGCTGCCCTGTTCGAGACGTAACGATGTACGTGCCCGGGATGCTCGCGGGTCTCTTTGGGATAGACATGACCTCAGCGGCTAAAGCCGCTCTCCGATGCAATCCGTGACGACATGGCTAAAGGCGTGCCTTGACGCAAACCATCTCGTCGTTCGAAGCGGCGTTTCCAAGCCCACGTGGAGCGAATTGACGCTCGGAGCGACTGGGGAAGGAATCCCTATCGAAAAAGCGGACGGTTCCCCAGCCGTCATGTACGCCGCCTGGGCGGCTAAGGCCGGTCTCGGATGCGAACTTTGACGGCACGGCTGAAGCCGTGCGTTGGCGAAAACTCCTCGGGGCTGAGGCCCTTGATTCATATGCACACTTACGCAGCAGACGCCCTTTCGACTTCCGTAAAAAAATCGCGGGCTGCGCAAGTCATCGAGAAACGAGAACAGCCTGCAAACTCCAATTTGTCGCGCCCCCAAGGCGTAAAGCCGACAAAGCTAAATATCGAGATTGACGACGTCGAGGGCGTTTTCTTCGATGAACTTGCGGCGCTCCTCGACGTTTTCGCCCATCAGGGTCGAGAAGATGCTCTCGGCGGCGACGGCGTCTTCGAGGCGGACTTTGAGAAGAGTGCGCGTCTCGGCGTTCATGGTGGTTTGCCAGAGCTGCTCGGGATTCATTTCACCCAAGCCCTTGAAACGGGTGATGGTGAATTCTTTTTTGGCGTCTTCGAGAACGTAGTCGAGGACTCCCTGGGCGTTTTCGCGGGTGACTTTGTCGCCGTTGTGGGCGACGGTGAAAGGCGGCTTGTCGTTTTCCTCGATGGCAGCGCGGAGAGTGCGCAAGCGCTTGTAATCGGGGGAGGCGGCCAAAGCCCAATTGATGCGGCGCTCGCCGCCGTTTTTGAGGACAAGCTCGTGGAGGCTGTGCTCCTCGTCGAATTCGAGCTTGGATTCCAGCTCGAGCTTGGCTTTTTCGATGGACTTGGCGAGGTCCTGAAGCTTCTTCTTGTCGGCGAAATCCGCTTTCTTTTCGAGTTCGGATTCGGCGAGAAGGCCGACGAGGCGCGGCCTGCCCGCGGGCGAGGCAGGCTCGCGAAGCTTGCGGGCCAGCTTTTGCGAAACCTGCTCGTACTCCTGGACGTTCAAAAGGAACTGGGTGAGGTCGCCGCCTTCGAGCGGCTTGCCGCTCTTGCCCTTGACGACGTGCTCCTCGGTGGCGCGCTTCATGAGCTCGCGGGCAAATTCGCGCTCGTCGCGGATGTAGCGGTCCATTTTGCCGCGCTTGACGCGATAAAGGGGCGGCTGGGCGATGTAGATGTGTTCCTTGTCGATGAGCTCGCGCATGTGGCGGAAGAAAAACGTCAACAGCAGGGTGCGGATGTGCGAGCCGTCGACGTCGGCATCGGTCATGAGAATGATTTTGTGGTAGCGGAGCTTGGCGGCGTCGAAATCGTCCTTGCCGATGCCGGTGCCGAGAGCGGTGATGATGGCGCGAATTTCCTCGTGGCCGAGCATTTTGTCGTAGCGGGCCTTCTCGACGTTGAGAATCTTGCCCTTGAGCGGGAGGATGGCCTGATAGCGGCGGTCGCGGCCGCCCTTGGCGGAGCCGCCGGCGGATTCACCCTCGACGACGAAGAGCTCGCAACGGGCGGGATCGCGCTCCTGGCAATCGGCGAGCTTGCCGGGAAGGCCGGAGGAGTCGAGGGCGGATTTGCGGCGCGTGAGCTCTCGAGCCTTGCGGGCGGCTTCGCGGGCGCGGGCGGCGTCAATGCACTTGCCGATGATTTTGCGGGCGATCGAGGAGTGCTTGTCGAAATATTCGCCGAGCTTTTCGTTGACGAGCGATTCGACGACGCCCTTGATGTCGCTGTTGAGCTTGCCCTTGGTCTGGCCCTCGAACTGGGGCTGAGGAAGCTTGACGGAAACGACGGCGACGAGGCCTTCGCGGACGTCGTCGCCGTTGATGGTGACTTCGTCTTTTTGTTCTTTGAGCATGCCGAAAGAGCTGGCGTAGTAGTTGATAGTGCGGGTCAAGGCAGAGCGGAAGCCGGAGAGATGAGTGCCGCCGTCGACGGTGTTGATGGTGTTGGCGAAGGCAAAGATATTTTCGGCGTAGGAGTCGTTGTACTGGAGGGCGATTTCCATTTCCACTTGATCCTTCTTGCCTTCCATGTAAATCGGGGAGTCGTGAAGGACGCCCTTGCCGCGGTTCAGATGCTTGACGAATTCGGCGATGCCGCCGGTGAAGCGGAATTCGGCTTTTTTGCCGGCGCGCTCGTCATCGAGCGTGATTTTCAGGCCTTTGTTGAGAAAGGCGAGCTCGCGGAGGCGCTGCGACAGCGTGTCGAAACTGTATTTTGTGGTGGTAAAGATCGAAGGATCGGCGTGAAAAGTGACTTTCGTGCCCGTCTTGCGGGTCTTGCCGGAGGATTTGAGTTTCGTGGTGGGGATACCCTTCTCGTAGGATTGCTCCCAGACTTCCCCGTCACGCCAGATCTCGAGGTCGAGCCAGTCGGAAAGGGCGTTGACGACGGAGACGCCGACGCCGTGGAGGCCGCCGGAAACTTTGTAAGTGTCGCTATCGAATTTTCCGCCGGCGTGGAGGACGGTCATGACGACTTCGGCGGCGGGTTTCTTTTCGGTGGCGTGCATGTCGACGGGAATGCCGCGGCCGTTGTCGGTGACGGAGACGGAGTCGTCCTCGTGGACGACGACGTTGATTTCATCGCAGAAGCCGGCCATGGCTTCGTCGACGGAGTTGTCGACGACTTCCCAGACCAGATGGTGGAGGCCCATCTCGCCGGTCGAGCCGATATACATGGCGGGACGCTTGCGGACGGCTTCGAGGCCGCCGAGGACTTTGATCGAGGTGGCGTCGTATTTATGGCCGCCGGAAGGGGCGGCGGCGGGCTTTGCGGCAGCGGAATCTTTTTCAGCCATGAGTGGCGCGTCTCCTGAGAGTGCGTGGTCCCGCCGGCGGGCAGAACCTGAAATCATCCCGGTTCAACAGACCCGGACACAAGAATCGCGAAAGACCCGACATGCCCCGTGGCATGGGGGAATCAGCGAGTGTCGTCTTGGGAAGGCTCGTTGGGCGAAGAAAGCGCCGGAGGGCCTTGCCCATTGGTCGCAGCGAGCCGCTCTGGGAGGCGGCGAGAGCTGGGACTCGAAGGGTTTTTCTCAGCTCCATCCCATCCCATCCCGAAACATTCGGAGGGACGCGGCGAAGCGTTTTTCCCCGTCGTGGGGAGTGTCCGCAGCTTGCTTGGCCCACACCGCCCTGGCGCAGACGGTGGAAAACGAGAGCCAAAAAGGAGCGGAACCAGTGCCGTTCAAGAGGAAACAGGAACAGGAAGATTGTAGCGAAATGGGGGAGAAACCGCAAGGTGAAAGGCGTGCGGGATGGTGATTTATAGTCTTGTTTTTCAGCAACTTACAAGAGTTGTAAGGGACATTCGAGGGGGCGACCGCAGGCGCGGCAAATTCGGCCGAGCCGGGCGGCTTCACTGCAGAAATATAACTAGTTGAATAATAAATTCTCTAGTAAATCATCCGCGGCTCTGAGGAGTGCGGCGCGGGAGAGCGTCAAATGCGCATGGGCATGACGACGTAGCGGTAGCGGAGGCCGTCGGAGAGAGGGCGGAGCTGGCCGGCGGACTGCTCGTCTTTCAGCTCGAAGCTGATGGGAGCGTCGGGAGCGGCGGCGAGGAAATCGAGGAGGTATTGGGCGTTGAAGCCGATGGAGACGGGATCGCCCTTAAATTCCTTTTCGATAGCTTCTTTCGCTTCGCCGAATTCCGGGCTGGAAGCGGACATCTCGATACCTTCCTTGGCGAGGGTGAATTTGACGGCATGGGAGCGCTGGTCGGCGAGGCTGGAGACGCGGCGAAGAGCGTTCTGAAACTCGTCGCGCTCGAGAGTGACGGTCTTATTGGCGTCGCGCGGGAGGACGGCCTCGTAATTGGGGAATTGACCGGTGAGCTTGCGCGCGGTGAGGAGGCGACCGCCGAATTGGAAGAAGAGGTGGCTTTCATCCTGGGCGAAATCCACTGTGGCGTCTTCACCGGCGTCGGTGGAGAGGCGCTGAATTTCGGACATGGCTTTTTTGGGGATGAGGACGCGGGTCTCCTGAGAAAAGCCTTCGAATTTGTGATCGGTCTCGACCAAGGCGAGACGGTGGCCGTCGGTGGCGACCATGGTGAGGGAGCCCGGCTTAAGGACGAGGAGAGCGCCGTTGAGCGTATAGCGCGACTCTTCGAGGGAGATGGCGAAAATGGTCTTGGCAATGGCGTCGGCGAGGAGGCGGGCGGGAATTTTGACGAGGGCGTGGGGAAACTCGGGAAGGGCCGGGAAATTGTCCTTGGACATGCCGACGAGCTTGTAATTGCGGCGGCCGGACTGGACCTGGACCCAGTGGTTGTCGAGGAGCTTGAAGCGAATCTCTTCGTCGGGAAGGAGGCGGACAAGCTCGAAAAGCTTCTTGGCGGGAATGGTGCCGGCGCCGTCTTTTTTGACTTTGGCTTCGCAGGAAGTGCGAATGCTGAGCTCGAGATCGGTGGCGGTGATGAAAAGGCGGCCGGCCTTGGCGACGACGAGAAGATTCGAGAGGATCGGAATGGTGGTCTTGCGCTCGACGACGCCCTGCGTGAGCTCGAGCTCCTCGAGCAAGTCGAATTTTTTCACACTGAATTCCATCTCGGCCGTTCCTTGCGATTGTTGGGTTGCGGTTTGCACAGGGTAGTCTACTCCTTATCGTTTTCTGAATGAATATATAACAAAACCGCCGTAGCCGCCGGACCTGTGGAAATGAGGATAACGCGGGAAGGCGAAGAGCGCCACGGGGTTGTCGGCCGAAGCCAACTGTGGAAGGAGACGCGCGGAGGAGGAAAAGACGGGCGCGATGGCGCGGGAGAAGAATTGTCGTGACGCGATCCACAATTCATGCACAGGCCTTGGACAGATAATTCACAAGCTCGGAATGCCGAAAACGCGCGCAGGGAATCGCTCATCGCCCGAAGCGAGGGAGCAGAAAGCGGCGGAGAGGGCCGCAGCGGAACGGCGCCGGAAGGAAAGCGGGAGCTCATCCAAAGGAATCGAGGAGGCGATTGATGGTCTTGCTGAGCTCTTTATCGGTCTGGCGAAGCGCCTCAATCTTCTTGATGGAATGAAGGACGGTGGTGTGGTGCTTGTCGCCGAACTGGCGGCCGATTTCGGGAAGCGAGGCGGAGGTGAGCTGCTTGACGAGAAACATGGCGACCTGGCGCGGGTAGGCGATGACCTTGGAATTGCTTTTCATCTTCAGGTCCTGAGCGCGGAGGCCAAAGTGCTCGCCGACGCGTTTCTGGATCTGCTCGATGGTGATTTTCTTATCCTGCGTGTCGATGATGTTGCGCAAGACCTGCTGGGCGGTAGGGAGATTCACCTCGGCGCCGGTGAGAGAGGCGTAGGCCATCAGACGGATGAGTGCGCCCTCGAGCTCGCGGATATTGGATTTGATGGCGCGAGCGATGAATTCAGCGACGTCGTCGGGAAGACGGACGCGCTCGCTATCGGCCTTTTTCTGAAGAATGGCGATCTTGGTTTCGAGATCGGGAGGCTGAATATCGGCGGTGAGGCCCCACTCGAACCGGGAGCGAAGGCGCTCCTCGATGGTGGCGATTTCCTTCGGGGGGCAATCGGAAGAGATGACGATCTGTTTCTGCTGATCGTAGAGCGCGTTGAAGGTGTGGAAGAACTCCTCCTGGGTGCGCTCGGCGCGAGCGATGAATTGGATGTCGTCGACCATGAGGACATCCATATTGCGGAAGCGCTCGCGGAAGGCGGGCATGCGCTCGAACCGGATGGCGGAGATGACTTCGTTGGTGAATTTTTCGGCGCTGATGTAGGTGAGGCGCAAGGACGGATTGCGTTTCTTGAGGGCGTGGCCGATGGCCTGCATCAAGTGCGTCTTGCCGAGCCCCACACCACCGTAGAGGAAGAGCGGGTTATAGGATTTCGAAGGCTGCTCGGCGATGGCGAGAGCCGCGGCATGGGCGAACTGGTTGGAGGAGCCGACGATGAATGTGTCGAACGTGTAGCGGGGATTGAGCTGGTGGCTTACGGAATCGAAATCAAGGCGCGCCTGAGGAGAAGGCGCGGGGAGAGATGCAGCGGGCTGGTCGGGCTCGACACAAATGAATTCGAGGCGAAGATCGGGCTTGCCGATTTCGACGAGGACGGCCTGCAAGAGCTGGCCATACGTCTCGGTGAGGCGCTTGCAAAACAAGCGGGCGGGAACGCGGATGACGAGGCGGTCGTCTTCGGCGCGATCCTGGCGAGTGGGACGGAACCAGGTGGCGAAACTGTGAGGATTGACGCGACGTTCGGTGTGTTGCAGGATTTTGTCCCAAAGATTCATGCCAAAGTCGGTCCTATCGCGATTTCCACTGGTGTGGAAATGCTGTGGAAAAACACATTACGCTTCTTGGGAAACAGTCCGCTAGGCCTTTCGACTTCAACGGCGCACATTTTCTGCCCGCGCCCACGCCGTTGAATTGGAGTCGACGCTCCCAGTACTCGAGAGCCGCGATGCGGGATTCTGCCTAAATGGGGGATGACTAGCAAGAGAAAACTGAGCGAATTCGACGCACAGCTTTCACACAGCATCCACAGTTTTTCCACAGGGCAAAAAATCAAATTTTTCTATTGCGAAAAATAATTTTTTCAGGAGTTGAAACAGCGAGCACGCGAGAAAATTTTTTGCGAGCGAGCGAATGCGGCGCGCGCGGAGTGGTCGGAATCGAAGACCGAAGGGAAGGTTTTCAACAGACGAGAGCCTGCCAAAGCGCGAAATCAAGGCCGCGAGGAAGGGGGCTGGGCGTGCAATGTGGTGTTGAGATAGGCGTCGGGCCTGGCGAATTCGAAGATTCCGAAGGGATCGGCGGCGATGAGGAGGCGACCGGGCTCGACGAGAATCGCGGAAGGCTTGAGGGGGACATTGCCGGAAGTGACCAGGGAAAACACGCCGAGAGGATTGCCGGACTGATCGAACTCGACGAGAGAATCGCCGATGACGGCCCAAACGTTGTGGGAATTGGGATCCACGGCAAGAGCGGTGAGGACCGGTTTTTCAGTGGGGTCAGAAACGGGCTTATCGAGATTGATGCGGACGCCGCCGGACATACCGATCATTCCGGAACCGAAACGGCCGTGAGGGCCGAAGCGGGCGAAGTCTCCCGGAGCACCTGAACCGGAGGTGGAAGAGGCCGAATGCGCGGGCGGCCGCGGGCCGCCGGGCCCGCCAAAACCGCCGGCGCCACCGCCAAAAAAGCGTCCGTAGAGAAAGTGTTCGGCGAAAACGCCGCCGGGCGCGCCCGGACCCTCCCCAAAGGTGAGATCGCCGGGGATGGAAGGGGTGGTGTCGAGAGTGGAAGCAGTGCCGGAGTTCGAGGAGGAGGAAGAATTAAGAATGTCGGTGCTTTCGAAGTCGGCGAAATTCACATTGCCACCGGAAGAATTTCCGAAGTTATAGGAGTTGCCGGAAGAAGCGAACTGGAGAACACCTCCCTGGAGATCGGGCGAAGAATTCGCGGCCGACGAGCTTCCGCCGCCAAGCACATTGGAACCTCCTGGCGCGGGGTTTCCAAGAGTCACGTGAAACGAATCCGAACTCACACTGGCTTGAGCGGACAACATGCCCGAGGAGCCTCCCAGGCCGGCCGGGCCTCCGCCGAACGCGCCGCTCCCGAGAGGACCTCCTCCACCGCCACGGCCGCCGAAGCCACCACCCTCCCCAGGCTGGCGATTCAATCGCGCGCCAAGACCCATGCCAACGCCTCCGCCAAAGCGAACATCGCCGGAAGAGCCGAGCGTGGCGGAACTGGAAATCTGATCGGAGAGATCGAAGCGGGTGAAATTGAAGCTGAACTCGAAGCGGTCGAAACGGTCCGGGGGCGAGGAAAGAAGCTCGCTTTCGGGGATGGAGGCTTCGTAGGCGACGTAGCCGTAGCGGTCGTAGGTGCGGAAAGTGGGATCGGGCGTGGAACTGAAGGCGAAGCAAATTTGACCGGAGGGGCCGTCAAAAATGCGGCCGAGATACATCGGCTGTTCCTTGGGAGCGGAGGAGTCGTCGGGAGCGGGAGGGGGCGCACCGGAGTCCACGGGATCGCCGAAGCTGCGGACCTCCTCGCCGCGTTCGTTGAACACCTGGACCAAGCGGCGTGCGTGGAAAGAGGCGACGGCAAATTGATGGCCGGACAGAGCGACGATGGAAGTGGGAGCGGACACGGGAACGCGCGAGACGAGGGAGCCGTCGGAATGGAAAACAAAGACGGCGTTAGCGCCGCGGTCGGCGACGTAGACATTGCCGTCCGGGCCGATATCGAAATCCATGGCGTAAGAAATCGGCGTGGCGACGGCGGCAGGGGGAATTTCACCGACCAGGCGGCCATCGGGCGAGTAGACCGAAATGCGATTCGAGGGCTTGGCGAGGATGTAGTAGCGGCCCAGGGAATCGCGCTTGATGGCGGTGACGCCGACGCGCACGGATGGAAACACACGTCCAGTGGGCTGAATTACGCTATGAAGAGTCTGAGCGCGAGCTGGAAGAGAGAAGCCAAAGAGCGCAAGAAGAGGAACCAGCGAACCCGACAACCAACCGCCCAACCTGCGAAACATCCCACGCCCCCCGGCGACACCAATCAGCCATATACCTATAGATGTGTTGCTGTTTAGGACGCGCAAAGTTCCCAAAAGGTTTACCAAAAAGCGACGCCCTGGATAGTGAAGGCGGGCGCAGGAGACAAGGGACCGCCGGGGCCCGGGGAGTGAACAAAATCAGTCAAGGCGGAAATTGAGGCGCTCAATGGAGCGAGCGTGGCCGGAGGATTCGTCAATATCGAGAAGGACGGTGTTCATCTGGACGTCCCCTTCGGCGACCGCGAAGCGGGCAGGCAGAGCGTCGAGGAAACGCTGGACGATAGCATGCTTCTCCATGCCGATGACGGAATCGTGCGGGCCGGTCATGCCGACGTCGGTGATGTAGGCCGAGCCTTTGGGGAGGACATGGTTATCGGCGGTGGCGACGTGGGTGTGGGTGCCGAGGACGGCGGAGACTTTGCCGTCGAGAAACCAGCCCATCGCCTGTTTTTCGGAGGTGGTTTCGGCGTGCATGTCGACGACGATAACCTTCACGTCGCGCGGAATTCTGGCAAGCTCGCATTCGGCGGCGCGGAAGGGGTCGTCAATGGGAGCCATGAAGGTGCGGCCCTGGAGGTTGAGGACGGCGAAACGGACGCCGTTTTTTTCGCCGAGAAAGAGTCCGCTGCCGGGAGAGCCCGCGGGAAAATTGGCGGGGCGAAGCAAGCGCGGCTCGTGGGGAAAGAAATCGAGGATTTCCTTGCGGTCCCAGATGTGATTGCCGCCGGTAATCACCTCGACGCCGGCGGCGAAGAGCTCCTCGGCGAGGCGGGGAGTGATGCCGAAGCCGGAAGCGGAATTTTCGCCGTTGGCGATGCAGAGGTCCACCTGGCGCTGCGCGAGGATGTCCGCGAGGCGGTCATGGACAATTTTGCGGCCGGGAGAGCCGACAATGTCACCGACAAAAAGAATTCTCAAGAGACGGTCCTTTTACGAGTAAGAGACGCTTCGACTCGCGCTGGTTGCTCCCCGATTTTTCCGGGGCAGAGGAGTGGAGGCGCAAATGCAAAGACCCTTCGCTCACGAAATTCGCTCAGCCTTCGCTGGGCGACTGGGCCCTTCGGCCGCGTCGCTCACGCAGGGCGACTATCCCGGTCGGATAGGCGGAGCGGTCCACTTCGCCGTGCGCTGCCAGGCCCTGAACCCCACGAATAAGTGGGTGCCCAGCGCCTGCTTTCAGGCTTCCCAGACTTTCGCCGGGGCGTGCACAAGGGCAGGACGACGCGAGCTCCCGGGGATTCAGTGTTGGTTCAAATAGGCTTTCGCAGCGACACCTGCGTCGCAGGCCAACTCCAGCATAAATTGTAGCAGGAAAGGCGGGCAAAGCGAGTTGGAGGAAAGAGGCGGCGCGAGGAGAAAATCGCGCCGCCGATTTGCCTAGAGGCTAGAAGTGGAAGCCGATCTCAGCAGTCCATGTGCGTGGCGTAACGTAGTGTGTGCCACTAAAGGTTGATATGAAGTTGTAGAGAGCTTCCTTGTTGGTGATGTTGATGGCGGTGAGCCGCAAGCTCCACTTGTAACGGTCGCCGCGGAAAAGATTATCGTCACCAATAGCGAGGTCGAACAAATTACGCGGTGCAATGCGTTGCGGGTTTAGGTCGTCATTCTCGGTCCCGGGAGCGGGAATGCTCAGGTATTTGGCGCCGTACATTGTTGCGGGACAGAGATTCGTGCCGTACGAAGAACTGATCGGGGTTGTGGGCGTCGCGTACACACTGCCGCAGAAAATTCCCGCCTGGAATTGTTGATCGGCCGTGATTCCCGACGTATCCACGAGATTATTGGGGTTGTCGGGCCCCGGCTGGCTCGTGCAAGATTGCCCTCCGAAGCACGGAGCGGGACCTGCGACAAGACCGCTATCGTAGCGCCAATTGAACCCGAGCCAGGGCAATTTGGCCCACGGCTGGTATTGAATGTGAGTGGTTTGGTTGAAGTGCTCGTCGTGGTCGATCCGGAATGGCGTATCCCCTCCCGGGGTGCCCGGCGTGGCACCGATGCCGCTGATCTGTGGATTGAAGAAACGCGCTGCCACGCTGGACATGACGGTGTAAGCCGTGAAGCCTTTGTAGTTCGGAACCGTCACACGAACAGCAAAACCGGGGATTTTCGACCTGGCCCACTCAATGGGATAAGTGACCGGTGTGTTGTCCAGCACGCTAAAGTCGAATGCCCTGGTGGTGTACTTCCAGATGTACTCGCCATCGATGACTAGATGCTTTCCGAAGGCTTGCTCAAGACCGGCATGGAACTCATTCCGTTTACCAGGAGACAGCGGCGGTGTGGACGGCGAGGAGCAGGAGGCGCCGGCCACGTCCAACTGGAGGTCGAAAATGACGGGGTTACTGCAGCCGGTACTGGCAATTACCAGGTTTTCGTTGAACGGACTCTCCATCGTGCGGGCATAAGAGACGCGCAGCACGGTGTTGGTCTGCTTAATGTTGTAGGCGACACCCAGACGCGGTTCCAGTTGTTGGGCCGTAGCGAGGCCGTTGTATAGATCAAGGCGCAGCCCGAGATTAAAGCTCCAGTTGTTGACCGAAATTGTGTCTTCGACGTACGAGGCAAATTCCTTAACGTCGGTGTGACCGTGGTAGTCGTACTCGGTGCTGGTAAGCTGACCTGCAGGGCAGCCGTCGGAAGCTGGTAACGGGCCCGTCCTAGTCAAATCGTAGCAGCCCAAGAGGGGAGTAAACGGTAGCACAGTGGCTCCCAGCGCTGCGTTGTTCGCTGCGTTGTTCTGAAAGAGCGCGCCAGTGCATTGGGCGAAGCTTGTTACCGCCGGGTTCGTGTCGGGAGTTCCGTCAGCGTTCAGACAAACGGCGTTCACCGACGGATCGACGATGCCGTATTGGTCGTTTTCATTTAGGAATGTTTGCTGGTAGGTAACTCCCGCCTTGATGTTGTGGATTCCCTTAACGTACGAGAAGACGGCACGACCCCCAGCATTCAACAATGTGCGATTCTGGCCGACGGTCGACGTTTGCAGCAGGGGTGACGCGTCAGCGAAGGGATCCGCGCTCGGATAGTAATTGAATGCGTCCCGCCGCGCCCAGCCAGCGAGTGTGAATACGGCGTTCGGATTGAGCAAGTGCGTCCAAGACGGAGCGAAGTTGAAAGTTCCGATCTTCGAACGCTGGTCGGCAGGTCCCACCGGTAGGCCGTCGGGCCCCAGCCCCCCGCATGAGCCTATTTGTCCAACGGGGCAGACCGCTGGTCCCACCGCGTTGAAAGTCCAGTTCGTCCCATCCTCTGCGTCGTACGAATTCGGCGTCTGGAACCAAGAGCGGCTGTAATTGGAATTGAGACTGAAGGTGTCTGTTGACGAAGGTTTGTAGTCGACGCGGTCGAAGATATTTTCCTCATTTCCCTTATCGTGCATGACCACAAATTCGGGCGGGTCGAGAAATCGGCCCGAGTCCAGTCCGTCGACGGAAATGAAATTGCCCCACTTATTACTGCCGAAGCCAAGATTGAAACCCCCGGCGGGCGATCCGAAGCTGCCGTACGATGCGTTGACTTGACCGTGCGGCTCGGTTTCGCCGAGTCCTGAGCGCGTCGTCGCCACGATCACCAGGCTGGTCTTGCCTCCGAATTCGGCCGGCGGCGCGCCCTCGATGACTTCAAGGGACTGAATCGAATCCACCGGAACCTGGTTCGAGAACACTTTGCTTTGCTGATCGGTAATGGGCTGGCCGTCGATCGAAAACGAATTGGAGGCATGGTCGCCGAGTCCGTGGAAAAGCCCGTTCGAATCCGCAGCGACACCGGGACTCGCAAGAGTAACCAGAGAGCTCAGCGATGAAGACGCGCTCTCGAGAGGAACTCTGTCGAACAATTTGCGGTCGATGTCGGTGTGAGTGGTCGGCACGTTTTCGACCAAATCCTCGCCACCTTCAACAGTCACCGTGCTCGAGCTCCCGGCGACGGTCAAATTGATCTTTACCGAGACAGGCACGGTCGATCGGACGTCAACGTCCTGCGCATATGCCCCAAACCCCTTGGCCGTAACGGACAAGTGATAAGGGTTGAATGGCACGTTCGGAAAACTGAAAGCGCCGGAGCTATCGGTGTTGGTAGAACGCTCGTACTCGCTGACGGGGTTATGTATGGTAACCGTGGCGCCAGCAACGACCGCGCCTGAAGGATCCGTAACAGTCCCGCTAATGGTCGCTGCGTTTCCGGTCTGCGCCCAGCCGGTGGTTGCGGCTGCAAACGTGCCTGCCAGCAAAAATAAAACCCCCAGAAATGCTCTCGCGAATGTCATTAAATGGTTCTCCCATTGTGAAAGCCGGCCCGGCGCTTTTTGCGCTGGAGGCTCGGATGAGGGTGAGTTTCGGCGGCGGCCTCAAGAAGAGGGCGCACGCGAAAAAAGCGTGGCCGGCAAAGCGAAGGCTAAACAGCAGGAGGTGCGCGTGGCGAGTGATGCTTGAAGACAGGCTGCGGTTGAAAAATGGCTTCAGCAACCGGGGCGACCCGGGCGAGGGGAAGCGGCGCCTGGAGGGTCAACTGAGCGATGGGAAGAGGAGCCGAAGCGTGGCTCGTCTGGCAAATCTGGCAGTGCTGCTCGTCAACGGATTGCTCGTGCCAGTGCACGAGCGCGTGAAGGCCCAGCGCGCTCACGACGAAGATGAGCACGACGGCTAGGAGCCGCTTTTGGATAAGCTTCGACATCCTTCGAGCTAGGTGTCCCCCACGTCCAAGAATAGGTTGGATGCAGGGGCGAAAGCAACGGTCGCTTCGAAAATCAGCCAAAATGTAAACACCACGGGGGTTGAGGCGAGCGAAACGAGCCGCCAGCGGCGAAATCAGACCTGGAGGACGTCGCCTTCGCGAGCCACCATTTCATAGAGGACGGGATTCACGAAGAAGCCGAGGAAGAGACGCGAGATCAATCCGGCGACGATGACGATGGCGAAGGGCTTCTGGGTGTCGGAGCCGATTCCCGTGGAAAGAGCGGCGGGCAACAGGCCGAGACATGCGACCAGCGCGGTCATCATGATGGGGCGAAGGCGCAACAAAGAGGCTTCGCGCGTGGCGGTGCGGATGTCCTTGTTTTCGAGGCGCAGCTTGTTGATATAGGAAACCAGAATGACGGCGGTCTCGACGGAAACGCCCATCAAGGCGAGAAGACCGAGAACGGAAGAGACGCTGAAGGGAGTGCCGGTGAGTTTCAGAGCGATCAAAGCGCCGACAGGCTCGGTGATCAGGACGCCGATGGCAATGGTGACCGGGAATTTGAAATTGCCATAGAGGGCGAAAAGAATCAGGAAAATGAGAAGGACAGCCATCGGACCGATGACCATCATTTGACGCTTGGCCTCGAGGAATTCGCTGTATTCGCCGCCCCAGGCCAAGCGGTAACCCGGCGGAAGGGACCTCTGAATATCCGCAATGGCCGCTTGCCCCGCGGCGACCGCGCCGGCCAGATCGCGGCCCTCGATGCTGTACTGCACGCCGATGTAGCGGGAATTATTCTCGCGATAGATGAAGGAAGCGCCGCTGGCCTCGCGAATGTCGGCGAGTTGGCAGAGGGGAATCTGCTGGCCGGAAGGAGTGCCGACGAGGAGGTTGCCGATTTGCACGGCGTTTTCGCGGAACTGCGGCTTCATGCGGACGACCAAATCGAAGAGCTTCTCGCCTTGAATGACTTGGGTGGCGGCTTGTCCGCCGACAGCGGCCTGAACGACAGCCTCGACATCGGCGACGTTGACGCCGTACCGCGCGATCTTCTCGCGGTTCGTTTCCACCAGGAGGCTGGGCTGGCCGAGTTCGCGGACGACGGTGAGTTCGGTGAAGCCGGGGACTTTCTCGAGGCGGCGCTTGATTTCGAGAGCGGTGTTTTGGAGCACGTTCAAATCAGGGCCGTAGACTTTGACGGCAAGAGCGCTCTTGAGGCCGGTCAAGGCTTCGTCAACCGCGTCTTCGGCGGGCTGAGTGTAGTTGAAAATTACGCCGGGGTAGGACTTGAGCTGCTCCTGAATATTTTCGACGAGAGCGGGCTTGTCGTGGATGGGGCCTTTGCTCCAGGACGGATCGTCGTAGGGCTTCAGCCCGACGTAGAACTCGCAATTGAAGAAGCCCGTGGGATCGGTGCCGTCATCGGGGCGGCCGAGTTCGGAGCCGACGTCGGTGACCATGGGATATTTCATGAGGAGATCGCGAATTTGCGGGGCGAACTTGCTGGCCTCCTCGTAGGAGATGGTGTAGGGCATGGTGGCGCGGACCCAGAGAGCGCCCTCGTCAAGGTGAGGCATGAATTCGCCGCCGATATAGGGGATGAGGAGGAGAGTGGCGCCGAAGATCAGGCCGGCGGCGGCGATTGTGGTCTTGGGATGATCGAGGCACCAATCGAGATTTCCGGCGTAGTTGCGCTTGACCCATTCGTAGGGCTTGTTGACGCGTTCGCGGACGCCGGCGCGGAACCAGTAGGAGCACATGACGGGAACGAATGTGAGAGTGAGGATGAGGGCGCCGACGAGCGCGATGGACATGGTGTCGGCCATGGGGTGGAAGAGCTTTCCGGAAGGGCCGCTGAGGGCGTAGATGGGGATGTAACCGGCGATGATGACCGCGACGGAATAGAAAATGGGGCGATCCACGTCTTTCGCCGCCGCCAGGATGACTTGGTGGAGTTCGTAGGACTGCCCCTCGCGAAGGCCCAGCTCGCGAAAGATATTCTCGACCATGACGAGAGTGCCGTCGATGATGATCCCGAAATCAATGGCGCCGATGGAGAGAAGATTGGCGGCCACGCCCTGGGCGTGAAGGAAAATGAAGGAGAACAGCAGGGCGATGGGAATGGTCAAGGCGACGATGACGGCGGCGCGGAGGCTCACAAGAAAGAAAATGAGGACGATGAGAACCAGAGCCATGCCGCGAAGCAGATTTCTCTCGACGGTGTCGGTGGTGAGGCGGACGAGGTCGCTGCGGTCGTAATACGGCTGGACCTTCACGTCGGGAGGGAGAATGTGCTCGTTGAGCTCGCGGGTCTTTTCCTCGACACCGCGGAGGACATTTTGGGTCTGCTCGCCGCGGCGCATCATGATCACGCCCTCGACGGCATCGTCATTCTTATTGAAGCCGAATTCTCCCAGGCGCGGAGCGTGACCGATGACGACCTGGCCGACGTCGCGAACGCGGACGGGAACGCCGTTCTGCGAGCCGATGATGACGGCGCCGATATCGGCGGTGTCGCGAACCAAGCCGAGGCCGCGCACGTAATAAAACTGGCCCCCCTGCGAATAAAAGCCGCCGCCGGTGTTGGCGTTGTTGACCGAGAGCTGCTGAATCACCTGGGGAACGGTGATGTGATAGCCGTAGAGGCGAGCCGGGTCGAGCAGCACCTGATATTGCATCACGGTGCCGCCGAAGCCGGAATCGTCGGCGACGCCCCGCACTTGCTTGTACTCCCGCTCAAGCGTCCAATCCTCGATGGTTTTGAGCTCCTGGGGAGTGCGGTCGGGACTCACGATGACGTAGCGGTAGACGAGCCCCGAAGGGCTGGAAAGAGGAGCGAGGGTGGGCGTGACGCCGGCGGGAAAGGCGACTTCGCTGAGCCTCTGAAAAACGACTTCGCGTGCGAAGTAGTCGTCGGTGTCCTCGTCGAACGTCATGATGACATCGGAGAGCCCGTACAGGGAGATCGAGCGCTGCACGGAAAGCTTGGGCACGCCGTTCATTTCAATTTCGGTGGGCAGAGTGACGAGGCGCTCGATTTCCTCGGCGGCGTGTCCCGGCCATTGCGTGATCACCTCGACCATGGGCGGGGAAAGATCCGGATAGGCGTCCACGGGCATGCGCTGAAATGAGACGCTGCCGGCAGCGGCCGTGAAGACGGTCAGCATGAGGATCAGAAAGCGCTGGCGGAGCGAGAATTGGACGATTTTATGGATCATGCCTGGCGCGCCCTACTGCTGAAGCGAGTTGGCAAACTGCAAGAAAAGACTGCCATCACCCGCGACCCTTTCCCCCGGCGAGAGGCCGCGCAGGATCTCCGTTTCGCCGCCCTGGCTCTGGCCGATCTGGACGGAGCGCCGGGCAAATTGGGAGGGGGCGGTCTCGACGTAGACGAACGGCTGGTTGACGTCGTCGCGGAGGACGGAAGAGTCGGGAACGGCGATGGCGTTGGGAATCACTCCAGAAGAGATGGTGGCGACGCAGTACATGTCTTTTTTGAGCTTCTCTCCGGGATTGTCAACGACGATGCGCGCCTGCAGAGTGCGCGTGTTGGGATCGAGCGCCGGGGACAGATAGGAAATTCTTCCGTGGAAAGTGCCGGGGTAGGAATCGGTGGTGACGTCAACGGCGTCGCCGGGATGAACGTAGGCGAGGTCGCTCTGGTAGATATTGGCGAGAATCCAGACTGTGGCCATGTCGGAAATCACGAAGGCCTGGGTGGTTCCGGCCTGAAGGAGCTGGCCGTAAGAGACGTCGCGCTCGACCACTTCCCCGGCGATGGGAGCAAGTAGAGGCACTTCGGCAGAGGAGGGAGCCTTCTCGAGCTGGGCGGGATTGGTGATGCCGAGGATGCGGAGGCCTTGTTCGGCCGCGTTGAGGTCGGCGAGAGCCTGATTGTGGTCGGATTCGGCCTGGAGGAGGTCGCGTTCGGCGATCGCGTTGTGCTGGTAGAGGTCCTCTGCGCGCGCGTAATTCTTATCCGCGACGCGCGAGGCGTCTTTGGCCTTCAAATAGGCGGCGAGCATTTGCGAATAGTCGGGACTGCTGATGGTGAGGAGCGGCTGTCCAGCCTTCACGTGATCGCCCGGCATCCCCAGAATGCGACTCACGGGGCCGCCGACTTGCGTGATGACGGGAGTGGTCTTGAAAGCGTTGTAGGCGACGTTGCCGGTCAAGCGGAGCGAGCGCTTGAGATTGGAGGGGGAAACAGTGACGACCTGAATGTGAGACATCTGGTTTTCGGGAATCGTGAAGAGTCCGGCGGTGGCGCTCCGGGACGGCTGGGAGGAGAAGGAAGTCATCTGGGCGGCGTGTTCGCCCGGGCCCGAGCCGCAGCCGGCGACGGCAAGAACAAGAAGTGTTCCCGCAGCGAGCAGAGAAGAAAACCGGAAAACACAGCGGCGATTTGTCATGGAAGATTCCTTACGCCGACGGCTTCCCGCAATTGCTCGACGGCAGTCAAGTAGGAGGCGAGCGACTGGCGGTAGGAAAGCTCGACGGAGCGAAAACTCCGCTCGGCATCGAGGAAATCGAGGAGGCTCGCGGCGCCGCGTTTATAGGCGTATTCGCTGATATCGCGCGACTCCTTGGCCTCATCGAGATAGCCGGAGCGATAGAGGCTGACCACCTGGTCGTTGGAGCGGACGCCTTCGTAGGCGTCGCGGACATCGCTGAGGACCTGATCGCTCGCGGCGCGTTCCTGTTCCTGGGCCTGGGTGACCGCAAATTGCGTGCGGGCGATTTCCCCCTGATTGCGGTTGAAGATGGGCAATTGGAAGTTGGCGAAAAAAGAGCCGGCATTCACGGCGCTGACGTGGTTGTAGCTGAAAGTGCCGGTGACGTCGACCTTTCCATTGGCTTTGGCGAGGGTGTACTGGCTTTTGGCGGCGGTGATGCCTTGCTCGGCGGCGCGAAGATCGGGGCGATTCTGGATGGCCTTCGCCTGCAAATCCTCGAGTTTCAGGGTGACCGGCTGGTAGGAGAAATCCCCGGCGACATCGTAATCCTCGGGGACGGAATCGTAGCCGAGCAACTGGCGGAGACCCACGAGGGATTGGACTTTCGCAAGCTCGGCCTGCGAGACATCCTGCTGGAATTGGAGGAGCTGCAACTTGATCTTCAGATAGTCGCCTTCGCTGATGTCGCCGGCCTTGTAGCGGACCTCGCTGATGTCCACCGTGTTCTGGAAGCTTTGCAAATCCTGGCGGGCGAGGGCGAGAGTGGATTCGGCGAGCTCGACGCCGATGAATTGCGAGGCGACGAGAAAGGTAAGGCTGCGCTCGTTGTCGGCGACGGTCGAGCGCGTCACGGCGGTGATATCCCGCGCCGCCTCGAGACGGTGCTGGCGCTTTTTGCCGCGCTCGAAGAGGTAGCTGATGCCCACGTCGAATTCCGCGGTGTCATCGAGGTATTCGTCGCTAAATTGATTCGGCGAAAAGATGGGAAGGTATTGGGCGTCGACGGTGAGCGCGGGATTGGGGCGGAGATTGGCGGTGGTCTCCTCGGCTTCGCTTTGCTGGATGGTGGTGCGGGCGGCCAGCAAGGCGTGGTTGTGCTTGAGAGCGAGTTGGATGGCGTCATCGAGCGTGATGCGTACCGGACCCTGGGTCTGGGCCGGCGAGACGCCGGGGAGCACGGCCAGGAAAAAAGCCGCGGGAAGCCCGAAAAACCGAACACCATATGCAGCCATGGGCGTTCATCCTTCTTGAAACGATTTGGATGTGAATCGGAGCGCCGCGCGAGCGGCGCGAGAGAGACGCGAAGTATCAGAGCGATGGCGGGGCGCGAGCGGGAAGGCGCGGCGAATGGACCGCCGGGGCCAAGGCCGGCTCGGGAGGCGCTTCCTGAAAGCCGATGGTGCAAAAGAGCGGGGAGCGCATCGCCGACGGCGATTGACCGGCGGGCTGGTGCGTGACATGGCAGATGGGGCAATTCGCTTCGGAGGAGTCGGTGTGATGGTGGCAGACGGCTCCGAGAGTAGCGGCCATAAGCAGCGCCAGCAAAGCTGCCCAAAACACGAGTGGCCGAATTTGTTTTCCGAAAATCATCTAAGAGCGAAAGAGAAAACCCCCGGCGCCATCATACCGTAGATATACAAAGCGCTGAATGGGTTGCCGCGGGACGGACTAGTGAGGGCGAGCAAGCGCCTCGGCGGAATGGGCGAGAACGAGGGTCAATTGGATTGCTCGAGCGCCCGTTCGACCATTTGCACGCATTTCTCGACGCGCTTGCGCAGCGGTCCCTGAATCTCGTCCTGCTTCTGCTGCAGGACGAACATCTCGTCGGCAATGTTCAGGGCGGCGAGAACAGCGACCTTGACGGAGTCGACCGTGCGAGTGGCTTCGGACACCTCGCGCATCCTGGCATCCACATATTCGGCGAGTTTGCGGACGCGATCTTCATCGTCCCCGGCGGCGACATTGTAGGTCTGATTGAAAATCTCGACTTTCACGTTTGGCTCCCCGGCTGGACCCACGCCATTGTCGGACTTTACAGGCGTTCCGGCAAGCGCGGCATGAGCGGACGGGGAGGGTGGCGCCGAGGCTCAGGAAGCGCGAAGAGCAGCGCCCAGCCCGCGCTCGAGCGCGGCGACGATGCGCCCGGAAAATTCGCCGAGCTGCGCATCCGTCAGTGTGGCGCTGGCGCTCTGAAACGACACGCGGATCATCAGCGAATATTTTCCGGCGGGAACCTGGCCGCCGCGAAACAGGTCGGCAGCTTCCACGGTTTGCAGCTCGGGAATGCCGGTCGCGCGCAAGACTTCCTCGACCTGGCCAAACGTGACGCCATCGGGAAGCACGACGGAGAAATCGCGCTCGACCGACGGAAAGCGGGGAAGCGGCTGAAAGCGCTGGGCGGCGCGAGCGGCTTCCGCGCCTTCGAGCAACGCATCGAGAGAAAACTCGGCGAGAAAAATATCCTGCCGGAGTTTTAAGGATTCCGCGAGACGCCGGGCCAGCTGGCCGGCGATTCCCGCCACGCGGTCTTGGGCGCGAGCGAGAGAAAGCACGGAATTGCAGCCGGCAGCGAGATACGCAGGCCCGCCCGGGCGCCACGCGAAGCCGCCGGCTAGAGCGCCGAGCCGGTCGATATCGCCTTTCAGGTCAGCGAACGAAAATTCGCGCGCGGGTTCGTGAACGGTTTTTTCGCGGGAGAGCCCCGTGGCGCCGAGGGTGAGGACGGAAGTCTCGACGGGCTCGCCGCCCTTCAATTCATAGCGCTTGCCGATTTCGAAGAGACGCAGGTCGCGCTGCCCGCGGTTCAAATTCCATTCGATCGCGCGAACCATGCTGACAATCCCGGTCGAACGCATCACGTTGGCGTCCTCCGCCAGCGGATTGCCGATTTTCGCGGGGGCGACTCCGCCGGGGCGGAAGATTTCGTCGCGGGCGGAATCCACGATGGGGATTTCGACGACTTCCTGGTAACCCAAGGCGAGGACGCGTTCGCGGAGGCGGTCGAGCGCCTCGGCATGCGGCAGGCGGCGAGCGGGCAGCTTGGCGGGAGGGAGCCGGGGAGGAAATTTGTCGTAGCCGTAATGGCGCGCGACTTCCTCGACCAGATCGATGGCGCGAGAGACATCGTGACGCCACGAGGGCTGGCGGCACTCCCAGATAGCCATCAGCGAACCAGCGCTGCCGCGGTTCGAATCGACGCGCACGGGATGGAAACCCAGAGCGCCGAGAATTTCCTCGATGTCGCGGTCGGGAACATCCGCGCCCATCACGCGCAGCAGCACTTTGCGGGCGAGCTCGATTTTTTTCTCCGGCGCGCGGGAGGGATAGGCGTCCACGACGCCCGAAAGGATTTCACCGCCGCCGGTCCGCTGGATCAATTCGGCGGCGCGCCTCGAGGCGAGCTCGGGCATTTCTGGGTCGGCGCCGCGCTCGAAACGATAGGAAGCCTCGGTGCGGAGGCCGAGCGATTTGGAAGCGCGGCGGACGGAGACGGGATCGAACCAGGCGCATTCGAGAAGAATGTTGCGGGTGGCGAAGCCGATTTCGGATTCCGCGCCGCCCATCACGCCGCCCACTCCGAGGGCTCGCGCGCCATCGGCAATCACGCACATGCCGGCGGCGAGCTTGCGTTCGGCGCCGTCGAGCGTGCGGATTTTTTCTCCGGGCTTGGCGGCGCGGGCGACGATGCGGCGATCGGTGATTTTGTCGTAATCGTAGGCGTGAAGAGGGTGGCCGAGCTCGAACATCACGTAGTTCGTGACGTCAACGACGTTGTTGATCGATTTCTGTCCGATGGCCTCCAGCCGCCGGCGAAGCCAATCCGGCGAGGGCTGCACTTTCACGCCGCGGAGGACGCGGGCCGTGAAGCGTCCGCAAAGTTCGGGCGCTTCGATATCCACGCGGATGGCGTCTCCGGCCTTTTCTTTCGTTTCTTTCAGGCTCGCATGGAGCGGCTTCATGTCCAGGCGGTAAATCGCAGCCGCTTCGCGGGCCATGCCGTAGTGGCCGAGGCAGTCGGGACGGTTCGCGGTGACTTCGGCGTCCAGGACGGGGCCGTCGGCGGATTCCTCGAGCGAATCGATGGCCGTGCCCGAGAGAGAAAGGCGCGCGCGAAGATCTTCGGGCGAAGCCGCGAGGTCCACGAACTCTTTCAGCCAGTTGTAGAGAATCTTCATCTCAAGAATTCAGCCTAAGGAAATTGGCGGAGAAACCGCGCGTCGTTCTGAAACAGAATGGGCAATTCCGTCACGCCGTACTTGAGCATCGCCAGCCGGTCCACACCCATGCCGAACGCGAATCCGGAAAGCCGCTCGGCGTCGTATTTCACGAAGCCGTAGACCGCGGGATTGACCATGCCCGCGCCGAACAGCTCGATCCACCCCGATTGCTTGCAGACCCGGCAGCCCGAGCCGCCGCAGACGTGGCAGGTAGCGTCCACTTCGGCCGAAGGTTCGGTGAACGGAAAATAGCTGGGGCGGAGACGCGTCTTTGTTTTCGGGCCCAGGAATTCCCGCGCGAAATAATCCACCGTGCCTTTGAAATCGCAGAACGTGATGTCCGTGTCCACGGCGAGCCCTTCGAGCTGATGGAACATGTAGCCATGCGTGGCGTCGGGGTTGTCGCGCCGATAGGCCTTCCCCGGAACGATGATGCGGACGGGAGGCGGTTGTTTTTCCATGGTGCGAATCTGCATGGGGGAAGTGTGCGTGCGCAGCAAATGGCCGCCGCGAACCCCCTCGATGTAGAAGGTGTCCATGTTGTCGCGGGCGGGATGGTGCTCGGGAATGTTGAGCGCTTCGAAATTGTAGTAGGGCGTCTCGATTTCAGGGCCTTCGACGACGCTGAAGCCGATGGAGAGGAAGATGCGCTGCAATTCCTCGAAGGTTTGGCGAATCAGATGGCGCGTGCCGAGAGCGCGTTCGATGCCGGGAAGAGAGAGGTCGAGCGAATCGCGGGTGGCGGCGGATTTCTCGGCGGCGGCTTCGATTTCCTTGCGCTTCTCTTCGAGCGCCGCTTCGACGTGGCTCTTGAGCTTGTTCAGCTCCGCGCCAACGACCTTTTTCAGCTCCGGCGGGGCGGGTTTCAGCCAGTTGTCTGTGATTTTTCCGAGCGCCCCGGCCTTTCGCCCGGTCCATTGAAGGACGAAGGCGTCCCAAGCATGCGGCTCCGCAGCCGCGCGAACGGATTCGGCGTCGAAGTTCTGGCGCAGGCCGGCGAAGAGCGATGCGACTCTTTCGGGCGTCGTCGCGCCGAGTTCCGGGAGAGTCTGCTCTACGATCGGTTTATCAGGCACGTTTGCAATTCGGCCTTTACATTCCGGCTGAGCCGGAGGGTGAGATTCAGTTTTCGATTCCGCCGGTATTATGCGGCCGGTTGCGGCTTCTGAGCGCTGGCCAGATGCTGCTTGGCCTGGCCCGCGAGCGCGGCAAAGCCCTCGGCGTCGGCGACGGCCATATCCGCCAGGATCTTGCGGTCGAGTTCGACACCCCCGAGCTTGAGGCCGTGAATCAACTGGCTGTAGGTGAGGCCATTCGAGCGGGCGGCGGCGCCAATGCGCTGGATCCAAAGAGCGCGGAAATCGCGCTTGCGGACGCGGCGGTCGCGATAGGTGTAGCGGAGCGAGCGATTGACCGCTTCCTTGGCCGAGCGGTAGAGCTTGCTCTTGGTGAGGAAAAATCCCTTGGCGTGCTTCAGCAGCTTCTTGCGGCGCGCGCGCCGCTTGGTCCCTCGTTTAACGCGTGGCATGGCTCTTCTTCTCCTGTTGGAAACTCGAAATCGATCTGGACTCGGTCAATCCAATGCGACTCGAAATCCGTTTGTGATGGTTTGAATTCACGCGGAGAGAGTGCAGAGCCGCGCGCCGATTCCCGTCTGCCGGGAAAAAAAGGGCGCGACGATGCAGAAATCTCCGCGGCGTGTTTCAGAAGCTCCCGGCGATTCAGCGGCGGGGAGCAAAGCCAGCCAAAACAAGCGGCTGGTCCGGCCGGCAGGCCCGCCGCGGCGGGACTCGCGCTGCCTGGCACGGAACAACTTCGAAAGACTAAGCGCCGTAAGGAAGCGCCAGGCGAACGTTGTGAACGTCGGCCTTATTCACCAAGGTGGATTTGCGCAGCTTGCGCATCCGGCTGGGCGCCTTGGTGCCCATCAGGTGCCGCTTTCCGGAATGAGCGCGCATGACTTTGCCGGTGGCGGTGATTTTGAACCGCTTGGCGGCGCCGCGATGCGTCTTGAGCTTCATTTTCTTGTTCTTCTTCACGATTTCCTCGTTCGTTTGAAATTCGTCATGCCTGGGTCGGCGCCGATTGCGCCGAACGCGCGGGCGCCGCCGCCGGGGCTCCCTTTTTGGGGGCCAAGAGGGCCAGCAGGATATTGGCTTCCATCCTCGGCCCGAACTCCACCTGGGCATGCTCGCCGATGTCTTTCAGCAAGCGCTCCATCTTGCTGCGGCCGACGTCCTGGTGGGCCATTTCGCGGCCGCGATGGAAAATCATCGCCTTGACTTTATGGCCTTCGCCGAGGAACCGGATGATCTGGTTCTTGCGAACCTGATAATCGTGCTCGGCGGTCGACGGCCGGAACTTGACTTCCTTGATCTGCGAGCTTTTCTGGTTCTTGCGGCTCTCGTGAGCCTTCTTGTTCTGCTCGTAGAGAAACTTGCCGTAATCGACGAGTTTGCAAACCGGCGGAACGGCATTCGGCGAGATTTCCACAACGTCGAGCCCGGAATCGCGCGCGCGTTTCATGGCGTCGAACAACGAAACGACGCCCAATTGGTTCCCCTCTTCGTCAATCAAGCGAACTTCACGGGCGCGAATGCGCTCGTTGACCCTCAGACCTCCACCCCGTTCTGCGATAAAACCACCTCCCGGGCTGCGGGACATCGTTCTCCCAGCCCGAACTTCCGCCCACCCAGCACAGCAATCGAGAGAAACGGGCGGGGCAAAAATTATAGCACGCTTCCGCGGCATCGCGACAAGTGCGATTCGAGTTACCCGAAGGAGGTGACCGGGGTCACCGCACGAGGCCTTGAGTCCGAGGCAGATTGAAACGGGGGGAATCCGAAGATGGCGAGCTACCCGGAAACCGGCGGCGGGAAAGCAACGGTAGAAGAGCCTGCCGAACGCTACGACCTGGTGCGCCGGCTGTTTGCCCGAGGGGGCGTGGATGAATCGGTCACCACTCTCGCCCATTTTCGCGCCAGCCCCGAGAGCTTGTGGAGAAGGATTCTGTTCTATGAGGACGTACCGGGGCGGCCGCCGTTTCTGCTTCGCGCGTTTTTGCCCCATCCCCTGCGGAGTGAAGGGGATAAGACCCGGGTGGGAGGAGAGGTGCAGTGCACCTACGACCGGGGCGATTTGATGAAGCGAATCACGGCGGTCGCCCCGGGGCAATCCGTGGAATTTGACGTGGTGAACCAGCGGCTGGGAATTGAAGGCTGCGTGCGGGCGAGCGGGGGTTCGTGCCAAATCCGGGGCAGCGGCGGCGGATCGGACGTCGCGCTTACGACAAATTATGTGGCCTACCTGCGCCCACGCTTCCTGTGGCGGCCATTGGAACGATTGCTGGCGGGGCAGCTTCATCGCTACATTCTCGACGGAATGCGCAAGGCTTCCCCACATCCAATCGCGGCACGTAGGCCGGCGTCAACAGAACGCGCGCTCCCCGAGAGCGCGCCTCCGGGAGCTCTCGCATGCAAGGCTTCCACATCCCGTTTCCCCCGCTAGCCCTCCTGCGCGGGAGTATCGCGGCCGTCTGGTTGTACGAAGGAGTGTGGTGCAAAATTCTGGGGCGCGCGCCATCGCAAGCGGAAGTGGTGGCGGCGGTGCCGCGGTGGGGACCGCGATTCGGTTTGGCGTTTTTGAAGGCGCTCGGCGCGGTGGAATTCGCGCTGGCCGTATGGGTGGTTTCGGGAGCTTTTCCCGGCGCGTGCGCGGTGGCGCAGACCGTGCTGCTCCTCACCCTGAACGCCAATGGGCTCCTTTGGGCGCGGCACATCATCCACGACCCCGCCGGAATGGTGATAAAAAATATCGCGTTCCTCGTTTTGGTGTGGGTGTGCGGCGCAATCCCCGGGGGCCGGCCATGATCGCGGAAACGGCATGGGAGGTCGGACGACTGGATGAAGGGAGAGGACCGTGCCGCGTGCTCTTCGGGCAAATGTACGAGGACGCGGAGATCGAAAGCGCCGCATTCGCGGGCAAGAGGCGCGTGTTCTGCATCGCTTCGGCGGGAAGCACGGCGCTGCGGTTGGCGGAAGAACACGAAGTGGTGGCTTGCGATATCAACGCGGCGCAGCTCGCCTATGCCGAGAGGCGCGCCCGCGGCGGCGGTGTGGAAAAAGGGGACGCCGAGAGAGTGATGAATTTTGCGCGCGCGTTCATGCCGCTGGTGGGCTGGCGAAGGGAAACGGTGCGCGATTTTTTGGCGCTTTCGGATGTTGCCGGGCAGACGGCGTTTTGGAGCGAGTGTCTGGATACACGGCGATTCCGCGCGGGATTCGACGCGCTGGCTTCTCGCTCGATCCTGCGCGCCGCGTACTCGGGGCGGTTGCTTTCCATTTTGCCCGCAAAATTCGGAGCCGTGCTTCGAGGGCGGCTCGAGCGGGGATTCGCGCGCCACGCCAACGCGTCGAATCCATACGCTGCGGCGCTGCTCGCCGGCAAGGCCGGCGACGAGACTCCGCGGAAGACAAAGAATATTCGATTCGTCCTGAACGATGCGGCATCGTTTCTCGAGGAATGCCCGGCCGGCGCTTTCGATGCCTTTGCGCTGTCGAACATTTTGGATGGCGCGGAGATTTCGTACCGCAGGCGCCTTTCCCGCGCCGTTCGCCGCGCGGCCGCTGAAAATGCGGTGGTCGTGTGGAGAAGTTTCGCCGAGCCAGGTCCGGGGATGAGAACGAATCGCGCGGAGCAGGACCGTTCGCTGCTGTGGGGAGTCGTCGGGGCCGGCGGAGCGGAGGAATTTCGAGGGGGAGGGTAACGGGCGGGGCGGGCGAGGGAGGAAAGGGTTGACATTCATTCGTATTTCTGCAAATATCGAAATATGCCCAACGCCTCCGCACCCGCTTCCTCGAACCAGATCGCGAAATTCGCCGACATGTTTTCCGCGATGGGCACCGAACCCCGGCTGCGGATCATGCAACTCCTGCTCTCGGCCCATCCGGAAGGATTGGTGGTGGGCGAAATCCAGGATGAGCTGGAGATTCCCAATTCCACTCTTTCGCACCACCTGGACAAGCTGAAAAACGAAGACCTGGTGCGCGTGCAGCGCGAGAGCACGTTCCTTCGTTACACCGCCAACACCGAAGCTCTTCAGCAGCTCCTGCAATTTCTCTATTCCGAATGTTGCACGCGCAACAAGGCGCTCCGGGCTCGCGACATCGTGGAGATCTGCAAGTAGGAGGAAATATGGAGAACGGCGACATCAAGGAAGTGGTCCGGGAAAAATACGGGCAAGCGGCGCTGCGCGTCCAGCAAGGCGAGCGGGGAAGCTCGTGTTGCGGCGGCGCGCCGGCGGCCGATTCCTGCTGCGATCCGATCACGTCGAATCTCTACAATTCCGCGGAGGCCGGGCAGATTCCCGAAGAGGCTTTGAAAGCGTCGCTCGGCTGCGGAAATCCCACGGCGCTGGCGCAATTGCATCCCGGCGAAATCGTTTTGGACCTCGGCTCGGGCGGAGGGATCGACGTCCTGCTGTCCGCGAAGCGCGTGGGCCCGGCGGGAAAAGCCTACGGACTGGACATGACTGATGAAATGCTGGCGCTGGCGAACGAAAACAAGCGCAAGGCCGGAGTGGAAAACGCGGAGTTTCTGAAAGGCGAGATCGAAAACATCCCGCTGCCGGACGATTCGGTGGACGTCATCATCTCGAACTGCGTGATCAATCTTTCGGCGGACAAGGATCGCGTGCTCCGCGAAGCATTTCGCGTGCTGCGGCCCGGCGGGCGGCTGGCGGTCTCCGACGTGGCGACGCGCGGGGAAATCGAGCCGGAAATCCGGCGCAGCGTTCTTTTGTGGGTGGGTTGCGTGGCCGGGGCGCTGGATGAAAACGAATACCGCGGGAAGCTTGCGGCGGCGGGATTCGAGCGGATTGAGATCGAGCCGACGCGCGAATACCGTGTCGAAGATGCGCGCGAGTTCCTGGCCGCGGGCGGGCATGACGCGGAAGCGCTCGCTGCGCGGGTGGACGGAAAATTTTTCAGCGCGTTCGTCCGCGCCGTGAAGCCCGCGGAGCAAATGGGATGAGCGCGACGTACAACGTATTGTTTCTATGCACGGGAAATTCGGCGCGCTCGATCATGGCCGAAGCTATTTTGAACCGGAAGGGCAGGCCCACTTTCGCGGCCTATAGCGCGGGGAGCCATCCTTCCGGCGCGGTGCGTGGCGAGGCGATGCGGCAACTCGAGCTGGCCCACGTTCCCGTGGCGGGTTTGCGCAGCAAGAGCTGGGATGAATTTGCGAAGGCCGGCGCGCCGAAGATGGATTTCGTCTTCACGGTCTGCGACAACGCAGCGAAGGAAGTCTGCCCCATCTGGCCGGGCCAGCCGATGACGGCGCACTGGGGAGTGCCCGATCCCGCAGCGGCGACGGGGGCGGCCGAAGAAATCGAGCGCGCGTATCGCAACGCCTTTCTAATGCTCGAGCGGCGCATCAGCCTGTTTCTCGCGCTTCCTCTTCGCTCTCTCGATTCACTCGCGATTCAAAAACAGATCGATCAAATTGGCAGGCAATGAGGCCGTCCCTTCCCGCGCGCCTCGCTTGCGAGTTCCTGGGAACTGCTTTCCTTGTGGCCGCGGTTGTGGGATCCGGCATTATGGGCGAAAGGCTCGCCGGCGGAAATGCCGCGCTGGCGCTGCTGGCCAATACGATTGCGACCGGCGCAGCTCTTCTGGCGCTCATCCTCGCGTTCGGGCCCATTTCCGGGGCGCACCTGAATCCCGTGGTTTCGCTGGCGGACGCGATAGAGGCAGGCTTGTCCTACCGGGGAGCAATGTTCTACGGGGTGGCACAGGTTTTCGGCGGAGCGGCGGGAGCCATCGTTGCGAACGTAATGTTTGGGATTCCCATGGTTTCGCTTTCCCACCACGTCCGGAGTGGCGGGACGCAGGTTCTCGGCGAATTCGTCGCGACGTTCGGATTAATGACCGTCATTTGGGGGTGCGTGCGCTCGCGCCCAAGCGCGGTTGCCGCAGCGGTTGCGAGCTACATCACAGCCGCTTATTGGTTCACGTCTTCCACATCCTTCGCCAATCCGGCAGTGACGATCGCCCGGTGTCTCAGCGACACCTTCGCGGGCATCCGCCCGAAGGACGTGCTGCCCTTCGTCGCCGCGCAATTCGCGGGCGGGATTGCCGCGACGCTTCTTTTCCGTTTTCTTTTTCCAGCCGCCTCGTCGTGCCAGGAGCAGGCGGCTTTGCCTGGTCCTGCCGACTAATTTTCCGAGCTACGTGATCCGTCGAGTATCGACTTCGGCGCGGAGATCGGCGATGAATTGAGCGACCGGCCGCGGGCCGAGATCGCCCTGGGAGCGATGGCGGACGGAAACGGCGCCGGCCTCGGCTTCCTTGCCGCCCAGGATCAGCATGTAGGGAATTTTCTGGAGCTGGGCGTCGCGGATTTTCGCCTGAAGTTTCTCGTTGCGGTCGTCGAGATGAACGCGGAAGCCGGCGTCCCGCAGTTGCTGGGTGACCTGCCTGGCGTAGTCCTCGAATTTTCCGCTCAGCGGCAGCACCGACGCTTGCACGGGAGCGAGCCAAGCGGGGAACGCTCCGGCATAGAGCTCGATGAGGTAGGAGATCATGCGCTCCATGGTGCTGACGATGGCGCGATGGATCATGACGGGACGGTGCTCCGCGCCGTCGGGTCCCACGTAGCTCAAACCGAACTGATTCGGGAGATGAAAATCGATCTGAACCGTGGAGTAGGTTTCCTGGTGGCCCATGACGTCGGCCAGTTGGATATCGAGTTTGGGACCGTAAAAGGCGGCTTCACCGGGAGCTTCGGTATAGGGAAGGCCCAAGGAATCCATGGCTTCGCGCAAGACACGCTCGGCATGCTCCCACATCTCGTCGTTGAGGATATATTTTTCGGTGTCGACCTTGTCCCGCAAGGAGAGGCGGTAGCTGTATTGGGTGATGCCCAGGTCGCGGTAGGCCTCCTCGACCAACTGCATCACTTTGGTGAACTCTTCCTTGATCTGCTCGGGAGTGCAGAAGATGTGCGCGTCATTTAGGGTCATGCAGCGGACGCGGCTGAGCCCGCTGAGAACGCCGGAGCGTTCGTAGCGGTACATGGTGCCGAGTTCGGCGATACGGACCGGCAAATCGCGGTAGCTGCGCTTCTTGGATGAGTAGACCAGGATGTGATGCGGGCAGTTCATCGGCCGGAGGACCATCTGCTCGGTTTCAAGGTCCATCGGAGGAAACATATCTTCGTGGTAGTGGGCCCAGTGGCCGGAGGTGATGTAGAGGTCGACTTTGGCGAGATCGGGCGTATAGACGTGGTCGTAGCCCATGCGGCGTTCTTTTTCGAGGATGTATTCCTCGAGGAGGCGGCGGACGGTGGCTCCTTTGGGGAGCCAGAGAGGGAGGCCGGCGCCGACGAGATCGCTGACGGTGAAAAGCTCGAGTTCCTTGCCGAGGCGGCGATGGTCGCGGCGCCTGGCTTCCTCGAGTTTGTGCAGGTAATCGTCGAGTTCTTTTTGGTCAATGAAGCAGGCGCCGTAAATCCGCTGCATCTGCGGGTTGCTTTCCTTCCCTTTCCAGTAAGCGCCGGAAACGCTCATGAGCTTGAAAGCGCGGATGGGTCCGGTGGAAGGAATGTGCGGGCCGCGGCAGAAGTCTATGAACTTGCCGGTGGTGTAGAAGGAGACCATCGGCTCAATGGCCTTTTCTTCCACCAGCTCGCATTTGAAAATCTGGCCGGAGTTCTTGTAGAGCTCGAGAGCCTCGGGCTTGGGAATCCATTTCCGCTCGTTGGGAACGTTTTGAGAGGCGAGGTCGTGCATCTTCTTCTCGATCTTTTCGAGGTCTTCCTGGGTGAAAGGCTCGTCGCGGACGAATTCATAGAAGAAGCCGGTCTCGGTGGGCGGGCCAATGCCGAGTTTAACGTCGGGGAAGAGATCGAGCACGGCGGCGGCGAGGAGATGCGCGGCCGAGTGGCGGAAGACCTGGACGGCGTCGGGATCCTTCGCGGTGAGGATCGCGACCTTCGAATTGGAATCGAGCGGCTGCGAGAGATCTTGGAGTTGCCCGTCCACGCGGGCGACTAAGGCTTCCTTGGCCAGCCGGGGAGAGATGTCCCTGGCAATGGACGCCGGCGTTGTTCCACGTGGAACTTCGCGAGTGGCGCCGTCGGGAAGCGTGATTTGGATCGTGTCCATTGAGGCGATTTCTTTCGGTTCCGAAACCAACAGCTTACTGGCGGCAGAGGGAACGGTCAATTGTTTCCCGTCCAGGCGGCCAAAGAGGGGATTCCTCGGCCGCGGTACTCGCTCGCGACGCTGATTCGTCGAGGGCCGGAAACTGTTGCGATTAGAAACGAGCGGCGAGAGGTACAGGGAGGCCATCTTATTGCGCCGAGATATCCCCCGTAGAGGGAACGCAAGGACGGTGTTTAGAAATCAACTAGCGGTGGCGAAGCCATAAGATCAATCCTGAAGATACCGCCCAGAAGTAGCGCCGACACGAAAAACAAGGGCGCCCCTGGCAGCCCAAACAGACCCATCAGGAGCAGACCTATTACCAGCACGAGGCCGACAGGGTGCGCGGTCATGAGACCGGCTCCATAGCGTCCGAAGGGAACGACCTCGGTCGGATCAGGATCGGAATTGCGTCGTGGCGTTTCCATAGGGTGTGGCTACTTTTTCGAGTTGGTAAATATCCAAAGTTGATACGAGCACGTAGTCAGATCTTAACATGCCAGGCGGAGAAGAGCGCTTCGGCGCGGCGAATGCGTCACGACCTCGGGCACGGCATCCGGCCAGACGAAAGCAAAGGAAGCAGAGGAGAAAGACTCTTTCTATTCGTAGCGGAGGCCGACCATGGGATCGACGCGCATGGCGCGGCGGGCGGGAGGCGGGTTGGAGATCCAGGCATTACATGACCATTTTAACTGACCATGATATGATACAGTGGTCGAAAGGAGACAATGATGGAGAGGCGAAAGAAGAAGGCGATTGCCGAGGTCGCAATTTCGGAATTCAAGGCGAAATGCCTATCGCTTTTGGACGAGGTGAGCAAGACGAAGGCGCCGCTGCGCGTGACGAGGCGCGGCAAGGCCGTGGCGGACGTGGTCCCGGCGGCGCTGGACGCGGAAGAGCGGACGTGGATAGGTTCGCTCGAAGGCGAGATGGAGATTGAAGGTGACATCATCTCTCCGGTGATCGATTTGCGGGAAATCGAGGCGCTAGGGCGGTGAAGCTCCTGCTGGATACGCACATCTGGCTGTGGAGCCTGGCCGAGCCGAAGCGGCTGGGGCGGCGAGTGCACCAGGAGCTGCGGGACGCGAACAACGAGCTGTGGCTATCGCCCGTGAGCACATGGGAGGCGCTGCTGCTGCAGGCCAGAGGGCGGATCCGGCTGGGCGGGAAGATTGAGGAGTGGGTGGCGAAAGCGACCGAGCCATTCCGCGAGGCTCCGTTGACGCACGAAATTGTGACCGTGGCGCAGGGGCTGGCGTTGACGCATCAGGATCCGGCGGATCGTTTTCTGGCGGCGACGGCAGCGGTGCTGAAACTGACGCTGGTGACGGCGGACCGGCGGCTGCTGGGGCTGGGAAAGATCGCTACGCTCGGGAATCGGTAGGAGGAGAGGCAGAGAGAATAGAGGTAAGGGAAGGAGCTCGCCGTCCTCGGCGGAGGGCGCGAGGAATGGGGCGGCGGGCAGGATTTTCCGATCGATCGAGGCCCGCGAACGAGAAAAACGGGGCGCCAACCAACGTCGAGACATCCGCACAAGACCGGGAACGCGGCGGTCGCGTCATCCGCCAGCGGCGATCTCGTATTCGGTCTGGACGAGGCCGTCGTTGTAGGTTCGGGTGGCAATGTGGCGGAGGGAGATGTCGCGGGGCAGAGGGCCGAATAACGGGATGCCAGCGCCAATCAGGACGGGTACACGCGTGATCACCAGACGGTCGATGCAGCCGGCGGCGAGGAATCGCTGAATCGTGACGCCGCCGTCGATGTAGGCATGTTTAAAGCCGCGGGATTTGAGCCGGCTGACGATTTCGGCGGGCTCGCCCGACATTTGCTCAACCACACCGCCTTTGACCGATGAGAAATCGAGCGGGCGAGAACTCAGAACGACCACGGACTTCTGGCCGTAAAACCATTTACCGAAGGTAAGCACGACTTCGAAAGTCTTGCGCCCGATTACGACGACATCAACGCCGGCATAGAATTCTTCGAAACCGTGAGGTTCCTTCTCACCAGCATGCAAGAAATCGAGCGCGTGGTCCGGCCGGGCCAGAAAGCCATCGACGCTGACTCCGCAGAAGACTGAGAGTTTCATGCCGGGCCTCCTGAATTGGCCGCAAGTGTATTTGGCCGGAGTGGATTGAGCAAGGAATCCGAGTTTGAGCGGGCTGCCACGGCGAGCCTTCCTTCGGCAGGCAAGCCTGGCTGCAGCAAGCAAGACTGACTGAGGCAGGTCTGCCTCCGGCAGGCGGGCCTACCTCCGGCAGGCGGGCCTACCTCCGGCAGGCGGGCCTTCCTTCGGTAGGCGGGCCTTCCTTCGGTAGGCGGGCTGCGGTCGAAGGAGTTTGGAGACGGCGGGCTAGAGGATGATGGCTTGCGGGAGGCCGCGAAAGCGGGTGTTGGAGGTGACGAGCTGGGCCTGCTGCGTGCGGGCGGTGGCGTAGAGAATCGCTTCGGGCATCGAGAGACGGTGTTCGAGGCTGGCGTTGGCGGCGGCGACGGCCGTCATCTCATCGAAATTCACGACGCGGCAGTGGAGGGCCTGCGAGAGAAAACGGTCGGCGAGCGACTTGCCTCGCAGGCGGGAAACCTGGCGGTAGACTTCGAAGATGACGAGCGAAGGAACGATCACGGCGGCTTCGTTTTCGAGGTAGTGGCCGAAGGCGGCGGCCTTCGAGTCTTCGCTGAGGTATTCGAGCCAGCCGGGGGAATCGACGAGGAAGAGTTCAGAGGCGGTCCGCGTTGTCACGAAAATCCTCTTTCCAGCGCATGCCCTTGGCGGCGCCGCGAAGCTCTTTCACAGACCTCCGGGGAAGGAGACGCAGGGCGCCGTCGAGAGTGAAGACGACGAGCTCCTGGCCGGGTTCGATCTTGAGTTCTTTGCGGATAGCCTTGGGAATGACGACCTGGAATTTAGGGGAAACCTTGACGCGAGCCTTTTCCAAGGGGAGAAGACCTCCGGACCAACGGAATGATATCGATAGGGACGCCGTATGTCAAACCTGGCATCGAAAGCACATTGTAATACGCGAGAGGGATCGTACTGCGAAGTCCTTGAGCGGGAGGGAGTTGAGCGGCCAGTTTCGCGGCATTCCGGAAAGCGGGGGCGAGGCCGGCGGATTTGGTTTTGGGGACGGCGGCAGCGCGAAAAAAATTCGCAGCGAAAAATTTTTCCGTGTCGGCGCGTCGACAATTTCAGAAGAAGGAAAAAATAAAAATTATTTTTTTCGCGCGGCTTCGATCGCGTCCCACGCCGCGTCGGGCAGGTCCGCAAAATCGTTGAACTCACCGGCGCCGCGAAGCCACAGTCCGCCGTCGATCACGACGCATTCGCCGTTCACGTACCCGGCCTGCTCGCTCAAAAGATATGCGGCGAGATTCGCGAGTTCGTCGTGACGGCCGAAGCGTTTCATGGGGTGATGATTTTTTGCGTTTTCCTCGAGCTCCTTCGAGGGGAGCAAGCGCGAGAACGCGCCTTCGGTGGGAAAGGGTCCGGGAGCGATGGCGTTCAAACGAATCCGCTGGCGCGCCCATTCGACAGCCAGCGAACGAGTCATGGCGAGAACGCCGGCCTTGGCGCAAGCCGAGGGAACGACAAAACCGGAGCCGGAATTGACGGCGGCATAGGTGGTGACGATGTTGAGGATGTTGCCGGGCCGGCCGGCGGCGATCCATTTCCGGCCGAGCGCGAGGGTGAAATAAAAAGTTCCCTGGAGGACGATGCCGACGACGGCATTGAAAGCGTTCGGCGAAAGTTTCTCGGTGCGGGCGATGAAATTTCCCGCGGCATTGTTCACCAACGAGTCCACACCGCCGAATTCGCGTTCGGCGGAGGCGATGGCGGATTCGACGGCGGCGAAGTCACGAACGTCGGCCGATGAATAGGAGGCTTGCGCTCCTTTGGCGCGAATCGCGGCGGAGGTTTCCTTCAGAGGCTCCTCGCGGCGGCCGACGAGGAAGAGATTCGCGCCGAGCTCGGCAAAGCGCAGAGCCATCGAGCGGCCAAGACCCGTTCCCCCGCCGGTGATAAAGATTGTGCGGCCCTTCAGCAAGTCGGCTTGAAACATGGCAAGTCCCTCCCGGGAAAGACACGTATTCTTGGCCGACACGGGTTCAGCGGGCAAGCGGCATTTGCCGGGGAAGCGGGAACGCGACTGCGGCGCCCGGAATTGACGCCATGCTGCTATGATGTCGCGCACTGGACCGGGGCGCCAAACCGCGGGACGGCGCGAAGGAGGAATGGAGTGAAAAGCTTCTGGATCGGACTCATTCTCGGCATTCTGATTCTGCCGATCGGCTTCTACGCATACGTCAAGACAGGAATGATACCGGTGGCAACGTCGGATCCGCCGATGCCTTTCGAGAAGACGCTGGCGAACGACGGCCTGCACGCGCGGCTGAAAAAAGAGGCGCCGCAGAAGAATCTGTCGGCTTTCACGGAAGCCGACCTGGTGGGCGGAGCGCAGGTCTATCAGACCAACTGCGCATTCTGCCATGGGCTGCCGGGGCAGGCGTCGTCGGGGGCTTCGCGGGGAATGTTTCCGGGCCCGCCGCAACTGTTCACGGCGGATGGAAGCGTGACGGACGATCCGGTGGGCGTGACGTACTGGAAAGTGAAGAACGGAATCCGGCTGACGGGAATGCCGGGATTCCATGCGACGCTTGGAGAGCAGCAGATGTGGCAAGTGAGCGCGCTGGTGGCGAGCGCGGACAAGCTGACGCCGGCTGAGCTGGATGCGCTGCGCCCGGGTGCGGCCGCGGCCACAGCCGCACCAGCGCCGAGCGCGACTCCGGCGCATGCTCCGGGCGCCACTGCTCCCGCATCGCACTAATTGGAGTACCGGGATACGCGCGCGGGGAGGCGCGTCCGATTCATTTCGCCGGAGGGAGGTATTCCTGCGGCAAAGGGTCTTGCGGTGTTTCTTCCTGCCAGTAGATGGTGACAACCCACCAGCGGGTGCCGTCGAAGAAAAGCTGAAAGCTGTTGATGCCGCGGGCGAACGGCTTGGGATCCGCGGCGTCGTGGCGCGATTCGTAGGTGCTGAACGCCTCGAGGATGTTGGCGTACTTTTCCTGATGGCGTGCCGCTTCTCGTTCGTAAAAGCCGTTTTTCTGAAAATACGGATCGGCGAGGCGAGCGTATTCATCGGGAGTAATGACACGGGTTTCGAGGGGCGAGCCTTTTTTGTCAACGACGGGGATCAAACGCGCGCCGGGGACGAAGAGCGAACGGAAGCGGTTCCAATCGCGCGGGTGTCCGGCAGGGCCGGAGATCACGTCGTAGACGGCGGCCAGAATCGCGTCAGCGGATTTAACGTCGGCGGGATTCGCCGGTGGAGGAGCGGCCGCGGCGGGGGGAGGCGCGGGTTTCTCTTGTGCGCGCAGAGGAAGAGCGAGCGCGGGGGCGAAAATGGAAACGAACAGAGCGATTCGAGCCATCGGCTTTTGAAATTGCAAGGAGTTCCTCCGGTGATGCGTCTTGGCGGGTCGCAGCCGCCGGCGGGAGCTTAGCCCGTCCAGTGGGATAGTTCCACGGAATTTCGCAGGAGGGGACTAAGGTTAAAAATCGACGTGGAGGCGGAGACCGGGAACGGTAACCGGTCCGCGCGCTTTGTTGTAGCCGGGATTATTGATGTGCTGGAAGTCGAAGGAGGCGAAGAATCCGCGCCAGAGGTGGGCGGTATAGAAGCCTTCAAAGATTTTTTCGTGGCCATAGGTGAGGCCGCCGTCACCGAGGATGAAACCGAGGCCGCCGAGGGCCAGGTATTGTTGGTGGGCCGCGACGATGCCGTTCAGGACAAAGGCGGCGCCGGCGCGGTCATCTTTGCGATGCCAGGAATCTCCCCGGGCGAAGCCGCCCAATTCCAGAGTGCGGTCGTCTTCGGTGTAGGCGAAGGACTCATTGCGGCCGTCGCTCCAGCCGAGGCGGCCGAAAGCGGAAACCGGTCCGAAGAGGTCCTGCTCAAAATTCAGCCCGAAGCCGTACTTGTGACGGCCCTGCTTGCGAGTGGCGACGATGCTGGGAGCGCCGGGAGTCTGTCCATCGAGATATTCCTCGACCGCCTGGCGGTAATTGCCCATGTCGGCGTGATTCAGAAAGGCGAGGAGCCGGACGGCGCCCGCGCGATGGAGGAGGGCCTTGCCTTGGGCGTCGAATTCCAAGTTTTCGGCGCGGGCGCGGGCGATATCGGCGTCGAGATGAATATCGTTGGCGGTCTTAGGCATGAGGGTCTCGCCAAAGCGGGCGCTGAACCAATGGTCGTCATATTCGAGGATGGCGCCGTCGGTGTAGCCGCGGGTGTTGGCGGAATAGTCGTAGGCGCCATTGTTGTCCACGGTCCAATTGAGGAATTGGAGGTGGCTATCGGAGCCGTAGGAGTTCAGGTCGAAGAAGTCGACCACGTCGAACTTTCCAACGCGGATCTCGATCCGCCGGACGGGGAGAGAGGTGGCGAGATGAAGTTCGTCGCGGTCGGCTTCGACCCGCTCCTGGGACAGCGGAATGATTTGCCGCAGCATGAGGCGGGCAAGATAAGGCGCCTTGGAAAGCGCGACACCCTGGACGGTGCGCACCGAGTCCAAGTTGGTGTAGCCGGCGACACCGAGAGCGGTGCCAATTCCGCCTCCGGTCGCATACTCGAAGTCGGCGAAAACTTCCGTAGTGTGAGTGAGCTCATAACCTGTGTAAAGCGTGAGGATGTGAGTTGTGGCGCTTTGAGGCCAAGGGGTCAGGCTGTTTGGCCCCGTGTATTTTGCCGGGAACCTCGGATGCCACTGGAAGACGACGTTGGCCTGGCCGGAAATCCAATAGCGGCTGGTCTGCGAATGAGGGAAGAGGGTCACGGGATCTGAGTCGTCGCCGGACGACGCATCCGGCGCGTCTTGGGAAGAAATCCGAGCGGTGGAAGCGGGAGAAGCTACCGACGGCGGGGTGGTATTGTCACCGGAGGAATCCTGGGCCTGAGACACGGAGGGCAGGAGGAGACACACGGAGATCGCGCAAAAGTAGAGTAGACCGAATTGGCGAAGCGAAATCCGCATGACGAATTGACAAAGCGAGTTGTGGGCCCGGTTCCACAAACCGACAGTAAATCATGCAGATGCTTCCCGTCCATGTTAAAAGACGATGAAAAGCACGAGGGGTGGGGAGACGGGAGTGTGTAATGGGGGACGGGGTGGGGTCGAGAGGGGGCGAGGCATCCCGATTGCCCAGAGGGGACATCTTTAGTAGTCTCTAGGATTGCACCCACGACAAAAGAGCGAACCTACAGGGGCAGGGGAAAGAATCTTGCGGGGAATTTCGAGACTGGCATTCTGGGCGCTGGTGATTGTGATGGTCGTGCTGCCGTCTTGCGGCGAAGGGTACATCAATAACCCTGTCCCCGTTCTGACATCGATCTCACCTTCGAGCGAGGAAGCGCAATCGCCGCAGTTCACGCTGACCTTGACGGGAAACAACTTTACGCCGTCGTCGGCCCTCCAATGGGACAATCCGGCGACAGGGACGCAAACGCTCCTCGCGACGTTCTTGACCGTCCATACGATGACGGCGCTGATTTCCCCGCAGCTTATTCAAAATCCGGGAGTCGTCACGGTGTCGGTTTTCACCCCGGCTCCGGGAGGGGGGGCGTCGGGAACACTGAGCTTTACGATCACACCGCGGCCGAGTCCCGTTCCGACGATCAGCTCGATTTCACCGACAATAGCGGACGCCGGAAGCAGCCAGGTGAGCATCGCGATCACCGGAACCGGATTCGTGACGCAGTCGGTGGTGGAAGTCAACGGGGCGAACCTATCGACGACGGTCAACGGCTCGACATCAATCGAAGCGACGATTCCCGGTGTGGATCTGACAGCTGCGGGACCTCTCCCGATCGTCGTTCTGAACCCGCCGCCGGGCGGCGGGGCGTCGAATATCTTCAACCTAAGCCTTCAAAACCCGGTGCCAAGGATAACTTCGATAACTCCGACGGGAGTGGCCGCCGGGGCGACCGACGCCGTACTGACGGTGGCCGGGTCGGGTTTTGACCTCGGCAGCGTCGTGCTGGCGAATGGAACGCCGCTAGTGACGACTTTCGGCGGAGCAACTACCTTGACCGCTAAAGTCCCGGGTTCGATGTTGTCGGCGGGCGGAATTTTGCAGATCACGGTAACGAATCCCGCGCCGGGGGGAGGAGTTTCGGCGATCGAGCCGCTGGCGGTGAATCCCACGGCAACGGCGGGGCTTCCGGTGATCGTGGATTTGTCGTCGAACACGATGTATCCGGGCGCCCAGGCGATCAGCGGGATTTGCGGAACGCTGGAGAACTGCGAAACGACGAGCAATGGGTTGGAACCGCTGACGACTTCCGGCCCGTCGTCGAGCCAAACGGGACAATACGTTGTATTCGCATCCATTTCGGACAACCTGGTGGACAATGACGCCAGCCCGGAGAGCCAGATATTCTTGCGCAATACGTGTCTGGGCGGCTCGGCGTCTTGCACTCCGCAGACAACGATCGTGAGCCTGGATCCGAATGGAAATCCGGCCAACGGGCCGAGCGCGGAACCGACAACGGCGAGCGGCGGCGGCCAAGTGGCGTTCAGTTCCCTGGCGCAGAACCTGGTGACGAGTGTGGCCATTAGCGGAAAGTACCGGCAGGTCTACTGGACGGTGCCGTGCCAGGTGGCGACGGGCTGCACATCGGTGAACACGGAACTCGTCTCGATTTCGGCAGACGGAACGAGCGAAGGGAACGGGGACAGCTACGATCCGGTGATCAGCCCGGACGGACGGTATGTGGCGTTCGTTTCGCTGGCGACAAACCTGGCGTCGAACGTCCTCGCCGACGGGGTGACGCCGCAGCTGTATCTGACCGACACGTGCAGCGGAGTGACCACATCGGGCTGCAACCCGACGACGTATCTGGTTTCGACGCCGGACGGAATAACGCCGGGAAACGGGGCGAGCAGCCATCCTTCGGTGGCGAGCGGCGGCCAGTACGTGACGTTCACATCCACGGCGAGCAATCTGGGCCCGGAGGCGCCGAATCCGAGCCGGGTGCCGAACGTGTTTATCGGGCAAGTGTGCTTCGTGACGGAGACTTCGTGCACGGTCTCCACATCGCTGATTTCGACGCCCGACGGAGTGACGCCCGGAAATGCCGCGAGCGACGATTCCACGGTTTCGGGCAACGGGCGGTACATCGCGTTCCAATCGACGGCGACGAACCTGATCGCGGGCGACGGCCCGACGCAGCAAATCTACGTGCGCGACACCTGCCTGCTCGATACGGTCGTCACGTCTTGCACCCCCACCACATATTTGGTTTCAACCACGGACGGGACGACGCCGGGAAGCGGGCTGAGCGAACATCCCAGCATGAGTTCGAGCGGGCAGTACATCGCGTTCGCATCGCTAGCCACGAACCTTTCGCCGAACACGGCCAACGGAGTGGAGAACATATTCGCGCGCAACACGTGCCTCTCCGTGGTCACCTCGACGACCATTACGTGCACGACTTCCACCGTGCTAGTGAGCCAGCCGGCGGGACTCCAGCCTCCGCCCTCGAATGGAAACAGCCTGCTGCCCGTGATTGGCGCGCAAGGACATGTGGCGGCGTTTTTTTCCTTCTCCTCGAACCTGGTGGCCAACGATCAGAACGGCGCCAACGGGATTGGAGATATTTTCCTCGGCACGACGACTTTCTAACCGGCTGATTGAAGGCCGGAATTATCCTCTCGGATTCAAACTCCCAGACCGCGCGAGCAATCGTTCGCCGCAAAAGCGCCCCCGAGGGAGCGAGCATGGGCGATCGTAAAGAAGGAATTTCTCCGGCAAGTGAAAAGCTCGCGCTAGCGCGAGGCGGGCGCGGGCAAGCGCGAGAGTACGGCAGAGCGAGTGGCGGATAGAGTGAAGGTGAGCGACTCGCGAGGAATGCTTTCCACGAACGGGCCGATCATCCATCCAAGGCCCATGGGGATATCCCGGGTGAGTGACACGGACTGCGATTCGACGTACGTTCCGCCATCCTTCTGTTCGAACTTCCAATACGTGTTCATGCGCCAGAGAAAGCCGTCGTCCTGGCCGGGCGGGTCCATGCGCTCCTCGGCGGCGCCGGCGTTTTCGACCTGCTGAATCCGCGTGGTATGCGACCAGCTTGCGGCACGGGTCGCGTCGATCGGCTGATAGTGGACGACATGCTCGGTGTCGAGAATGACGGTGACGATCTTTTGCTTCTTGAAGCGCAGCAGAACGACGTAGTCGTCGCCGTCCTGGCGGAGAATTTTCGAGCGGATGACGTCGGGCTGAAAATAAGTTTGGTGATGGTTGTAGTCCTTTTCGAGGGTCAAAGTTTCGCTGAGTGTCGCGCCAGGAATGAACACGGTGCCGATCCAATGGTGAATGAGCCCTCCCGGCACCGGGATGGGCTTGCCGTTGTCGAGCGTTTCCATTTTTTCGATGACCACGTTGCCCGCCCGCAGGCTGGCATAGGCGGCGTCCCGGCGCGCCGCGGGCAGAGTGTCAATCCAAAGGAAGGGCCCGCCCGAGGCGAGTTGCTCCTGGAAGCGCTGCTGGGTTAAAGCCGCGTAGCGGTCGAAAGCGGCCGCGGTGGAGGGGCGGAGATTGGCAGCGAGTGCAGGCGGGGCGGCCATCGAAAGCGCCAAGGCAGCAGCGAGCGCAACTGCAAGGGATTTTGAAGCAAAGCCGCCTGCTTTTCCCGCCATCCGGACTTCCCCCTCTCACATAATAAAGCAGTTAGCCGCTTGAGAGACAGGCTAAAGCAGAGTGAGAGGCAATTCGCCGGCCATGGGGTGCTAGGGGGGTTTTGGACGGGTTGGGTAGCGTGCCCCGGCTCCTTTTTATGTGGAACCGTCGTCCCCGCATCGCAGCTCCCAACCCGTATAAAGAGTCTGTGGGATGGGGAGGAGGCGGGCTATGGCTCAGGCGGGTCAAATTTTCAGTACAGGGGTATTAGTACTCGCTTGCGGAGACGGGCAAACAGCAGCTGGAGAAGGAACTGGCGGATCGGGCGCGGGTGTCGCCGGCCGTGGCGATGGCGCTCGAGCGGGCGTAAGGGCTCTCCGCGGGCGATGCGCGTGGACCCGATGACAGCGTTGCATTACAAGTAAGGCGGTTTGCCGGCGTTTGAGGACCGGCGAATCACCCGGCGGCTTTCTTATTCGGAACAATCCGCAATTTCACTTCGGTCTGCTTCCCCGTCTTCACTTCGATGTTGTGCAACCAGGCGCTCCAGGCGCCGTCGGAATAGGCGCGGACGTCGTAATAGCCGTGGACGAGCTGGGGAAAGAAGAAGCGGCCGCGGGAATTGGTCTCCGTGGCTTGCGGCGAAGTGCCGTCGGCGCCTTGAAGGGTCACGCGAGCGCCGGAAACGGGCGAGCCGGAAGCATCAACGACCGTCCCGGCAAAAGTGCCTGTGCCGGGTTTGGTGTCGCGGGCGCCCGCCGACGAGAGAAAAGCGAGCAGCGAAGCGCCCAGCAGGAGAATCGCGAGGCCGATAAACACACCCCGGGGAAATTCGCGGACGGACCGGCGCATCAACGGGCGTCCAGGCGGAGAGTGACCTCCGTGGTCTTTTTGGAGCGGATTTCCACGCGCTGATCCCAGTCGGAAAAGGCTCCGTTAGCGTAGGCGCGCAAGTCGTACTGGCCGGTGGCCCAGCGGTCGAATGCGAAACGGCCTTTGGAGTCGGTGCGAGTGGCGTGGGGCTGATTGCCGTCGGAAGTCTGGATGGTCACGCTGGCGTCGGCGACCGGCCTGCCATGGGCATCGAGAACGGTGCCGGCGAGATTGCCGACGGCCTCATGGTGGGCATAGCCCTGCGCGCGGCCCGCGGGGACGATCACGGCGATTAGTAGAACTGCCAAGACAGAATAAATGGGGAGAGATTTCACGGGACACCTCCGAGTCTGGATTCCTTCATGTTAATCCCGCGGATGAAGGGGAGAATCAAATGCCGGCCGTGGCGATTCGCAAGCGGCACCTGTACGCATGGGCAGGGATTTCGAGCGGGCGAATCAGTATTTGTAGTGGCGGCTGGCGGCGGCGTGGGCGGGCTGGTCCTGGCGGCCGGTGTCGGGATTCACGCCTTTCTCGAGGGCGATGAAATAATTGAGAAGCTGAAGAGGAACGAGGTGGACGAAAGCGGAGAGCCACTCATCGGATTCGGGAACGACAAGAATGTGTTCGGCGGAAATATCGTGACGCGCGGAGGGGACGGTGATGGCGATTCGCAGGGTCTTGAGTTCACCCGCGGCGCGGAAGATTTGGCGGGCGCGTTCGTCGGATGGCTTGCCGGTGAGCATGCCGATGAGAGCGCCGCGGGAATCAAGCTCTGAAAACGGCCCGTGCAAAATTTCCTCGGTATCGAAACCTTCGGCGGCGATGTAGCAACTTTCCTTGATTTTGAGAGCGCCCTCGCGGGCCGTGGCCCATCCGGGGCCGGCGCCGAAAATCTCGACGCGCGGGAGGGACGCGACTTTGCGGGCGATAGAGCGGATTTCGGGTTCGAGAGCGAGCGACTGGCGCATCAAATCCGGAACGCGGCCGAGGGCGGCGCGCCCGGAAGCCTCCGGGAGAAATCCCTTGCGGTCGGCGAAGCGGAGCAGGAGCGCGGCGGAGGCGGCGAGAGCCGTCGTGTAGCTTTTCGTGTAGGCAAAAGCGGCTTCCTGGCCGCAGGTCTCGATGAGAAAATCCGCGGCGCGGGCGCGTTCGCCGCAATTTTCGCCGACGATGGCGATGGTCAGCGCACCCGCGGCCTTGGCGCGGTGAATCGCCTCGACGGAAGCGCCGGACGTTCCCGTGTGCGTGAAGACGATCACGGCATCCTGCGAATCGAGAGCGAAAGGGTGATGCAGAAATTCGAAGGATTGCTCGAATTGGGCGCGGAAGCGTCCGGAGGTAAATTCGCGCGTCCAGAGCTCGGAGATTCTCCCGGCGTGCAGCGAAGTGCCGATGCCGACGAAGAGGAGGCGCGATTTTGCGGCGGCAGCGTCCGCGACGGCTTCGATGGCGGCGGCGCGGGCGAGAAGGCTCTCGATCAGGTCGGGCTGGGCGACCACGGCGTCGTAGACGTGGTAAGGATGGGCGGTGCGGGCTTCGGCCATTTGATTTTTCTCCGGCGGCAGTGTATTCGGATTGAGAGCGTTTGCGGGAAAACATTGTAGCGAAACAGGAGCGGGAATGGCTCGTTACCTCACGCAACATACTTTGGCGTGCCTGACACGCCAGGGAGCGGCGGAACTGGCGAAAAGGCTGCACGGCGCGAAGACGGTGGAAGCACGGCGGGTGCTGGTGAACATGCAGGAAGGAAAGATGGTGGTGGAGTTCGAAGCGGCAAACCGCGAAGAGCTGGAAAAATTTCTGGCGGCGGAGAAATTTCATTTCGATTGGCTGCTGCGCGTCGAGATGGAGTCAACGGGCGGAGGATTGCAGCCCGTGTGAATGCGCGGGCGGAAAAGCCCGGGGGACGGAGCGCGAGGATTAATTTTACCGAGAGGTTCTTCAGGGTACCTGGTTCGTGGTAACGCCGGCGTGGCGGGCCTGGTCCTCGAGAGAGCTGATTCTGGAGACAATGTTCGCGCGCTTGGTTTGCAGGTCATTGATCTGAGACTGCCAGCTCCCCGCATGGACACCGGAATACGGGCGGGAGGATGAAGTAGGATCGTTGACCGTCTCCCCGTTCACGCCCTTCTGCAATTCGGCGATTTTGGCGTCGATGGGAGGAATTTTCTCCTGCAGGGCGGCGATCTGCTGGTGATACCACGCGGCATCGCGCCCCTGAGAATTTCCCCTCGCGGCGGCGTTCCTGTTTCCGGCGTTCTTGCCTTTGGGTTGGAACGTGGAAATGGTGGAATCGGCGCGCAAGCTTCCGATATCTTCGTTGGTCCAGACTTTTTTCGGCGCTGCAGGAGTAGCGGAGGTGGCCGAAGAATTCTGTTCCTGCGTTTGCTGGGTGGCCGAGGAAGACGCGGGGGCGGCGGGCGAGGAAGAAGATCCCTGAGCGCGGGCGCCTGGGGCGGCCAGCGCAAAAGAAAGCGCTCCGAGGAGGAATAGCCTCTTCATGGGGTCACCTCTCAAACATTGTGCGCCAGGAAAAGATCGCCGTTGAAAGATTGAACCCCGCGGGGACGAAAAAGTTACGGATCGCCGTGGGCAGGTTCGCTTTTGGCGAGTTCGGCCTCGACGACTGCCAAGGCTTGCTTCGGGGAGCCCAGACGCTGGTACTGGCCGGCTTCCACCAGCTCATGCTCTTCGGATGTGAACAGGAATTTGCGGGCGGTGTAGTCGTACTGCCAGCGAATCGGGAGCCACACGCCGGGCGCGAATTCCCGCTGGTCCATGGAGAAGACGCCGCCGCGATACAGTTTTCCGAAAATGCCGCCGCCGAAGGAGATGTCGTGAGTGACGGTCGCTTCGCCGTGGACTAATTGGTTGGAGGCGTGATCCACCCAGAGTTTCACGATGACGTGCGAAAGGGCGTCCTGGAACATGTTGCGAGCATGGTATTGCGGGTTGGGGTCGAGCTGGACGACGTCGCACAGGTATCCGTTCCTCATTTCGCGGCCGACCCAGTGAGGAATAAACGCCCCTTCCATGGCGTCCACAAGATCGGAGCGGTCGCGGCTTTTCTTTTCAAATTTCGTTCGGGGATCCTGAGCGCGAGGGTCGGACGGGTCGAGCGAGATTTTGAGGGCGTCTTCCCAGCGTTCCAGCTGGCGGCGATAGTCCTCTTTATCGACGTCTTTTCCATCCTGCTTCAGTAGGATTTTGTAGGGGCCGAATCCTGTGGGAACAACGCGAAACACTTTGTCCTCGAGAACACGCGGGTTCATTCCACCGGTCCGGGCCATTTGATTTTGCACGCATTCGTATTCCTGGATGGCCCGGTCGTCGGCGTGCTGGTTGGCGATGAGTATTTTGGCGCGGGAGCGAATTTCGGCGGGGGAGAGAGGCGCGTCGCCGGTTTGAGGGGCGGTGGAGGAGGGAGAGGTAGTGCGCGGGGGAGTCTGAGCAGACGCGGGCAAGCTCGCGGCAGAGGCGAAAGACGCGGCAAGGACGAAAGCCTGGAGCCAGCGAGGCATGTTGTGGAGACCTCCGACGGCCGAACGAAAGAGCGGGCGACGGGCCTCTCCATTGTAACCGGGAATGGGCCCTGGCCGTCCGGGGCGGAATCGGGGAAACTTTCGGGTTGCATCGAGCGTAGAATCAATCAGCCGCGAGCTTTTTCGGCGGAGAGACCGTCTATCACATCAGGATAATTTGAGCCCAACCAGCCAATTTGTGCCCGAAGCGCGCCGCGCCTCCGTGGCTTTGCGGGAAACCCTGAGAATTGCGGTGGAAACGCTGAGGGCGCACAAGCTGCGAACCGTGTTGACGCTTTTGGGGGTGATTCTGGCGGTCACCACGCTGGTGGCGGTGATCTCCGTGCTGAACGGGCTGAACGTGTACGTGGCCACGAAAGTGGCGAATTTGGGGGCGAACGCGTTCATCCTCGACCGCATCGGGATCGTCACGAACCTGGAGGAGTGGAACCAGGCGCGAAAGCGGCCGCCGTTCGAGATGTCGGCTTACTACGCGCTGCGCGACAACATGACGCTGGCATCGGCCATTGCGGCCGTCCAGAGCAATTTCGCCGACGTGCGACACGGGCGCGAGCTGAGCGAAGACGTGAACATTTTCGGCGCGACGCCCAGCTATCCGGCGATCGAAAATATCGACGTGTCGAGCGGGCGGTTGCTGACGCAGGTGGACGAAGAGCACCGGGCGGCGGTCTGCGTGATCGGCGCGGACGTGGCGAACAAAATTTTTCCGGGAATCAGCCCGCTGGGAAAAGAAATCCGCGCCGGCCAAGGACAGTACACGGTGGTGGGAGTGGCCGAGCCGCAAGGGACCGTCTTCGGGCAGTCGCAGGATAATTTCGTGATGCTTCCGCTTTCCACTTATCGCAACGAATGGCTCGAGCCTTCCGATTCGGTGACGCTCGTGATTCAAGCGAAGTCGCAGGATGCGATGCCCGCGGCGGAGGACGAAGCGCGCACCATTCTGAGGACGATGCGGCATCTTCGCTACCAGGACGACGACAATTTCGCGTTGATCGAGTCGTCGTCGATCACGGCGCTGTGGAACCGCATCACCGGGAGCGCGTTTGGCATCGCGATCTGGATCACCTCGGTGTTCCTGGTCGTCGGCGGAATCGTGATCATGAACATCATGCTGGCGAGCGTGACGGAGCGGACGCGGGAAATCGGGCTGCGAAAATCGCTGGGCGCGAAGCGAAGCCACATCGTGATGCAATTCTTGATGGAATCGGCGCTGCTGGCGACGGCCGGGGGAGCGATTGGGGTGGCGGTGGCGATGAGCATCGCTACGATTGTCCGGGCGACGACCCCGATTCCGATTTCCACGCCGATCTTTGCGATTCTGGTGGCTTTGACGCTGTCGACGGCGGTCGGACTTTTCTTCGGGATATATCCGGCGATGCGGGCGGCGCGCCTGAGTCCCATTGAAGCCTTGCGGGCGGAGAACTAGGAACGGACGATGAACCAGGGTTACGCGGAAAACCTGCGGCTTGCCTTCGACACGATCCGGACGCACAAGCTGCGGAGCTTTCTGGCCATTCTGGGAGTGATGATCGGAGTGGCGCTGATCATCCTGGTGGTCGGGCTGGTGCAGGGCTTTCGGGTGACGGTGCAAGACGAAATTTCCGCCGAAGGAATCAACACAGCCTGGGTCGACCGGTTTTCGCAGGGGCCGCGCAACGGGCGGCGGCCGAAGGAAGAAAGAATGCGGAAGCCGCTCACCTACGAGGACGGAGTGGCCATCCAGCAGGAATGCCCCGCGGTGAAGGCCACGGCCATTTCGATATTCCAGTGGGAGCTGGACCACGAGGCGAAATACAAGAACAGCGTGGTGGACAGCGTGGATTTTCGCGGGACTTTTCCGGCGTATCTCGAGGTGTATTCGAACGCCACGATGAAAGTGGGCCGGTTTTTCACGGAAGCCGAAAACGAACACCGCGAAAACGTGGTGGACATCGGCGAAGACATCGTCAAAGCGTTCTTTGCGAGCGACGACGACGCCGTCGGGAAAGAAATCCAGGTGGACGGGACGAGCTTCCGGGTGATTGGCGTGTTTGAAAAGCCGATCGCGGGCTTCGGGACAAACGATCAGGACAAGCGCGTCGTGATTCCCTACTACTCTTTCACAAAGCTCTATCCCGCCAGCTATGAAATCGGAATTCGCTTTCTGGCCTATCAGGGAAGACTCGATCAAGCGGTGGACGAGGTCACGGGGATATTGCGGCGCATGCGAAGAGTCCCCTATAACAAGCCGAACGATTTCGTGATCACGACGAACGTGGAAATTCGAAAGCAGTTTGACGACATCATCAGCGGAGTGGTGCTGGCCATCGTGGTGCTGAGTTCGATCGGGCTGCTGATCGGCGGCATGGGAGTGATGAACATCATGTTGGTGTCGGTTACGGAGAGAACCCGGGAAATCGGAGTGCGCAAAGCAATCGGCGCGAAGCGCAGCGACATCACCTGGCAGTTCCTGTTCGAAGCCATGGCGCTGACGGGGACGGGAGGACTGATCGGAATCCTGCTCGGCGCGGGGATCGTCATCCTGATTCCGATGGTGAGCAGCTTGAAGGCGGAGGTTCCCGTGTGGGCCGTGCTGATGGGATTTTCCGTTTCCGTGGGGATCGGGCTGCTGTTCGGAGTATGGCCGGCGACGAAGGCGGCGCGGCTCAACCCCGTCGAGGCGCTGCGCTACGAATAGGCGCGCGGGGCGCGGCCGGCGCATGTTTCACTCGTGTGTTTCCACCGGCGGGGGCTGAATCGCGTTGGGGGGAACGAGCTGAGTTTGAATCGGGCTGCGCGGATCGAGATGAGTCTTTCCGTCCTTGCCCATCTGGTACGGGTAACCATGAGCGTCGCGGGGAATTCCGGTGAGATAGCCCTTATCGCGAAGCTCCTCGACAGATTCGGGGTAGCGTCCGTATTTTTTGCGGAACTCTTCACTGAGCGCATCCAAATGCCGCTCATCGTCGAGCGCTTTTAATCCTTCCACGTGCTGCAAGGCCTGCCGGCGAACCTCCTTGTTGGTGGTTGTCTGATAAATCTCGGCCCAAACGAGTTTGGAGGTCTGCAATGCGTCGCCGCGATCGGACATTCTAGCGGCCATCAAGCGGACCCATTCGGGCGCCTCCGGATTTTTCGAGGCGGCGAGATACGCGCCGGCGGAATCGACGTAGTCGTGAAAGTGCCAGAAATACAAGAAGCCCAGATCGGCTCCCAACTTCCATTCGCCGGGGTTTTCGCGAATCCCGCGTTTGACCAGCTGGACGGCTCGCTCGGGTTGCCCGGCGCCGATGGGCTGCGGCTCGGAGAGAAAAATCGCGCCGAAGCGATAGGCAACGACGAGATGGGGATCGAGAGTCGTTGTCACATCGAGCAGAGGCCAGAGAAGCTGGAATTTGGCGTCGGAGTCTCCGATCCAGCCGCCGTAATACTGCACGGCGCGGGTCCAGTAAATATCGGCCAGCAGCGCTTCATAACCCAGGCTGAGCTTCTTCAACACTGGCCCGGACGTCAAAAGGAGTTCTTCTTTTTCGCGAGCTACGGTGCGGGTTTGCGCGTCGATGCGTGCCTGCAGCCGCGCGATCGCCGCGAAGAGGAGAGGAATCGCCACGAGAGCGAGGGCGATTCGCCGGCCTTGGCTGGCGCGAATCATTTCAGGTTGCGGCCGGAGAAAACGACGGAAGCGCCGAGAAGGACGATGGCGACGTAGAGCGCGGCATAGAGCGTGTTCCATCCCACGAGCGAGAGGGGAATCGGCTCGCCGTGGCTGGCCGAGGCGATCGCGTTGAAATTGTGGAAATTGGGGAGGATGTAGTAGAGAGTCCGCGTGAGAAAGACCATCACGGGGCTGTGCGTCAAGGCGCCGAAGTCCCGGATGTCGCGCGCGAAAATTCCGGCGATGTAGATTCCGAGAGTGAAGACGGTGGAAAGCATGGGGCTCGAGAAGCAGGAAAAGAAGAGCGCGAGAGCGGTGACCAGGGCGAATTCCAAAAGGATGAAATAGACGGCGACGAGGATGCCGCCGTCCGAGCGCGTCAAATGCCGGTCAACGTAGAGCAGAGCCGCGGCCAGGCCGAGCGTCATCAGCAGAGTATTGACGCCGAGAGTGAGAAGGAGCCCGCCGAATTTCCCGACCAGGAACTCGGAGCGGCGCACCGGCTTGGAAAGCACGCTGTAGAGAGTGCGGCGGTCCATCTCCTTGTAAACCAGCCCGACGCCGATGAAAATCGCCATGACGAGACCGAAGAGAGAAATGGCAGTCAAGCCGAGATTGATGATCACCAGGCGTTCGATGCCGATGGAAATCTGCCCGACGAGGATGGCGGCGCCCATCATGAGCAGAGCGAAGAAAATCAAATTGTAGAGGACGCGGTCGCGAACGGCTTCGCGAAAAGTGTTGACCGCGACGATGCCGACGTTGCGGGTCAAGGCGACGTCACCTCGACGGCGTGCGACGCCGCTTTCTGGTTTTCGACGAGGCGCAGGAAGTAGTCCTCGAGGGTGGGGCGCAGCGGCGCAACCGACAGAATCCGCGCGCCGCTTTCGCGCAAGGCGCCGAACGCGTCATACAATCCGGCTTCGGGAACCTGCAAGCGGTAGCGTTGGCCGGCCGCAGTGGCGTGCGCCGCCAGCGAAGGCGGCAGTGCGCGTCCCGCGGGCAAATCCGCAAGAATCTCCATTCCCTTCACTTCGAGAGACATAATTTCTTCCGGCGCTCCCACCCCTTGCAATTTTCCTGCGACGAGAACGGCGACGCGGTCGCAGAGCATTTCGGCGTCGGAGAGAATATGCGTCGAGAAAAAGACGGTGCGGCCGTCGCGTTTGAGATTGAGGATGATGTCGCGGACTTCCCGCCGGCCGATGGGATCGAGGCCCGACATCGGCTCGTCGAGAAACACCACCTTTGGATCGTGCAGGATGGCCTGGGCGATTCCCACTCGTTGCAGCATTCCTTTTGAAAATTTCCGGAGCTGCACGTTGGCGGCCTGAGTCATTCCCACGGATTCGAGGCAGCGCGCGACGCGCTCGCGGCGCTCCGCCGCGGTATAGCCAAAAAAACGGGCGAAATAATCGAGCAACTCGCGGGCCGTCAAGTAATCGTAAAAATAGGGCTGCTCGGGCAGGTAGCCGATCTCGCGGTGCATCCCGACATCTTCGATCGAGCGCCCGCGAATGCGGGCTGTGCCGGAGGTGGGAAAGATCAAGCCCATCAGGAGCTTGAGGGTGGTGGTCTTGCCGGCGCCGTTGGGGCCAAGAAAGCCAAACACTTCGCCGTCGCGGACTTCGAGCGACAGGTTGTCAAGCGAGCGCCGCTTCCCCGGGCGCCAGTAGCCCAGGGGATAATCCTTGGTGAGGGAAAGGATTTCAATCGCCGGCGTCGCCATGGTTCGCATTATGAATTTTTTCGCGCTCATGCGGGCAAGTCAATTGGGCGGCGGTGCCTTTTTGTTTACATGTAACAGAGGGGACAAATCGGCTCGAGTCGAGTCGCGGCGGCAGTCGAGGCGAGAAAGGGGGCGGAGGAGGAGAAGCCGGCTGGGATAGACACCACTATGGATAGACGCTTTGGACAACGCGCGCACGACATTTTGTATTTTTTCCCAGAAAATTCCTTGACAAGTTTTCCACAACCCACGATACTTCGCATCCAGACTCGGGGGATTGTTCTCCGGATTTTGCTTCGTCCGCAGCCTCGGAGAACGAGCGAGCCAAGCCGGGTTCAACCCGAAAACCAGAGGGAACTGTTCCCGCTATTTCGCGCGCCGCGATTGCGCTGCGCGCTTAGCAGAGCATTTCTCTCTTTTTTTCGCGTTTGGACCTTCCTTTCCCAGCGAGGAAACGGCCCGGCCCGCCAAGTCAGTCGCGAGTCCTCAGACTTATTCAGGTAGACATCGATTCACCCGGGCCCCGCGGATGGGAGTAAAATGGAAGTTTCCCGTGCGGGGCGATTGGGAACAACTGGGCGGCAATACTGCCTGCGCGGAGGCAAAGATGGCGGAAGCACGGATGACCATGCAAGGAAATACCCAAACGGAACAGAGCACGCGGCGGACCACCGGGCTGGAATTCCAGCGCCGGTTCACCGACGGACGCGTCTCCCCCTTCGACAAAGTCGAATGGGAACGGCGGACAGCCCTGATCAGCAACGAAAAGGGCCAGGTGATATTCCGCCAGGACAATATCGAAGTCCCCAAGTCGTGGTCGCAGACGGCCACGAACATCGTTACCTCGAAATACTTCCACGGGAAACCCAACACGCCGGAGCGGGAAGGGTCCGTGAGGCAGCTGATCGCCCGCGTGGTGAACACAATCGTGCGCTGGGGAGACGAAGGCGGATATTTCGCGACGCCGGAATCGCGCGAAGCTTTCCGCGACGAACTTACGCACCTGCTGGTCGAACAGAAGATGGCGTTCAATTCGCCGGTTTGGTTCAACGTGGGAGTGCAGGCCAAGCCGCAGTGCTCCGCCTGCTTCATCAACTCCGTCCAGGACAGCATGGATTCGATCATGAACCTGGCGAAGACGGAAGGGATGCTGTTCAAGTGGGGTTCGGGGACGGGAACGAATTTCTCCACGCTGCGCGGCAGCCATGAATCGCTCTCCGGCGGAGGGATCGCATCGGGCCCCGTGAGCTTCATGAAGGGTTTCGACGCGTTCGCCGGGGTCATCAAGAGCGGCGGAAAGACGCGGCGCGCCGCCAAGATGGTGATCCTCAACGTGGATCATCCGGACGTCAAGGAGTTCATCGACTGCAAGATGAAGGAAGAGCAGAAGGCGCACGTGCTGATCGAGCAGGGATACGATCCTTCGATCGACGGCGAAGCCTATTCCTCGGTCTTCTTTCAGAACGCCAACCACTCCGTGCGCGTGACCGACGAATTCATGAACGCGGTCACGGAAGATCGCGACTGGTGGACGCGCACGGTCAGCGAAGGCAAACCCTACGAAAAGCACAGCGCGCGCGGCCTGCTTCGCGAAATGGCCGATTCGGCGTGGCATTGCGGCGATCCGGGAATGCAGTACGATTCGACGATCAACCGGTGGCACACTTGCAAGGCGACCGACCGGATCTACGCTTCGAATCCCTGCTCCGAGTACATGTTCCTCGACGACACGGCGTGCAATCTGGCTTCTCTGAACCTGCTCAAGTTCCTCGGCTCGAACGGCCAGTTCGACGCCGAAGGTTTCCGCCACTCGGTGGATGTGACCATCACGGCGCAGGAAATCCTGGTGGACAACGCGAGCTATCCGAGCGAGAAGATCGCGCGCAATTCGCACGATTACCGTCCGCTCGGCATCGGCTACGCCAATCTCGGCGCTCTGCTGATGTCGCTCGCCTTGCCGTACGATTCCGAGGGAGGCCGCGATTTCTGCGGCGCCATCACCGCGCTGATGACCGGCGAATCGTACGCCCAGTCGGCGCGCATCGCCGAGCGCATGGGGCCGTTTGGCGGCTACCTGCGCAATCGCGATTCGATGCTCGACGTCATTCGCATGCACCGCGATTCGCTCCGGCCGATCAAGGAAGAAAACGTGCAGCCGTCGCTGCTTCGCGCCGCGCAGGAATCCTGGGATGCGGCGCTGGGGCTCGGCGAAAAATTCGGCTACAAAAATTCGCAGGTTTCCGTGCTCGCGCCCACCGGCACCATCGGGTTCATGATGGATTGCGACACGACGGGAATCGAGCCCGACCTCGCGCTGGTGAAGCAGAAGAGGCTGGTCGGCGGGGGCGTCATCAAGATCGTCAACAACACCGTGCCGCAGGCTCTGATGCGGCTGGGGTACGCGCCGGAAGACGTCGCGAAAATCGTGGATTTCGTGGACGCGAACGGCACCATCGAAGGCGCGCCCGGCCTCAAGCCCGAGCATCTGCCCGTCTTCGACTGCTCGCTGGCTACGGCCAACGGCCGGTCCATCGCCTGGCGGGGACACCTGCACATGATGTCCGCGGCACAGCCGTTCCTTTCCGGCGCTATCAGCAAGACGATCAACATGCCGGAAGAGTCGACGGTGGAAGAGATCATGGAAGCGTACATCGAGTCCTGGAAGCTGGGGCTCAAAGCCGTGGCGATTTACCGCGACAATTCCAAGCGCTCGCAGCCGCTGATGGCAGCCGGCAAGAAGGATGAAGGCAAAGCGGTGGCTGCGGCCGGAGAGACCGCGGCTGCCGCGGCCAAGCCCGAGCCGGCCGCCCCGTTGCAGCAGGATCTGTTCGCACGCGGCGCGAACCGGCGGAAGCTGCCGAACGAGCGCAACTCGATCACGCACAAATTCTCGATCGGCGGGCATGAAGGCTATCTGACCGTCGGCAAGTACGAGGATGGCGCGCCCGGCGAAATCTTCATCAAGATGGCGAAAGAGGGTTCGACGCTTTCGGGCATCATGGACGCGTTCGCACTCTCCGTCTCCATCGCGCTGCAATACGGCGTGCCGCTGCGCGCGCTGGTGGACAAATTCGTCAACGCGCGCTTCGAACCCTCGGGCTACACAGGCAATCCCGACGTTCGCTACGCGAAATCGATCGTGGATTACATCGGCCGGTGGCTCGGCGGGAAATTCATCTCGCCGGATTATCTCGACCATACCGCGGCTGCCGGCGAGACCGACGTGGCCACCGAGACCCCGGCGGTGAAGGCGCCGGCTGCCCCGGTTGCTTCTCCCTTCCCCAAGGCGGCTGATCCGGAGATGACGCGGCCACGCGCCGTGATTGACGACGCGCCCTCGTGCTCGGAATGCGGCATGCTCATGACGCCCAATGGGAGCTGCTACAAGTGCTCGAATTGCGGCAGCACTTCCGGCTGCAGCTGAAGCGAAGGCATCAACGAATTGCAATCAGAGGCGGGCTTTACGCCCGCCTCTTTTATTTTGCGCCGGTTACTTTTCTCTTATTCGCTGGACCGGGGAATGCGGCTGAAGGAACGAAGGGCGGCGAAGCGGCGGCATCCGAGCCGCTCCGGGCCCTCCACTTTCACGATGCACTTCCTCCGGTTCCTGGCCGCGCGCGGCGCTGGTACAAAAAGGAAACCACCAGCAGCACGAGCCCCAGCAGGAAGGCGGAAAGAATCCGGTAGAAACGAGTCAGGAAATAGAGGTCGAAGAAGAACACTTTGGCAATCACGACGCCGAGCAGCAACAGCGACTGCCACCGCAGCGAAGCCGATTTCCACTTCACCCCGGCGCCCATCAGCACGGAAGCATAAAACAGCCAGAGAACGGAGAGCGCGAGCTGCTGGGCAAGGGACCGGTCGATTCCCAGCGATGGCATGCGTCCGTACAAATCCCAAACATCCAGGGAAAGCCCGATCAGCAAGAGCAGGTTGGCCGCGCCGCCCAGCGCCATATAGAGTTGCGTCTCAGCCGTGTCCAGCTGTACTTCGGAGAAGGCGGCGAGGATATAGGCAGCCAAAAAAGAAGCCGCGCACATCGCGATCGTGAGGAACCTCGAATTCAGAAGGAAGACGGGCTCGGCCTGAATGGGAAACGCGATGAGGCGAATGGCCACGATCAGGAAAAGCAGGAGGCCGGCGGAGCGCAACAGGCGCATACGGATACGCAACCCGCTCCAGACAAGCATCGCGCCTTCGACGGCCCAGGCAATGGTGATCCATTTGCCGTCGAGGCGAATGGGAATCGTCAACGTCAGAAACGTGAGCCCGAGCCCCGCATAAACCATCCGGGCCGCTTCAGATGAGGCGGCTCGATTGCGCGGCACGGCGCGCTCGGCCGCAAAATGAACGGCCGCGAGCGCGACCATGAAAAAAGTCAGCCCCCAGCGGTATTCCGGCCAGAGCATGAGTCGGAGGGCAATCAGGTATTGCGTGGCGTTGGAGAGAACGATGAAGATTTCGAGACCGGTCAATTTTCCATTCCGCGAGCTGCGAATGATGGGAAGAGCCGCGAAGAGGGCGAAAAAAAGCGTGGCGAAAACCATTGTCTGCTGTAATTCGTACTCGGCGTAATATTCGCCATACCAGCTCCAGAAATAGAGGAGGGCCGCGAAGAATTGCAATGGCGGCAGAGTCTTCCAATCCTTCAGCCAGGAAATCGCCAGCATTCCGGCGCCGAGAATCAGCAGGTAGCCGAACAGCACCGTCTCCGCGTTTTGCCCGGTGCTCACGAGAATCGGAGTCAGCAGCCCGCCGAGCCCGGCCAGAAATGCCAGGCGTTGGGAATCGCGCGTCGCGGCGACCGCCGCCGTCACCGCCGTGATCACGATCATCATGGGGAAGGCGTATTCCTGCGGGAAAATATGGTAGTAGCGCCAGCCGGCCCAGACGGAAAGGTAGAGAATCGCGGCGCCCAGCGCGGTGATCCCCTCGGAATAAAAAACGTAGCCCTTGCGGAAGATCCACTGGCCGAGCGGATAGAGCGCGCTTCCCGCGACGAGGCCCAGCGCGACGCGTCCTCCGGGACCAATCCAGTTGTTGTCGAACGCATACTTTATGAAGTACGAAACGGCCAGAGCGAGCGCCAGGATGCCGACGTAGTTCAACCACCGGCCCGCGATTACGGCTTCGACGTCGCCGCTGCTTTCGCGCGAACTCGGCGGCATCGAAAGCGGACTCGCGTGCGGCGGTTGGGAGGACGGCGGCGAAGCGGCAGCGTGAGGCGGCGGAGCGCCGGGTGAACGCAAAGGCGCGGCCGGCGACGGCGAGTGCACTTGAGCTTCGGGGCGGACGGGCTGTCCCGGCGGCGTGGCCGGCGCTGCCGGCGCAGGAGTGGGGCGATCCGGCGAGAGCTTTTCCGCATGAGCCGGCGCCGCTTCATCGCGGCCGGGCGGGCCCTCTGCGGGCGATCCCGAGAAGGTCCCGGCATCGAGCGAAGCGCCTCTTTTTTCGAGTGCGGCCAGCCGCTGCTCGGCGTCGTAAATTCGCGCGATCAGCTTCGGCGTTCTCTCCAGTTCACGCTCCGCGCGCGCCGAACGCACATAGGCGAGACTCGCCAGGACGGCAAGTCCGACGACCAAAAGAAAGATGATGAAGATGACAAAAGGCATCGCCGGGTCGTTCATCGAGTTGAGAAAGGGAAACTGGCCCCATTACATCACACGCCCCGGCCGCTCACAATGACATGCTCGGCAGGCGGTGCTAACATCGCCAAGACCTTGTCCAGCTTATATGCTTCCCCGGCGACAGTTGATACCACCGATTTCGCTTCACCTGCCTGACGGCCGCACGCTGCGAGCCTGGGATTTCAAGCAGAAAAAATACCTGATCATTGCGTTTCTCGATTCCGGATGCGACGCGTGCGCCGATTTTCTCCGCCGGCTCGTCGCTCACGCCCCGGAGCTGCGGGAAAAGAACGCGGTGGTTCTGATCGCATTCCTGGAGGCGCCTCCTCCGGTTCTCACCGAAGCCTTGCCTGCCGGAATCTTTGCCGGAGCCGATTACTCCGGCCGCGGCGCCCGCGCGTTCCTTGGGCGCGACGCCCTTTCCCCGAGCGGCTTGCAGCGGCGCGGCGTATTTGCCGCGGACCGCTACGGCGAACTCTTCACCCAATGGATTCTTGCGGGTCACGAATTCCCGCCTGCCGGCGAGATCTTCTCGGCTTTGGCGGAGATGGAAATTGCCTGCGAGGAGTGCGGTTAATCTTCACCGGCGCAAAGAGGGCTGGCGATCCTTGCGGAGCTTGGGCCGTTGAATCTCTGCGACGTGGCGAGTGGCTGAGTGCAGGGCGGCGGCAGCGGTATACAGTTTGAAGCGGACAAAAAAACAGGGGGCTCTAGCGAGCCCCCTCGTTGCTCTACCCCCAAGATCCGGCTTCGGCGCGTCGAAACCGGCCCACCCCGGGATAAGAGACAGCCAACAAGTGGTTTGCAAGCTCGTTGCCATGCATAGCACTTTTGTCAAAAGGCGCTGTATTGTTGCGCGCAAAAGACTTAGTAGGTTATGTCACTTTAGCTTCCACGCGATTTCATAACCGAAATACAGTTTCTGAAATCAACGGGCATATCATCTACGTTCTTTGGAAGACTAGCGAGGAGTTGCCAGCGAGAAATTCACCGTGACCGTCGTCTCCACTTCAACCAGAGCGCCGTCAAGAACCGTCGGGGAATAGCGCCATTGGCGGACCGCATCCATCGCCGCCTCGGACAGGCCGCAAACTCCCTCGAGCAAAGTGACGTCCCGAACGCTTCCGTCCTGCGCGACCACGGCACGCAAGAGCACGTCGCCCTGCAGGCCCCGGGCTCTGGCGTCCGGGGGGTAGACGGGGGGAATCTGGCGAACGAGTTTCGCTGATTGAACACCGGCTGCCACTCGGAGAGGCTGCCGAGTCGCCTCGACCTCGTTCCGCCTGGCGTCCTCGAGGGCCTTCCTCGGCGCGTTGGCAATGTACCGGAATCCCCCGTCCGCGTAGACGAAGAAGCCCCAGATAGATTCGCCCGTCGTGCTGTTGAAGCGCACGTCGTAGAACGTCTCCTGGTTTTGCCGCAGCAGAAGGATGGGGTATTCGTCGGGAGTCGCGTCGAAATTGCAGGAGGCGGTGAACTTGGCGGCGGTCACGCCGGTCAGTCCCTCCTTGCGCATGGACTCGATCATCGCGATGGCATCCCGTTCGGTTCTGTCGCGATAGGGCGAGGTCGCCTGCGCCATTTCAGGACCCCAATTTGCTCCGAAAGCCGCTTCGAACCATGCATCCGCATTGGGCAGTTCCAGCGATTTGGCGTAGATCTGCAGAGTTTTCGAGTCCCGCGATTCCTGCAGCCGCATCATTTCTTCGATCAAGTCTTCAAGGCCTGCGGCAGTGTCGGGATATTGAGGGATATCGGTCGTTTCGAGCGCTTCGGCCTGCTCTTTCGGCGAGGCCTCCTTGGGCGTTTCGGGAGAGCTCTGCGCCAGCGTGGTCAGGGCAGCCCCGGCGAGCGCCAGGAACGCGAGGGGGAAAAGTCGCCAAAATGAGGAGAGCTTCACGCGCGATCCATTCAGGCGCCGATGGCGGCGCGGACAGCCGAAGCGAGGGAGTCGGTCCAGCGGCGGACGTCCTCGTCCCGCTCGGCCTCTACCATGACGCGCGCCAGCGGCTCGGTGCCCGAGTAGCGCAGGACAATGCGCCCGGATTTTCCCAACGCATGGCTGGCTTCGGCGAGTTCACGGCTCACGCCGGGCAAAGTCTCCAGGGGAGGCTTGGCCTTCACGCGGACATTCACGATTTTTTGAGGGAAAATCTTGAGGTCGGCTACCAGTTCGTCGAGAGGCCCCATGGAAGCGGCAATCGAAGCCATTTTTACCGCTGTCAGCATTCCATCGCCGGTCGTCGCGTCGTCCAGAAACAGGACGTGCCCGGACTGCTCGCCGCCGAGGTTGGCGCCGATGCGCAGCATCTCTTCGAGAACGTAGCGGTCGCCGACGTTGGTACGAACCAGCGTGAGCCCGGTTTTTTCGAGAGCGCGCTCCAATCCCAGGTTGGCCATCGTGGTGCCCACCACCACGGTCCCTTTCAGCTTCCCCGCTTTTTGGAGGTATCTGCCGGCGACCAGCAGGACGCCGTCGCCATCGATCAGCTTTCCGCTCGCGCCGGCGAAGATAGCGCGGTCCGCGTCGCCATCGAACGCCACTCCCATCGCCGCGCCGGTTTCCACCACGCGCTTCTGCATTGCTTCGGGATGGAGCGAGCCGCACGCCGCGTTGATGTTGCGGCCGTCGGGGGAATGATTGATGGCCGTCACATGAGCGCCGAGGGAACGGAACAGCTTGGGAGCGAGCGCGCTCGCGGCGCCATTGGCGCAGTCGAGCACGATTTTCATTTTCGCGATTTTCGCGCCATCTTCCACCGCCGCGCGCAATCCATCGAGGTAATCTTCATGCAGCTTCGCGCCCGCATCGAGGCGGACCTTGCTGCCGCCGCGGGCTTTTTCGTTCGAAGCGAGAATGAATTCTTCCAGCTGAGCTTCGACGGAATCGGGAAACTTCATCCCGGCGGAGGAGATGAGTTTCACGCCATTGTCGTGGTACGGATTGTGGGACGCGGAAATCACGATTCCGGCGGCGAATCCTTCGCGATGGACCAGCCAGGCAACGCCCGGCGTCGTCAGCACTCCCGCCGAGACCGGCTTGGCCTTTTCCGCCGCGAGTCCGCGCGCGATGATTTCCGCGATGTGCGGCCCGGATTCGCGCGTGTCGCGACCGATCAGCACGCGCGGGTGCTCCCCGGCTTTTCCGCCTTGCCGCAGGTAGCGGGCGAGCGCCATGCCGGCGCGCTCGAGGGTCGTGTCGTCGAGAGGCGCCTGGCCGGGGATTCCCCGGATGCCGTCCGTGCCGAAAAGCTCTTTTGCCATTTCGTTTGAACCCGCCGATTGAGAGAGTAGACGATTCTATCATTCGGCGCGAAATCGCCGTCCCGGCCCTGGTGCAAAAGGGCCAATCCGTCACCGCCAACGGGCGCCTGGGGCCCCAGGCGCGAACCTGAACTTCCGGCCTGTTTTCAACCAAGCACACTCGTATTCGCTTGGCGGGGTGTGTGATATCGTACCCGGATGCCGGTCGAAGAAACCCGCGTTGTCGCCTCCAGTTCCGTCAGCGGCCGCATCATTGCGGCGGGAATTGTAATTGCGTTTTGTTACTGGGCGTCGAGCGTTCTCGTCACGCTCCTGGTCGCCGTTCTGCTGGCCTATTTTCTCGATCCGGTCGTCACGTGGCTCGAGGATTGGCATGTGCCGCGGGCGCTGGGATCGCTGATCATCGTCCTGTTGACCCTGGGGCTTCTCGTCGTGCTCGCGGCGTCATTGATTGACCGCGCGGATCAGTTCGGGAAAGACTGGCCGAGCTACCGCCGGCCGCTGCACGCCGTCGCCGTGGACGTCGAAAGGCGCATGGCTACGTTTGAAGAGCACGTTTCCGAAATCGAGCCGCAGACCGAGGAAGCCAAGGAACATATTGTGACGGTTGCCGAGTCGCACCCGTTTCGCAGCGCTCTCTTCGAAAGGCTCAGCTCGCTCTATTCGCTGCTTCTCGCCGCCACGTTCGTTCCTTTCCTCCTGTTTTTCATGCTGGCCGCGAAACGCCAGGTGTGGCACGCCACCATGCAGCTCTTCCCGGCCACCGAGCGGACCCGCGTGAAGGAGACGCTCTCCGACGTGACCATGGTTTTGCGCAGCTACGTGATTGGAACCGTGCTGGTCGGCTTGATCCTAGTGGTGGCCAGCTGGCTTTTCTTCTGGAGCATCGGCCTCGACTTTCCCTTCCTGGTGGCCTTGCTTTCGGGCCTCTTCAATCTGGTTCCTTACCTGGGCGTGGTGATGTCCTGGGTTCCGCCAATTCTGATCGGGCTCAAGCAGTTTCACACGGTGGGACCGTTCATCGGGATATTTGCGATGCTGACGTTTTTCCACCTGGTCGCCGCAAATCTTCTGGTTCCCGCGCTGGTGGGCTGGCGCGTCCGGCTGAATGCGCTCGCCTTGACCGTGTCTCTGCTTTTTTGGGGCTGGTTGTGGGGAGGCATGGGGCTCATCCTTGCGATTCCGATCACGGCGGTCATCAAGGTGATTTGCGACCACGTCGAGGATTGGCAGCCAGTGGCCCGCTGGCTCAGCGCCTGACGGCGCCGGGAAATTATTTCCGCCGGAAATCGCGCAGCCGCGCCAGCGTCTCGCGCAGTTCATTCTCGCTGCGAGCTTCCTGGAACATTCGAATGGCCGCGACTCCCGCCGCGCCGGCGCGAAGGCAGGCCTCGGCGTTGGTTTCGTTCACTCCGCCGATGGCAATGACGGGAATCTTCACGGCGCCGCATATCTCGCCCAGTTTTTCGAGCCCCTGCGGCGGGCCAAACTTCAATTTATCGGGCGTCTCGAACACCGGTCCGAAAAAAATGTAATCCGCGCCGGATGATTCGGCCTCGCGAGAGTCTGCAAGGCCGTGGCAAGACGCGCCGATCAGAAAATCTCCCGGCGCATTTCCCGCGCCGCGCCATCGGTTCGTCTCGCGAACCGGGAGAGATTCGCCTCCCAAATGTACTCCGGCCGCTCCCGCCGCCATGGCCACATCCAGCCGGTCGTTGACGATAATTTTCGCCGCGCTCTCGGGCGCTTGCGGCTTGGCGGCCCGGCCTTGGCCCGCCGCATCCCTCACGGCTTCCCGCACCACCGAAAGCAGCTCTTTTCCCGGCATGTCTTTCTCGCGGATCTGCACCCAATCCGCTCCCGCGGAGATCGAGGCGCGGATTTTCCCGGCCAGCGCTCGCGCGGGATCCGCGGCATGAAGGCTCAAGCGGCGGGTGACGTAGCAGACGATCGGGATATCAGACTTTATCGGCAACGGGTGGATTCCGACGGCGGAACGCCTCGAGTGCGAACAGCACGTTCAGCACTCCGAGTCCGGAAATGGCCCCGCGCAGGAACGAATTGCCCGCCACCAGCCCGAACTGCGGATACTGGTACATGAAATAGTTCATGTCCCAGTAGCCGGACCAGGGAACGAGGATAAGAGCCACTCCCAATTCGATCCACACGAGCAGCATCAGAATCTGCGATAAGCGCCCTAGCGGACCACTCCAGAATCCTTTTTCATTTTGCGCGAACATCGATCGTGATCGGTCGTTCCGGGCCGGGCCATTCGCGCCCGTTCAGACGGATTTCCAGTGTAGTGCAAACTCCGCGAATTCAGGGAAGAAAATCAGTGCTTGGGAAGAGTGGCGATGCGGTCGGCGACGTCGCGGTAATCGATATTTTGCGCGTAGACCTGGCGGAAACAATCGAGCGCCGAATTCGAATCTCCCGCCGCCTCGAGCGCCACTCCCAGGTCGTAACGCAAGGCCATCACGCTCTCCGCATCCAGCCCCGGCACTTCGAGGGCCCGGCGGTACCAGATGGACGAGACGTTAGCCTCGCCCTTGTCCAGGAAACTCAGAGCGAGCAGCGTGTAGCAGTTCATCGAGTAGGGGAACGGCTTGCCTTTTTGCACGGCCTTGGCCACTTTCTGAAACTCTCCGATAGCTTCGTCCAGCAGCCCCATTTCCCGGTAAGCGATTCCGAGGTTGTAGTGCGTCTCCAAATCCTCGTCCTCGTCGCTCAATTCGCCCAACTCGGTCCGAAATTCCTGGAACACCTCGGCGAGCTGGTTCAGATTCTCCGCCATGGCTTCCTGGTGGACCGGCGCGGGTTCCGCGGCCGGAGGTTTCACGCCTTTCGCCGCGGGAGCCTTCGAGGACGCCGCAGGAGCGGCGACTTCCTTGTGCGCGGGAGCGGGCGGCGCCGGGGGAGCGCTCGCGCGCGGCTCCTGAATTTCCAGTTGGCTGTTTTCCCCACCCTCGACTTCAGCCACGAGTTCGCTGATGAAATCGTCGGTGGTCATCGGCGCGTGGCTTTCCTTGGCCGGCGCCTTCGGAGTCAGCTCCAACTCGAAATCGGCGCTGGCCGGCGCGGGAGACTTTTGCGGCTCCTCGATAATTTCGATGGAAGGCTCGCTCGCCGCTTCCTCGCGCGCTTCCGCCACGGGCTCGGGCGCGGGTTCGGGCTCCGGCTCGGAAATTTCCAGCGGAATCTCCACAGTTTCCGCTTCCGGCTGCGAGGGCTCGGGAGAGATGACGGCGGAAGCCAGGGTTTCATCCGCAATCTCGGAAGTCTGCTCCTCGGCGGTGTGCGCGCTTTCCGCGGCAGCCGCGGCCTCGTTCGCAACCTCCGCGGATGGTTCCGTGATGGGTCCCGAAATCTCCGCCGACATCGCCGCCCATTCGTCGGTGAGATCCACTTCCTCGGTTTCCGATCCCGCGGCCGTTTGTTCGGCGGCAACTTCCACAGGAGCCGGCGAAGGAGGCGCTTCGGGCTCGGCGGTCGCGGGCGGGACAGAAAATTCCGATGGCGCGGTTTCGTGGGAATCTGCGGGAGCCAGCGAAATTTCAAATGCAGGCGGCTCTGTCGCGGCCGGTTGCGGGGAGACTTGCGCCGGCGGGTGAGAGACTGCCGCTTGAGGCGCGGGCTCGGCGTGCGGTTTCGTTTCGGGGGCGGGAGGAGCCGCGGCCGCCGGCGAAAGCTTGAGTTCTTCCTCGGAGATTCCCGCCACTTTTTGGAACCGCTGGCGCAATTCCGCGAAGCGTTCGGCATTGACGTTGTCGTGGCGCTCGCGATGAATCTGTTCGAGCTGGGCGGCCAGCTCGGCGGTGCGGCGTTCGTTTCCGGCGCCGAGATAGAGGTCGAGCAACCGCTCGAGCGTCGGCGTGTGCCGCGGCGCTTTTTGCAGCACGTTTTCGAGAAGATGCGTGGCCTTCTGCGTCAGCCCGTAACTCGAAAAAAGGTCGACGTCCGTCAGAGCCTGCGCGATATACCGCTGCGTTTCCTCGTCCATCGGCTCTTCGATGACGATGGGCGGCAGCTCCGTGCCCGCTTCCGCGGGCGTTTCCGGAACGGCGGTCACAACCGCTTCGGGAATGTCCTCGCGAAGCGGAGCCTCCGCGGGCTGTTCGGCCACGGCTCCCCCGCTGCGCCGCGCCCGGAATTGGCTCAATTTTTGCGCGTATCTTTCGTCGTTCTTGTTGCGGTCAACGATCTCTTCCAGGACGGCTTCGGCGCGATCCATCTCTCCCGCGGCGGTGTAGGCGTCCGCCAGCTGGCCAAGCGCGGTGTTCAGCCGGAACGGGTCGCTGGTGGTGCGGCAGAAATCCGCCAGCATTTCGAGAGGCTCGGGACGCCCCGGCAGCCGGTCCACGGCGGAAGTCATGAGTTTCAAGAAACGGTCCTGCTCGCCCGCCTCGATCATCGGATTGCGAAGCTCGGAGAGGAGCGGAAACGCGTCGCCCGCCTGGCCGCCTTCGACCAGCGACTCTCCCACGTGATACAGAAGGCCGAAATTCGCGGCGCCCTTCGCGAGCTGCCTTCGCGCAATTTCGATCGCCTGGGCGGGCTTGCCGCTGCGAAGCTCAAGATCCACAAGAAGCGTCGTGACCTCGCCGCCGGACTCGGCTTCGGGATGTTTTGCGAGAGCCGAAATGGCGTCGGCCGCGCGGTTGCTGGAGCTCAAGACTTTGGCGCGCAGCAGAACAGCCGATGAGCTGGCCGGGTCCACTTCCAGGGCGCGATCCGCCAATTTCTGCGCTTCTTCCATCTCCCCGTGCTCGTAGAGCCTCTGGGCGTAGGAAAGGTAGGTCTGCGCCGCTTCCTTCTTCTGGCCCATCACGTTGTACAGCTCGGCCAGCCGCATTTGCACGCGCAGGTTTTCCGGCTCGACTTCCAGCAGCCGGTGCAGCACTTCCACGGCCTTGGGAGCGTGATTGGCCTTCAGATGAGATTCGGCGATTTGCAGGAACAGCGGGCGAGCTTCGCTGAGCACGCCCTGCTGCACGTAGAGGTCGGCGAGCCGCTCGAGGGGCGCGAGTTCGTTCGGCGCCAGCTTGGCGATTTTCTTGTAGATGGCGATGGCTTTGCTGTTGAAACCGTCGTTGAGATAGACCTGCGCGAGCCGCTCGAAATATTCCACGGCTTGCGACATGTCACCCTGGCGGGCGAAGAGGTCGCCCACGGTCATCAAGGTGGCCTGGTCTTTGGGATCGGCGCGGAGAATCTGCTGGTATTCGGCGATGGCCTGGGCGGGCTTGCCCTGGTTCAAATATTTCAGCGCGTTTTCGAGCGCTTTGCTTTTGTTAAAGGCCATGGATGAATTCGCCTGACGCGTCGTCCCCCACCGCGGGGCGTGTGCAGAGGCACACTCGCGGCTCAGAGTCGAAGGTTAGCACGCGAGAAAATGCAGGGTCTATGAGCGGCAGCGAGGCTGGTGACGAAGGGGATAACAGGAGCGCGGGCCCCCCGCCCGGGGCCGAGCCTGGGGGGTACGGGAGGGGAGGCGGCGGGCAGCCGAATTCGGGGCTAAGGTTCGATCGCCGAGGGCGTCCGCGGGCCATCGGGCGTCGCCCCTGACAAAGGCAGCGGCTCCTGTTTCGCCCCCGAGGCCCAGCAGGCCGCCTCCCGCACCGGCGCATAGGAAAAGCGATGGAGGCGCGTGGGACCGTACAGCCGGAGAGCCTCGAGATGATCGGGGGTGCCGTAGCCTTTATTGCGGGCCAAGCCATACTTTGGATACATCAGGTCGAACTCTTCCATGCGCAGGTCGCGCTCGACTTTGGCGAGAATGGAAGCCGCGGCGATGGAAACCGAACGCATGTCGCCGTGGATCAGGGCCTTCTGCTCGATGGGAAGATCGATTTCCATGGCGTCGAGGAGAATGTAATCCGGCAGGGGATGAAGCTGGGAGACGGCCGCGAGCATGGCTTGGCGGCTGGCTTGATAGATATTCCACGCGTCAATCCGTGAAGCATCCACTTCCGCCACGGCCCATGCCAAGGCGTGTTCGCGGATTCGCCCGTAGAGCTCTTCGCGCCGGTCGGGGGTGAGCTTCTTCGAATCGTCCAGCCCGACGATTCGCCGGCGCGGGTTCAGGATGACGGCGGCGGCGACGACGGGCCCGAAGAGGGAGCCTCGCCCCGCTTCGTCAATGCCGGCGATACGCAGCCAGCCGTTTTGGCGCGCCTCGCGTTCATACCGGGTCGAGCACAGCCTTCCCATCGGCCACAAATCTTAGCACACGAATCGAGCGAGCAAGGACGCCGCCGCGCACAACTTTTGGAAAAATTATCCGCGCCTGTGGAAATTCAGGAGCCGCTTGAATGTTTTTTGCCGGCCGAGGCGGGGACGATTGCCGGAAAAAGAAAAAGGCCCGCGCCGTTTTTTCCGGGCGGGCCGGGGAAAATTGGAATTGGCCGCTAGCTGGCGGTGACGCCGACGGCTTCGAACTTTTCGGCGCGCTTGATGCGTGCCGCCTTGCCCTTGCGTGCGCGCAGGTAATTCAGCTTCGCTCGCCGCACCTGGCCGCGGTTGACGACTTCGATCGAGCCGATCATCGGCGAATGCAGCGGGAAAATTCTCTCGACGCCAATCCCGAAACTCACGCGGCGCACCGTGAAACTCGCGCCCAGCAATTCGCCGCGCCGGCTCATCACCACGCCTTCAAAGGCCTGAATACGTTCCTTATCGCCCTCGCCCTCTTTCAGGCGGACGTTCACGCGAATCGTGTCCCCGGGACCAAACGTGGGGATGTCCTTGCGGATTTGTGACTCCTGTACCTTCGCCAGTGTCGGCTTCATGACAGTTTTTCCCTGCAGACCCGCTTAGGTGGGGCCAGCGCACAACACACAATCAATTATTCTACCGAAATCGCCCGGCTTTTCCTACTCGGAAGTTTTAGGGCGGGCGTTCGGCCCGGGAACCAGGCGGCGTTCCATTTCGCCGGCCAAATCCGGGCGGTTGCGGATGGTTTTCTCCAGGGCTTGCATCCGGCGCCAGCGAAGGATTTCGGCGTGATTGCCGCTCATGAGCACGTCGGGAACTTCCCAGCCGCGAAACGAGTGCGGGCGCGTGTAATGAGGATAATCGAGCAGAACCCGGGAGGCTCCCGCCGGCCGTTTTTCATCGCCAGCCGCGAGCGTGGCGGATCCATCCCCCAGATCGCTGAAGGATTCGTTGACCGCCGAATCCTCGTTGCCGAGAGCGCCGGGAATCAACCGCGTGACCGCGTCGAGAATCATCGCGGCGGGGAGTTCGCCGCCGGATAGCACGAAATCGCCGATGGAAATCTCGTCGGTGGCGAGATGCTGCGCCACGCGCTCGTCCACGCCTTCGTATCGGCCGCAAATCAGCACGATTCGTTCAAGCTCCGCAAAGCGGCGCGCGATTTTTTGCGTGAACAGTTTTCCCGCGGCTGAGAGGAGCACCACGGCCGCATTTTTCGGCAGGGCCTCCGCCGAAGCGCCGGGCGGGGGTTCCGCCGCTTCGAAAACCGGCATTTCGGGCGCGGGGAGGCCGAACAGCGATTCGACGGCTTCGAAGATCGGCTCCGGTTTTATCACCATTCCTTCGCCGCCGCCGAAGGGCCGGTCGTCCACCGTGCGATGTTTGTCGTGCGCAAACTGGCGCAGGTCGTGGATGTGCGCCTCGATCAAACGAGCTTCGCGGGCGCGCCGCACGATGCCGAAATCGAGCGGGCCGGCGAAAAAATCGGGAAAGATCGTGATCAGATCGAAGCGCATTGAATCGATAGTAACGCAAACGGCGGAAGCGTGGGAGCGCGGCGGGTTAAAATGCGGGCGAATTGGACCGCGAAAAAGGAAAACGGGTTTTACCGGTTGAGGTCGAAAAGGCCCTCGGGCAAGACCACTTCAATGCGCTGCGCATCCGTATCGATCGTGACGCAGATTTCCTGCGCCAGAGGAATCAGCAATTCGCCGCGCGGAGAATCCACGACGAGGACCGGCGCTCCGGAAATTTGCTCTCCGATGAATTGGACCTCGCGCACGCGGCCCATCGAGGGTCCGCCGCGGCCGGCGACTTCGCAGCCGACAAGGTCGGTGACGAAATAAGTGGCCGCGGGAAGCGCCACGCGCTCGGAGAGAGGAATCTGGACCTGGAGGCCGACGAGCTTTTCCGCTTCGGAGATCGAATCCGATCCTTCGAAGTGAAAAATCGCCTGGCCGCCGCGGCTCTTGGAAAGCCAGCAGCCGCGCACGGCGACCCGGCGGGGCGGAGTGCGGGCGTCCCACAGTTCGACGGAGGCGAGCCGGGCGAGGCGCTGGGGAAAATCCGTCAGGATCTCCGCGGCGACTTCGCCGCGGCGTCCATGCGGGCGAAGAATGCGCGCCAGCGTCACTCTGTCAAATTTTGGCGTGGCTTTACTCGAGAATTTCGAGTGTAAAACGTTTATGTAATTTCATGCCGGCGGCGCCAAGCAAGGTGCGGATGGATTTCGCCGTCCGTCCCTGCCGGCCGATTACTTTGCCGAGATCCTCGGGATGCACCCGCAATTCCAGCACAGTCACCTGCTCGCCTTCCACCGACCTCACCTGAACCTGTTCCGGATGATCTACGAGAGCCTTTGCGATTTCTTCCACCAATTCCTTCATGAATCCCTCCGCAGGAAGTCGAACGCAGCGGCACGAAGCCGCTCGAGCGGGAGCACGCTCATGAATAAAACCCGGCTGGAGGGTGGGACGTTTCAGGCAGGTTTCTGGTTACGGATAAAACTCCGGACGGTGTCGCTGGGCTGGGCGCCCTTGCCGAGCCAATACTGGACGCGATCCTGTTTGAGAACGACGGCATGGGGCTTGGACCTGGGATTGTAGGTACCGACAATCTCGACAAAGCGGCCGTTGCGAGGCCGGGTCTTTTCGGTGACCACGATGCGGTAAAACGGCTGCTTTTTCTTGCCGATACGGGCAAGGCGAATCGTCAACACTGGGAACAACCTCCACTCTAGAATCCAACCAGTATAGCGGAAGCGAGGCGAATCACCAATCGCAATCTCCGCTTCGCGGCGCTACTTCAAGCCGGCGAATTTTCCGAGGCCGCGCATCTTGGTTCGGGCCAGATTGCCGTATTGCTTCATCATGCGGCGCATGTCGGCGTACTGCTTCAAGACTTCGTTGACCTGCTGGACGGAAGTACCGCTGCCGCGGGCGATGCGCTTGCGGCGCTTGCCGTCAATCAGGTTGCTGTTGGCGCGTTCCTTCGAGGTCATGGAATTGATTATGGCCTCGATGTATTTCAAGCGGCTTTCGTCCACCTGGACATCCTTGGGAATTTTGGCGAAAGGGCCGACCTTGGGGAGCATGCCCATCAACTGCTCGACGGAGCCCATTTTGCGGATCTGCTGCAACTGATCGCGGAAATCCTCGAGGGTGAAATCGTCCTCGCGGAGCTTGCGTTCGAGCTCGCGAGCCTGCTTGGCGTCAATTGTTCTTTCGGCGCGCTCGATGAGGCCGAGGACGTCGCCCATGCCGAGAATCCTGCCGACGATGCGGTCGGGGATGAAGGGTTCGAGGGCGTCGTATTTCTCGCCCAAGCCGACGAACTTCACGGGCGCGCCGGTGACCTTGCGGATGGAAAGGGCCGCGCCGCCGCGGGCGTCGCCGTCGAGTTTGGTGAGGATGACGCCGGTGACGCCGAGGCGTTTGTGGAACTCTCCGGCGGAACGGACGGCGTCCTGTCCGATCATGGCGTCAGCGACGAAGAGAATCTCTGAGGGAGAAAGATCGCGCTTCAACGCCGAAAGCTCGTTCATCAGCTCGTCATCAATGTGCAGGCGTCCGGCGGTGTCCACGAGGATCACGTCGTAGGCGGAGAGTTTTGCCTCGCGGGTGGCGCCGCGAACGATTTCGAGAGGCTTGTCCGTGCCCGCGCCGGGCCAGAGAGGGGTGCCGGTCGCTTTGGCGACCTGGGCGAGCTGCTCGCGGGCGGCGGGACGGTAAACGTCGGTGGATACGACGATGGGGCGATGGCCGTGTTCGGAGAGCCATTTACCGAGCTTGCCGGTGGAAGTGGTCTTGCCGGAGCCCTGCAAGCCAACGACGAGCCAGACCGAAGGCGGGCGGGAGCCGAATAGAGGCTTGGCTTCGCGGCCGAGCAGATCCGCGAGCTCGTCGCGGACGATTTTGATGACCTGTTGATCCGGCGTGAGCTGAAGGAGAACTTCGGAGCCGAGAGCCTTTTCGCGGATGTGGGCGATGAACTCGTCGGCTACACCGAGATTGACGTCGGCGTCCAAGAGGGATTCGCGGATTTCGGCGAGGGCGGCGTCGAGGTGCTCTTCGGTGAGCTTTCCCTGGCCGCGGAGGTTCTTGAAGGCGCGCTGGAGTTTTTCTGTGAGGGTTTCAAACATGAGGGCGACTCGAGAGATGTGATTTCGGGGTTCGGACCAAAACGCAAGATGCCGGCGTCCCGATCGCCGAGCGGGAGGGACCGGGGGGATGAGCCGTGAATTTTTCCGAGGTCGATGGGCGCGATGCGGATGATGAAAATGCGCGACTGGGTGGTCGAAAAGTGTTGCGAACCGGAAGGCTTAAGTGCTGTGTTTGCAGGAGTTCGGTTTTTGGGTGTGTTGCGAACCGAATAGCGAAAACGGCACCGGATTTTCGGCGCAGAAATCTAGCCGACTCGAAGGGTTCCGCCTGATTTGAGAGGTTGCGCGCGTCGCGAAGCATGGTATTCGTCTTTCGGAGCCATTTTTAGCTCCCTTCCAACATAGTTCTAACATATCACGGCAGGCAAATGCGGACGCGAGATTTCCCGAAACGAATATTCCGCGAAGTGCTGGTGGAGCAAGCGATTGCGGCGAATTTCGAGTCCACAAGTTGGGCGGAATTGAGATGCGATTTTTAGCCCGTCCAAGACTGGCGACAGGCAGGAGGCAGAATGAGCATTGGCTTTCAAATTCCGCATCGCTATGCCAGAGGAGCAGGCTTTACTTGGATATATGAGGGGCCTAAGATGGCGCGGCGATGGAGACGGCGGACGACAATCTGGAGGGGGTCGGGAGAAAGCGGAATCCGAGGAAAACGCTGATTTTAGCGGGAGTAGCGGTGGCGGTCGCGGTGGTCCTGCTGGCCATTTACTTCTATCACCCGATGAAGATAGCGCCGGGGTCGACAGTGGTGGTGGGAGATTTCGAGAATACGACGAACGATCCGGTATTCAACGGAGGGCTGAGAGAGCTTCTGGCGGCCGAACTGGGACAAACGCCGTTTCTTCACGCGGCTAGCGATGAAAAGACCGGCGAGGCGTTGCGGGAATTGGGACAAGAGCCGGACGCGGTGCTGACGCCGTCGCTGGCGAGGCAAGTGTGCAACAAAATCGGAGCGGCGGACGAGGTGAAGAGCACGATCGAACTGACCGCGGACGGATACGCGATGCTGTTTGAAGTGGTGGATTGCAAGACAGGGGCGACGATTCTTGCCGAGGGAATGACGTCGCCGGACAAAGAGCACGTGATCGACGCAGTCGCCCGAGCAGCGGCGGAATTGAGGAAAAGGCTGGGCGAGCCTCGAAAAAGCCTGGAGAAGCACGAAGCGAGCGCGGAGGCGCTGATGAGCAAGTCGCTGGTTGCGCTGCAGGATTATGCGCAAGGGAGGCGCGCGGAAGCTTTTGCAGGGGATGAGACGCTGGCGGCGCAGCAGTACAAAAAAGCACTGGCGCTGGATGCGAATTTCGCGCTGGCGCGGGAGGCGCTGGAGAGAGTGCAGGCGAAATCGGCGGAGGCGAAATAAGGAGAAGAACACAAAGCGCGCGCGAGGGAGGCAAAGAGACGCGCCGAGCGAGAGAGCAGGAAGGGCCTAAATCGCAGAAATCGGGAACGCCGGATAATTCCCTTCGCCGCGTTTGCACGGGTCGCGCACGGAATGAAAGCGGCGACGATTTTTAACCTGAGATACTCACAAAGACCGAATCCCGCGAGAAGACGGGAGCATCTTCAAGGTATCGAAGACCAGCGGCATGGCTAGAACAGCCAAAACAGGTTAAATGAGGAGGAAGGCGAAAAATGAGCGAAGCAGCGGGACGAGTGCAGGCAAAAGAGGAAAGCACACAAAAAACAAAAACGTTTGCCGCGAAAGTGTTCGCGGCGCAGAGCGCCACGACGCCGCTTGGGCCGTTCACAGTGGAGCGGAGGGATCCCGGACCGCAGGACGTGCAGATCGAGATCCTCTATTGCGGGGTATGCCATTCGGACCTTCACCAGACGCGCGATGAGTGGCAGATGGTGATGCCGACCGTGTATCCGTGCGTGCCGGGGCACGAGATTGTGGGGCGCGTGGTGAAGGCGGGCAGCCGCGTGAAAAAGTTCAAAGAAGGCGACATTGCCGCGGTGGGATGCATGGTGGATTCGGACCGGACATGCCCCGCGTGCCGGGCCGGAGAGGAGCAATATTGCGAAGGCGGGATGACGCTGACGTACAACTCCCCGGACAAGTTTTTGGGAGGAGTGACGTATGGCGGCTATTCGGAGAGCATCGTGGTGGATGAGAACTACGTGCTGCGAGTGCCGAAGTCGCTGGATCCCGCGGGAACAGCGCCGCTGTTGTGCGCGGGAATCACGACTTATTCGCCGCTAAGGAAATGGAACGCGGGGAAAGGGCAAAAGGTGGGCATCGTGGGACTGGGCGGATTGGGACACATGGGATTGAAATTCGCACATGCATTCGGTGCGCATACCGTGCTGTTCACAACGTCGCCAAATAAAACCGCGGATGCGAAGCGCCTGGGGGCCGACGAAGTGGTGATATCGAGAGACGAAGCCGAGATGCAGAAACATGCCGCGAGCTTCGATTTCATTCTCGACACGGTTTCGGCGGACCATGACCTGAACGCGCTTTTGCAGCTTCTGAAACTGGACGGGACGCTGACGCTGGTGGGAGCGCCGAGCAAGCCGGCGGAGGTGAGCGCATTCAATTTCCTGATGAAGCGGCGGCGGCTGGCCGGGTCGGCGATCGGGGGCATACGGGAAACGCAGGAAATGCTGGACTACTGCGGGGAGCACGGAATCACGTCGGACGTGGAGGTGATACCGATCCAGCAGATCAACCAGGCGTATGAGCGGCTGCTGAAGAGCGACGTGAAATACCGGTTCGTGATTGATATGGCGTCGCTGAAGTAGAGGGAAGGGTTGTGCCGGGCCGCGGCACAACTCAAGTCCCGGTCCGAGAGACGACTCAAGTTCCGGTCCCAGAGGCGGCTGCGTCTCGAAGGTCGAGGCGCGGGACCGGGAGGTCCTTCTCGAGCGAAGCCCATCGTGAATTTAAGCCCTCAGCGGTTCGCGAATCCGCCGAGCTTTCCTTGACCGAGGTGCGAGGGTCGAATAAACTAAACGTTTCGGCGATGTCCGCCGGGGGAAGTGTGTGGCAGGAGGACCTCCGGCGGGCAGATTCGAAAGGGGCATGGACTGCCGATCGGAGATTGCCCTCAGCGGCTAAAGCCGCGCTTCCGCTGCGCCGTTAACGGCACGACTGAAGTCGTGCCCTGACGAGAATGACAGGCCGCTGCTTGCGTGAAATGCGCGCAGCGAAATCCCAAAGAGATTGAGGAGAAATATCCTTGCCGAAACGGACGTATCAACCACATGTGCGCCGCCGTCACAAAAAGCACGGCTTCCGCGCACGCATGAAGAGCAAAGGTGGACGAAAGGTTCTCGCACAACGCCGCAAGAAGGGACGCCATAGCCTCACGCGAGTCTGACGGGCCGGCGCGGAAGGGACTACCCCGCGGATGCCGCCTGCTGAGCCGCCCGGAGTACGACGCGGTGTACCGGGAAGGGCGGAGGCGGACGAGCCGGGAGTTCACCGTGTTTGCGCGCGCGAACGGGCGTGAGACAAGCCGGTTCGGATGGAGCATCAAGAAGACGGTGGGAGGAGCGGTGTTGCGCAACCGCATCCGGAGGCGGCTGCGGGAAATCATCCGTTTGCGGCGGGAGGAAATCGCTCCGGGATGGGATTTCGTGATTCACCCCCGGCGGACGGCGGCGACGGCGGAATTCGCGGCGCTGGCGGCGGAACTGTTGCGGTTGCTGGGGAGCGTGAAGAAAGAGAACGCGCGGGAATGAACACGCACGCGCATGAGAGATCGAGAATGCCGGGGAGCATTGCGGCGGAAACCGGGCGGGAAGAGGCGAAAGCGAAGGCGCCGCGAAGCGCGGCGAGATCGCTGCTGCTGGGAATGGTGAATTTCTATATCGCGATTCTCTCGCCGTTTTTCGGGGGCGCCTGCAAATTTTATCCGTCGTGCTCGCAGTACGCGCGGGGAGCAATCGCGCGGCACGGCGCGCGAACGGGCGGGTGGCTGGCGCTGAAGCGAGTGGGGCGCTGCCGGCCGTTCACGCAGGGCGGATACGACCCGGTGCCGGATGAGGAAGAGATAGCCAGGATGGAAAAGAGGACGAGGCAGAAGGAGCTGATGAAGTGGACGAGATGAACGATCAGCTCCGGGCGATATTGTTCGTCATCCTCGCGCTCGGAGTCCTCTTCGTGTGGTCGCACTTTTATAAATTTCCCCAGCAGCCGAAGACGGGAACCGCGCAAGAAAAAAGTTCACCCGCGACAAGCGGAAGCACGGCGGCAACAGCCGCCGGCGCCGAAGCGGCACCCTCCGAAAAGCCCCGCGAAAAATCAGGAAAAGGCGAACAGGTTGTGGCCGCGCCGGTGGTGAAGGCGAGCCAGGAAAAATTCGTCACGGTGGAGGGAACGCTTTTCCGCGTGGAGCTCTCGAACCGCGGAGGAGTGGCGAGAAGCTGGAAGCTGAACAAGTATTTCGACGACGAGAAGCCGCCGAAACCGCTGGACCTGATCAATACGGCGTCGTCGCAGGAGCTGGGGTGGCCGTTTTCGCTTCTCCTGGCGGACAAGAATCTGGAGGCGGAGGCCAACAACGCGCTGTACGAAGTCACGGCGAGCGGAGATACGGTGCACGCTCCGGGAGAAGTGGATTTTCACTGGAGCGACGGGCATCTGGACATCACGAAGAAGATATCGTTCACGCAGAGCTACGAATTGTCGCTGGAGGTGACGGCGACGCTGGACGGGAAGCCGCTGCCGGTGGGAGTGGAATGGCTGGGAGGATTCGGCGACAAGGAAGTGTACCAGGCGTCGTCGCTGGTGAACGTCTTTTACAGGCAAGGCGGAAAGCTGAAGCTGCTGGCGTACAAGAAGCTGGGAGTGCCGGGAAATCAAACGGAACCGTTCCTGCAAGCGGGGCCGATGGAATACGCGGGAATCGAGGATTCGTTTTTCACGGCGGCGTTCGTGCCCGATGGGACGGAGATCTCGCTGTGGCATTGGACGCAATGGCACCACTATCAGGAGGACGGGAAAGCGACGGCGGAGCCGGAAGCGGAGCTGGCGGTGGGGACGGAGGGGGAGCGAGGGCTGCGGGTCCGCGTCTACGTGGGGCCGAAAGATTACACGATATTGAGCGCGCTCGACCCGCCGATGGAAGACCTGGTGAACTTCGGATGGACGGGAGTGATCGCCAAACCGCTGTTTTACGCGCTGAAATGGGTGCACAAATACGTGCCGAATTACGGCTGGGCGATCATCCTCCTGACGCTGGCGATCAACCTGCCGCTGTTTCCGCTGAAGATGATGAGCTGGCGTTCGATGCAAAGGATGCAGAGAGTGGCGCCGGAAATCCGGTCGATCCAGGACCGGTACAAGAAATACGCGATGAACGATCCGCGGAAGCGGAAGATGAACGAAGAGGTGATGGCGATCTACCAGCGGGAGGGGATCAACCCGATGACGAGCTGCCTGCCGATGCTGGCGCAGGCGCCGATCTGGTGGGCGCTGTGGAGGGTGCTGACCGGAGCGATCGAGCTGCGGCACGCGCCATGGATATTCTGGATTCACGACCTTTCGGCGAAGGATCCGTATTATATTTTGCCGGCGGCGATGGCCATCACGATGTACCTGATGACGAAGATGACGCCGACGCCGACGACGGACCCGGCGCAGGCGAGAATGCAGAAGCTGATGCCGCTGATGTTCGTGGCGTTTTTCTTCCGGCTGTCGAGCGGGCTGAACCTGTATATGTTCACCAGCAACCTGGTGGGCGTGGCGCAACAGATGTATCTGAACAAGACGGACCCGCTGCCCAGCCGCAGCAAATTCAAGAGCAAGAACAAGGGCAAAGATGACGGAGCATAGGAATTATCCGGGACGGGGACCGGGTGGGCGCCGAACGCCGCGACCGCCGGCGGGAGAGGCGCATCTGGACAGCGCGCGGGCGACGGAAGAGGCGCGGCGGTTCGCGGAGCTGGCGATTCGCGAGATGGGGCTGCAACTGGAATTCGAGATCGCGCACCCGGCGACGAGCGAGGGAGCGGCGGGCGAAAGCGACGTGGTGGTTTCGTTTCGGGGAGAAGACGAGCCGCTGCTGCTGGAACGGAACGGCGAGCTGCTGCTGGCGCTGGAACACGTGGCGCACCGCTGGCTGCGGCTGGATCCGCGGCTGCACGACCGGGTGCGGTTCGACTGCGGCGATTACCGGGCGACGCAACTGGCGGAGCTGAAATTATCGGCGCGGGTGGCGGCGCAGCGGGTGCGGGAAACGGGGCAGGCGTTCCGATTCAACCCGATGTCGTCGCGCGAGCGGCGGATCATTCATTTGGAATTGACGGGGGCGGCGGGAGTGCGAACGGTGAGCGAAGGTTCGGGCGACCGGCGGCAACTGGTGATTTATCCGGTGGAGAAGAACGAGGGCCGGAGAAGGTAAAGAGCGATTGGCGAGTTCGAGTTGGCTGCCCGCCACGCGCGGCGAATTCCATCGTGAAGCAATTCCCGCCTGAGCGGTTTAAAAAAACACAGAAAACCGAGATTAGGTTTCGACGAGGAAGCCGTGTTTCGCGGATCGGGTCAGAGTCCCGCCGTTCACTTCATATCGCTTTACTTCTTCAGCTTGGCTTCCAGGTCGGGCACGAACATCGTCTGCGCGCCGGATTCGAGCCGGCGTGCTAGAGCAAGCGCGGTTTCCCACTCTTTGCGCGCTTCTGCCTTACGGCCTGAGCCATCGAGCGCGTCTCCCAAGGCCGAGTGTCCCATGACAAGATCCTGGTCGAGCGCGACAGCCTCCTGAGCGAGCGACAAGCCTGCGGCGAAATCGCCCTTCGAGACAGCCTGCAGAGCATTCTCGGCGCGTGCGAGAGCGGCGGCGTGGTGGATGTCAAAGCGGCCACGGAAAATCATGACGGAGTCGTCGAGAGTCTCGGCAGGCGTCACGTCGCGAAAAGCATTGTAGGGATTGAGAGAGGCGGCGGGCCACTCGCAACCCGATAAGTCGCCAGCGCTGATCAGAACGTAGCCATTGATGAGCGGAGGGACGTTATCAGCGCCCCCGAGCCAAAACGTGTCGAGGCTCGGAAGATGCTGGCAGCGGATGCCATAGGTGGCGGGATCCACTTCAGGATAGGCGAAGTAAGCGAACCAGCATTCCTGGCCGGGATGACGGTCTTGCCAGGCCCGGACTTGAAAGAGCTGCTGGCCCCAGTCGGCATTGGAGTCGCTGAGCAGATTGTGCACGTTGGCGGGGCCACCCCACGCAGCATTGGCGTAGGCCATATAGTTGGGAAAAGAGGCGAGAGACGAAGTCACGTGCGCGGCGATAAGCACAGCGCACACGATGAGCCACCGGCGGCTCGAAGCGGCCAGCGCGACGGCCCCGCCAGCCACCAGAACGAAGAGATAAGAATAAAGAGGCAGCAAATGGCGCGCGCCAATGTTCATGCCCGAAATAACGGCGACAAAAAGATAGAAGAGCGCGGGGATGAGGAGGAAGTCCACTTCGCGGCTCCATGGGAGCTTGCGCGCCGCCAAGGCATAGATCGCCAAGCCGACGAGCGCCAGAAGGCCGAGCGTCGACTTGATGGCAATCACCGAAGGGAAATACCACCACACACCGTGGGCCAGGTTCTTGCCGAAAATATACGTGGGATAGAAAATTGCCATGCGACCCACGTCGACGAGGCCGATCAAGTAAGACTCAGGCAGAAGACGCAGGCGGGCAACCAGGTTGATGAGGGCGGAGATGTGCGGACCGAGGGGCGCCACGTAAGCGGCCAGAGTGGTGCTCATCTTGAGGCCGTTGGGACGCGCGGCGTAGCGGAAGCCGTAGAAACCCCACAGAACCGACACCGCGACGGCAAAGATCGCGCAAAAGGCTCCCGCCAATCGCCAAGCCACTTGCGCACGGGTTCCCTTCCTGGCGACAACGACCTCACGCGCCAGGAGAAGCAGGAGCATCGGCGCGAGCAAGATGCCGGAGTGCTTCGTGGCCAGAAGAAGTCCGGCCACGACACCCGCGACGACGAGACGCACGCCCGTGGGATGCTTCACGAAACGGTAAAAGCACCAGGTGCTGGCAAGAAAAAATAGCGAGACCCCAATGTCGGTAGTGACGAGCGCCGAGTGGGCGAGCACATTGGGGTCGAACGCGACCAGGACGAGCGCCACGAGGCCTGCCCAATCGCCGAAACATTCCCGAGCCGCGAGGAAGACGACCAGGGAGAGGCCCACCGAAAGAAGTTCGTCGGCGAGACGCATTTGAAAGACTAGTTGATTGCGGTCGCCGTCGTTGTGAGCCAGCCAATCGCGACCGTCGAGATAGGCTTCGGATTTGAACTCGCGACCTTGCAACTGCGGCACCCAGAGATGCCGGCCGACCAATGGGAGCGCGGCGAGCAGCTTGGCCAGCGGCGGGTGCTCGGGGTTCAAGCCGTAGTCGCCGGTGTGCCACATCATGTACCCGGCAAACATGTGGTCGTCTTCATCGAAGGTGAGAGACTCGCGATGGACGACGAGCAAAGTCAAAAGTATCTGGCCGGCGATCAGCGCGACCACGATTCCCCAAAGAGTCCGCGCGGACAGCTTCGGCACGATTTTCCGCTCCCCCTCAATGCGAGCCGCCATCATACATTGGACCGCTGCGAACAACGCGCGGAACATCCACACAAAGAGAGGCCAACCGGGTCAGAACTAGGTTTCGACGAGGAAGCCGTGCTTGCCGACGTTGCGGCAATTCGTGTCGCCGAGGCGGTCGGTGAGCCCCGCGGTTTCGTGGATGTGACCGCAGAAGAGGCGGGCAGGATGGTGCGCCTCGACCCAGGAGCGAAGGGCGGCACTGCCCGCGTGTTTTCCTGGCGCGAATTCGTCGAGGCGGGTATCGAGGGGCGGAAAATGGACGACGAGTTCGAGAGGCGAAAGACCGTCGAAAGCGGCGAGCGCGGCGGCGATTTCTTCTTCCGAATATTCACCGGGAGTTTTGAACGGAGTGATGTTGCTATAGCCGAGGCCGGCCCAATGGACAGGACCGTCGGCGGAATCGAGGAGGCGCGACTGGCGGTGGAAATCGAAAAAGCCAAAGCGATCGCAGAGAGCTTTGGTTTGCGCGTGTGTTTCGTGATTGCCGGGGAGCAGCCAGAGGCGCGAGGAAAGCGGCTCGAGAACCTGGCCGCAGCGCTCGAGGCCGCGGCCGAAATTCGAGAGGTCGCCGGCGGCGATATAAACGTCCGCGGGCTGGGTGACGATGCGTTCGAGAGAGCGGAGATCGCCGTGAGTGTCGCCGAAGATGAGAATGCGGGTCATGGTCCACCCGGCGCGCCGGAGGGCACGGGCGATTTCGGCTGAGAAAATCGCTTCATGCGGCGGAGAAACGAGGGATCTTCCTGCCAGCCTTCTTCGACGAGATTGCCGGAATCGTCAAACACGACGCGATAGGAAAAAGGCGGAGGGCCGGAGGTGCGGCGAGTGATGAAGCGGTTTTCGAGGAAGTCCACAATGTGGAGGCCGCCGGCCGCGGATGTGCGCACGAGGGGGAAGCGCGCGAAATTCCAATAGACTTTCACGTCGGGAAGCTGCATGGCGCGCGCGGTGTAGGCGTCGGGAGGGGAATCGGCGCGAAATGTGAAGGAGGGAGCAGCGGGCTGGCGGAGATCGAAGCGGGATTGATAAACGCCGTCGTTCGAGCGAATCACGCCGCCCCAATCGAGAAGCGAGGGAGGAAGCGGCAAGGCGCCGAGCCGCTCGACCGCGACGTGATTTTCCGCCGCAAAGCTCCGGACCTGAGCGAGGGCGCGATGGTGCGCGAAACCGCATGCAAGAACGTAAGCGGCCGCGACGCCGAAGCCGATGCGAGACCACGCCGCGCGCGGGATGCGAAATCCGGCGCCGCCCCAGGCCGGAAGGAAAAACAGGAGCGCGAAAATGGCGCTGGCGAGGGCGACAATCCATTTGTGAAACGGAAATCCCGCGAGGTCCGCCGTCTTCCAGGCGCCCACCGCCCCCAGCGTGAACAGAATCCACATGAGGGAAGCTCGAAGAGGTTGGCGTTCGCGCCGGCTATGAATCCAGGCGGCGATCTGGGGAACGAGAACCAAAGAGGTGAAAACGAAATCGATGATGAAGAGCCAGTCCCAGGAGACGCGGACGTTGGAAATGGGAGTCCACATGCGAGTGCCGAAAGACGTCATGCCGTCGAGAACGATATGGCTGGCGATGCCGATCATGTAGATCAGGGTCAACATGGCGAAGGAAGGGACACGAAGCGGGCGCAAGCCGGGAAAGCGCCTTTGCAGGCGAGGGAAGGCGAACCGCGTAAGCCAGGCGAGCGCCAAAGCGAAAAATGGCATCCCCACGAAGGAGTGCGTGATCCCGCGATGGTATTTGACGATTGCGAGGGGATCGCGGGACGCCATCTCCGCGAAAATATCGCAATCGGGGAAAACCGCGCCCAGAGTGGCGGCGAAAATGGCGACTTCGCCTTCGCGTTCGGAGAAAAAACCTTTGCCGATCAACGAGCCGGTGATGCCGTGAGTTATCGGGTCCATGCGAATCCGCGCACGGAAAATTGTACACGAATGGCCGAGGCTCAAGCGATGCGGATGAGGCGCTCGCCCGCGGGCGCGACGCGCCCGATTTGCTGGACGGAAAGGCGACGCCGGGCCAGGGCGGACTCGACAGCTGGGGCGGAAGCGGGATCAACGGCGGCGAGAAGGCCGCCCGAGGTCTGCGGATCGAAAAGCAGAGCGCGAATTTCCGGGGGAACGCCGGCGGCGAAATCGGAGCAGCCCTCGACGAATTCGCGATTATTTTTCATTCCGGCGGAGAAAAATCCGGCGCGCGCCGATTCCACCGCGCCGGGAAGCCACGCAATTCGGCGATGATAAATTTCCAAAGAAACCCGGGAGCCGATGGCCATCTCGCGAGCGTGGCCGAGAAGGCCGAAGCCGGTGACGTCGGTGACGGCGTGGACCGGAGTCTCGTCCGCGACAAGCCCTTCGATTTCGTGCAGGGCTTCGGCGGCATCCCGATTGAGAAGCGCCATGGACGCAGTAGCGGCGGCGACCCAGGATGTGTCGGCGCTTCCCTGCTTCAAGGCGGTGGAGATCACGCCGGTGCCAAGCGGCTTCGTGAGGAACAGAATGTCGCCGGGACGCGCGCCGACATTGCGCCAAATCCTGGACGGGTGAATCAGGCCGGCGACGGCGTAACCGAATTTGAGCTCCTCATCACGAATGGAGTGGCCACCGAGAACGGTGCAGGACGCTTCGGCCATCTTGGAGAGGCCGCCTAGGAGAATTTGCTCCAGGAGGCCGGCGGATTCGGACGGAGGAAATGCGACCAAGGCAAGAGCAGAGACCGGCCGCCCGCCCATGGCGTAAATGTCGCTGAGGGCGTTGGCCGCTGCTACCTGGCCGAACATCCCGGGATCGTCAACGATGGGAGTGAAGAAGTCTGTGGTGTGAACGAGCGCGAGATCGTCGGTGAGACGATACACGGCAGCGTCGTCGCTTGTGTTGAACCCGACGAGAACATTGGGATCGGATTGAGCAGGAAGGCGCTTGAGGACGCGGTCCAAGAGGCTGGGACTCAGCTTTGCCGCGCAGCCGGCAGCCTTGGCATTGGCGGTCAGGCGGACATTGTCAGTTGATGGTTCTTTCAAGAGGCTTCTGCCTGGTGGAGTTCACTTGCTTGGATGGCGGGTCTTCCGGTGGAGATTCAGTTGCCGCCGATGCCGTGTGACGAGGCGCTATGCCGAGGCGGCGATAGAGCGGACCGGAATTGTGATGGGTTTCGCGGACTGAGTCGCAGACAGCATGTGGACGCGGCCGTCGAAAACAGCTCCCGGCTCGATAATCAGACAGGGGGTATGGATCTCCCCGGTAACGATTGCTTTCGTTTTAATTTCGACTTTTCCCTTGGCTTCGATCGTGCCATCAAACCGGCCCGCCAGAACAATGTAGTTTCCGTGGACCTGGCCGGAGAAGACGGATTTCTCGCCCAGATGGAGGGTGTCGCCTGAAGTGACCTCGCCTTTCATTTCGCAATCTACGCGAAACGTGCCTGGAGCTTCGAGCTTGCCCTCGAGGTGGACGCCATTTTCGAGGAAGCCGGTCCATTCGGTAGAGTCTGACTTCTTGAGCCAGGAAGGAGGCATAGAGTTCCTATATACTACCAGTATAGTATTATTTATCCATTAGCTGATCGTAAAGCCTTGCCAAGTCACTATCGTTGTAGTATTCAAAAATCAGATGCCCAGGTTTTCCTGGATGCGGTCCCTGGAGTAGGACACGGGTGCCATAGGCTCGCTGAAGAGCCTCGAGGGCTTCCTTTGTGTTTGGGTCTTGCTGTGAAACAGCGGGTGCGATTCGAGGCCTGGGTCCGCGGGCGACGAAGCGCTCGACCTGGCGAACCGTCAAGCCGCCGCGGGCGATTTTTTTTGCGAGAGCGAGGCGCTCGTCGGGATTGGTGATGGAGAGCAAGGGGCGCGCGTGTCCGGCGGTGACGCGACCGTCCTCGATGAGGTCGAGAATTGGAGATTCGAGGCGGAGCAGACGGAGCGAATTCGCAATCGTGGCGCGGTCCTTGCCGGTACGCTCGGCCATTTGTTCTTGCGTCAGGTGAAACTCGTCGGAAAGACGCTGAAAAGCGCGCGCCTGTTCGATGGGGTTAAGATCCTCGCGCTGCAGGTTTTCGACGAGAGTCATCTCGAGAGCCAATTCCTCGGGAACGTCGCGAACGACGGCGGGAACGCGATCGAGTCTGGCGCGCTGGGCGGCACGCCAGCGGCGTTCACCAGCAATCAGCTGAAATCTCGACCCAATCTTGCGCACGACAAGCGGCTGGACGATTCCGCTGGCGAGAATCGAGCGGGCAAGCTCGTCGAGAGCCTCCTCGCGAAAGCGTGTGCGAGGTTGATAGGGGCTCGGATCAATCAGGTCAATATCAACATGCGCCAATCCCTCACTGAGGGCCGGCTTCACCGCTGCCGCTGCTCCCGACGTTGCCACCGGAGCTGCCGGCGGCGGCGGCTGAGGCGGATGGGGAGTCAGCGGGGGAGTCAGAGGGCTGGGCTTCGGTTCCGGCTCCCGGATGAGAGCGCTCAGTCCCCTGCCCAAGGCGTTTCTGGGCATTGGAGATAACCTCCTTCGAAAGTTGGATATAGCTTTCCGCGCCTTTACTATGTATGTCGTAGAAAATGACCGGCTTCCCATGGCTCGGAGCTTCGGCGAGGCGGACATTCCGCGGGATGACGGACTCGAAAACCTGCGGTCCAAAGTAGCTGCGAAGGTCCGCAGCGACTTGTTTTGAGAGGGTCGTCCGGTCATCGAACATGGTGAGGAGGATTCCCTCGATTTCGAGAGCAGGATTGATTTCGAGGCGAAGCCTCTGGAGAGTGTCGAGGAGCTCGGAGACGCCCTCGAGCGCGAGATACTCGCACTGAATGGGGACAAGGACTGAATCGCTGGCGGCGAGAGCATTGAGGGTGAGGAGGTCGAGAGAAGGAGGACAGTCGATAATTATGAATTGATATTGAGAGCGCAATGCTTGAATGAGGCCCTTCAGTTTGTATTCGCGAGCGTCCATTGGAACCAACTCGACGGGGGCGCCGACAAGATTTTTATCGGAGGGGATGATGTCGAAACCGTCGACTTGCGTGCGGAGGATGACGGAGTCGACTGAATCGCCAAGGATCATGGCGTGGTAGAGGGTTTTGCGATTGGGGTCCTTTGGAAAGCCGAGGGCGCTTGTGCTGTTGGCTTGAGGGTCGGAGTCGATGAGAAGGGTGCGCTGCTCGGAGGCGGCAAGGGAGGCACCAAGATTGACGGCGGTAGTGGTCTTGCCGACGCCGCCCTTCTGATTTGCAATGGCGATAATGCGAGCCAGAAGTCCCCCCAGACCCAAGATGAATTTAGCAAATCGAAAATGGGGGACGCAAGATGTTTCACGTGAAACAAATCGCGAAATTGTTCCACGTGGAACAATTTGGAGTTATTGGCGGCGAGCGCCAACGAGAATATAGCGATTCTTCGTCTCGGGGATCAGTGCGGGCGGTTCCCAGACCCATGAGGTCTCTATGGCCAGCGCAGACGCGTCGTGACCGCTGATCCAAAGAGCCAGACGACCTCCAGGTGAGAGCCGCTCCATCGCCCAATGAAGGACTTCATCGTGCGAGCCCAAGGCGCGCGCGGTGACCAAATCGAAGGAGCCCAAAGTCGCGGGAAAGTCCTCCACGCGGCCGCGGAAGACTTCGGCGTGCTGCAAGCCCAACAGGCGAATCGCCTCCGAGAGAAAGGCGGCCTTCTTCACGTTCGATTCCACCAGGGTGACATGCAAATCGGGCGAGGCAAGCTTCAGCGCCAGCCCGGGAAAGCCGGCGCCGGAGCCGAGATCGGCGAGGCGGCCTTGCGTAATGGGAAGGAGAGACAGAGCGAACAAGCTCTCGCCGAAATGAAAGCGGACGATTTCGGAAGGCTCGACAACGGTAGTCAAGGCTACTTTCCGGTTCCAGCGGAGCAAGAGCGCCGAGTAGTCGCGAATCTGGCCGCAGAGCAGGGGTGTGGGCGAGAAGGCGAAAGGAGCCAGGAGGCGTTCGATGGCGGAATCGGACATAGTAACCATATAGGTATTATAACGTATTAGTAATATTATTCTCTTCTCGCCCGGCGCCCGCCGCCGCCTCCGGCGCACCCTCGGGAATTTGCGCCGGATCAGGGGCGATTTTGGCCGGAGCGAGCAGACCGACGGTCAGGTCCGCGACGAAATGGGCTGCGATGGTGGGAAGAAGCGAACCGGTCCAAGCGCGAACGACAGAAAACAGGGCGCCGAGGATGCCGGTGGTGAAAACGCCGCGGCGGCCCTGATAGAGATGGGCGAAAGCGAACAGGACAGCGGAACCCGCGATTCCGGCCAGGAGCATGCCGCCCGCCGCGTCTTGAAACACGCGCTGCGCAAAGCCGCGATAAATCCACTCTTCGCAAACGGCAACCGTGGAGACGACTGCAAAATAGAACAGCCGCTCGCGGGGAGTGCGCGGAAATATCTTGGCCGCGAGGCGGGGGACGACGGAGCGGGGCTCGAAGGGGCGCTTCGCGAGGCGGCGGAGGCCGAGAAGCTGGTTTACGAGGAGGAGAAACGAAAGAGCCGCGCCCACCTCGATCGAAAGGGCGGGATGCGGAAGAGCGACCCCCAAAGCGGAAAGAGGGAGGGAGCGGGCATGAATCCGCCAAAGGATGATTCCAGAGGCGAACCATTGAAAGGCGACGGTGGAAGCATAGAGGCGCAGGCGGTCGAGAGAGGAGAAGCCGGGAGAATCAAGCAACTGGCGAATGCGGCGGCGGCCGAGCAACGGCACGGCGACGGCAAAGAAAATCAAGATGACCGCGAAATCCCAGTGCATAGAATGCGGGAGCCCTCACAGCGGTTCGAACGTCGCGGCGCATCGGCCGCCGGAACGAGCGTTGATGAAATCACTTTTGGCCGGGAGGAGCAAGCGGAACTGGAGTTGACACTGAGCGAGGGCGGGCCGTATCGTTTTGTGTCCGTGAGCGAAGAAGAAAAGAACGGAGAGGCATGAAGATTCTGGTGATCGGAGGCGGCGGGCGCGAGCACGCGATCGTGTGGAAGCTCCGGCAGAGCCCGGAGGCGGAGAAAATCTGGTGCGCTCCGGGCAACGGCGGAATCGCGCGCGATGCGGAGTGCCTGCCGCTTGACCTGAGCGACCTCCAAGCCGCAGCCGACCTGGCGGAACATCTTGGCGCGAACCTGACGATCGTGGGGCCGGAGCTGCCGCTCGTGTGCGGCGTGGCGGACGAATTCGCACGGCGAGGGCTGCGCGTCCTGGGGCCTGTTCAGAAAGCGGCGCGCCTGGAAGGAAGCAAAATCTTCTCGAAGGAGTTTCTCGAGAGGCATGGAATTCCGACGGCGAAGCTCTACGGCGTGTTCGATTCAGCGAGGGCGGCGAGAGAAGCTCTGCGGGGAGCGCAATGGCCGTTGGTGATCAAGGCGGACGGGTTGTGCGCGGGCAAAGGCGTCCTGGTGGCGGGGTCGATGGAGGAGGCAAGCGAATTCTTGGAGCGAGCGCTGGAACGGGCGGAATTCGGCGAAGCCGGGAAAAGGGTCCTGATCGAAGAGGGCTTGGCCGGGAAGGAACTTTCATACATTGTCATGACGGACGGCGAACACAGCCTGCCAATGGCCCCGGCCCGGGATCACAAGCGGGTGTTTGACGGAGATGAAGGGCCGAACACCGGCGGGATGGGCGCCTATTCGGTGGATGAGATTTTTCCCCGCGATTTGGAGAGCAGAACGGTCGAGTCGATTCTTCGGCCGACGCTGGCAGGGTTGCGAAAGGAAGGGATACCTTATCGCGGGTTCTTATATATTGGACTGATGGTGACCCCGGAGGGTCCGAAGGTTCTCGAATTCAATTGCCGGCTGGGGGATCCGGAAACGCAAGCGATCCTGCTCCGGGCGGATTTTGATTTTGCCGCGGCTTGTCGAGACGTGGCGGATGGAAAAGCGGCAGGAATCAAGGCGAGATGGTCTCCAGCGGCAAGTGTTGCGATTGTAGTAGCATCGGAGGGTTATCCGGCACATCCGGTGATTGGCAGAAAGATAGAGGGACTGGGGGAGGCAGAAGCGGTTCCGGGAGCCGTGGTATTTCACGCAGGGAGCAGAGTGGAAGGGGCTCAATACTACACAAGTGGTGGAAGAGTGTTGGCTGCTGCCGCGGCTGGCTCGACGCTCGCGGAAGCTTGCCGAACCGCCTACCGCGCCGCTGCGAAAATTCGATTTGAAGGGGCGCATTACCGGAGGGACATTGGAACGCCGGGAGCGGCGAAGGGAGTCGCGGTGGAGGCCAGAAATGGGTAGAGTCGAGCACGTGTTCCAGTGCCTGGTCCACCGGTTTCCGATGAAAGAGCTGGACGAAGCGGAAGCGGTGGAGAACAAGGGAATTCGCGGATGCATTCACGGGCGGCCGGGAAGCAAGAGGCAGGTCCTGCTGATGGACGCCGAGACGCTGGAGAAGCTGGGTGTGACGCCGGGAGCCGCGAAGGAGAACATCACGACGCGGGGGCTGGACTTTCAGGAGCTGGCGGTGGGGCAAGTCCTGCGAGTGGGCGAAAGCCTGCTGGAGATCACGCTGGCGTGCGATCCGTGCCCGCGGATGGATGAGATTCGAATGGGGTTGCAGGAGGAATTGCGGGGCCAGAGGGGCTGGTTGTGCCGGGTGGTGAACGGAGGAAAAATTCGGCGCGGGGACGCCATTGAGATTGCGGGCATGGCGGCCGCAGGACTCGCGGCGAAAAACGAGGAGAGAGGCGAATCGTGACGGCGGAAAAAAAGAGCGGGGGCGTGGCGGTGGGGATCCTGATGGGATCGGACTCGGACTATCCGATGATGTCCGAAGCGACAAAGATGCTGGACAAGTTCGGGATCGGGTACGAGATCGAGGTGGCGTCGGCGCATCGGACGCCGAAGCGGGCCCACGAGTACGCAACAACGGCGGCGGGCCGCGGGCTGAAGGTCATCATATGCGCGGCGGGAGCGGCGGCGCATCTGGCGGGAGTGATCGCCGCGAACACGACCTTGCCGGTGATCGGAGTCCCGATGAGCACAAGCGCGTTGAACGGGCTGGACGCGCTGCTTTCGACGGTACAGATGCCGGGGGGAGTTCCCGTGGCGGGGATGGCGATTGATAAGGCGGGAGCGATGAATGCGGCGATCTTCGCCGCGGAGATATTGGGTTTGGCGGACCCGGGAATCGCGCAAAAACTGGTGGCGCACAAGACAGAGATGGAACAGCAAGTGGCGGAGAAGAACGCCCGGCTGCAGAAACAACGGGCCGAGACGAAGTAGACCTTCCTCAAGCGCCGGGGCGCGCGGATTTCGATCCGGTTTCGGCGCCCCTCAAAACAAATCCAACACTAAGGGTGGAGGAGCGAAGGCGCTCCGGCTTCGCGCTCGGGCTGCCGCAGGTTCGATTTCGGCTCCGGAGGCGGCGGAACAATCCAATTAAAGCCGTCCAGCTCGGAAATTTCAGAGAGCGTGATGCGATTTTTGGGAGTCGCCAGGATTTCGAGGGCGGCGCGGAAGAACGGCAAGGCTTCGGCGGAGGAAAGCTTCTCGGCGCGTCCTTCCAAGACTGCGTTCAAAGCCTCCGACGTTTTGTCATCGGAATGGCGCAAGGGATCGAAGCGGGGATCATTCTGGCGAAGCATGTCGAGCAGAGTGGGAGTGGTGGAGGGAGGGTAAGAGAATTCGACCAGTGTGTGCGGCTGTCCCTTGACGGGCGGGTAGAGCTGCAAATAGGAGGGATAGCTGACGCTCGTGGTCCAATAATCCGGAGTCTGCTCTTCCTGCTGCAATTCATAGCTGATTTGCCAGATCTCGGGGCCGTAATCGGGAATGTAATCCGCGACAATGACCTCGAGAAAAGGTTCGTCCGGAGGCAAGTCAACTTTACCGTGGAGTTCCTGAACGATTTCTGTGGCGCGGCGGCGGACGCCTCGGCCGACCATTTCCAGATCCACGGCATCTTTTTCCTGTGTGGCGGCGCCGGCAAGCGTAGGAATGGGCGCGCTGGGAGTCGCGCGGAGGTGCGGCAACTCGAGGTCGAGCCGGGCGATTTCGCGGCGGCTCGAGGGAGAAAACCAGTCTTCGGCTCCGAGGATGGTTCCCGCGCGCATCGTGGACATCTGGACGGGAGCGGGGACGTGCGTTTGAGGTTCGATGGGATTTTCGATGGTCCCGATTAGGATTGCGTCTTTGGTGACGAGCAAAATGACGCGCCCGGCTGCGAGATTGGCGACCACTTCCTCGCCGGGAGTTTCCGAAGTGTTCTGTGCGACGGCGCGCGGGGGGGAGAAAAGCAGGAAAACGAGCAAGAGAGCCATGGCGAGCAAGGAGTTCGAAGCTAACCTGAACCCGAGCCTCCCCGGGGAGCGGGAGGTTGAGGATTCATGCAGGCCCGCGCGCACGGTCAGTCTCCGACGGAATGCGCGGCTTCTTTTTGAGAGATGGCCTGGATGGCGGTGATGGCAATGACGTTGGCGACGTCATCCGTGGAGCAGCCGCGAGAGAGGTCGTTGGCCGGGGCAGCGAGGCCCTGAAGAATCGGCCCCAGGGCGATAGCGCCGGCGAGGCGTTCGACAAGCTTGTAAGCGATATTTCCGGAATCGAGATCGGGAAAGATCAGGACGTTGGCGCGGCCCGCAACCGGAGAGCCGGGAGCCTTTCCGGCGCCGATCGCAGGAACCAGCGCGGCGTCGGCCTGCATTTCACCGTCCACGCGAAGATAAGGGCTGCGAGCCTGCACGATTCGCAGAGCCTCGCGCACTGTCTCGACGCGCTCGTGCTGAGCCGAGCCTTTCGTCGAGAACGAAAGCAGAGCGACGCGGGGTTCGGCCTCGAGAAAGGAGCGCGCATTCGCGGCGGCTGCGATTGCGATTTCGGCGAGTTCCTGAGAGGAAGGAGCGGGGACGACGCCGCAATCGGCAAAGAGCATGGCGCCCCGCTCTCCAAACCCGTGGGCTTGCGGCAAAATCATAAGGAAAAAGCTGGAGACGATCGTCGCGCCGGGAGCAAGGCCGATGGAGTGCAAAGCGGCGCGAACGGTATCGGCGGTGGAATTTGCGGCGCCGCCCACGCTTCCATCAGCATCGCCGGCGGCGACAGCCAACGCCGCGAAATAGAGCGGGTTGCGCGCGGCGGCATGCGCTTCTTCGAGGGTCACGCCGCGAGCGCGCCGGCGTTCGTAAAAGATGTGCGCGTAGGCGTCGAGGCGGCGGCTTGCGGACGGGTCGAGAAATTCAACGCCATCGAGGCCGAGCCCGAGTTGGCCCGCCGAGCCGCGAATGATGTCCGGGCGGCCGAGAAGGACGGGCTTGGCGAACCGCTCGCTTGCCGCGGCGACCGCGGCGGCAATCACGCGTTCGTCCTCGCCTTCCGGCAAGACGATTCGCTGCGGATTCGCGCGCGCGCGATTCTTGAGCTTCCCGGTGAACTCCATCGGTTACTAACCTTACCACACGCGGCTGCGCGCGGCATGGCCCGGCGGCGCCGGTGTTTTTACCGAGGGAATCGGGGAGGCAGCCGAAAAAACAGGCTGCCGAGCAGGCGACCGCGTGGGCAAAGCCGCCCGAGGAAGCGTCTCCCCCCTGTCCTACCACCCTCGAAGTCTAGTAAAATTGCGCGGTAAGAAAGGGTTCCATGCCTGGCAGCAATCCATGGCAAGACGAGAAGCATTCAGAGGAGGCGGTTTGAAGTCGCCCAAGAGCGTCCGAATCGGCGGAAAAAAAGTAAGCGAGATTCTGGAGTTGCACGCGAAGTTCGTGCGGGGAGAAGAAGGCGGAGCGCGAGCGGAATTCGCGGGAGCGGATCTGCGGCGCGTGGATTTCACGAAGGCGAACCTGACCTTCGCGAATTTTGCCGGCGCGAATCTGGAGGGCGCCTGCCTTCGGGAGGCGAAACTCGGCTCGGCGGACTTTTCAAACGCCAAGCTTCAGAGGGCGGACATGCGCCGCGCCGACATGACGGAAGCGCATTTCGCGGGGGCGAACCTGAACGAAGCCCTGGTGAGCGGAGTGGAAGCGTTTCGCGCCGATTTCCGGGGCGCCAACTTGAGCGGCACCGACCTGGGTATGACGAATTTCCGCGACGCCCAGTTGCACGGCGCCCAGTTCAAGGGCGCGCGGATGAACGCGACGATCCTCCGGGAGACGAATCTCGAAGGCGTGGATCTTTCGGGCGTGGATTTGAGCACGGCTCTGCTGCCGCGAAACTACGCGAAGGCCGGAGCGTGACGAGATTAAGGACCGGACGGCGGGAGCCGTTCGCGCCCGGAGCGTAAAACAGAGGGTCATGCCGAACCTTCCCTGGATTCTCGTCGAAGATTACAGATGGCCCGGCGGCTGGGTGGGCAGCCAGCAGCATGAAGAGCGCGCGCGAGCCTATTGCGAATTTTTGGAGAAAGGACAGATTCTGCTTTTCCGCGAACTGCCCTTCTCTTTACCGCAGGCGGACCAGGAGTTCCTGCTCGCGCAAGAGTGGAGCGAGTTGCGGCTTCACAAGAACGTCTCCTACCGCCCCGGCGAGGACTCGATTCGCGGCGTTGCCGGCGACGCGGCGACGGTGGGGAAAATCTGCCGCATCATGCGGAGCTACAGCGAACAGGTGATCGGGTTCGCGGAAAAATTCCTGTCGCCCTATGCGGGACGCTGGACGCTCGATTTTGCCAGCTTCCGCCCACTCGAAGAGGAAGGGCGCGACCTGCCGTTGCACAAGCGCAACGACCTGCTGCACGTGGATGCGTTTCCCAGCCGTCCGACCCGCGGGGGAAGAATCCTGCGAATCTTCACGAACGTAAACCGATCGCGGCCGCGCGTGTGGCATACCACCGAGGGTTTCGACCTGCTGGCGAAAAGATACGCGGAGGAGGCGGGGCTGCGGCAAATCGCCGAGGACGATGGATTTCTGAGCCGCACCGTGCAGAACTGGGGCGCGAAACTCGGGCTGCCCGGAATGGGGCGCACGGCGTACGACATGTTCATGCTGCGATTCCACGATTACCTGAAGGAAAACTCGGAATTTCAGGCCAATTGCCCGAAAGTGCGGCTGGAATTTCCACCGAAGTCCACCTGGATTGTCTACACGGATTGCACGGCGCACGCCGTAATGTCGGGGCAATACGCTCTCGAGCAAACGCTCCTGATCCCCCCCGAAGCGCTGGTGGCGCGCGCGCAGGCGCCATATCGAATTCTAGAGGAGATTGCCGGACTTCCGCTGATTCAGTAGAGGGCCATCAGCTTTCGAGGCGGAATCGCGTGGAGGCCACACCGTAGAGCCGCCGCCAGAGCAGGCGATTGATGGTGACGACCATCAGCGCCATGAGGATGGTGGCCGCAAGCAGGACGCGGAAATTCCCCGAGTCGGTGGCGCCGCTGATGACGGCGCCCAACCCCGTCGTCATGTACGTCTGCCCTTTGAAGCGAAAATATTCGGCGATGATGCTCGCGTTCCACGCGCCGCCGGAAGCCGTGACAAACCCTGTGACAAGATAGGGAAAAATGGCGGGAAGAAAGAGTTCGCGCCATCGCTCCCATTTCGCGAAGTGAAAAACGTCGCACACTTCCTTGAGGTCGGTGGGGATGGCGATGGCCCCCGCTATCACGTTGAAGAGGATGTACCACTGCGTGCCGAGGAGCAGAAGGATGATGGAGCCGACGCCAAGACCGCCGCCCGCGCGAATGAGAAAAAGCAGAATGATGGGAAAGAGCGCCGTGGCGGGGACGGAAGCGGCGACTTGGGCGATGGGCTGGGCAATGCGCGAGAGCCGGGGGTTCAAGCCGATGACGACCCCCGCGGGAATCGTCCACAGCCCGGCAAGAAACAGCGTGAAGGCGACGCGCAAAAATGTGGCGCCTCCGCCGACGAACACCGAACGAATCTCGCCCCCGGTGAGCCCTCCTAGAAGCATCACCATGCGAACGAAGGCGTAGACCAATCCACCTGCGAGAGCGAGCAGAAGCAGCCGCGAAAGCCATTTGCGTCCCTGGGCGGCGGACCCGGCGGAGGGAGCGGCCGCGTGCTGCCGGGCGAAATGCAAGGCGAGCGATTCGCGGAGGGGCTGGACGGAGCTCCGAGCGACGAGGGGAAGAAATTTCGAATGGCGGAGAAAATCGAGCACGGGCGAGCGCGGCACGTCGGTGGACTCGACCTGCTCGAATTTGAATTTCTCGGCCCAGGCGATCACCGGGCGCCACACCAACTGGTCGGTGAGCACGATGACGCCGATCATCACCACTAGGCCGTAGACGATCGCGCGCGTGTCTCCCACGTTGGCCGCCGTCTGCAGATAGGAGCCGAGGCCCGGAAGACGCAGATCTCGATTGCCGAGAGTGAACATTTCGCAAGCCATCAGGAAGAACCATCCGCCGGCGACGGACATCATGGAATTCCACACGAGGCCTATCACGGCATACGGAAATTCCATCTGCGTGAACCGCTGCCACCAGCTCCAGCGGTAAATCTGGGCCACTTCGCGCATTTCCCGCGGAATGCTTTTCAGCGAGGAATAAAAGCTGAAGGTCATATTCCAGACCTGGCCGGTGAAAATCAGCAGGATCGAGCCGAGTTCGATGCCGATCTGGCGCGTGGGAAAGAGGGCGACCATGGAAACCATCACGCCGGGAAGAAAGCTGAGCACGGGAATGGATTGCAGAGTGTCGAGGAGAGGAATGAGGAATTTTTCGGCACGGGCGTTATAGGCCGCCACGTAGCCATAGACCAGCGTGAACAGCAGGCTGAGAAAGTACGCAATGGCGATGCGCATGATGGAAAGCATCGCGTAACGCGGCAGCGCCCAGGCGGAAAGATCGATCTCCGCTTGCCCGCCCACGGGAGCCATCCAGTGATGCGCGAGCGACAGCAGGGCGTAAAACAGCGCCAGGCCGGCGAACAGGATGGGGAGTTCTCGAAGGAGAGACGACCCCTCCGCGGGAAAGCGCCCCCAGGCGAGGACGCCCGAAGAAGACCGCGAGGAGCGGGCCATCAGTGCAGGCCCTCGCGCTCGGCGGAATCGGCGGGAAGAAGGGGAAATTCCAAGCGGATCGCGTCGGTCTCCGAGTCGTAGGTAAAGATGTCGGCGTATCGCCCCCAGCCCACGGCGGTCTCGATCTGCTTGTTCGCCTCTTCCTCGGGAAAATGTTCGTCGAGCACGTCGCGGAAGAATTCGAGAGGCATGGTGCGATCGGATTTTTTCTCGAGCGCGGCTTTCATCTGCTGGAGCAGAGTCACATGAAGCAAGGCCGCTTCGCGGAAGATATCCCGGCGGGTGGGAATATCGGCCTCGGCAAAGGCGCGGCCCTTGGATGTGACTTCGACGTCGCCTTCACGGGCCGTGGCGAAACCCAGCAGGGTGGCACCCTCGACCAGAGGGAGCAGGTCGTCGACTTCGAGAAGCAGATCTTCGGCGACGTGGTAGAGATCTTCCTTGCCGCCGCGGTCGGTGAGCACTTCGAGCAAGCCCGCGATCCCCGCCGGGCGGGCGTGAGGAAGCATGACCGGCTTCACGCGAGGCTTCGATTCTTTTGCCGAAGGCGGTGCAAGCTCGATTTCGGGCTGGGTCATCACTTTGTAGATGTAGTCCACGTAGATGAGGAATGCGGCGTCCTTGCGGTCGCGCGGATGGAGCAAGGGAACGCGAAAATCGGCGCGGATGCGGGCGGGGTTTCTGCCGAGGACGATGATGCGGTCGGCGAGCAGCACGGCTTCCTCGATGTTATGCGTGACGATGAAAATGCTGCGCGTCGGGATTTTCTTCGCCAGCCAGAGCTCGAGGAGTTCGCCGCGCAGGTTTTCCGCCGTCAGGACGTCGAGCGCGGAGAACGGTTCGTCCATGAATAGAATTTCGGGTTCGACGGCGAGAGCGCGCGCGAATCCCACCCGCTGCTTCATTCCCCCGGAGAGTTCCTTGGGATACGCGGATTCATAGCCCTTCAATCCGACCGCGTCGAGCGCGCGAAGCGCCCTTCGATGCCGCTCGAAGTGCGCCATGCCTTGGGCCAGGAGCGGAGCTTCCACGTTGTCGAGCACGGTCAGCCAGGGAAAAAGGGCGAAGCTCTGAAACACGATGGCGACGTTGGGACAGCAACTTCCCACCGGGAGGCCGTGCCACAGCACCTCCCCGCCCGTCGGCTGCGAGAGCCCCGAAAGAATCCGCAGAAGCGTTGACTTCCCGGAGCCGGATGGCCCGAGCAAAGCGGTGACCGCGTCCGGTTCGACATTCAGGTCGAGCGGCGCGATCACCTGGATATCGTGGCCGTCGGGCTGGCGGTAACTTTTCTCGATGTGGCGCGCTTCGATGATGGGCGCGGGGCGCGGCGCCGCGGCTGCCACAGGCGGCGCGCTCTCGGCAACTCCCGGGAGGGGAGAAGCGGCGCCTGCTTCCATCCGGGCTTCTTCGAGCTCCTCGTGCAGCGCCTGCCACGCTTCTTCCGGCAATTCGTCGAGAAATCTCTCGCGCTCCTGCGGGTGCATGGCGTCAACGATCGAGAGGATTTCTCCGGCCGGGCGCGAATGCAGCAGCACGAAGGCGTGGTAATACGGCATGTGAGTCGAGAGCGAGCCGGCAAATTCAGCGGGGAGCCGCCGAAAGAGGGCTTGCTGCTTTTCGAAGGGAAGCTCGACAAACTGTTCGGCGGCAGGCGTCGCATCGAGCGACCGGAGGTAATCCACGGCGGCTTCCCATTGGCCTTGCGCCGCCAGGTTTCGAAGCTTTTCGCTGGATATCTGAGCCATGGATGAGCCGAAACAGGCTACTACGACTAACGGTTTTCCGCGAAGCGGCGCTTGAACCTTCTTCGGGCCGATTTTTACGGCGTTGCGTCGCCAGCCCGGCAGGCGATTTTAGGCGATAGCGGCGGCGCGAAGGTTACCGAAGTTTGAATTTTGGCGGCGGAGGTTCGCGGAAACGATGGTGGAGGCGGGAGACGCTCTGTGGGGAGAAAAAGAGAGATGGAAGAGACGACAGGCTACTTGCCGGCGGCGAATTCAGCGGAGTCTTCGCCGAGACCCACGGCCGCGCGGGAGGCGCCGGGCCTACGGCGGGTTTCGATTCCAAGACGCTTGATTTTCTGATTGAGCGTCGAAAGGGGAACTTGGAAACGCTCGGCGGCTTCGGTCTGATTCCAGTTGGTGCGCTCCAGCATGTCGATGATGATGCGCCGCTGGACTTCATCGAGAATTTCAAAGAGCGAGGGAGGCGGAGCGCTGTTTCTTCCGGCGCTATCGCCGGCGAGCGGCGGCAGAAACTCGGCGAGCTGCAGCCGGACGCCCTTGACAATCTCGCGTGTGCGGACGCTTTCGGGGAGCAGGTCGGCGTCCATGGATTCGTTCATCGAGAGAACCACGGCGCGCTCGACGACGTTTTCGAGCTCGCGGATGTTTCCCGGCCAGTCGTAGTCCATCAGCAATTTCATGGCATTGTTCGTGAAAGTGCGGCGGGACTTGGCATTTTCGCGGCAGAACTGGTCGAGAAACCGTTCGACGAGAAGCGGGATGTCTTCCTTTCGGTCGCGCAGCGGCGGCAATTGAATGGCGATGACGTTCAAGCGGTGGTAGAGATCGTCGCGGAAGCGACCCTCGCGGACCAGCTTCATCAGGTTCTCGTTCGAGGCCGCCAGGATGCGGACGTCCACCTTGATCGTGTCCGTGCCGCCGAGCCGCATGAATTCACGCTCCTGGATGACGCGCAGGAGCTTCGCCTGCGTTTCCGGGCTGACGGTTGAGATTTCGTCGAAGAAAATCGTTCCCTGGTCGGCGACTTCGAAAAGGCCCTTTTTGGAGGCGATGGCGCTGGTGAAAGCGCCTTTCACGTGGCCGAAAAGCTGCGATTCGAGCAGATCCACGGGAATCGAGCCGGTGTTGACCGGAATGAAGGCCTTGTCGGCGCGAGACGATGCGGAGTGAATCGCCTTGGCGATCAATTCTTTTCCCGTGCCGCTCTCGCCGTGGATGAGAACGGTGGAGCGCGAGGGAGCGACCTGGGTCACCAGGTCGAGCACCGCCAGCATCTTCTCGCTCTTGCCGACAATATTGGGGAAGTTGTAGCGCTGCTTCAGGGCCCGCTTGAGCTGAAGGTTTTCTTCGCGCAGCCGCCGCCCTTCGACCGCCAGGGATACTTGGGCGATCAATTCGTCGTTGGACCAGGGCTTGGTGATGTAATCCTGCGCGCCGCTTTTGAATGCCTGTCGCGCCATGTCGATGGAGCCGAAAGCGGTGATCAGGATGATGGCCAGCCCGGGATCGCGGCGGTGAATTTCGCGGAGCATTTCGATTCCGCTGCGGTCGGGCAAGCTGACGTCGAGAAGGAGAAGATCGAAGGGGCGCTCTTCGAGGCGCTGGAAACCGGCCTCGGCCGTTTCGGCGAGGGTGACCTGAAAATCCTCGGAAGAGAGAAGCGCTTCCAGTCCCTCGCGAATTTCGGCTTCGTCGTCAACGACGAGAATGGATCCTCTAGGCATGAACCGCTTTCCTGGCCGCCGGAAATTCGAGCCGGAAGGAGGTTCCCTTGCCCGGAGCGGATTTCACGTCAACCTTGCCCGCATGTTCTTTGATGATGCCATAGCTGACGGAGAGGCCCAACCCGGTGCCGCGGCCCGTGGACTTCGTCGTAAAAAACGGGTCGAAGATCCGGTTGACGTGCTCGGGAGGAATGCCGATTCCCGTGTCCGTCACTTCCACTTCCACCGAGCCGTTGCGGGCCGCCGTGCGGACCTCGAGCATGCCGCCGCTGGGCATGGCGTCGCGGGCGTTCATGAACAGGTTCAAGAACACCTGTTGAAGACGCGTTGTGGAGCCGAGAACGGGCGGAATCTGGTCCGAGTAGTGCCGCAGAACGTGCACTTGCGCGGTCTTGAACGGATGCTGCACCAGGGACAAGGTTTCCTCGAGAACCGAATTCAGATCCACTTCTACGAACTGCGAGGCTCCGGTGCGCGAAAAGTTCAGAAGATTGTTGACGATTTCGCTGGCGCGGAACGTCTGCTTCACGATCCGCTCGATCGTCTTTTGCCGCGGATCGTCGGGAGGAATCTGCTTCGCGAGCATCTGAATGTAGTTCGAGATGACGGCCAGCGGCGTATTGACCTCGTGAGCGACGCCGGCAGCCAGCAGCCCGAGCGAGGTCAGCTTCTCGGTCTGCACCATCTGGTCTTCCAGGCGCGCGCGCTGCGTAATGTCGTCAATCAGCACCAGGCGGCCCAGCCGCGTGCCGTCTTTCCCCACCAGAGGTGCGATTGAGACGTTGATCACCAGATGGCGGCCGCTGCGCGTGTTCAAATGGAACCTGTAAATTCCCGAAACATGCTCGCCGGGCTCGCGCGAGGCGATTTCCGCCATCAAATCGCCGGGCAGGACGTCCTGCAACTTCCGGCGCAGCGCTTCGACCCGGGGAATTTCCAGCAATTCCTCGAGCTGAGGATTCCAGGATTCGACGCATCCTTCGAGATCGAGAGTCAAAACACCGATGTTGAGAGACTCGACGATGTTTTCGCTGAAATCCTTCAGCCGCTCGACTTGAATCGCCTTTTGTTCAAGGGATTGGTAGAGACGCGCGTTTTCAACGGCAATGGCGACGTAGCCGGCGATGGTGAAGAGCAATTCGAGGTCGTCGCTCGTCAGATAATCGCCGTCCACCGTTTTGCCCAAGCCCAGAACCGCGACGGTCCGCTCGCGGAACCGGCAGGCGATGAAGTAATGCAGGCCCAACTGCGCGAGCGTGTGGCGCACCGAATCGGTTTCTCCGATGGCCGCGCGAGCCGATTCGAAGAACAGGCAGCCGCGCTCGAGCTGAGGCCGCTCGGGAGAGAGGAACGATAGGTCGAGAGGCCCGTCGGGATGAAGGCCCATCGAGCGGGTCAGCCGGAAGTCTCCCGGGTGCGCCGGATCCTCGAGAAAGAATGCGAGGCGGTCGATCAGCAGTGTCTGCGAAATGCGGTCGAGCGCCGAGCCCAGCATCGGCTCGAGCCGGACTTCGTTGGTCAATGCGCGTCCGAATTCGATGAGGGTCCGGCGGTAGTCGAGACGATCGCGGTAGAAGAAACGGTCAAGCCGGGCCTGGGCCCAATCGCGGATCGGCTGAAAAAGAAAGGCGGCCACCACAATGGCGATCACGCCGCCCGCGGGACCCGTCGGCCAGGCCGTGTGAAACAGTTCGCCGATCACCGCAATCGTTCCAAAATAAATCGCCACCAGGACGGCCGTAGCGAACGTGTAGGCCAGCCCTCTCTTGAAAATGATGTCCACATCCATCAGCCGGTAGCGGATGATCGCGTAGCCAAAGCAGAGGGGAATCAAGGCAAGCGAGAATACCGAGAGCTTCATCCAGGACGGCGGAGACGCATCCGCGATGAGAGGGACGATGTACAAGCCCAGGAACGGCAGGATGCCCGCCAGAGTTCCTCCCGTCACCCACTTCAACTGCTGCTTCAGCACGCCGCTCGGCGCGCGCAAATAGCTGAACAGGAAAATTGCCGCCGCCCCGAGGAAATACAGCCCGAGATATAAAAACTCGAGCTTGTCGAGAATGTGCATGTTCCCGACCGAGGGCATGAAATTCAAGGTCCCGCTGGCGACGAAGATGTGCAAGGTCAGCAGAAGCGCGGGAACCGAATAAATCCCCAGCAATTTCGGCCAGAGCCATCCGCGGCGCTCGGGAAAGACGAGTGAAAAATGGACCAGGAGCGCGGGCTGCAGCAGCATCGCCACCACGTTGCTCCAATAGATCGTTTCATCGAACGAATTCATCTTCCCGCTGTAGTGAAAACTGTAAAGCGCGAAGGAGACGAGACAGAAGATGTAGAAATGCACGGCGCGCGGCGCGTTCCACCGTCGGACGAAGATGAACAGCCCGATAAACAGGTAAAGCAGCGCGGTGGCGCGCAGATAATTTTCAATCGAAGAGGAATTGTCCGGGGGAGCGGTGACCAGCGGAACTTCAAACGCCTCGCCCCTGCGCTCTATCTTGTAATCTACGTCCGCCCACGGCCCTACCCGGAAGAGGACGCGCATGACGTCGGGAGCTTCGCGGATTTCCAATCCGTGGACTCCCTGGCGCACCGAAAGAACGTAATCGCCCTCGCGAATGCCGGCCCGGGCGGCCGGCGAATTCGGGGCGACGTGCCAAGCCAAAACGCCATCGGACGTGTCAATCCAGGTGACGCCGTCAACGGGCAAAACGTATCGCGAACGCTGCTGAAAGTTGAGAATGGCGAATACGACCACCGCCAGCGTCACGAGCGCCAGCACCACCGCCCCGAGCCGCATTCTCAGGCTTTCGTTCATTCGGCCACACCCATACTGACCCAGCCAGAACTATGTGCACGTCTACTTCCAGATATTAGAAGAATTGGTTTATCATATCTATCTGTAAATAAGATACTTGTGAGACGTGGTGACATCCTGACTTCTGCTTATTCCGTTTCTGGTATGGCGTTTCCGATTTCCTATAGCAATTAGTTCCTTAAAATTGGAAGCTGAACCCGCCTCGGAAATAGCGGCATGAGGGGATCAAGACGATATTTCCGTCCGAAGTCGCGAGAGGAACGTATCCTTGGGCTAGAAGATTGCCAATGTCCACCATCGCTTCCATGTGACCGGAAAGGACGGAGGGAATCGGCTGGCGAATTTCCAGGCTCAGGTAGGGATCCATGTGGAAGAGGGATTCTCCATATGGGTCGAGGCGCGACACTGCCTGTCCTCCCACCCATTTATAGCTGGCTACAATCTTGGTGTGGAGACCGGGAAGATGTCCCGAGGCGCGCGCGGCGAGGCTCGAGCGGTATTGCGTGGTTAATTCATCCCGCGTCTCGCCCATCATGGCGCCGGGAGCGGGCGCCAGAACGCCACCGTAAGCATAAATGAAGCTCGTTTCGGCGTTGTCGCCCAGTTTTCGCGTGTAGACCACGCGAGCTCCGGTGGATTGCGTGGCGCCCGCGTCGTAGGCAAAAACATCGGTATAGATATCGGGCAGAAAATCGGGGCCTGACACGTCGCCACGGCCAAACACGGCTGTGTTCGAGGACCGGTCGTGAAAGACGGCGGCAGTGAGCGTCGAGGACTTGCTGAGAATCCGCTCGACCGCAATTTCCTCGTGCAGATTGTCGGAAAGCACGGGGCGGCCATTGCGCAGCAGGAGCGTGGGAAGCGAGTCCAGAGTGTCGATGGCGGATTGCAGGTCGTTGGTGTTGCCGGAGTCCTGCCAAGGACGCGCCGCCACAGTGCCGGATGCCAGCCAGAGCTTGGAAATTTTCACGGCCACTTCGGCTCGCGGCAGCACCGAGGCTGTGGTCCGATTCAGACCTTCCATCACGAGTTCTCCGCCGTAGCGGATGCTCACGCGATTGCCCAGCGCCAGTTGATCGTCGTGCGACACGCGAAACCCGCGAAATTCCAGGCCGCCGCCGATTCCACCTACGCGGGAATCGCGAATCAGAACGGATGTTTCGGGGCCCACGCCGAGTTCGCCCGACGGGAGCCATTCCGTGGCCAATCCGCCGCCGGGAGTCACGCCGTCATAACTGAATTGTCCTGCCATCAGCAGCTTGCCGTAGTCGCCCAAACTCCAGCCATAGACGAACGCCGTGGCGGGCGAGTCGCCCGGATTTGAGATCGAACCCGGATGATCGGATCCGGAGGTCAATTCCAGCCGGGCGCGATCTTCCGGCGGCGCGGCCATCGTTTCCTGCATCGGGTTCATCCCCGGAGCGGCACCGCCCTGCCAGCGAAGGACGGGACGCGAAGCTGAACTCGCGCGCAGCACCCAAATCCATTCGTCCGAGGGCACGGGCTGATCGGGATCGTGGCGCATCTTGCCTAGCGAGGCGAACAGCGATCCGAGAACGATGTCGAGCAGTGTCGTTTCTTGATCGCTTACTCGGACATGCTGCTCGAAGGAAGGAAGGAAGCCCGCCAGCGTGACTTTGACGGAATAATTTCCGGCGGGGAGCGAGCCGGTGGTGAACTTGCCGCGGTCATTCGTAAACAATTGCTGGTGAAGCGGTTCAAGAGTGGGCGAGAAGCCGACCTGTTCGGAGGAAACCAGGACGGTCGCGCCCATTTGGGGCACGCCCGATGGGTCTCGAACGATTCCGGCAATCTTGCCGGCGTTCGGCGCGCCCGCCGCGGGCAAGGCCAGCAAGCAGAGGAGTGCCGCGAAACCCAGGCTGGTCAGTACTCTCGGCTTCACCTCTACTTACCTCCCTTGCGGTCTTGCCGCTACAGGGGCCGCTTTCACGCTGAAATCCGAGGACGGGGTGATGGTCTGCTTGGCGATGTTGTCGGTAATCGCCACTTCGAGCTTGTATCTGCCCGGAGAAAATGCATTCAGGGCGACAAGGTTCTTCAGCGTCATCTCTTCGCCGCGTTCCGGCAACTGGTTTTTGGGCATGTCGTACTTCAAGACTTCCTGATTGCCCTTCAACACGCGGAACTCGACGGAAGCGTCGGGTTTGTGGGTCTTGTCGTCGATCTTCAAGTTATAGACCTGCAGGAAAACGCCCATGGGCTCGTTCTGGGCAAATGTCTCGTCCATCTTCGGCCGCACCTTCACGTCACCGATGACGAACTGTCCCAGTCCGATGTCCTTCGCGGAAACCTCGGTAATCTGGTCGGCCAGCACCAACGAGCTGGAAGAAAGCTGGTCGTCCTCAAAATGCGGCACGGCCAGCCGCGTGTTGACCACGCCCACGTTCCCGCTGTTGATGTCCTTGATCACGATGTCCAGCCGGTAAAGGTTCGGCGAGAGCGGAACGGCCTTTTGATAAATCGAGGACGTGGAACTGGCCTGATCGATCAGCGAGGCGGGAATATCGCGATGGACCGTATCTTCAAAGGTCTGCACCACGCGGCCGCTGAGCGTCGAGATGCGGCCAAACAGATTCACCGTGGCCGAGTCCACTCCGTCTTTGTTCTGGAACATCAGCTGGTTCGTGGGAATCTGCACGGTGATGGGCACCAGGACGGTGTCTGAAGTGATTCGCATGAAATCGAAGCGGTAATCGAATTTCAGCTGATCCCGCACGATGTGGCCCGTCACGATCGCTTCCAGGTCCTTGAACTTCACCGGGGGCGGCGTCATGATCGCCGCGTACTTCTCGAGGCGAGTGAATTCCTCGTCTTGCTCGTCCACCATTCCGCCGAGAGGCGCGGCCAGGTGCGTGCCGTCCGTATTGTTGAACCGCGCTTGCTTGCTCGACATGCCCATTTCCTCGGCCAGGGTCAAACCAGCATTCGGAACGTAGAGCAACGCGTCCTTTTCGCTGGGGTCCGAGGTCAAGTGATACTCGCCCGTCATCGTTGGATCGACGAATTCGAGCTCGACGTTTTCGCCGATGCCAGCCAGATAGCGGTAGCGCCAGTCTTCGAAGGGATAGGTCGACGTCTCGCCGCCGCCTTGGTCCGCCGGCCGGTCATATGTTCCGCCTGAAGGATGAGAGTCGATTTCGTCCGGCGGGCCCCACATGATGTAAATGCGCCCGCGGTCGGTCTTCCATCCGGGAATGCCGGAGGCAAAGTGCTCGTTGGCGTAGGCGATGCGCCGGTAATGCTCTTCCTTGTAGGTATTTTCGGGAGAATCAGGGTCGGGATTGCGGCGCTGCCAAAATTGCTCGATGAACTGTTCGCGCTCTTCGTTGGTCGAAAGGTGGAGAAAGGCGCTGCGCTCTTCCGGCGTGATGATATAGACCACGTCCTCGTCGAGCCACTTCTTGTAGGGCGAGGCCAGCTCTTTGTACAGATCCTTGTCCTTGCGGGACCGTTCCTTCGCTGCCTGCCCGGCCGCCTTCTTCTGGGCCTTGGTCATATCGCCGGTGTCTTGCGGGATGGTCTGTTGCTGATCGCCCTCCTGTTGGCTCTGCGCCCATATTTTGGGCAAAACGAGCATAGAAATACCCAAAAGGAAAGACAAAAGCAGGTTTACGCGGCGGCCCATAAAGACACCCTTCCCTCAACAAGCGGTCAGAATATTAACCTGTACCAAGGAACAGGTCAATGTGAGTTTGCCCCAGCACCACTACCCCCTGCTCGTTTGGAAGCCTATGAGTCCGCTTGGGTTGCTCCGTCATTCGAGGGAATGATTGGCGGGGTTGCACCGGGCACACCCTCTTAGAATCCTTTCATTTTTCGCTGTGCGTCGCCCGCTCGCCCTTCACGGGAAATTCTTTAGCTAGTCATCAAACAATCGTACAATGTGATGGATGCCTTTCAAGGGCAGGGTGGCGGGGATATGAGCACGGGTAGAAGGTGTCAATCACATGGGTAGGGACGAATTCCCGCCTTTCCTTCATTTCCCACCCGCGTCTAACGACAGAAACTTTCTTGCAATCATTGGCGTATAGAAAGTTGGAAACCTGGATCTGGCTTTTCGACCGCCGATTCCGAAGGTCAAAGCAATGAAAACTTGGAAAAAGGTGACCATAGGGATTCTCGCAGCCGTCGGCCTGCTCGTGATCGTATTGGTCAGCGTTTATCAAGCCAACAAGGGCGTGGTAACCGTCCAATCGGGGAGCGTCGTGCGCGAGAACCTTACTTCCCTCGTGACGGCCTCGGGTGAAATTCGCCCCAAGACGTACACGAACGTCCTCGGCGAAGGTTTTGGCAAAATCACGGAAATCGTCGTGAAAGAGGGCGATCACGTCAAGAAGGGCGACGTCCTTCTGAAGCTCGAGAGCGTCCAGCCCGGCGCCGACGTCCGGGCGCAGGAAGCCTCGGTTGCGGCCGCGCAGGCGGGCGTGCAGGTGGCCGAAGCGAATTATCAATCCGCGCTGGCCACCCAGGCCGAGCGGCAGGCCGATCTCGAAAAAGCGAAATTTGATTGGGGCCGCTCGCAAAAGCTTTTTGCCCAACAGCTGATTTCCAGGCAAGACTACGACGCAAGCAAGGCGACGTACGACGGCGCTGTGGCGGCTCTGAACGCCAGCCGGGCCCAGGTGGCCTCGACGCGCGCGGCGCGCGATCAATCGCACGAGACGATGGCGCAGAATCAGGCCGTTCTCGCACACCAGGAAGACGTACTTCGCAAGACCACCTATCGCGCCCCGATCGACGGCATCGTCAGCTACATCGCGGTCCGCGTCGGTGAAAACGTCGTCCCCGGCATCCAGAACTCCGAAGGCAGCTTCCTGATGACCATCTCCGATATGAGCGTGGTCACTTCCGAAGTGAAAGTGGACGAGACGGACATCACCAACGTTCACGAAGGGCAGTCGGCGGATGTTTCCATCGACGCGCTGCCGGGAAAGATCTTTAAAGGGATTGTGACCGAAGTGGGCGACCTGGCCATTCTCCGGTCATCCGGCGAGGCGGCCACCACACAGACCACGGCCAACACGCAAGAAGCCCGCGATTTCAAGGTCGTCGTCACGCTGGTGAATCCTCCCGCCAGCCTGCGGCCGGGACTTTCCAGCACGGCCAAAATTCAGACGGCGCACAAGAACGCCGTGCTCACCGTTCCGATTCAGGCGCTGGCCGTCCGTTCGCAAAAGGATATTGACGCGGCCAAGCAGGGCAGCAAGAATTCCAGCGTCACGCTAGCCGCGGCCCGCACGCCGGACGCCTCCGGGGACGCGAAAAATCCCGATATTACCGGCGTTTTTGTGATTCGCGACCATCGCGCCGTCTTTGTCCCCGTGACCACGGGGATCATGGGAGTCAGCGATATCGAAGTGTCGAGCGGCCTCAAAGAGGGCGATCAAATCGTCACCGGCAGCTACAAAGCGCTCCGATCGCTGCGTCCCGACGCCAGAGTCAAGATCGACAACTCCGCGCCGAAAATGAGCGACCTATCCAGCTAGCCGGAAGCGCAAAATAGGAGCGTCATGTCCGTCCCCGCCCAACCTACGGCAGCTCTCTCTTTCCGCCAGGATTTGATTGACACCGGCATCGTCATCCAGACCGAAAACCTCTGGAAAACCTACGAAATGGGGACGGAGCATCTTCATGCTCTGCGCGGAATCACCCTGCAGATTCGCAAGGGCGAATACGTCGCCATTATGGGGCCGTCGGGCTCCGGAAAATCCACGCTGATGAACCTGATCGGGTGCCTGGACACTCCAACGAGCGGCCAGTATTGGCTTGCTGGAAAACCCGTCGGGGAGCTTGACGACGACGAGCTGGCTTACATTCGCAATAAGGAAATCGGATTCGTCTTCCAGACGTTCAATCTTCTGCCGCGCGCAACCGCGCTCCACAATGTCGAGCTGCCCCTGATTTATAACGGCACTCCGTCGGAGGAACGCCTCGAGCGCGCTAAGAAAACTCTCGCCCAAGTGGATCTCGCAAGCCGCATGTTGCACAAACCCAACGAGCTTTCCGGCGGCCAGCGCCAGCGCGTGGCTATTGCGCGCGCCCTGGTGAACAATCCCTCCATCCTGCTTGCCGACGAGCCGACCGGAAACCTCGACTCCCAGACGGGCGAGGAAATCATGGCGCTGTTCGCCAAGCTCCACGAAGGCGGCAACACCATCGTTCTCGTCACGCACGAGCCGGACATCGCCGCCCACGCCCACCGCGTGATACGCTTGCGCGACGGCAAAGTCGAAAGCGACGAAAGCACTCGTTGATCAACCGCCCCGGTGGCATTCGCGTCTCCGCGCGACTCCGGCTTCCCCCGTAAGGATCGAAAGGAGGAACCATGGTAACCAAGGCCTCGAATCCGATTCCCGAAGGTTTTCACACCCTTACTCCTCATCTGGTCTGCCGAAATGCGAGGCAGGCTCTCGAGTTCTATAAGAATGCGTTAGGCGCGGAAATCAACACGATCAGCGACAGCCCCGACGGCCGCGTCCTTCACTCTCAATTGACGATTGGCGATTCGATTTTCATGATGAGCGAGGAATTTCCCGCGTACGGCTCTTTCTCGCCCCAATCTCTGAACGGCTCGAGCGTCACACTCCACATCTACACGCCCGAACCCGACGCTCTCTTCAACCGCGCGGTCGCCGCCGGCGCCAAATCCGTGATGCCGATGATGGACGCATTCTGGGGCGACCGCTACGGACAAATCGTGGATCCGTTCGGGCACAGATGGTCAATCGCGGCGCGGATGCGCGTCATGACGCCTCAGGAAATGGAGGAGGAAGCTAAAAAGGCCTTCGCGGCGGCGGATCGAAAAAAATCGGCGGGCAATTGAATTGAACCGGGGGCGCGGCTCAAGCCTAGAATGTGGCCGAGCCGCGCCTCTTTCCCCGGCGCTTGTGATCCCCGCTTTCGGCTATCTTCGCTGCGTCAACTGAACAAGTTTCGCGCCAGAAAAGTTACATTGGCCGGCCGCTCCGCAAGCCGCCTCATAAACCAGGGGAACCAGTAAGTCCCATAGGCGACCAGAACGCCCGAACGATACCCCTCCCGCGCCAGCCGCGTTTGCTCCGCTCTCTGAATGCCGTACAGCATTTGAATCTCGACTCGGTCCTTGTGTATTCCCTGCTCTGCCGCCCATCGAGTCAGAGTCCCGATCAATCTGACGTCGTGCGTGGCCAGAGCCGCTCGAGGGCGGAACGCGCCGTCGGGCCGGCGCAGGTCCGCCTCGAGCAGAGCCTTGGCGAGCGCCTCGTAATTCCTGTCCACATCCCGTTTCAAAGGAAACGCGATTTCCGCCGGCTCGTTATACGCGCCTTTCACCAGCCGCACGGAGGCTCCCATCGCGGCCAGCGACTCGATGTCGCGTTCGGTCCGGTAGAGATACGCCTGAACGCAAACCCCGACGTTCGGGTGCGTCTTTCGCGCCCGCCGGTAGAGCTCGAGCGTGACGTCCACGTAGGGGCTCTGCTCCATGTCGACCCACAAAATTCGGTCGGGCGGAGTGGTTTCGATCAGCTTCTCGAGATTCGCGTGGCAAAATTCGGCGTCCAAATCGAGCCCGAGCTGCGTCAGCTTCACCGAAATCTCCGTGGCCAATCCCGCCTCGAGAATTTTCCGCTGCACGGCCAAGTAATGCGCCACCACTTCTTCGGCTTCCGCTCGGTCGGTGATATTTTCCCCGAGGCGCGTGAAGATCGAATGGATACTTCCGCTCTCCAGCGATTGCGCCGCCTGGATCGCGTCCTCGGCGGTTTCGCCCGGCATAAACCGCTTCACGGTTCGCCGCATGAACCCGTACCGGGGAGCGTGCTCGCGCAGCCACCGGCTCTGCGACGCTGTGATCAGCGACCGGCGCATCAGGCTCATCGGCGGTTTTTCTCCTGGAGCTTCCGGATGGCTACTCTTGCGGCGCGAGCGCCTTGAAGAGCAGGTAGTAAAAATCCACGCCGTCAAAGTAGGACTTCACCGGAATGCGCTCGTCCTTTCCGTGCGCGCGATCGTCGCCCAGCTCGATCGCCACCGCCCCCGCTCCGTACGTGGGCATGCCCGCCGCGTTGGTGTACACGCCGTCCGAGGCTCCCGTCGCCATCGTCGGCACCACGGGAGTGCCGGGCCAGATTTTGTCCACCGACTCTTCGAGGGGTTTCATCAGGTCTTCGCGCAACGGCGCGGGGGGCAAAGCCACGGCGTCCGGCGCCGTATCGTGCAGATTTCCACTGTTGTCCATCCAGCGGACAGTGATCTTCGGGTCGTCCACGACGCGAACCAAAGTCTGGCGCACTTCCTCCCGCGAATGTCCCGGCAGAATCCGGCAATTGACGATGGCGGTCGCCCGTTGCGGCAGGGCGTTGTTGGCGTCTCCCGCGTCCAGCCGGGTAGCCACGCACGTGGTTCGCATCGTCGCGTTGAAATAGGGATCCTGCGAAAGGCGCTCGGCCGCCGCTTCGTCCGGCGGATTTTTCAGGATCGCCAGCATGTCGTCGGCGGTTTGCCCGTTCACCTGTTTCGCCGTTCGCTCGAAAAAGGAGCGCGTCACCGCGTTCAGCTCGAAAGGAAATTGATAATGCTGAATGCGAGTTAATCCCTCGGCAAGCTGGTAGATGGCGTTGTCCGGCTTCGGCAGCGAGCTGTGCCCTCCGGGGTTCGTCACTTCCAGTTGAAAATCGGCGTACAATTTCTCGGTCGCGTCCAGCGAGTAGATGACCGGCTTTCCGTTTTCAAGCGTCACTCCGCCGCCGTCGGGATTGACAACGAACTGGGCGTCAATCAAATCGCGATGGTTTTTCAGCAGCCAGTCCACTCCGTTGTATTTTCCTCCCTCTTCATCCGCCGTCAGAGCCAGAATCAGGTCGCGATCCGGCTTGTACCCCTCCTTCTTCAGCCGGATGAACGTGGTCACCATGATCGCGTCTTCGCTCTTCATGTCGTTCGTTCCCCGGCCATAGTAATACCCGTCCTTCTCGACGAACTGGAACGGATCGGTGGTCCAATCCGCCCGCAGCGCTTCGACCACGTCCAGATGGCCGATGAACAGGATCGGTTTGTACCTTCCCGTTCCATGCAGCCGCGCCACCATGTTGCCTTTGCGGGGATTCGGCCCCAGCACCTGGACATCGCTCGCCGGAAATCCCGCATCCAGCAGCCGCTGGGCCATCGCCTTGGCAGCCACCGTGGTGCTTCCCACGGAATCCGTGGTGTTGATTTCAATCAGCTGCTTGAAGATCGCGAGCGAAAGCTTTCGCGTGGCATCGTCCGCTTGCGCACTCAGGCTCCGGGCCGCGCCGGCTACCGTCGCCAGCACCGCGAGGATTACGCACGTCCGCACCGTAAGAGTCCTCATCTGTTTTTCCTTCTCCCGTGGCAATAAGGCGGAAAGCCTATCAAACGGGGATATTCCTTGCCAGCAGTGAATCGGGGTCAAAAAGGCGGCGGCGCAAACGGCTTCGTGGAATCCGGTTCGAGCAGAAAAATCGCGTAGAGATAGACGTCGCGCCGGGTGTCCTGGCTCAACTCGTACGCTCCCAGAATATTTCCGAAGGCCTCATGCACTTGCCGCGATTTATCCTCCGGCAACGCTTCCAGCAATTGCCCGAATCGATTTTTGGTTTTCGTGAATTGCGCGACGGAATTGTCGTCCGATTTCTCATCGGCGGCCGGGCCGGCCGAATCCTCCCCGGGCTTCAGGGAGGAGGACTCGCCTGGCTCGAGCTTTGGATGCGCCGCCGGTTTTTTCGAGGGCGGCTCGCTTGGCGCAGCTTTTGCGGGCACGGGCTCGTAGCTCTGGTAGAACGCGTAGCGGAACTGCTTCTCATAGAGCGCCGCGTAGGCTTTCTTCACGTCGCTGGCCGGAGGCTGCGCGTTTGCCAGCGCGATGACTTCGAACTTTTCGAGCGAATCCTCGAATTCGCGAAAGTCCCCCCGCGCCCCCATCAGCGGACCCGCGCCCTTGCGCCCCAGCACGGAGGCAAGGCGGCTGGTTCGCGCGTCATAACATTGCGCGTAAGCCGAGACGCCGCGGATGACATCGGCCGGCGATTCGGACGGCGCCGCACCGTTTGCCGCCCCAGCCGCTCCATGGGACTTCGCGGCAACGTACTTCTCGACCCATTCGGTCGAAGTGAACTTCAAAACTTGCGCGCACGTCATCCCCAGTCGGTCGGGCTCCGTCCGGTGAGCCGCTTTCCTCGACTGCGCGCCGGCGGGCATCGCCAGCAAGAGCATCGCCGCGGCCGCTGTCACCCGGTTCACGACTGTTCTTCTCCTCGAATCGGCCATTGTGACCTCTGGATCTCTGAGAAATCGAGTTCGCTTTCCAGCCGCCGCATCACTTCGTCGTTGATTTTGTTCTCGTTTCTCAGATGCAGCAGCGCCGCCCGCTGGATGGCGGTCACACGCTGGACGAGTTCGTCATAGCGCCGCATATCGGCAACCCGAAATCGTTTCGCATTGGGGTCCTTTTCGAGCGCCTGCATTCGAATCTGCTGCCGCCGCAGGAGTTCGTCGTAGATCGGCGCAAACTCCTTCTGGTCGTGTTCCTGCGCGTTTTCCAGATACGACGCAGCGGCCCGCGCCAATTCTTGCCGAGCCAGAATTTCTTCGTCCCGGAGCCCCAGCAAGCCCGCCAGGCCCGTTTTTAAAATTACCCATGGCAGAGTCAGCCCCTGCAGCACCAGCGTGACGAAGATCACGCAAAACGTCAGAAACAGAATCTCGCTCCGGTGCGGGAACGGCCGGCCGTCATCCAGGAATTGCGGCAGCGAAATCGCGGCGGCCAGCGCCACCACGCCGCGCATTCCCGCCCAACCCACCACAAAAATGCCGCCCGGGCTCGGAGCGTTCTCTTTTTGATGCAGAAATTTCCTCCGGATGGCGTACGATGCCCAGGCACCCGGAAACACCCACACGATCCGCAGCGCGATGACCACGCCGCTGAGCAAGAGCCCCAGCAGGATGATTTTGACCAGGCTCTCCCCCTGCATTTTGGGGAGGATGTAGCGCAGTTCGAGCCCGATGCGCATGAACACGAATCCGTTGAAGAGGAATGTCAGCGTGTCCCACACGGCCACCGAACGCACGCGCGCGCCGGTCGAGAAATAAAGAGAGCTTTGATGACCCAGGTAAAGCCCGCATACAACGGTCGAAAGCACTCCCGAGACGTGCGCGCTTTCTCCCGCGAGGTAGGCGAAATAGGCCGCCAGGAGCGTCAGCGTGATTTCGATCGGCGCGTCGTCCACCTTCTTTTCCAACCAGTACGTGAGTTTCGCCACCACCAGCCCCACGACGATGCTTCCGGCGATCAAATAGATCAGCCGCTCTATGTCCTGCGACGCGTCCGGCCGCCGCCCGGTCACCATCAGGCTCACCGTAAATTCGAACGCCAGCAGCCCGCTCGCGTCGTTTACCAGGCTTTCGCCTTCTATGACGACCGCGATGCGCCGCGGCAATCCCAGCCGCTCCGCGATGGACGTCACGGCGATCGCGTCCGTCGTGCACACCACGGCGCCCAGCACCAGGCCTGTCCGCCAGTCAAACCCCGGGAGCACCCACCGCGAAACCAGCGCCACGCCATAGACCGTGAATCCCACCAGGCCGAAGGCAAGCAGCAAAATGCTCGCGAGGTTGTAGCGGAAATCGCGCCAGGATGTGAGGAACGCCGCCGAAAACAGCAACGGAGGCAGCACGACCAGGAAAATCGCTTCCGGCTTCAGTGGAACGTTTGGAATGCCCGGCACGAAGCTCAACAGCAGCCCCGCGATCACCAGCACGATCGGGTAGGGCGTCTTGAGCCGCTTCGCCAGCGCCGCCAACCCTGCAATCACCAGCAGAAGCGCCAGCAGCAGGAGTTCCGTTTCTTGCAGTCCCGGCATTTGCATACAGTTTGACTAGATTAAGGCAGCTCAGGCGCGCTTCGCTCGTGCTTTTTCACTTGCCCGAATTATCTGCCGCAAATTTCACCGCGAATTCGTCGCCGTCCTTGATGCTCATTTCGCCGGCGGGAAACAGCAGCAATCCGCGGCCAAAGCAGTTTCGAATCCGCGCCACCGATGCGTTCTTCCAGCCGCCGTTCGCGATCCTTACTTCGACCGTGGAGCCGTCCGCCTTTTTAAGGAATTCGCCAAGGAGCGCCTGATCTTTCCTGTCCCTCTGGTGAAACAAAACGGCGGTGATCCCCAGCACCCCGCTCGTGTGTCCTTCGATTGCCCGGCAGTCGATAACGCTTACGGTGGGATTTGGCGGCCCCTCTTGCTGGGGCCGTGCTGCTGCGGGTGGCCATACGCTCAGCACGAATGCTGCTGCAATCACGATCAAATTCTTCGGCCAGATCGCATTCATCGCATTTCCTCCTCCGCGGTCAAAATAGTGCGCCGCACTCCCTATTGCTCTGAAGCGATTTATTTCGTCGAACGCTTGGCGGTGATTTGCTCTTGAATTTCCGGATATGCTCCCCGGCGAAGGTTAATTGCCACGGCTCTTCTTTCCCCTTCGCGTCCCTTTACCTAGAATCGCGCGCTCCAGCAAGTGATCCAGAATTTTTTCCGCCGCGTGCTCCCGCGCTCTCGCCGATTTCGCCCGCAGATAATAGAGCATCAGTTGCCGCTTGTGTCCCGGCGGCAACTTCTCGAATTCCTTGCCTGCCTTCGGATGCTCCTTGAGCGCGGCGCGCAGCTCGCGAGGCGCCTCAATTTCACGCGAATCGGCGTCGTACCTTAGGCTCACGCCGACCAAGTCGCCCGTGTCCGCCCGCGCCGCCTTTCTCAACTCGCCGTGCAGATTCATACGGTAGCGCCCCGCGCCCGCCGGCACGAGCGTCGTTCGGTGGCTTTTCGTGTTTACCGTCGCCACCACGGGAATGTGCTTCGGCCATTCGCGGCCGCGCTCCCCATCCGCACGCGCGCCGCACTCTATCGCCAGCGCCGCCGCGATTTCCTCCGGCACATCCACGTGCCGCATCATCCAGATCCTGTAGATGCGCGCCTGAAATGTATGAACTTTTTCCATGATCGAACCTGTCCGAATTCTCCCGCCGTTTGCGATTAGAACACGGAACCTCTAACAACCGTCGAGTCACGGCACCGCACGGCCTATGATGGAAGGACCCTAGGCGGTTTACCACTCGCGGCAAATTCCTCCAAGGAGAAACCGAATGACGGCTCGCTCTGCACCGGTTCTCAAGTCCACCTCGGCTCAGGCGGAAACCTTCGCCGGCGTCACCTATCATCTCGATGGCGAGCTTGTCCCCGTCCTCACCGTCGAGCTCGGCGCCGTCCCCGTCTACTTCGAGCATCACGTCCTTCTCTGGAAAGACACGCAGACCGAAATCGGCATCAAGCAGATGGCCGGCGTCTTTAAGCGCGTCCTTTCCGGCATGCCCGTCTTCATGACCGAAGCGCGCGGCCAGGGACGCATCGCCTTCAGCCGCGACGGCGCCGGGCACGTCTTCGGATTGCACCTGTCGCAGGGCCAGTCGCTCGACGTTCGCGAGCACCAGTTTCTCGCCGCCACCGACCAGCTCGATTACACCTTCCAGCGCGTCAAAGGCGTCGCCAACATCATGCTCGGCGGCACGGGTTTCTTCATCGATACGTTTTCCGCCCATCGCGGTGACGGCATCCTCTGGCTTCACGGCTATGGAAACGTTTTCGAAGTTTTTCTGAACGTCGGCGAGGAAATCGATATCGAGCCGGGCGGCTGGATCTACAAGGACCACTCCGTGCAGATGGAGACGCAGGTTCAGAAATTCACGACGGGACTTTTCGCCAGCGCCGGCCAGATCGTCTGGAACCGCTTCCGCGGCCCCGGCCGCGTCGGCCTCCAGTCCATGTCCCTATTCCTCCCTACCGGCGAGTAATCGCGTCGGCGAAAATTCGCTGCAACAACAAAAAAGCCGCTCCGAGTTGCCGGAACGGCGTTTGCAAATTATCCCGGCGGTTAGGATTCACGCTGTCCAGCTTGCCTAACCGCTTTCTGTCCAACTCGTAACGATTACAGATAACTCTTCAACTGCTCCTGTGTGATCCCCGCATCCCGGAGCAATCGGTGCAGCAGTCCGCGTTTTAGGGTTTTGTGCAGCGGGACCGTGACGGGGACTCGTTCCAAATCCGATGAATGCCGCAGGCGAACGTGGCTCCCTTTTTGGCGGACGCGAACGTATCCGAACTTTTCCAGAATTTTTATCAGCTGATCCCCAGATAGGACCGGCAACTTTGGGGTCATTGCGTGACGACGACGCTCCCGACCAGTGTGTTGGAGGGATCGGGAATGGGCTCGCCGCGCG